>Ga0079995_1103488_pt1 | contig 38027 bp, 34 predicted proteins | sample FaiFalFF_MnMetaG_2_FD_69198 | JGI IMG/M metagenome (GOLD analysis project Ga0079995, IMG submission 69198) | Freshwater microbial communities from Yellowstone National Park, Wyoming, USA - Fairy Falls C (FF_Mn_C) (SPADES assembly) (version 4) | ecosystem: Environmental > Aquatic > Freshwater >...
ATAAGTGGACTTGTTTGGACAATTACTCAACCTTCTTTAATGAACATAGATTTTGCTGATGTTAAAGCAGCTTTATCTGGTGGAGTAGGATTTATAGCTGTTGGAGAAGGAAAAGGTAATGATAAAGTTAGAGTTGCTGTTGATCAAGTGCTTAAAAATAAATTACTAGATGTTAGCTTTGAAGGTGCTAAAGGAGCATTGATTCATATAACTGGTGGAGACGAAATGACCTTGTCTGAAGCTACAAGTGCTGTAGAAGCAATTTCATCTCAGATGGATCCAGCTGCTTCAGTAAAATGGGGCGCTAGAATTTTACCAAATTATGAAGGAAAAATGGAGATTGTAGTAATAGTGTCTGGAGTTAAAGGTGCAAGCATTGGAAACACTAGAATAAGTGAATCTAGCTATAGTTCTTATTCCAAACCATCAGAAGACAGTTATATTAAGTCTATATAGAATACTTTTCTTTAATCATTTTTTCTAATTTTTCTTTAATAATATTCTTATCTACAGAAGATAAGTAACTTAAATCATTAGATAAATATTCTATATATCTTATTAGAGCTTGTCTTTTTTTCTCTAATTGTTGAGCTTTATATTGCTGATGAATATATGTTTTTATAGATCTTGCAGATTCCATTATAGCATTTCTTATTTCATCAATTAATTCATCTTCAGAAGCTATAGCGGTTTTTCCTGTAGAGACATATGGAACATAAACACTCGATATATTAATAGCTACTAAAATAGGAGCGGTCTCAAAATCAACTTCATATCTTTTCCAATCTATAGAAGTTACTGCTTTAGTTATAGCACATGCTGAACTATCAAACAATAGAGGAACTTTATTAGCAAATCTCATTATAATTGGCTTTTGGATATCCCCACCATAAGCTAATCCAACATCTACAACATATGGAATTCCACCATTTAAAAGCTGTGGATTTCTAGTTCTTGTTATTACTAAAGAAGTTTTGAATATATTCATTATAGCTCTTTTCATACCTTCTTCTCCTATAGGAGATAAAACATCTTTTCTTGGAGCCATCCATTTCATTTGCTTAACTGCTTTTAGAATAATTTCAGCTTCTTGCCAAGATATCTCTTTAGGATCTTTACTAAAATCTATGCCTGTAATTTTCTCTAATTCTTGAACTTTTGCTTCAGACACCCTGTCAAATTCATTTATTAAGAAAGATCTTAATTTTCTAGCTTGTGTTTTTTTAGCCATTTCTAGAAAATCATATATGGAAACACCTAAAATATGTGGTGTAATTTCAGGAGGCAAAGGTGGTAGAACATCAATTTGTCTATTATAAACTATTTTATCTTCATTAGTTATTAATTCAAATCTAGCATGTGGATTCACCAGTGCCGTTCTTTTTACATATTCATAAACACTATATTCGCTTTTATCTAGCTTTACATCTCCAAAAACACCTTCGACAATAACTCCATGAAAATCACCATCTGTTTCAGTTAAATTCTCTATTATAGGCTCATTTTTATTAAAGTCTATTGAAATATCTGCAGTATATATTTTGTTATTATATCCAGATATTACATGAAGTGGCATTCCTGTTGTTAATTTTGCATATAGGGTAACTCCAGCAGCACCTATTCCTTGTTGTCCTCTTTGTTGTTGAAATTTATGAAATTTAGTTCCTGCTAGCATTTTTCCAAAAACTTTTCCTAAATATTCTTTTGCTATACCTGGACCATTATCAGAAACCACTACCTTGTATTTATTCTCATCTATTTGATAAATTTCTATTTTTATGTCAGGAAGAATTCTAGCTTGTTCAGTTGCATCTAAGCTATTGGTAACAAGTTCGTGAACTATAGTTGTTAAGCTTTTAACTTTTCCAGAAAAACCAAGCATATGCTTATTCTTTTTAAAGAATTCTGCTATACTATATTCTTTAAAATCTTCCATAAATATAAAAGATAATTTTAAAAGATAATTTATTAATATGGCAAAAGTTGAAATTAGACAAAAAGATGAGATTCTTAATGGTAAAATAACATTTAATCAAAAGCAGAGACAAAAATGGGAAAAAATCTATGGTATAGTAGGAAATCACTCTGCAGTTCATATCTGCCAATGGACAAAAACTAATATTAAAAATGGTCCAGCTTGTTATAAGAGAAAATTTTATGGCATTGACACACATAGATGTGCTGAAATTTCACCAGCTACTGCTTGGTGCCATGAATCTTGTATATTTTGTTGGAGACCAATGGAATGGTATGATAGAGTTACTATGGATGAATCTCAAGTTGATGATCCAGAAGAAATAATTAAAGGGGTTATAGAACAAAGAAAGAAGTTACTTGTTGGATTTGGAGGAAATCCTAAAATAAATAAAAGAATCTTTAAAGAAGCTTATGAAATGTGGCCATCTCATTGGGCAATTTCTCTATCTGGAGAACCTACAATATATCCTAAATTAGGTCAATTAATAAAAAAGCTTAGAGAACATCCAGAAACTAGAAGCGTATTTCTAGTTACAAATGGTCAAGAACCTGACAGATTATTATCTATGAAAGAAGACGAACTGCCAACTCAACTTTATGTAAGTTTCTCAACGCCGACTCCAGAAATGTTTAAAAGAGTTATAAGATCTGTATATAAGGATGGATGGGAAAGATTAATGAGAACATTATCTATATTAAAAAATTTAAAATGTAGAAGGGTAATAAGAATAACTTTGATGAAAGGTATAAATGATACCTATGTTAAAGAATTTGCAGATATATTAAAAAATGTTGAAGCTGATTATATAGAAGTAAAATCTTATTCATATTTGGGCCAAAGTAGAAAAAGAATGAAATATGAAAATGTAGCTAGTATGGATGATGTTAGAAAATTTGCATCAGAATTAGCATCTTTAACTCAATATAAAGTTCATAATGAGGATGAAAATTCCTTAATAGTTCTTCTAAAAAATGTAAATTCTCAATATAATGATTTTATTCCTAATTCTGATCCAAATAGATCTTTAAAAATCCACAATAATTCTGTCATTATCTAATTCCTCAACTTTTTCAATATCAATGCTAGTTTTATTCCCATGTATAGTTCTAATAATCAATTTTTTTCTTTTTAGATTCTCAATAATGCCGTAGAATACCCCATTTTTGCTATATACATTTTTTCCAACTAAATCTAATGTATAGAAATATATTATTTTGCTTTGATTTATATAGTACAATATGCTTAAAGTAGCTATACTTAAAACAATAAATGATATTAAAGTATCTTTAAAGCTTAAATATAAAAATGTCTCTGTTATCCAATTTGTCCATAATAGTATTGATACAAGTACATAAACAATAAGAATAAAGATTTGAGAATTTGAATAGAAGTTTACATTTTTAGACTGTATAAGCTTTATTAATCCTATAACAACAAAATAAAAAAGCATTAATAGAGCCCATGTTTCTAATGCTTTGGCCGTAGCTATTAAACTTCCATAAATTATTAGATTTTGAGGGTATATATAAAATACAGAAATAGTAATGACTATATAATGATATGCAAAAAAAAGTAAGTTAAATAACATCTTTGATTCTACTTTTTTTGAATATGGAAAATTTATTAAATTTACTAAATTATCTATGTTAAGTGCTTTTATAATAAATATTACTCCAGAAAACAGAAAGATTATTCCTAAAATGAGAGAAATATTAATACCTAATAGTAAAGCACCTGCTAAAATAAATAATATGCCAGGCATTAAATAAATCCATTTTTTGAACTTAGGATCATTTGCTTTATCTAATATAACATAATATATTTTTTCTAATTCCTTTGATTGTCTTATATATACTCTTTCTATAGATTCTACAGCTATATCTTTAGACTTCAAAATAGGCATGATTTCTTCATCCATAACTCCATCTGTAACTAAAATAACTTTATTTACTCCCATATTTATAAGAATTTCTAACTGTTCGCTTATTTTTTGGCCGGCTTTATAACCTAAATCTTCATGACCTGTTATTGTTGCTAATATAACATTAGGATTGGTTTTTACGATTTCTCTATAAAGATTTATGCCTTTAAATATAGTGTTTGAATCTGAATCTTGAGGATCAGCTAAAGCTAATTTTTGGGCAGCCTCTAGATTACCTTCTTCTCCTATAACAGGACCATATATTTTAGCTTTTTTTCCCAAATCATCATCAATATCAACTATTAAGATTGCTAGTTTTTCCATATAATTATAAATCTATTTTTATAAATATTTATGGAAATCTCCAAACTTAAAGATTATGATTACTCTTATTACAATAAAGGTAATCTAAATATAGAATCAGACCCTTTAATTGAAAAAATAGACATAATAAACAATTACGTAAATATCAGATATAAAGTAGATTTTTATAAAAATTTTGATTGGAATATAAAAAGAGAAGGAATAATTGCAATTGAATATCCTTCAGTAAATCCAAATAAACCGTGGCATATAGGTCATTTGAGAAATGCTTTAATAGGTCAAGCTCTTTATAATTTATTAAAGTTTGCTGGATATGATTGTATAGCTATAGATTATATAGATGATCTTGGTCTGCAAGTAGCTCAAAGCTATTGGTATAATAAGAAATATGGTAAAGAATCTGATCTAAAATATGATCTTCAAATAGGCCTAGAATATGTAGAAGCTGCCAAATTGTATGAGCAAAATAAGGAAGAAATCGAACAAGTTTTAAAAGATATGGAAAATAAGATGATAGCAAGAGAATTTGTTGAAAAAGTTTTGAAAGCTCAATTAGAAACAGCATCTTTATATGGAATAAAATCTGATTTAAGAATATATGAAAGTGATATTAAAAATCAAATTTTTGAAAAAGGAATAAATCTATTGAAACAAAAATATCTAGTATATCATAATGAAGGAGAATTAGCTGGGACATGGACTACAAAAAATAATAAAGTTGTTATTAGAAGTAATGGCATACCAACCTATCTGGGAAAAGATATAGTATTTCAGCTTTGGAAAGCTGGATTTATAAAAGGTTTAAAGATAGACAAAAACTTTAGAAGCTCTACAGATGGTATTCCCTTATCAATTCAAGCAGATAAGATAATAAATATAATAGGAATAGAACAATCAGATCATCAGAAAGAAATAAAACAAATTGTAGAATCTTTAACAAACGTCAAGTATATTCATTTAGCTTATCAAAAAGTTAGATTAGAAAATGAAAGCTTTTCTGGCAGAAAAGGTACTTGGATTGGATATACAGCAGATGAATTATATAATCAAGCTTATAGTATGATTAAATCAAAAGAATTAGCCTTAGCTGCTATAAAATTTTTTATACTGAAATATAATTACAATAGAGAGGTGATATTTAGTTGGGATAAAGCTTTATCTACTAAGGGAGGTTCTGGAGTCTATCTTTTATATACATATGCTAGAATGAATTCTATATTGGATAAAGCTGTTCAACCTGAATTAAGTCATATAAATGATGATGAAAGATTTATGTATAAGTATATATTAGCTTTTAAGATCGTTTTAGAGCAAAGTGTAGATACTCTAGATATTTCCAAAATATCCGAATTTATATTAAAATTAGCAGAAGATTTTAACACTTATTATTCAAAATATCCAATAAAAGATGATCCTTCCAGAGTTTGGCTTTTGCATAAATTAAAAAATATATTTGAAATAAGCTTTTCTATTCTTGGGATTCCAATTGTGAAAAGGATATGAGCTTTTTTGGTAAATTATCTCCTTTTTTGTAAACTCCAATGAGATGTCCATCTACATAAACTGCTCTATATTCATCTAACAGATATGATTGAATATTTGGGTATTCTGATAAAGATATTTCTATTTTATCTTTTCTATCTGTTAGCTCATAAAATAGCCTAGAAGGTTTTTTTCTTAAAATTATTCCTTTATAGTGTTTAAAGTTAAGTAGAAGCTTATTATATATTCTATTATTAGTAATTATTACTGAAGCTGGGCGTATTATCATATTCTAATCCAACAATATACATTGCTTATATGTATCATCTCTATATGTATATTTTACAAAATCTATTGTTCTATCATCTAGTTCACTATATACTACCGGATTTGTTCCTTTGATATGTACATTTAGAATTTTATAGGTTAGATAATTGTTATCTCCAAGCTTTACACATATTGATTTTCCATATTGATTTGCTAAACCTATTTCATAAGCTAAAGATGGAAATGTAGTATAATTAACTATTTTTATTGTTGGGTTAGGTATAGATCCTACTCTTGGAATAGGATCTTCTATACATGAAATTCTATACTGTGTTCTACCATCTGCAATTATCTTGCTACATTCAGATTCATTAACTAATACAGGTATTGGTGTTTTTTGAGTGCTTGAACCTATTGATCTAGATAGTTCAGATAATGAATAATAATATCTACCAGGTTTTCCCAATAATTGATTAACTTTCCCTACATGTATACCCATAACACCAGCTCCAGCTAATTTTTCAGAATGATTAGAAAGCAGTGTTAAAAGATTCAAATCTATATTTTCTCCATCTAAATATAGATATATAGGTCTTCCATATTTCTTATTAAGCAAATCTAATGTTGTAATTAAAACATCTATATTCGTTAGATAACCTGTCACTATATAGAACAAGACATCTCTATTATCACAAGAAGTAGTAGGAGAGTTAATACATCTATCTATTCCTTGAGAAGTTCTGTTACATAAACTACCACCTACAGGATCGTTATTACCCACACTGTTTCCATTAAGATACATATATTTTGGATAAGTAACAAAGCATGTTGGACAAATTCTTTTAACTTGATTTATATTGCTTGGATTATCTACCACAACTATAGCTGCTCCTATAGGGTAGCTAGAGTATTTTATAAATGGTCTTGGTATTGGGGCATCTATCATTAATAATCCATCTATATCATGAAGTATTTTATACAAATAATCTTTTGGTATAGATTAGTTTAAAAATATTATTGGCTGAACTCCTTGTGCCATATAATCTTTTAACTTCACCGTATTTGGCAGATGCTTATAAAGTCCATATCTATAATCTCTTTGTATTGTAATTGGCTTTAAAGTGTCAAATGTTCTATTTAATACAACTATTCCTTTATAACATCCAATCAATCTTCTATATTTATCATAAACTATAGATGCATTAGGGCTACTTAAATTTGCTTGGGAAATAATTCTAAAGAAACTACGACTATTACCATAATTGATATCATCATCATAACATGAATATTTGGCCATTGACAAATCATCTTCTGCAGATCCGCTATATTCTAAATCTGGATAAAATTTAGAAATATTTATAACTAATGATGTCAATCTTCTATAACTAGGAAGATTTACACCATATACTCTTATATCTAAATCTAGATAGTTTTTACCATCTAAAGTTACATTTTTTCCTTTGCATCTTCCATAATTCCCATCTCCATCATTATCAACGATAATTCTAAGATAAATAGTTGCATTATCTGTAATATTTGGTATATAATATCGAGTAAAAGTTTTGTTTATATATTCTGGATCTACTCCGCAAGTTTTATCTTCACATGTTAATATCTGATCTGAACCTGTATAGTTTTGAAAGCAATTTTCTACTTTTCTATAACCATCATTAGAATAAACCAGAGCAAAAGCAATTGCATTTTTGCCTCTATATTTTATTAATCTTTTGGGAAGTTGATCAGGATTTTTATATCTATATCCATTAAAATAATAATCTGGATATAAAATCTGTACCGTTCTTGATGATTGCAACTCTCCGTTTATTTTTAAAGTTGGTCCTCTCTTTCTCAAAGATTCATTTGCATGTTTAAAAACATAGCAATTAAATTCATCACATCCACATTCTATATCTGCACCAGTTTTGTTATCTATACAGGTATATCTTCTATAATATTCAACATCACAATTCTGAGTTTGCAGATCGCCAGATAAACATTCAAATGGTAATGAACTCGTATTAATAAATGTATTGTTTTGAACATAATATTTTTGAGTAAGTTTATGAATAGGGGTATCTAAATATCCATATCTTTCATAATATTGCAAAACTATATCTTTAAGTTTATATAGTGGAGCTTTTTGAAGTTGGAATAGTTCATAATAACTAGCATTATGAGTAAAATTAGATATAATTCTATCAGTACGGCAAAAGCAAAAACTAATAATAAACCCAAAGCAATTTTTTGTAAATTTAGTAATATTCAAATTTTTTATTAAAAAGCTTATATTATAAGAAGTTTTTGTTATATTTGTAGTAGAATTAAATGAATATCCTCTACTTCCATTGCTAACTTCCATATCGTAGACCCCTTCATTTAAAGTATATTTACTTTCTGTACTAAATCCAAGTCCGAGTCCAAGTCCACATTCAAAACCTATACCAATATATAGACCACCAGATTCAGACAAAGTTGCATTTGAAATATTTACTTTAGTAATAAAATTAGGATAAGCTGTATAATTTCCCGAAGAAAAAATTCTATACATACCAACGCTATATCTTTTAACTAAATTTTCTAATCCTGATGCCATCATAAATGTTCTAAACAATCTTTCATTTGATTGAATTTCTGATCTAGAGAATCCATCATAGCTTTCAACTCTTTCAAATCCTATAGATTTATTTACCAAATCATTTCCAAATGATCGAATAGCCCAGCTATTATCAGGTCTTTCACAAAATAGCAAGCATGTTTCCATAGTTGGAAATTCAAGATCTCCACATCTATATCCGTTTAAAGAAGGTCTGCAGCCATCTGATCTATTGCTTAATGCATAAAAAAATGGATTAAATCCTGACTGTCCATCATAACTCAAATCAAATGGAAAATAATATTTATAATGTTCATATTCTTCAATAGAATCACCAACACCAAATTTCATACCATAAATATTAAACTTATCTAAATCATAATATCCAACAAATTTAGGCTGAATAGTAGCATATAAAAGCTTTTTAGGTGTTTTTGATCCAATATGTTCAGAAACAGGCTGAGTTGTAGTATTATTAAACATAAACATTTGAACTAGATAATCATAATCCACCGTACCTTTAGTCTGAAGCTTTCCATAAGTTAAAGCTGTAAATGAAAAGTTACACATATCAACATTTGCGTATCTGCAAAAAGGAATATTTCCTATAGTATTATTTCCTTTATAACTGATATTAACACCTCTGCAAAGCCTACTCATCTCAGAACATCTTCCTCCACTATTTATAGTTAAATCTGGAATTGACAGACTATTATTTGAAGAATTTCTTATATCTCTACACTCTCCATTAACTATCAAATAACAACATGCATCTGTTAAAACAATCGGTTCAGAAGATTGCAAACAACCAGCTATTATAATAAGCGCAATAATCCAGTAGGCGCTGCCCATAATAAACCACCCCTACCAAGAAATAAGAATCCATAGTATACTATTCCTAATGATATTCCTGTACTAATCAACAAAGCTATCACCACTAAGTTATAATAATTTGATAAAAATAAAAAGCTATTTGATGAACTTTCGATTATTGTAGTGAAATCTAAGAAATAATTTTTTGAAGTTAAATATGTTTCACCATCCACAACAAGTGATATACCAGAGTCATATGAATAAGTTACTTTCATAGATGGTGGATTAATTAATGAGAAAAATAAGATTGGAAATACAAAATAGAACGATATAGACATTGATAGTAATAAAGCTCCTAAACCAGAAGTTATATAAAAAGATCTAAGAACTAAACCTGTATAGAAAAATACAGGAAAAGCTAACTTAATAAACTCTAAAAGAGATATCACTATTCCAAGAATTAAAACTATATTGAATGATGTTCTAATTATAAAGCTTAAATCAGCTAATGCTTTAGCTATCTTTTCTTTACCTTCAATTAATTCTATATAATTTTGTATTGATCTATATGAAACTCCAGCTATATCTACATCAAAACCAGCAAATCTATTTGAAAGTAGATTATAATTCATCAAAGCATAATCATTTACCATTAGCATGTAATTCTGGATAGCTTCAAGATAAGCTATTATTGTATCAAATCCTGATCTAATACTACTTAATCTTATATAATTTCTAGATGTATTATCTAATATCTCTACTAATCTACTTTCTAAATCTTCATTTTTAGCTGAAATCGCTACATCGAAGATTAGAACTAAAACCCCTATGAAAAATATAATCAATATGGTTTCTATAATATCTAATTTTGCATATTCGTATTTAGTAGTCATATTTGCAATTTTTAAAATCAGCAATCTCAATATATTCAATCCAAGTACAATTGCTAGGCCAAGTAAGGAAGTTTCGATATAATTCATTTAGACCACCTTTAAGAATAAATCAATAAATGAGAACCTATCACCAAGCAAAGAAAGCAATACTCTAGCAGTTGCAATCATTCCAACTAAAGTAGCTGATAATATAAAAACACTTATTATAAATAAACCCTGATATATTTGCCTTATCTTAGATTCATAAATTTGATATGATATATCTTTATAATTTAAGTTAATTTTTAAATCTGGTATTGAAGGAATATATTCTATATTAGGTGGAGTAAAAATAGCTGTGCATGGATCGCAAGTTGCACTTAAACATGTAAAAAGAACTCTAAACTGAATAGCAGCCCAATCTAATAATAATGATGGTTCTCCAAAATATGAAATTCTTGAAATGTTTTGTACATTAAAACTAATTTGATTATAATAATTCTTTAAAGCGGCTCCTTGCAAAAATATTAATAAAGGTAATATGATTAAAAATATTAAAGCAATTACAAAAAGTATATTTCCCACATATTTCATGCCTGGCAATAATCTTAATACAATTCCATATATCAAAAGCTGAATATATATATCTTTAAACATTAATAAGCTATAATACGATGAGACGGTTTTAGAAACTATGGATACACTATTTTTTGCAACTGCAAGCGTATTAAAAAATGGTTCAGCATATTCTGTTCTGGCAAAAGCTATATCAATAGCTCTTTTATTAGGTGGTAAAGCAAAACACATCATAGGATCATCATAACAAGCCCCACTACAGCTAAAAGTAGAAAATTGATAAATTGCTCCTTCTATATTTATAAAACTTAGCATAACATTATTTGCTAAATTATATAAATCTTCTGAAGTTTTTAAAGAAAAGTTATATATACTTCCAGAATAATTAGTTCCAAATATATCATCTTGTATAGTGAAATCATAAACAAAATAATACATACCTAAAGCTATAAAATAGAAAAACAAAATTATTAATCCTTCTTTAAGCTCAATAAAAGCAAATATGTATAATACTTGACTTGACAGGACCTTAGATAAAAAATAAAGAATTAGGTAATATCCAAAAAATATTACAAAAGCTAATATTACACTATCATTTAGCATTAGCTCACCCTTGCAATATACGACAATATAAATGGACTAACTTCTATTCCTAATAACCTATTTATTCCAACCGTAATTGATATAGTAGCTAATAAAGATAAACCTAAAGATAGCAATGTTAAATAGAATAATAATGTGGTTCTAACAATCAGGCTATTTTGCGATGTTAAATCTGAGTTTATATACTCAATTTTAGATTTAAAGGTAGTTAAAGAAAGATCTATGCAGTTTGAAGAATTTACAGTAAATCCACTTAAATATGTTTGAAAATCAGATAGTAAGTTATTTGGATCTAATGATCTATCTATTTTAGGAATCATTTCAATTAAAAATGTAGTTATATAAGGTAATAGAGTTAAAGCTATTGAAAATGATATAAGAAAACCTCCTACTCCCCTACTTATTTTTAGAGTTCTTAATACTATTCCAACAAACAAGAACAATGGAATTAATATATAAGATATTTCAAATATACTTCTTAAAGAATATAGTATAGAATTTTGTTGAGATATAATAGCAAATATACTGCTTAATTTATTCTGTATTAGAGAAAGATGATTACAAGATTGAAATCCAAATGTTCCAAAGAAATTAGGATTTACATTTTGAATCGTATCTCGATATGCTCGACCAAATTCTTCTTGAGCGTCAATAAAATTTTTTAAATCAGGGTTATTTATTAAGTCTACCATTTCTTGAGAGTATTTTATAGAAGGATCTTGTATAAAATTAAAAGACATTCTAAATAATATCGATCTAGAAGTAGCTTTTATTAAAGAATTCATTACATCTTTAGTAGTGTTACTTCCTATGATAAAATATGTATAATTTATATGTTTATTTAAGGTTTGATTAATGTATTGTATTCTAGAGGTATTTGAACTGCAATCTACATTATGGTTTAGGATACCTTTATTCAATATATTACAAACACCTTCAGGTATTATAGTTTGAATAGAATTCCATAGAATTAAAAATATTAATAAAGTAATTAATATTTCTATGACATTATTTTTTGCAGTAATTTCTAGTTCTTTGTTATTTAAAATTTTAGAAACAAAAAACAGAATTAAATCTAATATTAAACCAATAATTATAACAATTCCTATTATTCTAGCTAAAGGATCTATCATCTTATCTTTCCTGCCCCTGGTAAAAATACTTCTCCTCCAAGCATTCCTGATATAGATATAGCACCTGCTATTGTTATAAATATAGAAACTAATGGAAATGTTATAGATAGAAGAATCATTCTACCTAACTCTACAGATAATAAATTTGCAACATCTTGATCAAATCTCATTTCTAGACATTTTGAACAATCTGGAGATGGTGGGAATCTTTTGAATTCTTCTGGTAACGTGGAGGCAGCGCTACAGTCTCTAGAATATGGGTAAATTGGCAATCCAACTCCTCTTAATTGATTTCTTATATAATTTATATCACTTGGATTTGACATTACATTTCTCCAGATTCTAGAAGGAGGATTTTGATTATTCCACTTATAAGAATATGTATAGTTACAGGAAGAATATTTTGGACAACTACCATCTGAATAACCACAACCTAGGCTATAATCATAATATGGATCACATAAACCATAGTACATAGCAGGATTCATCACTAGTTTTTTAGCATTATCTATTATTCTATTTATTTGATCTCTTATAGTTGGGCTACAATAATAGATATTAACTATTTCTTGAATATCAAAATTTATTTTTGTGCCTTTCATAGCATCTATTATATTTTGCATAGTTCGATAAAGATCCGCACCATTATCACATCGATATCTCCATATATTTCTAAAGTTTTGATTGCCTCCAAGTTCTCTATCTGAGATAACATTTATAGAATTGAAATTGTCCATTATTTTTTTTGTCATATTTGATCTAAACATATCTATTATAACCTGTCTATCTGTTGAAAATGAAATTGAATTATAAATATTACTAAATGACAGATATCCAGATATCTCAGAAGCAGGTTTAGTCCTATCTCTTAGCTGCAAACATTTAAATCCTCGATAACCAAAATCTCTATCGCAAGTGTCCCGTAATTCAGTATCATTAGGTGGATTTGTATTCACTAATGTATATATTCTTTTTATTTGATGGTAAAAATTATATGGATCATAACATAAGCTATTACCTACCAGTCCAAACATCGCACCGCACGTTATAACTATTTCAGCATCCCAAATATCATTTACAGAGTAATTGATCATCTCAGATATTATTCTTTCCTTTGTATTATTAGATAGATTTTGAAGATCTTTAGCAAAATTTTTACCCAATTCCCCTCCTTGCAATTGATCAATTAAACCTATTTGGTTATTTATATTATTGCTCATTAAATCTTGAATTTGTTCTTCTGTATAAGGGCCATACAAAAGTTTATTATAATATCCTCTACAGCCAACAGGACAATAATAATCAAAATTCTCTTCATATGGATATAAAGGATATATAACAGTGCAATTGGTTCTATCTATAAACGCTCTTAAAGTAGTATTAGATCCATCAGATAGATATACAATTGTATCTAATAAGCTTAAATTATAGTTTTCATAGAAACATTTTGGGGCTTTTTTATACATATCTGCACAAGCATTGGAAGAAAAATAACACATTACATTGTCTATAGGGTATGGAGATCTTCTGCAAATTTCATAACAATATGTTGGATCAATTCCCAAACTTCTAGCCTTCTCTAAAGCTTTAGGATCTATTGATTGTTTGGATTTAGCATAGAAATTGCATGATTTTAAACTTATAGTCCTATTATTATCATCTTTACCAGTAAGTTGCTCTATATCCCCATTCATGAATCTATATATATCATATGAACTAATACCACTGCCTACCATTCTATATAAAAATCTACTAACTTCATCTGAAGTATAACCTTTATTATTATCAAATCCAACAATATTAATTCTACATTCTTGAGGACAATTTTCCATAGAATATGTTATTCCAAAAGTATTCATAGCTTGAGAATACATTAGTATCAGTACAGAAGGTAATATAAGATAAAATGACACTCCTATAGCTATTAAAGTAGATCCAATTTTTCTAAAGAATGGTAATGGTCTTAGAAAAGCTCCAACCCCTAGTGAGAGAGGAGCAATCAAATATGAAACTATATTAAGAAATGCGGATATACCTTGAGATAAGTTTATTATATATAATGCAGTATTATGAATCATTTGATCCAATATATAAGATTGAAAAGGTGTTGTGTAAGATACACCAAGTCTAATAGAACCTATAACATTAACGTATGCTCCATATTGTTCATTTCCACTTTCATAATTTGACGAAATTTTTCTAATAGAATCTTTAGCTATTTGAGTCAATCTATCGATATTTCTTTGAATAATTTGATCTATACTTCTATAAATACAGCTAACATTTTGATTTTCACAAATGCTATTTTTAGAAACTTCTCTAAATATTATATCTGCTAATTGAAATGTTACAAGAACTCCTAACAGAATTAAAAATGAATATCCAAACTCTTTTAGCTCTACATTTGCAAAAGCTTCTATATAAGGAGAATTAAGAATTTTTCCCAAATATCTTAATAAAATAACTAGTAAAGCTCCAATAACTAAACCTATAGTTCCTAAAGTAAACCAAGCATTTTGATCTGAGAATAATTCTGATAAATATGGAATATTTCTAGTAGCATTTGAAATTTCAGTAAAACTGCTGTTATATTGTTGAGAAACTGAATATGAAGCTATAATTAAAATTAATAATATCATGATAATATATCAAAAGTTTTATAAGCATTACTAGCAAAAACTGCTACAGCACCTAAAGCTAAATTTGGTATTGTAATTATAAAAAGCAGATCCACAGCTAAATGATAATATTCTAAACCTATAGATTTAAATATAGAGTCATATTCTATACTATATTTTGGAATATTTAGATCAGGTTTATTTATTACTGTGTCATATATATTAAAGAATAAGCTATAAAAGAATGGATAAATTAAATGCATTCCAAATCCAAATGCTATCGCAACATCACCAGGTTTTCTTAAGCCAGGTACAAATCTTAGCATAACTCCAATAGCAGCTACAGCCATAAATATTCCACTTGATATAAACTGCAAAATTATTTTATGAATTTGAAAGCCAAAATATATACTTCCTAAATCATTTGAAATCTGTCTCAGGACACCAGCATGAATTTGTGTAGGTTTGTCAGGAAAATGAGAAATAGTAGATATAATTACGCAATCGGAAGCTACTTTAGATCCCAAAGATGGATCATCCATCATCATCATAATAGTAAGAAGACAATGTGCAGACAAAACTTTTGGAACTAAAACAGAAAATGTATATGGAACATTTGCTTTGGCTTCATATTCGGCTATTCTAGTATGTATTAACAAAAATTTATTCCTAATATCTATTGTTTTATTTTCTAATCTTGATAATGTTTTTGCAATATAACTGGAATTGTCATTAAAAAATGAAGAATTTATTTGACAAATTGCAACTTCATATATAGGTAGAGCTAATAGTATTAGAAATCCGAACAAGAAATTAATCGCATTAGCTCTAGCTTTTTCTTTCTCATTTTGATTACCTATTGAGAATGAATACATGTAATATAATACAAGAGCAAGAGATATTAAAGCAGCTCCTATATATATATTTGTCATTAATGGGTTTAAAGTTCCTGAACTATTAGGTTGGAATAACGTATTTAATATAGAAGAGCAAGCATAGGCATTTAGAAATAAAAGAATGCTAAATACGCTCTTCAATACCATACAGGAAGTAATCACCTGCACCTAACAGAGAAATAGCTCTAATAGTCACTATTATAACTATAATATTAAATAGATAAAAAAACAAAGATAAAACATTTATAAAAGCTAATGAGAATGATGCTGCTTCATAACTATCATACATACTATCTATTATAGAGTATCCTCCACCAGCATATTGAATTTGAACATTAACAGTTTGAGATATCCATAAAATATTTAATATAGCATTTATACCTGGATATACTACATAGTTCAATACTGGAACGAAAAATATATAAGCAAATGGATAACAGATTCCTATAAATTTACAAACTTGCAACAGTAGAAATCCTACAAATTTAATACCCATCCAAAATAATTCTAATTGTTTAGACAAATTTGCTATGTCAACTAATCTTTCTAAACTTTGTTTAACTGGTTGATATATAGAATCTACATCTTTATTCATATCTTGAAGATGATTTTCAAGATTTCTTAAAGCACCTGTAAATAAATTCACATATAGGTTCAAGCTTAAATTATATACCAATGGTGCAATAAATATGAAAGTTACAGAAATAGCTAATAATGTAGTTCCTATTCTTTTTGTTGGAGGAAATACTCTAGCAATTAATGCTATATATAGCAAGAAATTATAAGAATATAAAGAAATAAATTGAATTAGATTATTTGCTATAAATAGGCCAGCTATTCTATCAAAGATTAGATTATAAACACCTACTAAATTTTCTGTAAATTCAAATAGTTTTTTAGCAAGATTAAATTTTAACCTAACTCCTCCAAAACCAACAAAATCTAATGAATATTCTATGCCAGAAACGCTAGATAATATAGCACTTTTTGCATATATTTCTGAGCTTATAGTTAAAGATTTATTTGCTTCTTTAGAAAGATTCAGAATTGTTGTATGAGTATTACTAAACATTTTAAATACATTATCGCAATAAAATGAATTTGCAGCATAAGTAATTAATACAAATATCAAAACTGTAATTATGAATGATTTAAATTCCATCTTTGCTCCCGTAACTATATCTTGATTATTTAATATTGTACCACCATAATATCCTATCAATATCAATATTAATCCTAATACTGCAAATGGGAAGAAAAGATCTCTAATGTTTATTGAAGAATTAGTACATGTTATTGTTGGTGAGCTAGAGGATGTATATATAGTGAAATATATTGGGCCAGCAGTATTTGAATTTCCATTATTATCTGAACATGTAACCTTCCAGCTATAGCTGCCAGAAGGAAAATTTCCAAAGCTTACACTTATATCTCCTGTTCCTAAGCCAGATACAGAACGAGAAATAGTACTTCCATTTATTTCATTTCTTAATTGAACTGTACATGTAAAGCTATTAGTTTCAGATATATGAAATGTTGTTGTTACTGACGGTGGAGATGAATATAGAGGGGATTTTGGAGTAATTATAGGTGGGTTACCGTCTCTATAAATGAAATTATGCCATAAAGTAATATTATTACCAGCTAAATCTGTACAGGTTATCTCCCATCTGTTTTGGCCCTCTATTAGACTAGAGCTAAATTGCTGAACTTGATCATATTGATTTTCAAGTATATCCTGATTGATTTGATTTGAATTTACTTTATTTATACATGTTGTTTTATGAGTTAGATCTTGGGCAGCTTGATCTACAACTCTATATTGAAAATTGTAAGGATTAATAGATATATTAGAATTATTTCCTGGATTTAAGAGTGTTATATTAGGAGGAGTATAGTCTATATAAAATACTCTAGATGGGGTTGTTCTGCGATTCTTGGGCCCACTATCTATACAAGATATGTTCCAAGTATATTTACCTTCTAAATATTTATTAGGATCGTTTATTCTAATATGATAAAAGCTATTATTAGTATAGTTTATAGTGAATATTTGATCCTCCACATATATCATACAAGTTCCGTTATGAGTTGGACTATTGTTTACAGTAAAGTTTATATCTACAGGTTTTTTTGTTAAGTTATTGGTAGAAAAATAGTTATCTGGAGATAATATATTTATATCTACAGTTTGGCTAGTATATCTATTAATTATTCTGGTTTGTTGAGAGGATCTTTTCATTCCAATAAAAGATGTTAGTCTAGTTTTATCTTGACAGTAGATTCTAACTTGAGTAATTCCCCATGGTAAGGTTAAATTGATCTCTACAGAAGAATTTGTTGTAAAATTATAATTTCTAATTACGATATTGTTAATAGATAAACTACAACTTATATTAGGGTTATCGTCAGAAACATTAAATCTTAATGTATAATTTTGATCCGGGCTAGGTGATGAAGGGGTAATGTGTATTTGTATTGTAGGGTCTTCCAGATCTAAAAGATTATTACCAGAATATGAACTATAGCCTGCATTACAAATCAAAGAAGCATTAAATTCTCCAACCTTATCTAGATAAACATCTTTACGTATATCACATTTATCATAAATATAGACTCTTGAACCATTACATGAAGGATCATAATATGTTGTTCTAGTTCTTCTCCAAGAACAAGTGGCAGATTCTGTTTTTGTGTATCGTATGGATGGGTTTATTTCTGGTATTTTTCCATAGTCAATTATTAGATTACAAGATAAATCTGGGGGCGATGATGGGTTATAAGAAGTATCATTACAAGGTCCTACTGGATAGCTGGCGGTAAATGTACGTGTAAATATAACATTATTATCGGTTACTATTCTATAAGATGGCTCCAAAGAATAAATTAAAAAAATAAATATCAAAAAAATTATCATCTTGTTCTTTTTCTAAACAAAGTATCTAAGCTTAGGAATTTTCCAAAATTTTTTAACAGTCCTTTTTTAAACATATTATTAAGTAGCTTTCTTAATTTGCTTAATACCTCTTTTTCATCTTCTTCAGCTAAAAATAGTAAAAACACTAATTCTTGTAATCCCTGTTGAGTTAATTCAACCCCATATTCTTTTTCTATCTCTACTTTAATCTTCTCAAGTTCCATTTTATTTCTTTCTAAAAAATTTGCAAAATCAATTTGTTCCTTTAATTTCATATCTGCCATTTTTTCACCATTTATATTTCAGATTTCTTAATAAAGAATGTCTTTCTTTCTTTTCTTGATCTCCTTCAACACCTAAAGGCTTATAACCATCTAAAACACCAATTATAGCTCTTTGATCTTCATGTTCTAAAACTATTAATTTTAGCGGATTAGATGTTGCTGCATATATTCCAACTACCTCTGGCACTTGTTTGATAGAATTTAAAATATTAATAGGCCATCCATTTTTAAAAACTATATAAAAGCTATGTCCGGCACCTACCTTTTTAGCAATCTCAATAGCATGTTTAATCATCTCATCAGAATTTCCTATATGCCTAATCAATCTTTTTCCACTAGCTTCACAAAACGCTATACCAAATTCAATATTTGGATTTACATTCACTATAGCTTCATATAAATCTTCAACCGTTTTAATGAAATGAGCTTGTCCAACTATAATACTACAGTCTTTAACGGATATATCTACAATTTCCATAAATTTATAATAAAAAGTTAATTTTTTAAAGTATTAGTAGATTTGTTTTAGTTCTACATTGTGAATATCATATATATAGCCAAATATTTTAACTTCATATGTTCCATGGTGAAATTCTTTTAGAACTTCTTTTATTTCATCAATAACACCAAAAATATTTGCTTCTATTGGGTCTCTGTTCGGATATTTTTTAATATATTGACTTATTTTTGACACTATATATTGATAACCATTTACATTGTTTAAAGCAGCGTTAACTGCACCACAATGCGTATGGCCTATAACAACAATTTCCCTAACGCCTAGATGTTCTATTGCATATTTTAAAGATTCTTTACCAGCTTGATCAAGAAGATTTCCAGCGGATCTTATAACAAAATTTTCTCCTATAGGATTTTCTTTGAATATTTCTTCAGGAATTCTGGAATCTGAGCAAGTTATTAAAACTCTCTTTGGATGCTGAGTTTTATACTGAGGAGCAATCTTCTTTAGCTCAGAAATTTCTTTGATTCTCATCATATAATTTTTTAAACTTTTATTATATCTAATCATGATGAAAATATTAGATAATTTTCTTTTAGCTTTACAAATCACGTTCACACCAAAATATATTCTAATCTCAATTCTAACAATGATCATATTCTTTTTAATAAATGCATATTTAAGTAACCCAATGCCTATACAAATGCTTAATATAATTGTAGATAATTATATCTATTTGCTTTCAACAAATCATCTGAAATTAATAACAACTTTAATATTAACAATATTACTAGGAATTTCTATATCTCTAAATATAAAAAGTATAGTATTATCTCTCCAAAGAAAAGGAAAATATTTTAAATCTCTATCTGCAAACATTGTATCGTATTTCACTTCTTTGTTATCTATAAATTTGGGGTGTATATCTTGTATATCTCCATTTATAGTTATACTAGGATCCTTAAGCTTTTTAGCACCTTATCTATATATATTATCCATAATCTTATTGCTTTATTCTATAAAGATTGCATCTGAAAATATTCTAGGAATCTGCTCAAATTGTCAATAAATATATTCACTCTTATCTTTTGAATCTTTAACCTCTATATCGCTATTTGCAATAGCTTCTCTAATCTTATCAGAAACATCGAATTTCTTTTGTTTTCTGTATTCAGTTCTTAATTTATCTAGATTATTTAATAGTTTTTCTAATTTAGGATCTTTCTTAATATTTAATCCAAATATAAAATCAAAATCATTCATGAATTTAATTAAAACTTGTTGTTCAAAAATATTTATTCCTTTATATGCTTCTGTCATAATATCATTTAGTATAGATAAAGCTTTAGGAGTATCAAGATCATTATCTAAAGCATTAAAGAATTCTTGTATAGAATTATCAAATCTATTTCTAGAAGAATAATTTACAGATGTTGAATGAATATAATTATAAAATCTTTTTATGCTTTTATAAAATTCTTCTGCTTGTTTAACTGTAGCATCAGAAAAATCTATTGGAGATGAGTATTTAGAAGATAAGAAAAATAACCTTAAAGCCATATGATCATATCTCTTTAAAGCATCTTCTATAGTTATAAAATTCTTTAAACTTTTACTCATCTTTTGGCCATTTACAGTAAGAAATCCAGTATGAACCCAATATCTAACAAATTGCTTTTCTAAATAACATTCACTTTGAGCTATTTCATTTTCATGATGTGGAAAGATCAAATCTTTTGCTCCACCATGTATATCTATTGTATTATTATTGCTATAATATAGAGACATTGCAGAACATTCAATATGCCATCCTGGTCTACCTTTTCCAAATGGTGAATCCCATTGATAATCGTCTGTATATTTCCACAAGGCAAAATCTCCAGGATTAATTTTATTTGGATCTGGTTCTATTCTATGTTCAGATAGCTTATTTAGATTCTGTTTTGAAAGCTTTCCATATCTTTCAAATTTAAATATATTGAAATATATGCCGGTTTTTGTTTTATAAGCTATCCCTTTCTTAAGCAAAATTTCTATAATTTCATATATTTTACTTAAATGCTCTGAAACTTTTGGATAAACATCGGCTGGTAAAATATTTAATTTTTTAAATTCTTCTAAAGCTTTAGAATGAAATTTATCAGCAATCTTAATTGGATCTTCACCAGTTTCCTTTGATTTGTCAATAAGTTTATCATCAATGTCTGTTATATTTTGAATATGAAAAACTTTGTGGCCCTTGAAGATTAGATATCTTTTTAAAAGGTCATAAGCTACATAGGTTCTAGCATGACCTATATGAGCATTGTCGTAAGGTGTTAAACCACATACATAAATAGTAACATTCTTATTTAAAATTAGATCTTCTAATCTATCTGAATAAGTATTATATATTTTCATATATCAATTTCTCCCTTTTGTTTCATTTCATCTATCTTTGTTTTAGGAATTACTTCAATAATATCTCCTTTATCTGGCTGTATATCAGATACCTCTATCATAACATAATCTCCTTCCTTAACCCATAATCTGCTTTTCAATCTGCCAGGAACTCTACATATTCTTTCTTTCTTATCCTGGCATAAACATTTCATTCTAGCCCCACCTAATTCAGTTAGTACCAATCCTATAACTTTCACATTATCACCCTTGATGCACCACAAGCTTCGCAAACTATCTCGACTCTTTTATTTCTATTGACTAGAACAGTATCTACCCCATTGCATTCGTAACATAATACATAAAACTTAAAGAACATTCTTATTTTATCTTCTAATACATCCTGTAGTATTTTTCTATATATGATAATTCTTCCATCTTTATTTTCTATTGGGGCTCCCAACTCTTTCTTAAAAAATTTTATAATAAAGCTTTCATCTCTTCTGAATAATTCTTGAAATCTATAAAAATTTTTCCATATGGTGAAATTGCTTTCATAATATATTTCAGGTTTTGGAATCTCAAATCTTTCAGATTTATTTGATATTGATGAAATTTTTGAATATATTTTATCAAGCATTGTTTTATAATCATCCATAATTGATAAGTTATTTTTTTAATAATTTATTTAGCATTTCTTTAGCAGTTTCATTGGACATTTTTGAAGGATCATAGAAAATATAAACACCTTGTATATCTTTAGCTTCTTTCATCAAAGATCTAGCTATAGCTGATATTTGATATATTGGTTTTAAACCTTCTTCAGTCATTACTAAACCTTCATACTTATTTTTAGATTCTGCTTCATATGTTAAAAAGCCGTATTTATGTAATTCATCTATATCAATCTCCTGAACAACGGCTAATTTTTTATATAGTTTTCTGGTCAATAATTTTTTAGCTATTTCTAAATCTCGTAATTTCCAAAGTAATATATCATCTCCTAAAAATAAATCTTCATAAAATATTATTTGATTTTCTATACCTTGTTCTATCATCGTTCTAATCATAGAACTTACAGCTAAGTTTGTTTTGTGATAATATACATTTGCTATCATCATAAATCTTCCAAATATTATATCGGTTTCTACTATTCCATAAGATGTTCCTGTATGGTAAGCATCTCTTTTTAGATAATCTAATCTATCAATTCCAAATTCAAAGCTTATTATAGGATGCTCTATGTCAACATCTGGCATGTCCGGAATTTTTTCTTTTAATGTTTTCAATATTTCTTTTCCTATTTGCTCATGATCTTTTTTCCATATTTTTTTAACAACATATTCTCCATCATGAGAAAATGCTACATGTCCAATATCATGAACTAAAGCAGAATATGCTATATTTTCAGAAAATCTATAGCCAAGATGCATTACTCCTATAGAATGCTCAAATCTAGTATGAGTTCCTCCAGGATAAACAAAACTTGCACTTCCTAATTGATTTATTCTTCTTAATCTTTGAAATTCTTCAGAATCAATAATTTGCTTTGCAATTTCATCAAAAAATACTAAACCATAGATAGGATCTTTTATTTTATATGGCCTTGAATACATTTGGAGACTCCTCTATGCATTCTCCTCTTTCTGCTAATATTCTAAGTATTATTAACACCATTTTATCTGGTAAACCTAATTTATTAGATATTTCTGTTACAGATTTTGGATTTTTTATTTCTTTAAGTATTTTGTTCTGATTAACTCTCAAAAGATTATTTTTTATCATATAAATTTTTGAATCATAAGCTTTAACTATTTCAAACTGATGGAGATCTGGCCTTTTTTGAATTAATTCAAATTCTTCTGGTTCTAAAACTTCAAATTCTAAATTTTGATTTAATAGATATTTCTCTCTAGATATTTTCTTCATTTTGTCGTATAATTCTTTAGAAAATGTAATATGTCCAGTTTTAGTTAATGAGATTACTTTATCCTTTATTAAATTTTCTAAATTAACTATCTCTTCTGGCTTAAGATTTTTCTTTAGTTTTTCCAAACTTCTTTCTTCAAATGGCATTAAAGATATTCTCCATAGTAATTCTTCTAAATTATCTTTTTTCTTTTGAAATATTATTATTACATTATCGATTTTCAGTATTTCATATCCTTTTGATTTTATTGACTGCAATTCATTCTCAATGTTTTCCATATTTAAATTTAGAAAAATTTTTAATAAATATTTACTTTAATATATCTTAATATGATTGACTTAAAGTATAAAGATGGTAAGATTTATATCTACTATAAAGACAGATATTTGACAATACCATTCCAAAACTCAGGATATAAAGAACATCCAGAAGGTAAAGAATTCTTTTACAAAGAATTAAAAACAAAAAAAGTCGTAGAAACAGATATACAAGAGGCGCAATATGAAAGAGATTTACCCATTATATCAAATTTTCTAAGAAAAAATCCATTTAAAGTTGATTATAGCAATCTTAGCCATATGGTTATAGATATAGAAGTAGATAATCGAAGAGGATTCCCAGATCCAAATAAAGATAGAATATTATCAATATGCTATAAAATTGATAACATTGTAGAAGTTTTAATAGGGAATGAGAATGAGATAATATTGAAATTTTTAGATATAGTGAAAAAAACTAATCCTGATATTATAGTAGGTTATAACATATTAAACTTTGATTTAAAATATATCCAAAAAAGATCAAAAAAATATGGAATTGTTTTTAATTTAGACAGATTTGAGAACGGTGGTAGATTGATATTAGACATGTACAGAATTATGAAATTATTCCAAAGTATAGGTGTTATAAACTATGATAAGTTTTCATTATCAAATGTAGCTAAACAAGAGCTAAATCTTGAAAAATTTCCATTAGATAAAGAAAAAATTTGGGAAATATATGAAAAAGATATAGAAAAATTTAAAAAATATACAATAACTGACGTAGAAATAACTGACGGAATATATAAAAAATATAAAGATTTAATATTTGAATTGGTAAACTTAATACAATTACCAATCTCGTATCTCCAAGAATACCCTATATCTAGAATATTAGAACATTATATTATTATCAATGCTAAAAATTTTCTAATACCAGAACTGAAAAATGCAGTTTTATACGAAAAATACAAGGGTGCTTTTGTAAAAACTCCAAAACCAGGAATATACAAGAACATTGCTGTTATAGATTTTGTTAGCATGTATCCCTCTATAATAGTTTCCTACAATATAGATTACTATAGTTTTTCTAAAGAAAATGGATTAGATATAAATGGAAAAAAGTTTATTCAACATCCAAAGAGTTTAATTCCTTCTTTAATCGAAAGAATATTGGACGAAAGAATATCTTTAAAGAATATGAAAAGTAATGATCCTAAAATAAAGGCAAAAATACAGGCTTTGAAGATTTTGGCAAATAGTTTTTATGGATATTTAGGATTACCAACAAGTAGATTTTATCTAAGAGAAGCTGCAGAATCAGTTACCTATATAGGAAGAGAATTAATAACAAAAACTATTAAAAAGGCCGAAGAGCATTTTCAAGTTATTTATGCAGACACAGATTCATTATTTTTAGTATACGATGATGAGCAAAAGGTTATTGAGTTTGTAGAAAAAATAAACTCAGAACTTCCAAACAAAATAAAATTAGACATAGAAGGATTCTATAAAAAAGCATTTTTTATAGAGAAAAGAAATGAAAAGATAGGGGCAAAGAAGAAATATGTATTGTTAGATAAAAACAATAATTTTAAGATAAGGGGATTTGAAATAGTTAGAGGAGATTGGAGTCAAATAGCAAAAGATACTCAAATAGAAGTTCTAAAAGCAATTTTAATAGATGAAAATTACGAAAAAGCCTTGGATATAATTAGAACAATTATAAGTAAGCTTAGAAATAAAGAAATTCCCGTGGAAGCTTTAGTTATAGAAAATAGATTAGGTAAAAGGTTAGATGAATATAAAGTTAAATCACCTGAATACATAGCAGCATTAAAATTAATGAAGATGGGCATAAAATTTGATAAAGTGGAATATGTAATAGTTAAAGGTGAAGGAGATATCTCAGATAGAAGTGAACCATATATAGAAAACAGACAATATGATTACGATGAAGATTACTATATTAATCATCAAGTGCTTCCAGCAGTTTTACCTATATTCGAATCTTTAGGATATTCTAAAGAAGAACTTATATCCAAACAAAATAAGCTGAAATGAAATTTTTATTGAATCCTATACCAATCAACATTGTTTTAGATGTAGATACTTTTGAAGTTATAGAAATTGATGAAGAAAAGAATTTAGTAAAAAATTATTTCAGAAATTCTGGTGACCAATATCTATATATTCTTTATAAAAAGAATTACTCAACAGATATAGCCATAAGAGATATAGTAAGATATAATAAATTAAAATATAAAGACATAGGGTTTGCTGGAATGAAAGATAAAAGAGCAACAACATGGCAAAGAATAACTTCTCCAAAACAAATATCTTTTAGCTCAGAAAATATTAAGATTATATATGCAGGTAAATCAAAGAAGCTACGATTAGGAGATTTGTGGGGAAATAAATTTATAGTCAAGACAATTGATCTAACAGATAGAATAAAAGAACTAGATGAAAAATTTCCAAACTATTATGGTGATCAAAGGTTTAGCAAAACAAATCTTGAGATTGGAATAAAACTTTTGAAAGGGAATTTAGAAGAAGCTCTAAACCTGTATATAAACAAAGAAGATAAAAAATTTTTAAGACATGAAAGGTATATTAGAAATCTATTGAAGGATAAACGCCCTGAACAAGTTTGGAGAATAATTCCTAGAAATCTATCTATGATGTTTATTCATGCAGTTCAAAGCTATATATTTAACAGAGAGCTTGATTTAAGAATAGAAAATCAAGATTATCAAGAATTTATTTCTTTAATTGGGTATAATTCAGAATTAAATAAATATAACACTTATATAATGGAAGAGCTGCAAATAACAAAAGAAATGTTTAAAATGGAAAAATTACCATTTTTAAAAATGAAAGGTGATAAAAGAAAAATGTTCTCTAGAATTTACGATTACAAATATTCAGAATCTCTAGAATTCTCTCTAGAAAAAGGATGTTATGCAACTGTTGCTTTAGAGCAAATGATAGGTAAAAAATTAAAGTCTAACTGATTTATGGAAATAAATTCGAAAACAAAGATATTATCTAGAGTATATTTAATTGTAAAAGAAGAGAATTATCTAAAAGCGTTTCTAGTTTTATTAGCAACTAGCTTAATGATATTAGCATTTAGATTTTATCCTTATGAATTTTTGGTTATATTGCCCCCTATAATGTGGTTTATAGCCAAAAGCAACTTTTTACTTGCTATAGTGATTTTATCTTTATTAACAACATTTGCATTTTATCATATATCTACATCTATGGGTGTTATAGGATTAATATATTTTTCTATTGTTAGCATGCTAATTTGGCATAATCCATTTGGTTTAATTTTTACATTTATATCTTTGTTTTTAATTTTGCTTCAAGGTCCCTTGCAAGTTTTAGAATTATTTTTGCCCTTTGTACTATTGGCTTCAGTTTATAATCAAGGATCAAAGACGGGATTAATTTTATCTTTGTCCATATTTTTGCTTGGATTTGGGTTTATAACAACTTTAGATTTAAATAGTCCTTATTTACCATACAATGCAAGATTAGAATACAAATCTATAAGCTATGGGGAACAAAAATCCAATTTGGTAACATTTTTTACAGATGCTGTTCCATTGATGATTTCAAATATGATAAATTTATCAAATTATTCTTCATATGCTGGATTGTTAGGAGATCTAATATATAATATAACTAAAGGCATATTGGAAGATAATTTAGGTATTATACTATTATTTTGGTTAATCGTATTAATAGTTCCAACATATTTTACAGGGGTCATATATGTAAAAAATATACCAATAGAAGCTATAGCCTCTTTATCAAATATATTAGCTACTGTAATGTACCTTTTTTTATACGAATTTAACTTAGGTTATGGATCAATTGCTATATTCGGAACTCTATTAACACCATTGATTGTTTTTATAGTAAATATGAATAAAATTTCTCTATCAAGAGAAAAATATATAAGAAAGCAAGAAATGATAAAAGATATTCCTGGTGTTGTAGAACTTTCTGGTTCAACTGTACAAGGATTAGAAGATATTGGTGGATATGAAGATGTTAAGAAAGAATTAAAAAATGCTATATTACTTCCATTAAGCAATCCAGAACTTAGATATTTATACAATCTTAAACCTGCTAGAGGAATATTATTGTTCGGACCGCCTGGAACGGGTAAAACATTACTGATTAATGCTCTAGCTAAAGAAATATCTTATAATATCTTATATGTTAAGGTTTCTGAGTTATTAAGTTCTTATTTTGGAGAAACTGAAAGAAATATCAATAAGCTTTTTAAATTAGCTAGACAAAGAGCTCCAATTATACTATTTTTTGATGAAATTGATATAATAGCAAGAAAGAGAGATAGATCAGATGATCCGTCAGCAAGAGCTCTAACAACGCTATTACAAGAGCTAGATGGAATAAAAGATGAAAAGCCTATAATATTTATAGCTGCAACTAATGTTCCTCATTTACTAGATCCTGCTTTATTAAGACCTGGAAGAATTGATAAAATTATATATATGCGACCACCTAATAAAGAAGAGAGAAAACAAATATTTAAAATATATATTTCCAAATATCCAAACAAAGACATAGATTATGATAAACTAGCTGAATTAACAGAAAGATATTCTGGAGCTGATATAGCTAATGTTGTTAAAGAAGCCGTTACTAACGTTGCATCGAGAATTGACAAACAAGCTATTCCTTTAACTACTAAAGATATTTTGGAAGTTATATATAATTATAAACCATCAATATCTATCTCTGCATTGGAAATATATAATAGATTTAAGCTAGAATTTGAAAGAAAATCTACTCAACCTTCAGATGCCCCATCTATTACCTATAAAGATGTTATTAACATGGATGAACTGAAATCAGAAATGAAATTTTATATTGAATCTACTCTAAAAAGATCAGAATTATTGGAAAAATATAATATAAAGCCTACAAGAGGAATTTTGCTATATGGACCCCCTGGAACTGGTAAAACTTACTTTCTAAAAGCAACTGCTGGAGAATTTAAATTGCCATTTATATTCATATCTGCATCAGAAATATTGAGAGAAGGAAACAATGCTCCTGCAAAGATTAGAGAAATATTCAACATTGCTAGAGAAAGAGCTCCCAGTTTGATTGTTATAGATGAAATTGATACTATTGCTAATATGAGATCAGGGGGTAATCCGATTTTAGGACAACTTTTACAAGAATTAGACGGTTTATCAACTAATAAAGGAATATTTTTTATAGCAACCACAAATTACCCTCATTTACTAGATCCTGCTTTATTAAGACCTGGAAGAATTGATAAAATAATGTATGTAGGTATGCCTAATCTAGAAGTTAGAAGGCAATTGTTAGACATGCATTTAGGAAAATTTATTGAAAAATCTTTATTAGATAAGATAGCATCTATGACAGAAAATTACACTCCAGCAGATATAGTAAACATTTGTGAAAAAATTAAACAAGTTTTACTAAAAGCAGAGATAACAAATGAATCTATATCTGAAGAAAAGATATTACAAATAGTAAAAAATACAAAACCATCGCTCTCCATTGAATTAATATCTCAATATGAGAAATTTAAAGAGAAATTTGAAAGATTATAAAAAATGTTCATCTGAGATAATTTTTATCTTATTTATACTTTCAAATCTCTGTATAGATTTTTTTATTTTATTTAGTTGATGTTTAAAATTTGTTGGAGAAAAAAGATACATTATTTCTAGTTTTAATAATCTTTCATTCCAGAAATCGACAAACTTTATATCTTCTGTTAGTTTATAAGAATTTATTGCAATAGGATAATAAATATCTTCCTCAAAAATTGCATGATTTATAGTATATTCAGTTTCATTATAGTATTGATACTGAGGACATAAGCTAGTTTCATAATTTAAAACATCTGAATCATTTGTATAATAAAATAAGCTTTTACCTTGATAGTAATAAATATCTGGCTTTTCATAGAAAGCTCTTAGTGCAGCATCGTATTTCTTTGTATAGGCTGCATATCCAGGAGTGCTTATTATAGGTGGAAAATTATATATTTCAAATTTTTCATTATTGTCTATTTTGTAGATATTTTCAAGCAAATTTAACCTTCTATCTGTTATTATTTCTCCAGACAACTCTAAATATTGTTCTAATTTTTTATCAGGTTCTAAAATTTCTAAATCAACATATTTTTTAGCTAAATAATATATAGGTAAACTAGCTTTATTTAATTTATAGCTCAAAATAGCTTCTTGAATGATTGCATTTATCTTTTCAACTTCATCAAAATATTTGTCTATATCTATAAAATTATACTGCTCATTTAATTCAATTAATTTTCGAAAATTATATAAATCGTGTTTATATAGATTTTTTAAAATCAATTTTACTTCAGGCAGCTCTGATGGATTTACTTTAAGAAATTTTATCATACTAAACAAAAAATAATAAAAAAATAACTAATAAATATGGCAACTAAAATTATTTTGTTCGGAATTTTGCTATTATTAGGTTGTATAAATCTTGGACCTCAAACATCTATGGATAAAAATCAAGGAAGTTATCAAAACTATTCAAAAGACTATCAAAATTATTCAAATCAATCAGAAAGAGATGGAAATATCAATTTAGGAAATTCTATGAATACAAATAGTACAAAAACAGATATAAATGAAGGAAGTTATCAATCATCTGGAACAGATTCTGGTATGAACTTAGAAAAGATACCTATAAATACAAAATTTTATTCTTGCTCAGAAATGAATAGTTCATATCAGATTGAAGTTGACGATAATCTATATGTTAAATCTATGTATTATGTTACATCAGACGGATCAGAGTTCTATATAGATACGGTAAAAAAACTTTTATATATAAAATCTGATCTAGATTGTTTTTCAGTTGAACATTCTATTGATGAATCAGATTTACAAGTAAGTCAAGAAGAATTAAAAAATTGTGTTGAAGTAAAAGAAATAAAAAGGTTGAAATGTTAGGCTATATTTTCAAATCTCTTTCTAAATCTATATTTTTTACTTTAAACGGAGAAATAGTATTAAATAATCAAATGGAACCAGGCTGGTATATTTACAATGGAGAATTTCAGCCAATAGAATATTCTTTTGATAAATTTTTTGAAGAATTATTTTCAAAATGGCAACCTTTATACGAAATGCCGACAGATCTTATTAATGATATAAAATATGTTTCCAAGATATTCCTAAAGGCAAAGTTTGAAAATAGATTTATACTATTTAGAACCCATAATGACGCTGATGGTTTTTCAGCAGGATATAGCTTAGCTAAAATATTTCCAAATTCAACTAAGATAATTCAAGCTAGTCCGTTCTATACAATTAGAGATGCTTGTTCAGATAGTGCCTTAATGTCTGGTAAACAGAATAAGCTTTTGATTTTATCAGATTTAGGTGGAAATGAAAAAAGTAAAGAAGGATTGGATTGGATTAAATCTATGCAAATAGAATATATAGTTATAGATCATCATCCTTTTGAAACTGATGATAGAAACATCTTGAATTCTTGGAAATATGATCCTTCTGGCAAATATACTGCAGGATATATTGCATCTGAAATAGCTAGAATATTTAATTATGATGTAAAAGATATTCCATATTTGGCGTTGACTGGAGACAAAAGTCCTTTATATGATAAACAAGATCTAATTGACAAAGCTTTAGCTATTGATTATCTAACAACATATTCATCAGATTTAAATTTTATAATTCAGATATATGAATCGGATTTATTTTCTCAAGTTATTATTAAAGCTAAGGAACTATATGAAAAGATTGAGATTTCTAAATTAGAAAAGATAAATGTTAAAGATGTTACTATATATTTTTTAAATGCAGAGAGCTTAGATAGATCTGAATTTATAGGAGCTGGAAAAATAGCTTCATATATATTGACTAAGGCTGGTGAAAATTCTATAGTTATAGTATACAATAAAGGAGTATTTACATTAAGAATTTCAGATAAAGTATATAATAGAGGAATAGATTCATTAAAGTTGATTAATTATATAGGAAATCTAGGACAGGGAGGGGGACATTCTAAAGCAGCATCTTTTAGAATACTACCTGAAAATTTCAATATAGTTAAAAATCTTTTGATTAAGAAAATAAAAGAATCTTTATGAATGCTGTAATTGATACAACTGTATTGCTGAATCCATCTGTATATAAAATATTTAATGAAGATAAACAAATTGCAGCTGAAGCTATATTAACTAAGCTAAGCTCTAAATATAAAATATTAATAGCCCCATCTGTTAGAGATGAGATTGGGATTATATTGGAATTGTCTAAATTAGATAAGTATTGGGTTATTAAATCTCCAGACTATACTAAATGTATACCTGCTTTAGCTATTAAAGAATATATAAATTCTATTAGAACTAGATTAGATAAAGCTTTAAGAATATCTGAAGAAGCTGTTAGATCTCAAAAGAGTGATGAAGAATCTATAAGAGATTTACGACAAAAATTCAGAACATACGTCAGAACTGGTATTTTGGATTCTGTAGCTGATTTAGATTCTGTTATGCTAGCTTATCAAGAAAACGCTATCCTTATAACTTCAGATATAGGAATGATTAAATTTGCAGAAGTATTGGGTGTTAGCTACATGATAGCTGAGCATATAGGTAATGATTGAACTAATATTAGTGTTTTTTATAGCATTTTTACCAGCAATACATCCAAATAATCTTTTACTATTATTCAAAGAAAATTTACCTTTATTGGTGGGATTTTTGATTGGTCTATTGCCAATATCTACTAAGCTTTATCAATCTGAAAATATAAATCATATAAAATATATTCTATCTGTTTTGATAGGAGCCGGAATAGCTGTTTTATTTGGTTTAATGAATATTTATTATCTTTATAAACCTTTTAAAGTTTATATATGGATTTTAACAATATTAATATTTATCTTCATAATTGTAAAATTTGATCTTAGATTTCTATTAAGCTTTATCATATTTGGAATTTGGGGAATTATCGCCTTAGATGAAAAATATTTATATCATATATTTGTTGGAATATTTAGTATACCATTTTTACTTTTTAAAAAAGAGACCTCATCTCAAGATAATTTTAGCTATAAAGCATCTATATTAGGAGGAATTATTGGCAGCATATCACTATTTTTTCCAGCAATAAGTTCTGCATCTTTTTTTGCATTTATTTTACCAATTTATGCCAGTTACTATACAGCTATAATAGGTGCTCAATATGTTGGGTCTGTTATCTACTATTTTGAAACTGGTTTGATTAGAAATGGGTATGTGGAAGCTTTTAAAAATTGGTACGATTTATTTTATATGATTATAGGAATGGTTCTTGGAAGTATTATATCTTCTAAAATAGAAATTCCTAGAGTAAATTTGGATAAAATAAAATATATTTCATTAATTGCTGTATTGATTTTAGGGTTGTATCAAAGTATAGAAGGTTTTATAATAATGATAGCCTCTGCTTGTTTGGTTTATCTTTTTAAAGATTACAGTTCTATATCTTATTTGGGTGTAATAATAATTCCAACGATATTTCTTTTACTAAATTTAATTTTAAAATAATTTTTCTCCTAGATATATCTTTAGTCCTCTCGGCGTTACTCTATATGGCACGATATCTGTGTTATGAGACGTGCCCCTCAATTTATATATTTCTAAAGCTCTTATTCTAGTTTCTCCTTTATATATATTATATAAATTAATTACTCCATCCAAAACATAATGTTCTATACTATATTCAAAAGATTCTCTAGCAGAGGTGGGCGCTTCTATTATAGGGAACACAGTCACATCAAGTGTTCTTAATAAATTTAAAAACTCTATTAGAGATTTTCTATATTCAGCATCTGTATTGAACAATGATTTAAATATAGTTATTGAATCTATTACCATTCTAGATACATTATTTTCAACTATACTAGTTTCAATTTGTTTTACTATGCTATCTACATTATATGAAGTATTTTTTTCTATTATTAACTTTTTTTCATTTACAAGTTTATCTATATCTTTAAATTCTGAAAACTGAGATTTCATATGCTCTATTATGAATTCTGGTGGCTCTTCTAAAGTGAAATAATATCCAGTTTCTCCCATTAAAGCACCTTTATATAATATTTCAAAAGTAAATGTGGTTTTTCCTGTACCTGGACCTCCATAGAAACCTATATGTCTATTTTTTGGCAACCCCCCATTTAACATTTCATCAAATTCTAATATGCCCGTTTTTATTTTTTCCATAAAAATATATAAAAGATTTATAAAAATATCTATATCATATGAAGAAAGTAAAAGATATTCATTCTCTTACAGATTTTTTAAAAAATATTGAATATGTTGGATTTCAAGCTACTAAGATAGGTGTTGCAAAAAAGATTCTAAAAAAGATGGAAAAATCATATAACATACTAGCATTTACAGCTAATCTACTAGCTACAGGAATTAGAGGCGTAATAATTGATATAATTAAAACTGGAAAATTTAAGATGATAATAACAACCGGGGGCTCAATAGATCATGATATCATTAGAGCATTTGATGATTATTATATTGGAAATTTTGAAATGTCTGACAAGCTTCTTCATAGAAAAGGTTATAATAGATTAGGAAATGTTATCATAAAAAATTCTTCATATGAACTGTTGGAAAATATTACAAAAAAAGTCATACCTGAAGGAAAATATACTCCATCTCAAATAGCAAAAATGTATGGAGAATATCTATACAAAAATAATAAAGAATCTTTTTTAGCAGAAGCATATAAGAGAAATATTCCAGTTTTCTGTCCTGGCATAGTTGATGCTGCAATTGGATTAAACTTTTATTTTATGAATATTTCTATAGATCCAATACCTGACTTGAAAAATATGATAAACATTATAAATCAACAGGATAAAACTGGTGCTTTGATAATTGGAGGTGGCATAAGTAAACATCACACTATAGGAGCAAATATATTAAGAGGAGGATTAGATTATTCTATATACATATCTACAGCAACAGAATATGATGGATCTTTAAGTGGCGCTAAAACTAACGAAGCAATAAGCTGGGGAAAAATAAATGAAAAAGCAAGGCATGTAAATATATATGGAGAAGCTTCAATAGTTTTACCACTTTTGTTTTATGATAGATAAAGCAGTATTAATACCTACTTATAATGAAGAATTAGCTATAGAAACGGTTATAAAAAATATTTTAAATAGCAATCCAGATGTAAAGATATTTTTAGCAGATTCAAGCACAGATAAAACTCCAGAAATAGCAGAATCTTTAGGAGCTACTGTCATAAGAACAGAAAAATTAGGAAAAGGATATTCTGTAAAAGAAGCTTTTAAAACTATTGAAGCAAAAAAGCTTATAATGATAGATGGAGACAATACCTACCCTTATGATTTGTCTAAGATATTTAAACTCTTAGATAATTATGATATAGTATTCACTAGTAGATTAAGGGGAAAAATAGAGCCTGGAGCAATGCCTTTATTAAATACATTCACAAATCATTTCACTTCCTGGTATGCTAGATGTTTTTTAGGAATAAAAAATACCGATGTTATGTCTGGTTTAATTGGATTTAGATATCCTACATATAAAAACCTTGATATAAAAGCTAATGGATTCGAACTTGAAGTTGAAATTGTTGTAGAAAGCTTTAGATTAAATCTTAAAGCTGCTGAAATAGCTATAGAATTCTATAATAGGATAGGTAAACCTAAGATAGAGTATTTAGATGGTTTTAGAATATTGTATCATTTTAGTAAAAAAGCTTTACCGTTCTTATGGAAAAAAAGTAAGGTACAAGAACTAGATATGTATGATCTAGAAGGAAATATATTGAATTCAAAGCAAGCGTAATAGCTATAGATAAATAAAGAACAAATAAAATATCTATTAAAAGCACATGATTAGAATTAGATGTATTTATAGCCCCTTGTATGTATAATATTTTAAGTGGGTAAAACCATTCTACACCTCTTACAGTGAAAGAATCAAGAAGCAAGTGAATACAAAATGCTAAAATAGCAACTAAAGCAAATGAAGAAAATGGGCTAAATAAAAAAATTACAAATATGATCAAAATAAAGAATATAGAATGAGTAGTAGTTCTATGATTTGATGAATTTGATTTAATAAGAGAAAGTAAAATTTGATATGGTTTATAAATTAGATAATAAATGATAGCATTCATGAAATTTAATACAGATGTGAGATATTTTATTCTTAAATTATGAAATTTTCTGTAACCTACATCTATATCCGGTAATACTGAAAACATCAATATAATTGCAAAATTTATGGATGTTGTTATAAGATCTTTATTCTGCAAAAATGGTAGCATTATAAATAAAGTATAAAGAATATGCTGATGTTGAAGCATTATTTTACAATTAATCTTCTCATCTTCAAATAATCTACATATGAGATATATTTTTTTCTTTGAATATATTTCAATGTTGGAATCTTTGGAGGTCTTGGATCAATAACTTTAATTACAAATGCATCTGATCCAGCACCAGAACCGAAGCTAACTAACAAAATTAAATCATCTTTTTTGGAATTATCTAAAACATTAGCTAAACCTATCATAGTGGCTGCACTATATGTATTACCTATATAAGGAACTAACAATCCATGTTTTAATTGTTCTTGAGTAATTCCATATCTTTTAGCTACTGTAAGAGGAAATTTTGAATTCGGTTGGTGAAGTATGACATGATTGAAATCTTTGATCTGATAACCTGTTTTATTCAGTATTCCATCCATGGCCATGCTTATATGCTTAAAATAAGCTGGTTCTCCCGTAAATCTACCCCCATGAGAAGGAAATTTTATTCCTTCTCTTCTCCAGAAATCAGTTGTATCTGTTGTAACAGAATAAAAATCTATAATCTGAGCTATTAAATTTTCTTTACCTATAATGAAAAATCCGGCCCCACTACCAGCTGAATATTCTAAAGCATCTGAAGGTCTTCCTTGGGCAGTATCACTGCCAATGGAAACACCAGCTTCTATAATTCCACCTTTTACCATACCATAAACAGCTACCATTCCAGCAGTTCCTGCTCTACAAGCAAATTCCGTATCTATAACTGTTAGATTTGGAGTTAAATCTAAAGCTTCAGCAACTATAGATCCAGCAGATTTAACTGCATATGGCCTACTTTCACTTCCAAAAAATAAAGCGCCTATTTTTTCTTTAGATAGTTTATTAGATAAAGCATTCTTACCTGCTTCTATAGCCATGGTAACAGAATCTTCATCATAAGCTGCAACAGATTTCTCTATTATACCTAATCCTTCTTCTATCCTCTTAGGATCCTCCCCCCATACTTTTGCAATCTCATTACTTTTTATTCTATTAATTGGAATATAACTTCCATATCCTATAATTCCAACCATATATAAGTATTACTTTTTAAAAAATAACTTTAAAAAAAATGGAAGAATTAAAAGCATTATTCTTATCTTTAGATGATAAATATAAATATATTTTTATATTTATCTATTCTGCTTTAGAAAGTATAATTCTACCATTTCCTGTATTTTTTCTACTGATTCCTATATTATTTTTGCAGCCTCAAAATTGGATAATATTCTCTGCTTTGGCTACATTAGGTTCTGTATTTGGAGCAGTAATAGCTTGGTATCTTGGAAGAAA
>Ga0079995_1062309_pt1 | contig 37950 bp, 44 predicted proteins | sample FaiFalFF_MnMetaG_2_FD_69198 | JGI IMG/M metagenome (GOLD analysis project Ga0079995, IMG submission 69198) | Freshwater microbial communities from Yellowstone National Park, Wyoming, USA - Fairy Falls C (FF_Mn_C) (SPADES assembly) (version 4) | ecosystem: Environmental > Aquatic > Freshwater >...
GGGCGAAAACATCGTCCTGGTGCTGGTGGAGCCGACGGGACTCGAACCCGTGACCTCCTGAGTGCGATTCAGGCGCGCTCCCAGCTGCGCCACGGCCCCACGCGCCCTATATGGTAGCGGGGGCCCTTGGCCTTGTCTAGTCCCCTTCCTTAAGGCGCACCTCCACCCGGCCCTTCTTGTCCTTCACCGAGAGCTTGGCCTTGGCCTTGCCCTTGCGGTACTCCGCCTTCCACTCGTCCTTCTTGACCTCGTACTTCACCCTAACCCAGCCCCTACGGCGCAGGTCCTCGTCGTGGTAGCGGAAGATGGCCTCGGCCTTGGAAGCGTTGTAGACCACCACGATCCCCTGGGGCTCGGCCACCCGTTCCACCACCACCGCCTGGGGAAAGAGGTTGAAGCTGAGGCTAGCGGAAACCTGGACCTCGAGGGCCCACGCCAGGGCGAAAAAGGGAACCAGCCAGAAAAGCCTTCCCATGCCCCAAGCCTACCCCACCCTACCCCGGCCCGGGTGAGGGAAAGCTAAAGTACACTAAAGGCATGGACGAAGTCTGGCGGAAGCTGGCCGAGCCCTTTCCCCCCGGGGAGGTCCAGTGGCGCGTTGAGGCCATTTCCAAAGACAAGCGCCGGGCCCTGGTGGTGCCCTACGTGGACGCCCGCACGGTCCTGGACCGGCTGGACAGGGTGGTGGGCCCCGAGGGCTGGCACGACAGCTACGAGGTCCTCTCCGACGAGGAAAGGAGCCTCAAAGACGAGCGGGGCGAGCGCCGGGAGCGGGTGGTGGAGGTCAAGTGCCGCCTCACCGTCTTGGGGGTCACCAAGGAGGACGTGGGGGAAGGGGACTCCCTCAAGGCCGCCTTCTCCGACGCGCTCAAGCGGGCCGCGGTCAAGTTCGGCGTGGGCCGCTACCTCTACCGCCTGGAGAAGCAGTGGGTGGACTACGACCCGGAGAAGGGCCGCTTCACCCCGCCCACCCTCCCCGAGCCCCAGGAGGCCGGGGAGCCCGAGGAGGAAAAGCCCGAAGCCTACCGCCTCATTGACCAGCTCCTGGAGCGCCTCAAGGAGAAGGGCCTGGGCAAGGAGGCGGCCAAGATCGTGACCAAGTACGGGGGCTACGGCAAGACCCCCGAGGAGACCCGCCGCCTCTACGGGGAACTCCGGGCCCTTCTCAAGGGATGAGGGTCATCGCCGTCGGGGACCTCCACGCCAACTTCCCCGCCCTCTGGCGGATCCTCAAGGCCGAGGGGCTGGCAGACGCCGCCCTCCGCCCCACCGAGGCCCTCCGCTCTGGGGAAGCCCGGCTGGTCCTCCTGGGCGACCTGGTCCACCCCAAGACCCCAGCCGACTACGAGCGCCTCACCGGCCTTTCCCCCTACGACCCCCAAGACCCCACCCACCTGCGCCTGGCGGCGGGGGCCCAGATCCGGGAGCTATTCCGCCTCAAGGCCTTCCAAGAGGGGGCGGAAGGGCACGTGACCATCCTCCTCGGCAACCACGACGAGGCCGCCCTCAAGGGGGAGCCCATCCTGGGCAACCGCTACCTGAAGCACCTGGAGTTCCACCCCGAGCACGGGGGCAAGCCCCTGCCCGAGGCCCTCAAGGCCTGGTTCGCCACCTTCCCCCGGGAGCTCAACCTCCACGGGGTCCACTTCGCCCACGTGGGCCCGGTCCCCTGGCTCCAGGAGTACAACGCGCTCTTCTACGCCCAGAGCGAGCCCAAGACCTGGTGGTTCCGCACCCCCGACTACGTGGAGCGCATGGGCTTCCGCTTCGGGGTCTACGGCCACGTGCCCATGAAGGAGGGCATCCTCCTCAAGGACCGTTTCGCCCTCATTGACGCCCTGGACCTGGGGGAGTACCTGGAGATCCACCCCGAAAGCGAGCCCCTGAAGGTGGAGGTCCGGCGCCTCCATGGCTAACCCCCTCACCTCCCCTAAGGCCGTCAGGGAGCTCCTGGAGCGGCACGGCCTCTTCGCCGACAGGCGCTTCGGGCAGAACTTTCTGGTGTCCGAGGCCCACCTTCGCCGCATCGTGGAGGCGGCCAGGCCCTTCACCGGGCCGGTTTACGAGGTGGGGCCGGGGCTTGGGGTCCTGACCCGGGCCCTCGCCGAAGCCGGCGCAGAGGTGGTGGCCATAGAAAAGGACCTCCGCCTGAAGCCCGTTTTGGAGGAAACCCTAAAGGGGTTTCCCGTGAGGCTCGTCTTCCAGGACGCCCTGGCCTACCCCTGGGAGGAGGTGCCGGAAGGAAGCCTCCTCGTGGCCAACCTCCCCTACAACATCGCCACCCCCCTGGTGACCCGCCTCCTCAAGACGGGCCGCTTCGCCCGCCTGGTCTTTTTGGTGCAGAAGGAGGTGGCCGAGCGCATGACGGCCAGGCCCAAAACCCCGGCCTACGGCCTCCTCTCCCTGAGGGTGGCCCACCACGCCGAGGCGGAAAGGCTCTCGGACCTTCCCCCCGGGGCCTTCTTCCCCCCGCCCAAGGTGGTGAGCGCCCTGGTGCGCCTCCGCCCCAAGGGCGTCCCCGACGACCCCGAGCTCTTCGCCCTCATAGAGGCCGCCTTCGCCAAGAGGCGGAAGACCCTTCTGAACGCCCTGAGCGGGGCGGGCTACCCCAAAGCGCGGGTGGAGGAGGCCCTGAAGGCCCTGGGGCTTCCTCCCGCCGTCCGGGCCGAGGAGCTGGACCTCGAGGCCTTCCGCCGCCTGAAGGCGCTTCTTTACACACCCGTGTAGCCTTTTGGGCCCCATAAGCGGGGGCGCTACACCGATGGCGGTGTAGCCTCCTCCCTTTTGTCCCGGCCCTGGGGTAGTAAGATGGGCGGGGAATGAGGAGGGGCTCTGGGGGTTGGTGGGACCCCTCCTCGTGAAGAGAGGCACGAAAGGAGGGGACCTTGGCGCCGATCGCAGAGTACGTGAACATCCTGATCTACCTGGGGGTGGCCCTCTTCATCGGGGTGGCGGCCCTTGCCGTGGGGGCCCTCCTGGGCCCCAAGAAGCCGGGGCGGGCCAAGCTCATGCCCTATGAGTCGGGGAACGACCCCGCCGGGGAGGTGAGGCGGTTTCCCGTCCACTTTTACGTGGTGGCCATGCTCTTCATCCTCTTTGACGTGGAGGTGGCCTTCCTCTGGCCCTACGCCGTGAGCGCCGGGGAGCTTGGGCTTTACGGCTTCCTGGGGGTCTTGGGCTTCACCTTGCTCCTCCTCGTGGGCTTCCTCTACGAGTGGTGGAAGGGGGTGATGCGGTGGCGCTGAAGGACCTCTTTGAGCGGGACGTCCAGGAGCTGGAAAGGGAGGGCATCCTCTTCACCACCCTGGAGAAGCTGGTGGCCTGGGGGCGGAGCAACTCCCTGTGGCCCGCCACCTTTGGCCTGGCCTGCTGCGCCATTGAGATGATGGCCGCCACCGACGCCAGAAACGACCTGGCCCGCTTCGGGAGCGAGGTCTTCCGGGCCTCGCCCCGGCAGGCCGACGTGATGATCGTGGCCGGGCGGCTCTCCAAGAAGATGGCCCCGGTCATGCGCCGGGTCTGGGAGCAGATGCCCGACCCCAAGTGGGTCATCTCCATGGGGGCCTGCGCCAGCTCCGGGGGGATGTTCAACAACTACGCCATCGTCCAGAACGTGGACTCGGTGGTTCCTGTGGACGTCTACGTCCCGGGCTGCCCCCCTAGGCCCGAGGCCCTCATCTACGCCGTGATGCAGCTGCAGAAGAAGGTCCGCGGCCAGGCCTTTAACGAGCGGGGGGAGAGGCTTCCCCCCGTGGCCGCCTGGAAGCGGGCGAGGGGGTGAGGCATGCGGTTAAGTCGCGTTCTGGAAGAGGCCCGGGCCAAGGGCTACCCCGTGGAGGACAACGGCCTGGGCAACCTCTGGGTGGTCCTGCCCAGGGAGGGCTTCAAGGCGGCCATGGCCCACTACCGGGACCTGGGCTTCAACTACCTGGCCGACATCGTGGGCCTGGACTACCTGACCTACCCGGACCCCAAGCCTGAGCGCTTCGCCGTGGTCTACGAGCTGGTCTCCCTGCCGGGGTGGAAGGACGGGGACGGGAGCCGCTTCTTCGTGCGGGTCTACGTGCCGGAGAAGGACCCCCGCCTCCCCACGGTCACCGACCTCTGGGGGAGCGCAAACTTCCTGGAGAGGGAGGTCTACGACCTCTTCGGCATCGTCTTTGAGGGCCACCCCGACCTCAGGAAGATCCTGACCCCGGAGGACCTCGAGGGCCACCCCCTGCGCAAGGACTTCCCCCTGGGGGAGACCCCCACCCTCTTCCGCGAGGGGCGGTACATCATCCCCAGCGAGTTCCGGGCCGCCATCACCGGCAAGGACCCCGGCCTCACCTTCTACCGCGGGGGCAGCCGCAAGGGCTACCGCGCCCTCTGGGCCGACCTCATGAAGGCCAAGGAGGCCAAATGAAGGACTACCTGGAACTGGACGCCCCCATCCCCGAAGAACCCCGGGAGCTCCGCACCGAGGTCATGACCCTCAACGTGGGCCCCCAGCACCCCTCCACCCACGGGGTCTTGCGGCTTTTGGTGACCCTCTCCGGCGAGGAGGTCCTGGAGGTGGTGCCCCACATCGGCTACCTCCACACCGGCTTTGAGAAGACCATGGAGTACCGCACCTACCTCCAGAACCTCACCTACACGCCCCGGATGGACTACCTCCACTCCGTGGCCCACGACCTGGCCTACGCCCTGGCGGTGGAGAAGCTGGTGGGGGCGGTGGTGCCCAAGAGGGCCGAGACCATCCGCATCATCCTGAACGAGCTCTCCCGCCTGGCGAGCCACCTGGTCTTCCTGGGGACGGGGCTTTTGGACCTCGGGGCCCTCACCCCCTTCTTCTACGCCTTCCGGGAACGGGAGGCCATCCTGGACCTCTTTGAGTGGGTCACGGGCCAGCGCTTCCACCACAACTACATCCGCATCGGCGGGGTCAAGGAGGACCTGCCCGAGGAGTTCGTCCCCGAGCTCAAAAAGCTTCTGGAGGTCCTCCCCCACCGCATTGACGAGTACGAGGCCCTCTTCGCCGAAAGCCCCATCTTCTACGAAAGGGCCCGGGGCGTGGGGGTGATCCCGCCGGAGGTGGCCATCAACCTGGGCCTCACCGGGGGCTCCCTAAGGGCCAGCGGCGTGAACTACGACGTGCGCAAGGCCTACCCCTACGGGGGCTACGAGACCTACCAGTTTGACGTGCCCCTGGGGGAGAGGGGGGACGTCTTTGACCGGATGCTCATCCGCATCCGGGAGATGCGGGAGTCGGTGAAGATCCTCAAGCAGGCCCTGGAGAGGCTGGAGCCCGGGCCCGTCCGCGACCCCAACCCCCAGATCACCCCGCCCCCCAGGCCCCTCCTGGAGACCTCCATGGAGGCGGTCATCTACCACTTCAAGCACTACACCGAGGGCTTCCACCCCCCCAAGGGGGAGGTCTACGTGCCCACGGAGTCGGCCCGGGGGGAGCTGGGCTACTACATCGTCTCCGACGGGGGAAGCATGCCCTACCGGGTCAAGGTGCGGGCCCCGAGCTTCGTCAACCTGCAAAGCCTCCCCTACGCCTGCAAGGGGGAGCAGGTGCCCGACCTGGTGGCCATCATCGCCAGCCTGGACCCCGTGATGGGGGACGTGGACCGATAGGAGGGAAGATGGGGTTTTTTGACGACAAAAAGGAGTTCCTGGAGGCCACCTTCGCCAAGTACCCGCCCGAGGGCCGCCGAGCGGCCATCATGCCCCTTTTAAGGCGGGTGCAGCAGGAGGAGGGCTGGATCCGCCCGGAAAGGGTGGAGGAGATCGCCCGCCTGGTGGGCACCACGGCCACGGAGGTCATGGGGGTGGCGAGCTTTTACTCCTACTACCAGTTCGTGCCCACCGGCAGGTACCACCTCCAGGTCTGCGCCACCCTCCCCTGCAAGCTTGCGGGGGCGGAGGAGCTTTGGGACTACCTCACCCAGGAGCTGGGCATCGGCCCCGGGGAGGTGACCCCGGACGGCCTCTTTAGCGTGCAGAAGGTGGAGTGCCTGGGGTCCTGCCACACCGCCCCCGTGGTCCAGGTCAACGACGAGCCCTACGTGGAGTGCGTGACCAGGGCGAGGCTTAAGGCCCTTCTGGAAGGCCTCAAGGCGGGCAAGCGCCTGGAGGAGATTGAGCTTCCCGGCCGGTGCGGCCACCACGTGCACGAGGTGGAGGTATGACGGGCCCCATCGTTTCCGGACTGGACCCCCGCTTTGAGCGAACCCTCTACGCCCACGTGGGGAAGGAGGGCTCCTGGACCCTGGACTTCTACCTGGCCCAGGGAGGCTACGAGACCGCCAAGAAGGTCCTAAAGGAGAAGACCCCGGAGGAGGTCATAGAGGAGGTGAAGCGCTCGGGGCTAAGGGGCCGGGGCGGGGCGGGCTTCCCCACGGGGGTGAAGTGGAGCTTCATGCCCAAGGACGGGCAGCAGCACTACCTCATCTGCAACGCCGACGAGTCCGAGCCCGGGAGCTTCAAGGACCGCTACATCCTGGAGGACGTCCCCCACCTCCTCATTGAGGGGATGATCCTCGCCGGGTACGCCATCCGGGCCACGGTGGGCTACATCTACGTCCGGGGGGAGTATAGGCGGGCGGCGGACCGCCTCGAGGCCGCCATCGCCGAGGCCCGGGCCCGGGGGTATTTGGGCCAGAACCTCTTCGGCACCGGTTTTTCCTTTGACCTCCACGTCCACCGGGGGGCCGGGGCCTACATCTGCGGGGAGGAGACGGCCCTCATGAACTCCCTGGAGGGCCTCAGGGCCAACCCCCGCCTCAAGCCCCCCTTCCCCGCCCAATCCGGGCTCTGGGGCAAGCCCACCACCATCAACAACGTGGAGACCCTGGCCGCGGTGGTGCCCATCCTAGAGCGGGGGGCGGACTGGTTCGCCCAAATGGGCACGGAAGGGTCCAAAGGGATGAAGCTCTACCAGGTCTCGGGGCCCGTGAAGCGCCCCGGGGTCTACGAGCTCCCCATGGGGACCACCTTCCGCGAGCTCATCTACGAGTGGGCGGGCGGGCCCCTGGAGCCCATCCAGGCCCTGATCCCCGGCGGCTCCTCCACCCCGCCCCTCCCCTTCAGCGACGAGGTCCTGGACACGCCCATGAGCTACGAGCACCTGCAGGCCAAGGGCTCCATGCTGGGCACCGGGGGGGTGATCCTGATCCCGGAGCGGGTCAGCATGGTGGACGCCATGTGGAACCTGACCCGCTTCTACGCCCACGAGTCCTGCGGCAAGTGCACCCCCTGCCGGGAGGGGGTGGCGGGGTTCATGGTGAACCTCTTCGCCAAGATCGGCACGGGGGAGGGCGAGGAGAAGGACGTGGAGACCCTCGAGGCCCTCCTCCCCCTCATTGAGGGCCGAAGCTTCTGCCCCCTGGCGGACGCGGCGGTGTGGCCGGTGAAGGGGTCTTTGCGGCACTTCAAGGACCAGTACCTGGCCCTGGCGCGGGAGAAGCGGCCCGTGCCCAGGCCCAACCTCTGGAGGTGAAGGTGGTCAGGGTTAAGGTCAACGACCGCATCGTGGAGGTGCCCCCGGGAACCAGCGTCATGGACGCCGTCTTCCACGCGGGGTACGACGTGCCCCTCTTCTGCTCGGAACGCTACCTCTCCCCCATCGGGGCCTGCCGCATGTGCCTGGTCAGGATCGGCCTCCCCAAGCGGGGGCCCGACGGCAAGCCCCTTCTGAACGAAAAGGGGGAGCCGGAGATCGCCTGGCAGCCCAAGCTGGCGGCGAGCTGCGTCACCGCCGTGGCCGAGGGGATGGTGGTGGACACCCTCTCGGAGGTGGTGCGGGAGGCCCAGGCGGGGATGGTGGAGTTCACCCTCCTCAACCACCCCCTGGACTGCCCCACCTGCGACAAGGGCGGGGCCTGCGAGCTCCAGGACCGCACCGTGGAGTACGGGCTCTACGAGAAGTACTACCAGAAGGACCCCCTCTCCCTCCCCGTCTACACCCGCTTTGAGTTCACCCGCCGCCACGAGGACAAGCACCACCCCCTTTCCCCCTTCGTGATCCTGGACCGGGAGCGGTGCATCCACTGCAAGCGGTGCGTGCGCTACTTTGAAGAGGTCCCCGGGGACGAGGTCCTGGACTTCATTGAAAGGGGCGTGCACACCTTCATCGGCACCATGGACTTCGGCCTGCCCTCGGGGTTTTCCGGCAACATCACCGACATCTGCCCCGTGGGGGCCCTTCTGGACCTCACCGCCCGCTTCCGCGCCCGGAACTGGGAGATGGAGGAGACCCGCACCACCTGCGCCCTCTGCCCCGTGGGGTGCGGCATCACCGCCGACACCAGGAGCGGGGAGCTCCTAAGGGTGAGGGCCCGGGAGGTGCCCGAGGTCAACGAGATCTGGATCTGCGATGCCGGCCGCTTCGGCCACGAGTGGGCGGACCAGGGGCGCCTCAAGAGCCCCCTGGTGCGCAAAGACGGGCGGCTTCAGGAGGCCACCTGGGAGGAGGCCTTTTTGGCCCTGAAGGAGGGGCTCAAGGGGGCGAGGGGCGAGGAGGTGGGGATCTACCTGGCCCACGACGCCACCCTCGAGGAGGGCCTCATGGCCTCTGAGCTCGCCAAGGCCCTCAAGACCCCCCACCTGGACTTCCAGGGCCGCACCGCCGCCCCGGCGAGCCTCTTCCCCGCCGCCACCATGGAGGACCTCCTCAAGGCCGACTTCGCCCTGGTCCTGGGAGACCCCACGGAGGAGGCCCCCATCCTGCACCTAAGGCTTTCCGAGTTCACCCGGGACCTCAAGCCCCCCTACCGCTTCGCCCACGGCACCCCCTTCGCCGACCTGCAGATCAAGGAGAGGATGCCCCGCCAAACCCACAAGCTCGCCGTCTTCGCCCCCCACCGCACCGCCCTCATGAAGTGGGCCTCGGTCAGGGGCCTCCACGCCCCCGGCGAGGAGCGGGAGATCCTCCTGGCCCTTCTGGGCGAGAAGGCGGGCGGCGAGGCGGTGGAGGCGGCCAAAGCCCTCTGGGAAAAGGCCCAAAGCCCCGTCCTCATCCTGGGGGCCGGGGTCCTGCAGGACGCGGTGGCCGCCGAGAGGGCGAGGCTTCTTTCCGAGCGCAAGGGGGCCAAGGTCCTGGCCATGACCCCGGCGGCCAACGCCCGGGGCCTCGAGGCCATGGGGGTCTGGCCCGGGGAAAAGGGCGCCGCCTGGGACGAGCCCGGAGCCCCTTACGCCTTCTATGGCTTCGTGCCCCCCGAGGAAGCCCTGAAGGGCAAGCGCTTCGTGGCCATGCACCTAAGCCACCCCCACCCCCTGGCGGAGCGCTACGCCCACGTGGTCTTCCCCGCCCCCACCTTCTACGAGAAGCGGGGCCACCTGGTGAACCTGGAGGGCCGGGTCCTCCCCCTGAGCCCCGCCCCCATAGAGAACGGGGAGGCGGAAGGGGCTCTGCAGACCCTGGCCCTCCTGGCCGAGGCCCTGGGGGTGAGGCCCCCCTTCCGGCTCCACCTGGAGGCGGAAAAGGAGCTTCGGGGGAGGAAGGTGCCCGAGGCCATGGGCCTCCTGGCCTACCGCACCAAGGCCCTCCGCCCCAGGGCCCAAACTGGCCGCCTCTACCTCCGGCCCACCATGTGGAAGGCCCACCAGGCCGTGGGCAAGGCCAAGGAGGCGGCGAGCCCCGAGCTTTGGGCCCACCCGGAAGACGCCCGGGCCGAGGCCCTCCTCGAGGGGGCAAGGGTGGCGGTGGAAACCCCCTTCGGCCCCGTGGAGGCCCGGGTGGTCCACCGGGAGGACGTGGCCAGGGGCTTCCTCTACCTGTCCGCTTTAGGCCCCATAGCCGGGCTCAGGGTGGAGGGCAGGGTTCTGGTGCCCGCAGGAGGTGAAGCGTGAACTACCCCGTGGACCCTTACTGGATGGTGGCCCTGAAGGCCTTTTTGGTGGTGGTGGGCCTCCTCACCGCCTTCGCCTTCATGACCCTCATTGAAAGGCGGCTTCTCGCCCGCTTCCAGGTCCGCCTGGGCCCGAACCGGGTGGGGCCCATGGGCCTCTTCCAGCCCATCGCCGACGCCATCAAGAGCATCTTCAAGGAGGACATCGTGGTGGAGCGGGCCGACAAGGTCCTCTTCGTCCTGGCCCCCCTGATCGGCGTGGTCTTCGCCCTCCTGGCCTTCGGGGCCATCCCCTTCGGCCCCCCGGGGAGCTTCTTCGGCTACCAGCCCTGGGTGCTGAACCTGGACCTGGGCCTCCTCTACCTCTTCGCCGTGAGCGAGATGGCCATCTACGGCATCTTCCTGGCGGGCTGGGCCTCGGGCAGCAAGTACAGCCTCCTGGGCTCCTTGCGCTCCTCGGCCAGCCTCATCTCCTACGAGCTGGGCTTGGGGATCGCCCTCCTCTCCCCCGTCCTCCTGGTGGGAAGCCTCAACCTGAACGACATCGTCAACTGGCAGAAGGAAAACGGCTGGCTCTTCCTCTACGCCTTCCCCGCCTTCCTGGTCTACGCCACCGCCGCCCTGGCCGAGGCCGCCCGCACCCCCTTTGACCTGCCCGAGGCCGAGCAGGAGCTGGTGGGGGGGTACCACACCGAGTACAGCTCCATCAAGTGGGCCCTCTTCCAGATGACGGAGTACATCCACTTCATCACCGCCAGCGCCCTCATCCCCACCCTCTTCCTGGGGGGCTGGACCATGCCCTTCCTGGAGGTGCCCTACCTCTGGATGTTGGTGAAGATCGCCTTCTTCCTCTTCCTCTTCATCTGGATCCGGGCCACCTGGTTCCGGCTCCGCTACGACCAGCTCCTCCGCTTCGGCTGGGGCTTCCTCTTCCCCGTGGCCCTGGTCTGGTTCCTGGTCACCGCCTTGGTGGTGGCCCTGGGCCTCCCCAAGACCTACCTCCTCTACCTCTCCGCCTTGAGCTTCCTGGTCCTCCTGGGGGGCCTCTTCTATAGCCCCAAGCCCGCCAGAAAAGGAGGTGGCGCATGACCCTGAAGGCCCTGGCCCAAAGCCTGGGGATCACCCTCAAGTACCTCTTTTCCAAACCGGTAACCGTCCCCTACCCCGACGCCCCCGTGGCCCTGAAGCCCCGCTTCCACGGGCGGCACGTCCTCACGAGGCACCCCAACGGCCTGGAGAAGTGCATCGGCTGCTCTCTGTGCGCCGCCGCCTGCCCCGCCTACGCCATCTACGTGGAGCCGGCGGAGAACGACCCGGAGAACCCGGTCTCGGCGGGGGAGCGGTACGCCAAGGTCTACGAGATCAACATGCTCCGGTGCATCTTCTGCGGCCTGTGCGAGGAGGCCTGCCCCACGGGGGCCATCGTCCTGGGCTACGACTTTGAGATGGCGGACTACCAGTACTCGGACCTCGTCTACGGCAAGGAGGACCTGCTGGTGGACGTGGTGGGCACCAAGCCCCAGCGCCGCGAGGCCAGGATCACCGGCAAGGCGGTGAAGCCCGGCTACGTGGTGCCCTACGTCCGCCCCGAGCTGGAGGGCTTCCAGGCCCCCACGGAGAGGAGGAAGCCATGAGCCCTTGGGAAGGCCTCGCCGTTCTTCTCCTCCTCCTGAGCGGGGTTCTGGTGGTCACCCTCAGGAACGCCATCCACGCCGCGCTGGCCCTCATCCTGAACTTTTTGGTGCTGGCCGGGGTCTACGTGGCCCTGGATGCCCGTTTTCTGGGGTTCATTCAGATCATCGTCTACGCCGGGGCCATCGTGGTCCTCTTCCTCTTCGTCATCATGCTCCTCTTCGCCGCCCAGGGGGAGATCGGCTTTGACCCCCTGGTGCGGGCCAGGCCCCTGGCCGCCCTCCTGGCCCTGGGCGTGGCCGCCCTCCTCCTCTCGGGCCTTTGGGGCCTGAAGCTGACCCTGGGCAAGGACCTCCAGGGAGGCCTGCCCCAGGCCCTGGGCCCCCTCCTCTACGGGGACTGGCTCTTCGTCCTGTTGGCGGTGGGCTTTCTCCTCATGGCGGCCACGGTGGTGGCCGTGGCCCTGGTCCAACCCGCCAGGCCCCTGGACGCCCTCAAGCCCGAGAGGGAAAAGGAGGTGGCGCGGTGAGCTTCCTCTTGGCCTCCGCCCTCCTCTTCGCCCTGGGGGTCTACGGGGTTCTGACCCGCAGGACGGCCATCCTGGTCTTCCTCTCCATTGAGCTTATGCTGAACGCCGCCAACCTCTCCCTGGTGGGCTTCGCCCGGGCCTATGGCCTCGAGGGCCAGGTGGCCGCCCTCATGGTGATCGCCATCGCCGCCGCCGAGGTGGCCGTGGGCCTGGGCCTCATCGTGGCCATCTTCCGCCACCGGGAGAGCACGGCCCTTGACGACCTTTCCGAGCTTAGGGGGTAGTATGACGCTTCTATTCGTGATCCTCCTTCCCCTCCTGGGGTTTGCCCTCCTGGGCCTCTTGGGCAAGAGGATGCGAGAGCCCTGGCCCGGGGTTCTGGCCTCGGGGCTCGTCCTCCTCTCCCTCCTCCTGGGGGTGGGCCTCCTCCTAGGGGGCGGGGCCCGCTTCCAGGCGGAGTGGCTTCCCGGCATCCCCTTCAGCCTCCTTCTGGACAACCTCTCCGGCTTCATGCTCATCATCGTGGCGGGCGTGGGCTTCCTCATCCACGTCTACGCCATCGGGTACATGGCGGGCGACCCCGGGTATAGCCGCTTCTTCGCCTACTTCAACCTCTTCATCGCCATGATGCTCCTCCTGGTCCTGGCCGACAGCTACCCGGTGATGTTCATCGGCTGGGAAGGGGTGGGCCTGGCCAGCTTCCTCCTCATCGGCTTCTGGTACAAAAACGCCCAGTACGCCGACAGCGCCCGCAAGGCCTTCATCGTGAACCGCATCGGCGACCTGGGCTTCATGCTGGGCATGGCCATCCTCTTCGCCCTCTACGGCACCCTCTCCATCAGCGAGCTAAGGGAGGCCCTGGAAGGCCCCCTGAAGAACCCGAGCCTTCTTGCCCTGGCGGGCTTTCTCCTCTTCGTGGGGGCCATCGGCAAAAGCGCCCAGGTGCCCCTCATGGTCTGGCTTCCCGACGCCATGGCCGGCCCCACCCCCGTCTCCGCCCTCATCCACGCGGCCACCATGGTGACGGCGGGGGTCTACCTCATCGCCCGGAGCTCCTTCCTCTACGCCGCCTTGCCCGACGTCTCCTACACCATCGCCGTCATCGGCCTCCTCACCGCCTTCTACGGGGCCCTTTCCGCCTTCGGCCAGACGGACATCAAGAAGATCGTGGCCTATTCCACCATCAGCCAGCTGGGCTACATGTTCCTGGCGGCGGGGGTGGGGGCCTACTGGGTGGCCCTCTTCCACGTCTTCACCCACGCCTTCTTCAAGGCCCTCCTCTTCCTGGCCTCGGGGAGCGTGATCCACGCCCTGGGCGGGGAGCAGGACGTGCGCAAGATGGGCGGCCTCTGGCCGCACCTGCCCCTGACCCGCTGGCACGGCCTGATCGGGGCCCTGGCCCTGGGCGGGCTTCCCCTCCTCTCCGGCTTCTGGTCCAAGGACGCCATCCTCACCGCCACCCTCACCTACCCCTTCGGGGGCTTCGGCTTCTACCTGGGGGCCCTTTTGGTGGCGGTCCTGACCGCCATGTACGCCATGCGCTGGTTCGTCCTGGTCTTCCTCGGCGAGGCGAGGGGCCACCACCACCCCCACGAGGCCCCGCCCGTCATGCTCTGGCCCAACCACCTGCTGGCCCTGGGTTCGGTCCTGGCGGGGTACCTGGCCCTGCCCCACCCCCTGCCCAACGCCCTGGAGCCCTTCCTGAAGCCCGCTTTGGCGGAGGTGGAGGCCCACCACCTCTCCCTTTTAGCGGAGTGGGGCCTGATCGCCCTCTCCGCCCTGGTGGCCCTTTTGGGGCTCTGGCTGGGCTACACCTTCTTCCAGCGGAAGGCCCTTCCCGCCTGGTACCAGACCTTTGAGGCCTGGAGCCGGGAGGCCTTCTACGTGGACCAGATCTACAACGCCCTCATCGTCAACCCCTTGAAGGCCCTGGCGGAGGCCCTCTTCTACGGGGACCGGAGCCTTCTCGGCGGCTACTTGGGACTGGGGAGCCTGGTGCGGGCGGGGGGCGGCGCGGTGGCCCGGGCCCAGGTGGGCTACCTCAGGGTCTACGCCCTCCTCTTCGTCCTGGGGGCGCTTATCCTCTTGGGGGTGATGCGGTGGTAATCCTGGCCATTCTCCTACCCATCCTCTTCGGCGGGCTTCTCCTCCTGGGGCTTCCCCGAGCCTGGGGGGTCCTGGGGGCGGGCCTCGCCTTTGTCCTCAACCTCTTCCTCTTCCTGAACCATCCCGGTGGCGTGGCCTACGGCGTGGAGGCCCCCCTTCTGCCCCAGGCGGGGGTCTACTGGGCCTTCGGCCTGGACGGGCTTTCCGCCCTCTTCTTCCTCACCATCGGCCTCACCGTCTTCCTGGGGGCTCTGGTGGCCCGGGTGGAGGGGCGGTTTCTGGGCCTCGCCCTCCTCATGGAGGGGCTCCTCCTCGCCCTCTTCGCCGCCCGGGACCTGGTGGTCTTCTACCTCTTCTTTGAGGCGGCCCTGATCCCCGCCCTCCTCATGCTCCTCTTCTACGGGGGCGAGGGGCGCATAAAGGCCCTTTACACCTTCCTCCTCTTCACCCTGGCGGGCTCTTTGCCCATGCTGGCGGCGGTCCTGGCGGTGAAGGCCTTAGGGGGTAGCCCCACCTTCCTCCTCCAGGACCTCCTGGCCCACCCGGTGAGGGGCCAGGCGGCCTTCTGGGTCTTTTTGGGCTTCGCCCTGGCCTTCGCCATCAAGACCCCCCTCTTCCCCCTCCACGCCTGGCTTCCCCTCTTCCACCAGGAGAACCACCCCTCGGGCCTGGCCGACGCCCTGGGGACCCTCTACAAGGTGGGGGTCTTCGCCTTCTTCCGCTTCGCCATCCCCCTGGCCCCGGAGGGCTTCGCCGAGGTGCAGGGGCTTCTCCTCTTCCTCGCCGCCATCTCCGCCCTCTACGGGGCCTGGCTGGCCTTCGCCGCCAGGGACTTTAAGACCCTCCTGGCCTACGCCGGCCTGGCCCACATGGGGGTGGCCGCCTTAGGGGTCTTCTCCGGCACGGCGGAGGGGGCTTTGGGCGGGCTTTACCTCCTGGCGGCGAGCGGGGTCTACACCGGGGGGCTCTTCCTCCTCTTCGGGCGGCTTTACGAGAGGACCCACACCCTGGAGATCGGCCGCTACCGGGGCCTGGCGCAAAGCGCTCCCGGGATGGCCGCTTTGGCCCTCTTCCTCTTCCTGGCCATGGTGGGCCTGCCCGGGCTTTCCGGCTTCCCCGGGGAGTTTCTGACCCTCCTCGGGGCCTACAAGGCGAGTCCCTGGCTGGCCGCCCTGGCCTTCCTCTCCGTCATCGCCTCCGCGGCCTACGCCCTCACCGCCTTCCAGAAGACCTTCTGGGAGGAGGAAAACCGGAGCGTGGAGGACCTGAAGGGGGCGGAGTGGGGCTTCGCCGCCCTTAGCGTTCTCACCTTGGTCCTCATGGGCGTCTTCCCCGGCTTCTTCCTCAGGGGCCTGAAGCCCCTGGCGGAGGCCTTCGCGCGGATCCTGGGAGGTGGCGCATGACCCTGGCCCTTTTCGCCCTCTTCTCCGTGGCCCTCACCCTTCTTGGCTTCTTCGTCCCCGTGCCCGTCTTCAAGCGGCTGGTGATCCTGGGCCTCTCCTTGGTCCTCCTCTCCCTCCTTTTCACCTGGGGGAAGCCCTTCGCCTTCGGGCCCTACGAGGTGGACGGGGTTTCCCGGGTCTTCACCCTCTTGGCCCTGATCGGGGCCTTGTGGACGGTGGGCCTGGTGCGCACGGGGCGGTTTGAGTTTTACCTCCTGGTGCTTTACGCCGCCTTCGGCATGCACCTCCTCGCCTCCACCAAGAACCTCGTCCTGATGCTGGTGGCCCTCGAGGCCCTCTCCCTCCCCCTCTACGCCCTGGCCACCTGGCGGAGGGGCGAGGGGCTGGAGGCCGCCCTCAAGTACTTCCTCCTGGGGGCCTTGGCCGCCGCCTTCTTCCTCTACGGCACCGCCCTCCACTACGGGGCCACGGGGAGCCTGGTGGCGGGCACCCCCGGAGAGGGCCCCCTCTACGCCCTGGCCCTGGGCCTCCTCCTGGTGGGCCTGGGCTTCAAGGTGGCCCTGGCCCCCTTCCACTTCTGGACCCCGGACGTCTACGCGGGAAGCCCCACCCCGGTGGTCCTCTTCATGGCCACGGGGGTGAAGGCGGCCGCCTTCGCCGCCCTCCTGCGGGTGGTGGCCCCCGGGGGCCTCGAGGCCCTGGCCCTCCTCATCGCCCTCTCGGTGGTGGTGGGGAACCTGGCCGCCTTGGCGCAGGAGGAGGCCAAAAGGCTTCTCGCCTATAGCTCCATCGCCCACGCCGGCTACATGGCCCTGGCCCTCTACACCGGAAACGCCGGGGCCCTGGCCTTCTACCTCCTCACCTACGTCCTGGGGACGGGCCTGGCCTTCGCCGTCCTTTCGGAGATCTCCCCGGGCCGCGTGCCCCTGGAGCGCCTCAAGGGCCTATTCCACAAGGACCCCCTCCTGGGCCTCGCCCTCTTCGTCTCCTCCCTCTCCCTCCTGGGCCTGCCGCCTTTGGCGGGCTTCTGGGGGAAGTACCTGGTCTTCACCGAGGCCGCCAGGGCGGGGGCCTGGGGGCTATTGGTCCTCTCCCTGGTCACCAGCGCCATCAGCGCCTACTACTACCTGGCCCTGGGGCTCGCCGTCTTCCAGAAGGGGGAGGCGGAGGCCAGGGTGAGGCCCCTCTCCCGGGGCGTGGCCCTTCTGGTGGCCCTCTTCCTCCTCCTCCTGGGCCTCTTCCCTGGGGCGCTCCTGCCCGCTTTGGCATCGGGCTAAAAGGCCTTTCTGGGGTCCCCACCGCGGCGAAAGCCGCGGTGGGGTACTTAACTTTCCGCCCCTTGCCCCTTTTTCGCCCCCCGCCTAAACTGAAGGGCGAAGCATGGAAGACCCCAAGGCCCTCCTAAAGAACCCCCTGGCCTACGTGGCCAGGAGGGCGGAGGCCTGGGCTAAGCCCCTCAGGGGCGCCTGGCTCCTGGGGGTAGCCAGCGGCTTCCTCTGGCCGGAGGCCCCGCCCCCCAAGGACGCCGCCGCCCTCTTTCGCCGCCTCGAGGGGGCCTGGCGGGAGTCCGAGGCCTACTTCCTGGACACGGGCCTGGACTTCCCCCTTCTGGTGAGCGAGTGGGCCCGGGAGGCCCTGGAGGCCAGGGAGGCCCGGAAAACCCCCATCCCCTACCAGGAGATGAGGGGGGCCTTCCAGCAGGGCCAGGAGGTGGGCCGCCTCCTAAGAAGGCGCCTAGGCTAAGCGACCGCCCATTGCTTTAGAGCCTGGGATGTTCCCTTTTGGGGCTCCTGCCACGGCGGGGTACCTAGAGGATCCGCTTGCCGAGGAGGCTAAGGGCAAGCCCCACCATCATGAGGGCGGTGCGGTTTTTCTCGTCTAAAATGGGGTTCACCTCCACCAGGTCCAGGCTCCTCACCCGCCCGGAAAGGGCCAGGATCTCCATGAGGAGGTGGGCCTCCCGGTAGCTGAGCCCCCCGGGGACCGGGGTCCCCACCCCCGGGGCCAGGGTGGGGTCCAGGACGTCGGCGTCCAAGGACACGTGGAGGGGAAGCCCCTCCAGGTAACTCAGGGCCTCCTCGGCGATGGGGGCTATGCCCAGGCGGTCCACCTCGTGCATGGTGTAGACCCTGACCCCCATCTCCTTGAGGAGCCGGGCCTCCCCCGGGTCCACGCTTCTGACCCCGATGAGGACCACGTCCTTAGGGTCCACCGCCTGGAAGACTTCGGTGAGCCTGGGGTGCCCCAGCCCGCAGAGCACCGCCAGGGGCATGCCGTGGATGTTGCCGGAGGGGCTGGTCTCAGGCGTGTTGAAGTCGGCGTGGGCGTCCACCCAGATGACCCCCACCCGCCCCCGGGCCACCCCGGAGACCGAGCCCATGGCCAGGGAGTGGTCCCCCCCGAGGACGATGGGGAAAACCTCCTCGGGCAGGTTCATGAGCCTTTCCTTGAGCTCCAAGGCCGCCTGGCGGATCTCCTCCAGGTAGGGGCCCTTTCTGCCCCTCAGGGTCTCCGCCAGGGGCACCCGGACATTCCCCAGGTCCTCCACCGCGAGGCCCAAGGCCTCCAGCTCCTCCAGAAGCCTGGCGTAGCGAAGGGCGGAGGGACCCATGTCCACCCCGCGCCGCCCCGCCCCCAGATCCATGGGCACGCCCACCACGGCCACGCGTTCCATGGGCCTGAGGGTAGCAGAAAGCCCTATGCGTTGCTCGGGAAGTTTATGCCCTAGGAAAAGGGGGCAAGGTTGCGCTATCCTTGGAAGGATGGATTACCGCGAGGTGGCCAGCATCAACCTAGCCCGCCTCCTGAAGGAAGGAGGCGTGGTCCGCGCCTCCGGCGCAGTGCAGGAAGCGTTCCACGTGGGCGATGAGCGCTTTCCCCTCGAGGGCGAGGCCCTTTGGAAGGTGAGCGTCTCCTCGGTGGGGGGGCACGAGTACTGGCTCTCCGGCGAGGTGGAGGGGGTGGTCCTCATGGAGTGCCGCCGCTGCCTCAAGCCCACCCCTACCCGCGTCCACGCCCACTTCCAGCACATGCTCCGCTACGAGCCGGGGCTTAAAGAGGTGGTCTTCCACGAGGAGGCCGAGGACGAGTACTACGCCTTCGGGGAGCCGGACCTGGACCTCCTCCCCTTCCTCACCGAGGCCTTTGTGAGCGAGATGCCCTTCACCGTCCTCTGCGAGGAGGGGTGCAAGGGCCTCTGCCCGGTGTGCGGGGCGGACCGCAACCTGGTGGACTGCGGCCACGAGGTGGAGGCCCACCACCCCTTCCTGGGTCTTAAAGACCTCCTTCCCGAACTTTAGGGCTTCTGCTATACTACCAGGGGTTTAGCGGGGGCCTTTGCCCCCTACGGAGGACTGGAGATGGGCAAGCACCCTGTACCCAAGAAGAAGACCTCTAAGGCGCGGCGCGATGCCCGCAGGAGCCACCACGCCCTCACCCCCCCCACCCTGGTCCCCTGCCCCGAGTGCAAGGCCTTGCGCCCTCCCCACACCGTCTGCCCCGAGTGCGGCTACTACGACGGGCGCAAGGTTTTGGAAGTCTAGACCCAGTCAAGGGAACATGGCCCCGCATGGCGGGGCCTCAACTTTTACGGGTCCGCCGGGTATAGTGAGGCCCATGACGGGAGGTCAGGCATGAGCGGCATCCTGGCCTTGGGGGCCTACACGCCCCAGAGGGTGATGAAAAACGAGGACTTTGAGGCCTACCTGGACACCTCCGACGAGTGGATCGTGACCCGCACGGGGATCCGGGAAAGGCGCATCGCCGCCCCCGACGAGTACACCTCGGACCTGGCCTTCAAGGCGGTGGAGGACCTCCTAAGGCGGCACCCAGGGGCCCTCGAGGGCGTGGACGGGGTCATCGTGGCCACCAACACCCCGGACGCCCTCTTTCCCGACACCGCCGCTTTGGTCCAGGCCCGCTTCGGCCTGAACGCCTTCGCCTACGACCTCCTGGCGGGCTGCCCGGGGTGGATCTACGCCCTGGCCCAGGCCCACGCCCTGGTGGAGGCGGGGCTGGCCCGCAAGGTCCTCGCCATCGGGGCCGAGGCGCTATCCAAGATCCTGGACTGGAACGACCGGGCCACCGCCGTTCTCTTCGGGGACGCCGGCGGGGCGGCGGTGGTGGGGAAGGTGCGGGAGGGCTTCGGCTTCCGCTCCTTCGTCCTGGGTTCAGACGGCACGGGGGCCAAGGAGCTCTTCCACGCCTGCGTGGCCCCCAGGCTCCCCGACGGCACCTCCATGGAAAAGCGCCTTCACATGAACGGGCGGGAGGTCTTCAAGTTCGCCGTGCGGGTCATGAACACCGCCACCCTCGAGGCCATAGAGAAGGCGGGCCTAACGCCCGAGGACATCAAGGTCTTCGTCCCCCACCAGGCCAACCTGCGCATCATTGACGCCGCCCGGGAGCGCCTGGGCCTCCCCTGGGAGCGGGTGGTGGTCAACGTGGACCGGTACGGCAACACCTCCACCGCCTCCATCCCCCTAGCCCTCAAGGAGGCGGTGGACGAGGGCCGGATCAGGGAGGGGGACCACGTGCTCCTGGTCTCCTTCGGGGCCGGGCTCACCTGGGCCGCCGCCGTCCTCACCTGGGGGGGTGCCTGATGTACGCCGCCCTCTTCCCCGGCCAAGGCTCGCAGAAGCTGGGCATGGGCCAGGCCCTCTACCAGGCCTTCCCCGCCGCCAAAGAGGTCCTGGACCGGGCCGAGGCCGCCCTTCCCGGCCTCCTCAAGCTCATGTGGGAGGGGCCGGAGGAGGCCCTCACCCTCACGGAAAACCAGCAGCCCGCCCTCCTTTGCGTGGGCTACGCCGCCTACCGGGCCTTCCTGGAGGCGGGGGGGAAGGAGCCCGCCCTGGCCGCCGGGCACTCCCTGGGAGAGTGGACGGCCCACGTGGCGGCGGGGACTTTGGAGCTGGAGGAGGCCCTCCACCTGGTGCGCCTCAGGGGGCGGTACATGCAGGAGGCCGTCCCTCCGGGGGAGGGGGCCATGGCCGCCATCCTGAAGCTTCCCAAGGAGGAGATCGCCGAGGCCCTGAAGGGCCTGGAAGGGGTAGAGATCGCCAACCTCAACGCCCCCGAGCAGACGGTGATCTCCGGCAAGAAGGAGGCGGTGGAGAAGGCGGCTGAGGTCCTGAAGGCGAAAAGGGCCCGGGTGGTCTTCCTGCCCGTCTCCGCGCCCTTCCACTCCTCCCTCATGCGTAGCGCCCAAGAGCGCCTGGCCCAGGACCTGGCCCGGGTGGCCTTTAAAAGGCCCCGCTTCCCCGTCTACGCCAACGTGACCGCAAGCCCCGAGGAAGACCCCGAGCGCATCAAGGCCCTGCTCCTCGCCCAGATCACCGCCCCGGTGCGCTGGGTGGATATTCTTTTGGACATGGAAAGGCGGGGGCTTAGGCGCTTCCTGGAGTTCGGAAGCGGGGAGGTCCTGAAGGGCCTGGTGGCGAGGACGCTGAAGGAGGCCGAGGCCCTGAGCGTCGTGGACCCCGAAAGCCTGAGAAAAGCCCTGGAGGTGGCGCATGCGTAAAGCCCTGATCACCGGCGCAAGCCGCGGCATCGGCCGGGCCATCGCCCTGCGGCTGGCGGAGGACGGCTTCGCCCTGGCCATCCACTATGGCCATAACCGGGAGAAGGCCCTGGAGGTGGCCGAGGAGGCCAAGAGGCGGGGAAGCCCCCTGGTGGCGGTCCTGGAGGCCAACCTCCTCGAGGCCCAGGCGGCCACGGCCCTGGTCCACCAGGCGGCGGAGGCCCTGGGCGGGCTGGACACCCTGGTCAACAACGCCGGCATCACCCGGGACACCCTCCTGGTGCGCATGAAGGACGAGGACTGGGAGGCCGTTTTGGAAGCCAACCTCTCCGCCGCCTTCCGCACCACCCGGGAGGCGGTCAAGCTCATGATGAAGGCCCGCTTCGGCCGCATCGTCAACATCACCAGCGTGGTGGGCCTCCTGGGCAACCCGGGCCAGGCCAACTACGTGGCCTCCAAGGCGGGCCTCATCGGCTTCACCCGGGCGGTGGCCAAGGAGTACGCGGGGAGGGGCATCACCGTCAACGCCGTGGCTCCCGGCTTCATAGAAACCGAGATGACGGAAAGGCTCCCCGAGGAGGTGAAGAAGGCCTACCTGGCCCAGATCCCCGCCGGGCGCTTCGGCCGCCCCGAGGAGGTGGCCGAGGCCGTGGCCTTTCTGGTCTCTGAGCGGGCGGCCTACATCAACGGCCAGACCCTCTGCGTGGACGGGGGGCTCACCCCGCACTGACCGCCCACTGCTTTTTTAACTAAGCTCCGGTACACCCTTTTGGGGGCCCCCGCCGTGGCGAGAGCCACGGTGGGGTACTTAGCCGGGGCCCCCATGCGTAGGCCAACATGGGGTGGACTACATGAAGCGCTTGCGCCTCTTGTAGGCCTTGACCTCCCTGAAGCTCTTGCGGCCACCCCCCTTGGCCACCCCCAGGTAGAACTCCTGCACGTCGGGGTTCTCCAGGAGGTAGTCCTGGTCCCCTTCCAGGACGATCCGCCCCGTCTCCATGATGTAGCCGTAGTGGGCCACGGAAAGGGCCACCCGGGCGTTCTGCTCCACCACCAACACCGTGACCCCCTCCTCGGCGTTGACCCGGGCCACGATGTCAAAGATCTCCCGCACCAGAAGGGGAGCCAGGCCCAAGGAGGGCTCGTCCAGGAGGAGGAGCCTGGGCTTGGTGAGGAGGGCGCGGCCGATGGCGATCATCTGCTGCTCCGGCCACGATGTCAAAGATCTCCCGCACCAGAAGGGGAGCCAGGCCCAAGGAGGGCTCGTCCAGGAGGAGGAGCCTGGGCTTGGTGAGGAGGGCGCGGCCGATGGCGATCATCTGCTGCTCCCCCCCCGAACAGTACCCCGCCAGGCGGTGGCGGAGGTCGGCCAAGCGGGGGAAGTAGTGGTAGATGCGCTCCAGCTCCTCCTTCAGGTTCACCCCCCGCCGGGTCAGGGTCCCCACCAGGAGGTTCTCCTCCACCGTCAGGTGCTTGAAGACCCGCCGCCCCTCCAGGACCTGGACGATGCCCTTCTTGACGATCTCCTCCGGGGGCCGGTTGTGGATGGGCTCGTTTCGGTAGAGGATCTCCCCCCGGACCACCTCCCCGTCCTCGGGGATGAGGAGGCCGGAGATGGCCCTTAGCGTGGTGGTCTTCCCGGCGCCGTTGGGGCCCAGGAGGGCGGTGATCCGCCCCTCCGGCACCTTTAGGGAAACCCCCCGGAGCACCTGGATGATGTCGTGGTAGACCACCTCAATGTTGTTGACCAGGAGGAGAATGGGCCCCAGGTCCTCGGGGCGGGTGGGGTTCAGGGTGTCCATGCCGTGGCCTCCAAAAAGGGGGGCCGAGGCCATAGGCCCCAGGCCCCCCGCCATGGGCTACTTGCCGTAGTGGACCTTGCGGAAGAGGGCCGAGGTGAAGGGCTCGGTGATGGGCACGAAGCGGCCCCCCTTGGCCTCGAGGATCCTCAGGCCCTCGGCCCCGGTGCGCTCGCTCTTGGTGAAGTCAATCTCAATCCCCTGCTTGGTGGAGACCGCCAGGCCGGGCCGGAAAGCGTTGGGCCCGTTCATGGCCACGATGGCCTGGTAGACCGTCTCGTTGTTGATGCGCTTGAAGCGCTCCTGGGCCCGCCGCATGGCCTCCACGGCGATGGCCGCCGCCAGCATCCCCGCGGTGTAGTTGTGGTTCTGGGCGTAGCCCGCGGGCCTGCCAAAGCGGGAGACCAGCTCCTTCTGCAGGCGGATGCCCGGGGTGTCCTCCTCCGGGGTGAAATAGGGGCTCGCCCAGAGGAAGCCCTCCGCCGCCTCCCCCGAAAGCTGCAGGAGGTCCACGCCGCCCGTGTAGACCGCCCCCAGGTGGCGCATCTTGCCGGAAAGCCCCAGCCTGCGGGTGTCCTTGAGGATGTTGGCCACGGGCCCGGCCACGTTCTGGTGCACCACGAACTCCACCCCGGCCGCCTCAAAGCGGCGGAGGAGGGCGGTGTTGTCCAGGTTGCCCGCCCCCACCTCCTGCACGTCCACGATCTGCAGGCCCAGCAGCTGGGCCGCCTTGCGGGCCGCCTCCACCGGGGCCCGGCCGAAGGGGGAGGGGTGGACCACCAGGGCCACCTTGGCCCCCTTCTTCTGCTTGGCGATGTACTCCAGGAGGGCCACCACCTGCTCGGAGTAGGTGGAGACGGGGATGAAGAAGTAGTCCCCGTTGGGGGGGTCAATGAGGCCCACGTGGTTGGAAGCGGGCATGGTGACGATCTTGAGCTCCTGGATCAGGGCCTTCATCTGGAGCATGGCCCCGGTGGAGTAGCCCAGGTAGACGGGGATCTTGAACCGGTCCACCGCCTCCTCAAAGAGGCGCTGGGTGGTGGCGTTGTCGTAGCGGTCATCCCGCACCACGCAGTTCAGCACCACCCCGGGGATGGAGCGGGCCATGTGCCGGCAGTAGTCCTCAATCCCTGCCCCATAAGGGGCCCCCGTCTCCGAGGTGGGCCCGGTGATGGCCCCCGACCAGAAGAGGGTCGCCTGCTGTTGGCCCAAGGCCAACCCCAAAGCCGCCAAAACGCCTAAAACCGCCTTCCGCATACCTATCCCTCCCTTTAGTACTTGAACGGCCAGGTGCGGAAGAAGCTCCGCACCAGTCGCCACCAGTTGTAGAGGCCTCGAGGCTCAAACATGAGGAAGAGCAGGATCACGAGGCCGAAGACCAGGGGCCGGAGGGCGCTGGCCACGTCCACCCCGGCCACGCTGAAACCCAAGCCCTTGATGAAGTTGGAAAGCGCCTCCATGTTCACGTCCAGAAGGACCAGGAAGCCCGTCCCCAGGAAGCTTCCCACCAGGGTGCCGAGCCCCCCCACGATGGCCATGGCCAGGTACTTCACCGAGTGGGCGAAGACGTAGTCCTCTATGACCACCGCCCGGGAGAGGTAGGCGTAGAGCACCCCCGCCACCCCGGCGTAAAAGGCCCCCAGGGCGAAGGCGAAGAGCTTGGTGCGCCCGGGGTCCATGCCCATGGCGTCGGCGGCCCGGTCGTTGTCCCGTACGGCGATGAGGGCCCGGCCGTACCGGGTCCTCAGGAGGTTCCGCCAGAAGAGGGCCAGGACCACCAGGGTGGCCAGGCTCACGTAGTACCAGAAGTGGAAGTGGTTGCGGAAGCCCGCCTCGTAGCCGAAGAGGCTGGCCCGGGGCATGTCCATGGCCCCCCCTTGCTTCAGGAGGGGGGAGTGGCCCACGGTCCACTCAAAGATGATCTGGAAGGCCAGGGTGGCCAGGGCCAGGTAGAGGTGCTTGACCCTGAGGCTCGGAATCCCCACCAGGAAGCCGAAGAAGGCGGCCACCAGACCCCCAAGGGGGATCAGGAGCCAAAAGGGAAGGCCCAGGGGTGCCAAGAGGGCAGCCGTGTAGGCCCCTACCCCCATGAAGGCCGCCTGGCCGATGTTGATGAGGCCGGCGTAGCCGGTGGTGATGTTGAGCCCCAGAACCGCCACGCTGTAGACCAGGATCAGGTCCAGGATGAAGACCTGGGTCCGGGAGAGGAACTGGGGGAGCAGGAGGAGAAAGCCCAGGAAAAGGAGGAGGGAGACGAGTTCCCGGTGGGTGGCGAAGATGCTGGTGTCCTGCCGGTAGTCCGTGCGGTAGTTGCCGGTCTGGGCCCAAGGGTTTCTCATACGCGCTCAATCTCCTCCGTGCCGAAAAGGCCATGGGGTTTAAACCAAAGGACGAGAAGGAGGACCAAGAAGGGGAAGACCTCCCGGGTACCGCCGCCGGGCACCAAGGGGTCCAGGAAGCCCGCGGCCAGGTTCTCCAAGACCCCGATCAGAATGCCCGCCACCACCGCTCCCGGTATGGAGTCCAGCCCGCCCAGGATGACCACGGGGAAGACCTTGAGGCCGATGTGCACCAGGCTGTCCAGGTTGAGGCCGGAGATGGTGCCCACCATCACCCCCCCCGCGGCCGCCGTGAGGCCGGCGGCGGCCCAGGCCAGGGCGAAGACCTTGGCCACGGACACCCCCAGGCTCATGGCCGCCATCTGGTCGTCGGCCACGCTCCGCATGGCCACGCCCAGGGTGGAGCGCTGGAAAAACCAGCCGAAGGCCAGGATCAGGGCCAGGGTGAGCCCCAAGGCCAGGAGCTGGGCGTAGGAGATCCGGGCCCCCAAGAGGGTCACCCCGCCCTCGGGAAGGAAGGAGGGGTAGCCGTAGCTCCCCGCCCCGTAAGGGGTGAGGTGGAGGACCCCGTCCAGGAAGAAGGCCAGGCCGATGGTGGCCATGATGACGGAGATGATGGGCTGGCCCACCAGCCTTTTCAGGAAGGCGCGTTCCAAGGTGTAGCCCACCACGGCCGTGAAGCCCAAGGCCAGGGGGAAGGCCAGAAGGAAGGGAAGCTTGAGGGTAACCAGGAAGAAGTGGGCGGCGAAGGCCCCAATGGCCAGGAGCTCCCCCTGGGCGAAGTTCACCACCCGGCTGGCCTTGTAGATGAGGACAAACCCCAGGGCCACCAGGGCGTAGATCAGCCCCAGGACTATCCCAGATACCAGAAGCTCCACCAGAAAGCTCATACGGGCACCTCCGCCACCACATCCAAAACCGGAACCTTGGCCCGCACCCGCTGGACGCTGCCGTCCTGATAGCGGTACTCCGCCTCCACCTCCACCTCGCTGGCCCCAGAATACAGGGCTTCCAGGAGGGGGGCGTACTTCTTGGCGATCAGCCCCCGGCGCACCTTGCCGGTGCGGGTGAGCTCCTCGTCGTCGGCGTCCAGGAGCTTGTAGAGGAGGACGAAGCGCCGGATCCTAAGCTCCTCGGGAAGCTCGGCGTTCACCTTTTCCACCTCCTTGCGGATGAGCCCCGCCACCTCGGGCTTCAAGGAGAGGTCCAGATAGGTGGTGTAGGCCAGGCCCCGGTCCTCCGCCCACTTGCCCACGGTCTGGGGGTCAATGTTGATGAAGGCGGCCAGGTAGGGCTTGCGGTCCCCGAAGACCACGGCCTCCTTGATGTAGGGGGAGAACTTCAGCTTGTTCTCCACGAACTGGGGGCTGAAGACGGTGCCCCTCTCGGTGCGCATCACGTCGGAGAGGCGGTCAATGACCACCAGGTGGCCGTCCTCCGTCAGGTAGCCGGCGTCCCCGGTGTGGAGCCAGCCTTCCCGGAAGGTCTCCGCCGTGGCCTCGGGCCTCTCCCAGTAGCCGGCGCAGACGGCGTCCGAGCGCAGGAGGATCTCCCCTTCCTCGCTGATCCGGACCTCGGTGCCGGGGATGGGCTTGCCCACGGTGTCGTGGCGGACATCCCCGTCCCGGTGGACGAAGGCGATGCCGTTGATCTCCGTCTGGCCGTAGATCTGCTTGAGGTTGACCCCGATGGCGTGAAAGAAGCGGAACACGTCGGGCCCCAAGGCGGCCCCGCCGGTGTAGGCCCGCCGGAGGCGAAGGAAGCCCAGCTGGTCCCTCAAGGGCTTGAAGAGCACCTGGTCCGCCAGCCAGTAGGCGAGGCGAAGGCCTAAGGGCATGGGCCTACCCCGCATGCGGTACTCCGCCGCCCGGTAGCCCACCCTAAGGAGCCTCTCGTAGACAAAGCGGTTAAAGGCGTAGCTTTCCGACATCCGCACCCAGATGTTGCTCTGGATGCTCTCCCACACCCTGGGGGGGCTGAACATGACGTGGGGGCCGATCTCCTTCAGGTCCTGCAGGGCGGTCTCCACCGCCTCCGGGAAGTTGACGGCGAAGCCCCCGGTGAGGGCCATGGCCACCGACATCATCTGCTCCCCGATCCAGGCCAGGGGCAGGAAGGAGAGGTAGTCGTCGGTGGGCAGGAGGGGGTCCACCTCCTGCAGGGCCACCCCCATGTGGACCATGTTGCGGTGGCGGAGCATGGCCGCCTTGGGCCTGCCCGTGGTCCCCGAGGTGGAGGAGAGGTGGCAGACCTCCTCGGGGCTGGCCTCGAGGAGGAGCCTCTCCACGGCATCGGGGTGCTTCCTGCGGTGCTCCCGCCCCCTTTCCAGGACCTCCTCAAAGGAGAGGAGCCAGGGGTCCCGGTAGCCCCGCATGCCCTTCTCGTCCTCGTAGATGACGTAGCGGACCTTGGGGATCTCGCCCCTCACCTCGTAGAGCTTGTCCACCTGCTCCTGGTCCTCCGCCAGGACGACGCTGGCCCCGGTGTAGCCTAGCATGTAGGCGATCTCGGAGGGCAGGCCGGACTGGTACACGCCCACGCTGATACCCCGCACCGCCTGGGCCCCGAGCTCGGCGTAAAGCCACTCGGGGATGTTGTCGGCGATGATGGCGAGCCGATCCCCCGGCGCAAAGCCTAAGGAAAGGAGGCCGTGGGCGAAGAGGAGGACCTTCTCGTAGTACTCCCCGTAGGTGACCTCGTTCCAGATGCCCAGGTCCTTCTCCCGGAGGGCCACCCGGTCCCCTTCCTCCAGGGCGCGGAGCCTGAGGAGCTGGGGCAGGGTGTAGCGCTTCATCTCGTAGGAGGGGCGTAGGGCCTTCACGCTTCCACCCCCATGTAGGCCTCCTGGACCCGCGGGTTTTGGGCCACCTCCAGAGGCGGCCCCTCGGCGATGACCTGGCCGAAGTCCAGGACGTAGACCCGGTCGGAGATGTCCATGACCACCCCCAGGTCGTGCTCAATGAGGACCACGGTGGTGCCCTGGGCCCGGATCTCCAGGATGAAGCGCACCATGTCCTCCTTCTCCTCCAGGGTCATGCCCGCCATGGGCTCGTCCAGGAGGAGGAGCCTGGGGGAGAGGGCCAGGGCCCGGGCCACCTCCACCCGCTTCCTGACCCCGTAGGGCAGGTTGCCCACCAAAGCCTTGCGGTAGGGCTCCAGCTCCATGAAGTCTATGACCTCCTCCACCCTCCTGCGGTTTTCCACCTCGAGGCCCAAAGCCCTCCCGTAGAAGGCCCCGGCCTGGAGCAGGCCGTAGCGGAGGTAGGTGTGCCGGGCCAGCATGAGGTTTTCCAGGACGGTGAGGCCGGAGAAGAGCTCTATGTTCTGAAAGGCCCGGGCGATGCCCCGCTTGGTGATCTCGTGGGGGGAGGCCCGGGTGATCTCGTGCCCCTCAAAGAGGATGCGCCCTCGGTTTGGGTGGTAGAAGCCGGAGATGCAGTTCAAAAGGCTCGTCTTCCCCGCCCCGTTGGGGCCGATGACCGAGACCAGCTCCCCCTTCTCCACCGCCAGGGAAACCGCCGACAAGGCGGCCAGGCCGCCAAAGGTTAAGGTGACGTTCTCCACCAGTAGCTGGGCCACGGGCTTCCTCCCAAGAGCCGTTTGGGGGGCAGTATAAGGGGAAGGCCCGAGCCTGTCAACGTTATGCCGCCCGGGTGCAAAAATCCGTTAGACCCGGTACAGGCCCTCTTGTGCTACACTCTTTAGGGTATCGGGGCCCGTGGGGCCCAGGGAGGGAAATGGATGAAAAGGACCTGGCAACCCAACCGGAGGAAGCGGGCCAAGACCCACGGCTTCCGGGCCCGCATGAAGACCCCAGGCGGCAGGAACGTGCTGAAGCGCAGGCGAAGGAAGGGCCGCTGGCGCCTGACGCCCAAGGTAAGCGGCTAGGCCAAGGCCCCCCCAAAGCGGGGGGCAGGCTTCTTTCCCTAAAAGGGGACCGGGCCTTCCAGCGCCTGCGCAAGGGCAGGGCGGGGAGGGGGCGGTTTGTGAGCGTGAAGTGGCTCCCCGCTCCCGAGGCCCGGGTGGGGATCGTGGTCTCCAAAAAGGTGGGCAAGGCGGTGGTGCGCAACAAGGTGAAAAGGCGCCTTCGGGAGATCCTCCGCCGCCTCCACCTCCCCAAGGCCCACATCCTCCTGGTGGCGAGCCCCGAAGCGCGGGAGGCGGGCTTCGCCGAGCTCTTCCAGGACGTGGTCCGGGCCCTCAGGAAAAGCGGGCTGATACAATAGGCGGCGTGCGCGGCCTCTTGATCCTGCTCGTGAAAGCCTACCGCCGGTTCATCTCCCCCCTGAAGCCCAGGACCTGCCGCTTCCACCCCACCTGCTCCGCCTACGCCCTCGAGGCCCTAGAAAGGCACGGGGCCCTCTTGGGCAGCTACCTGGCGGCGCGGCGCCTCCTAAGGTGCCACCCCCTCCACCCCGGAGGGCTTGACCCCGTGCCCCCCGTCTTCCCGCCCAAGAAGGCCAAGGAGGGCCTCCGATGAGGCGCCTCATTGCCCTCGCCCTCCTCCTCCTTCCCGCCCTGGCCCTGGAGGCGGGCTTCAAGGACGTGGACGTGAACGGGGACGGCGTGCCGGAAAAGGTGGCCGTCACCAACCTCATGGACCTGGCCCTTGACCAGAAGGGCCAGGTGGTGGGCTGGTACGTGAAGGCCTACAAGGGCACCGCCATCGCCGACTACGCCAAGGCCCCCAACCTCAGGGCGAATGGCCCCGTGGTGAGCCCGGCGGGCTTCACCCCAACGAAGGCGGAGTTTTTGGTGGAGGACGGCCGCCTCCTCGCCCGCTTCCAGGGGCCAGAGGGCACCCTCACCTACGAGATCGCCAAGGGGCGGTACACGGTGAAGGTCCAGGCCGACTTCCCCCTCGCCCTGAAGCTCTCGGCCCAGGGGACGCCCAAGATCCTCCTGGAGGGCGGGAAGGAGCCCCTACCCAGTGGGGAAGGCGCGGCCCGCTACCTGGCCTGGCAGACCCGGCCCAAGGCGGGCTACGCCCTGGTGGCCTTCGCCGAAACCCCCCTGAAGGCCAGGCTGGTGGGCAAGGAGGGGGAGGTGGCCTTAGCCCCCGGCGAGACCCTGAAGGTCTACGGCGGGCAGAACGAGCTGGTGCGCTTCCACGTGGAGGGCCTCCTCGCTCTACCCGGCCTCTTCACCCCCAACCTCTGGGGCCAGCTCTCCCTGGGCCTCCTCTGGCTCATGGAGATGGCCTTCCGCTACACGGGGAGCTGGGGCCTGGCCATCCTCTTCCTGACCCTGGTGGTGCGCCTCCTCCTCTGGCCCCTCATGCACCAGCAGTTCAAGAGCATGGCCGAGATGCAGCGCCTCCAGCCCCTCATCCAGAAGATCAACGAGAAGTACAAGGACGACCCCAACAAGCGGGCGGAGGCCACCATGAAGCTCTACCAGGAGCACAAGGTGAACCCCGCCGCCGGGTGCCTGCCCCTTTTCATCCAGATGCCCATCCTCTTCATCCTCTGGAAGGTGATCGCCAACTACGAGTTCGGCCAGGGCCTCCTCTGGATCCCCGACCTGGCCCTGCCCGACCCCTACTACATCCTCCCGGTCCTCTACGTGGCCTCCACCCTCCTCTCCACCTGGCTCTCCGCCCACGGCAACAAGGACGTCATCCGCCAGGGGCTTTTCATAAACTTGATCTTCGTCTTCCTGGTCCTGCAGTTCCCCGCCGGGGTCACCCTCTACTGGGTCCTCTCCAACCTCATCGGCCTCTTCCAGCAGTGGCTCATCAACAAGAGCCTCAAGCCCCTGGCGGCGTAAACTGGGGTCATGGACGAGAAGAAAAAGAGCATTGACGAGCTTCTCTCCGACCTGGGGGTGCTGGAAGAGGCCCCGGTGGAGGTGGAGCTCAAAGAAAGCGGGAAGGAGAGCCAAACCAAGGGCCCCAAGGAGGTTCTGGAAGAGTTTCTCGTGGGCCTCCTCCTCCGCCTGGACCCCGCCCACTACGTGGAGGTGCGCCAGGAGGGGAACCTCCTCCGGGCCGAGGTCAAGGGCGGGGACCTGGGGCGCTTCATCGGCAAGGAGGGGCGGACCCTGAAGGCGGTGGAGTACCTGGCGGGGGTGGTCCTGGCCAAGCACTTCGGCGGGGCCTACCGGGTGGTCCTGGACGCCGCCGGCTACCGCAAGCGGCAGGAGGACAAGATCCGCAGGCTGGCCCAGGAGGCGGCCCTTACCGTGGAGCTCACGGGAGAGCCCCTGCCCCTGCCCCCCATGCGCCCCTCGGAAAGGCGCATCGTCCACATGCTCCTCAAGAACCACCCCAAGGTGACCACGGAAAGCCACGGGGAGGGGGAGGAGCGGCACGTGGTGGTCTACCCCCGTGATAAGGCTCCTCCGGGAACTGGAGAGGGAGCTTGAAGGGGCGGGCCTCCCCAAGGGCGAGGCCCTGGACCTTCTGGCCCTGGCGGCGGGGCTTCCCCGAAAGGCCCTCCTCCTTAGGCTTTCCGAGCCCCCACCCCCGGGAGCGGAGGCCAGAGCCCGGGAGCTCCTAAAAAGGCGGCTTTCCGGCTATCCCCTGCAGTACCTCCTGGGGGAGGTGGAGTTTTTTGGCCTCCCCCTGAAGGTGGCCGAGGGGGTCCTGATCCCGAGGCCGGAGACCGAGGGGCTGGTGGAGCTGGCCCTGAGCCTTCCCCTTCCCCCAAGGCCCCGCGTCCTGGACGTGGGGACGGGGACGGGGGCCATCGCCTTGGCCCTGAAGCGGCACCTCCCCGAGGCCGAGGTCCACGCCACCGAGGTGGACCCTAGGGCCCTCGCCCTGGCGGAGGAGAACGCCAGGAGGCTGGGCCTTCCGGTCCGTTTCCTGAAGGCCCCCCTCACGGGGGGGCTAAGGGGGCTGGACCTCGTCGTCTCCAACCCCCCGTACCTGCCCGAGGCCTACCGGGAGGTGGCCCCCAAGGAGCTCGCCTTTGAGAACCCGCTGGCCCTTTACGCCGGGCCTGAGGGCCTGGACGTGGCCCGGCCCCTGGCCGGTGAGGCCTGGGAGGCCCTGAGGCCCGGGGGCTTCCTCCTATTGGAGCTCGCCCCGGAGAACGTGGGCCTCATGGCGGAGGAGCTGGGCGCCATGGGCTTCCAGGAGGTGGCGGTCTTAAGGGACCTTCTGGGTCGGGAGCGGTACCTCCGGGCCCGGCGGCCCCCCTAGGAGCTGGTAGGCCAGAAGGGGCCTTTCCGTGGTCCAGAGGTCCTTGGCGGCCACCACGCCCAGGCGCACCACGCCCTTTCTGCCCTGGAGGAGGGCCAGGCCCCGGGCCAGCTCCTCGGGGGAGGGGAAGGTGGCGTACTCGGGGGGAAAGCCCGCCTCCAGAAGCCTCCGCCGCGCCTCCTCCCCCAGGCGCTCCAGGACCTCCTGGTGGCGGGCCTGGGTGGAGAGGCGGAAGGTGGCGCTGGCCAGGACCTCCCCGGCGGCAAAGGCCTTCTTCTCCGGGTAGAAGCGGAAGCGCACCAGAAGCCTGCCGTCCCGGTACCCCGCCCCCTCGAGGACCGCAAGCCCCGGCCCCCGCACCTCCCCTTCCAATAGCTCCGCCCCCCGGAAGCCCTGGAGGAGGGCCCGCCGCTCGGCCACCCGCTCCAAAGTGGCCCTCCCCTCCTCGGCCCCCAGGCGCACCTCCCCCAGGTAAAGCCCCTGGCTCAGGCGCAAAAGCCTCTCCGAAAGCTGGCCCCGCTCCCCCGCCAGGGCCTCCGCCTGCCTGAGGAGGCCCCGCACCCGCTCCTCGGCCTGGGCCAGGCTTCTCTGGGCCTCGGCGAGCCGCCCCCGCAGGGCGGAAAGCTCCTCCTCAAGGCCCTGGCGCTCCCGCCTGGCCTCCTCCAGGCGGGCCTGGAGGAGGGCGAGGTCGGCCTCCAGGCGGCCCTTTTCCCCTTCCAGCCGCTTCTTCTCCGCCGCCGTCCTCCTCAAAGCCTCCTCCAGGGCCTTCAGGGCCTCGGTCCTTTCGGCCAGGGCCCTTTCCTTCTCCGCGAGGAGGGCTTCCCTTTGCGAAAGGAGCGCCGCCAGCCGGGCCTTCTCTTCCTCCAGCCGGGCCTTCTCCTTCCCCAGGGCGGCCACCTGGGCCTGAAGGCCCCTGGCCTCGGCCACGAGGCGCCCCTTCAGGGCCTCGGCCTCTTCCAGGGCCTTTAGAAGCTCCTTCCTCTCCGCCCTGAGGGCGTTGAGCTCGGAAAGGGCCCGGGCGGCCTCGGCCTCCATGGCCTCTTTGGCCCTCAGGAGGGCTTCCCGCTCCCCCTTAAGCCGGTCCCGCTCCTCCCGGACGGCCTGGGCCTCGAGGATGGTCTCCCGGGCCTCCCGGAAGACCAGCAAAAAGCCCAGGTAGCTGAAGAGGGCGATCCCCACCCCGGTCATGACGGCCACCAGGGTGGCCGTCTGCCTGGGCCTGAGGCCAAAGAGGCGGTAGTGCCGCTTCCCCGCCCACTTGGCCACCCGGTCCCCCAGGTAGGCCACCAGGGCGGAGAGGAGGAGGATGAGGACGAGGAGGGCCCAGAAGGTCATCTAAAGCTCGTAGTCTTCCCCCAGGTAGTGCCGCCGCACCCCCTGGTCCTTGGCGAAGGTCTCCGGGTCGCCGTGGAAGAGGATCTCCCCGTCGTACATCACGTAGACCCGGTCGGTGATGGCCAGGGTCTCCCGCACGGCGTGGTCGGTGACGAAGACCCCCACGCCCCGCCTTTCCCGAAGCTCGGCGATGACCTTCTGGATCTCCCGCACGTTCTTGGGGTCCACCCCGGTGAAGGGCTCGTCCAGAAGGATGAAGTCGGGGTCAGTGCAGAGGGCCCGGGCGATCTCCAGCCGACGCCTTTCCCCGCCGGAGAGGGCGTAGGCCATGCGGTCTTTGAGGTGGTAGATGGCCAGCTCCTCCAGAAGGGCCTTGGCCTTTTCCAGGCGCTCCCTCTGGGAAAGGGGCTGGAACTCCAGGATGGCCAGGAGGTTTTCCAGCACCGTCATCCGCCGGAAGGCGCTGGGCTCCTGGGGCAGGTAGCCGAGGCCCATGCGGGCCCTTTTGTACATGGGCAGGCGGCCGATCTCCTGGCCCTTCAGGAAGATGCGCCCCCCGGTGGGCCGGATGAAGCCCACCACCATGTAAAAGGTCGTGGTCTTCCCCGCCCCGTTGGGGCCGAAGAGGGCCACGATCTCCCCCCGCTTGAGGTGGAGGTCCACCCCCTTGACCACCTCCTTGGGGCCGTAGCGTTTCCTAAGTCCCTGGGCCACAAGCTCGCCGTCCATGGCCCTAAGCCTAAGGGCAAACCTTTAGCCCTGGGTGAGATAATGGGCCAGGTATGGTGGTGACCCGCATCGCCCCAAGCCCCACCGGCGACCCCCACGTGGGCACGGCCTACATCGCCCTCTTCAACTACGCCTGGGCCCGAAAGAACGGGGGCCGCTTCATCGTCCGCATTGAGGACACGGACCGGGCCCGCTACGTGCCCGGGGCCGAGGAGCGGATCCTGGCCGCGCTGAAGTGGCTGGAGATCGCCTACGACGAGGGGCCGGACATCGGCGGGCCCCACGCCCCCTACCGCCAGTCGGAGCGCCTGCCCATTTACAAAGCCCACGCCGAGGAGCTTCTAAGGCGGGGGTGGGCCTACCGGGCCTTTGAGACCCCGGAGGAGCTGGAGAGGATCCGCCAGGAGAAGGGGGGCTACGACGGCCGGGCCCGCCACATCCCCCCCGAGGAGGCCGAGGAGCGGGCCAGGCGGGGCGAGCCCCACGTGATCCGCCTCAAGGTCCCCCGCCCCGGCACCACGGCGGTCAAGGACGAGCTCAGGGGCGTGGTGGTCTACGACAACGGGGAGATCCCCGACGTGGTCCTCCTCAAGTCCGACGGCTACCCCACCTACCACCTGGCCAACGTGGTGGACGACCACCTCATGGGGGTCACCGACGTGATCCGGGCCGAGGAGTGGCTGGTCTCCACGCCCATCCACGTCCTCCTCTACCAGGCCTTCGGCTGGGAGGTGCCCCGCTTCTACCACATGCCCCTCCTCAGGAACCCCGACAGGACCAAGATCTCCAAGCGCAAGAGCCACACCTCCCTGGAGTGGTACAGGGCGGAGGGCTTCTTGCCCGAGGCCCTGAGGAACTACCTCTGCCTCATGGGCTTCTCCATGCCCGACGGGCGGGAGATCTTCACCCTCGAGGAGTTCGTGGCCGCCTTTTCCTGGGAGAGGGTCTCCCTGGGCGGGCCCATCTTTGACCTGGAGAAGCTCCGCTGGATGAACGGCAAGTACATCCGGGAGGTCCTTTCCCTGGAAGAGGTGGCCCAGCGGGTCAAGCCCTTCCTGGAGGCGGCGGGCTTCTTTTGGCCCAGCGAGGCCTACCTGCGCCGGGCGGTGGAGCTCATGCGCCCCCGCATAGACACCCTGAAGGAGCTTCCCGAGAAGGCCCCTTATCTCTTCACCGAGGACTACCCCTTCTCCGAGAAGGCCAGGGCCAAGCTGGAGGAGGGCCTTCCCGTCCTCAAGGAGCTCCTTCCCCTCCTGAAGGCCCAGGAGGACTGGAGCGAGGCCGCCCTCGAGGCCCTTCTCCGGAACTTCGCCGCCCAAAGGGGCCTCAAACTGGGCCAGGTGGCCCAGCCCCTCCGGGCCGCCCTCACCGGGAGCCTGGAGACCCCGGGCCTCTTTGAAATCATGGCCCTTCTGGGCAAGGAGCGGACCCTTTCCCGCCTGGAGCGGGCTCTTTCGTGAAGAAAGCCGCAAGCCGGGGTATACTGGAGAGCGTGAAGCGGTTCCTTCTCGCCACCATCGCCCTTTTGGGCCTGGCCACGGCTCAGAGCGCCATCCAGATGCGCTTCGGCTATGGGGAGGGCCTGGGCCTCACCTTCGGGGCCGGGGTGGAAAGCCGCCTCCGGCAGAACCTCTCCGGCCGCCTCCTGGCCGAGCTGGCCCCCGCCGCCCCCGGGGTGGCCCTCGAGGCCAGCCTCCTCTTCAAGCCGGACCTGGGCCAGTACGACCCCACCCTTAGGGGCCTCCTCCCCTACTTCGGCGGGGGGCTGAGCGGGCTCTTGGGCGAGCAGTCCACCGCTGGCGTCAGCTTCAGCGCCGGGCTTGAGGGGCTCCTTGACCCCTACACCGGCCTCTTCGCCGAGGCTACCTACGTCTACGGCTTCGCGGGCTTCCCCAAGGTCTGGCGCTTGGGGCTTGGCGTCAACTTCCGCTGATGGGCTTCTTTGACCGGCTAAAGGCGGGCCTGGCCAAGACCAGGGAGCGGCTTCTCAAGGCCATTCCCTGGGGCGGCAACCTCGAGGAGGTCCTGGAGGAGCTAGAGATGGCCCTCCTGGCCGCCGACGTGGGCCTCTCCGCCACCGAGGAGATCCTTCAGGAAGTCCGGGCCTCGGGCCGCAAGGACCTGAAGGAGGCGGTGAAGGAAAAGCTGGTGGGGATGCTGGAGCCGGACGAGCGCCGGGCCACCCTGAGGAAGCTGGGCTTCAACCCGCAAAAGCCCAAGCCCGTGGAGCCCAAGGGCCGGGTGGTCCTGGTGGTGGGCGTGAACGGGGTGGGCAAGACCACCACCATCGCCAAGCTGGGCCGCTACTACCAGAACCTGGGCAAGAAGGTCATGTTTTGCGCCGGGGACACCTTCCGGGCCGCCGGGGGAACCCAGCTTTCCGAGTGGGGAAAGCGCCTTTCTATCCCCGTGATCCAAGGACCGGAGGGCACCGACCCCGCCGCTCTCGCCTACGACGCCGTCCAGGCCATGAAGGCCCGGGGCTACGACCTCCTCTTCGTGGACACCGCAGGCCGCCTCCACACCAAGCACAACCTCATGGAGGAGCTGAAGAAGGTCAAGCGGGCCATCGCCAAGGCCGACCCGGAGGAGCCCAAGGAGGTCTGGCTGGTGCTGGACGCCGTCACCGGCCAAAACGGCCTGGAGCAGGCCAAGAAGTTCCACGAGGCCGTGGGCCTCACCGGGGTCATCGTCACCAAGCTGGACGGCACCGCCAAGGGCGGGGTCCTGATCCCCATCGTGCGCACCCTGAAGGTGCCCATCAAGTTCATCGGGGTAGGCGAGGGGCCGGACGAGCTCCAGCCCTTTGACCCTGAGGCCTTCGTGGAGGCCCTTCTGGAGGACTAAGTATCCCACCGCGGCAAAAGCCGCGGTGGGGGCCCCAGAAAAACCCTTAGCCCCGACTTGGGCACCCCGTGTTGCCGAACCCAAGCGCGGGCTTAGTTTTTTCCTCCCGCCAGGGGCAGTGGCGGCAACCCGAGCCACAACAGTACCCCCGCTTCAAGCAGTAGGCCTCGGTGAAGACCAGGTAGCCGTCTTCCAGGTAGTAGTCCTCCCCTTCCTTGAGCTCTTCTTCCCGCACGCCCTCAGTTTAGGGGTATGCTGGGCCCGATGGAGCGCGCTCCCCTTCTTTTGGCCTTCGCTTGGATCGTGGCCCTGGTGGCCACCCTGGGAAGCCTTTACTACTCCGAGGTGCGGCTTTTCCTGCCCTGCGAGCTCTGCTGGTACCAGCGCATCTTCATGTACCCGCAGGCCGTCATCCTGGGCCTGGCCCTGTGGCGGCAGGACTTTGGGGTCTGGCCCTACAGCCTGGCCCTTTCCCTGATCGGGGGGAGCCTCAGCACCCTGCACCTCCTGGAGCAGAAGTTCCCCAACCTCTTCACCCTGGCCTGCAAGCCCCCGGTGCCCTGCTCCGTGGAGTACATACCCCAGTTTCCCATCCCCCTTCAGGCCCTCATCGCCTTCGCCCTCATCGCCCTCAGCATGGCCCTTCTCGCCCGGGAAGCCCGTGTGGTAAGATGACCCAAGCGCCCCACCCTCACCCCTTCCCCCGGCGCGGCGGAACTTGAAAACC
>Ga0079995_1058634_pt1 | contig 37733 bp, 36 predicted proteins | sample FaiFalFF_MnMetaG_2_FD_69198 | JGI IMG/M metagenome (GOLD analysis project Ga0079995, IMG submission 69198) | Freshwater microbial communities from Yellowstone National Park, Wyoming, USA - Fairy Falls C (FF_Mn_C) (SPADES assembly) (version 4) | ecosystem: Environmental > Aquatic > Freshwater >...
TACTCTCTTGACCTCAATTGAAATTGTCAATCTCGAATTCTTAGAGATCCAAGCCCGCTTGTTTAAAACCTAAGTGACGTGTGCCCTGTCCCACACCAAAAGAGTATGAATCCCAAGCCAAAAGCTCGTCCACAGCCAGTTATCCACCCAGATCTTGCCGAGAATAGGTAGGGTCAAACCATCTGTCCCTCCCAAAACTAGGCCGGCCGCCAAGACCAGCCCTTCAAAAGCAAGAAAACCCAGGATGAGCATGGCTGGGATCCAGAGATAATTCCACAGCCATCGTCCAGCTCGGAGAGGGTGGGGCTGGAAGAAGAGAGGGCGGTAGCTGGCTAGCAGGGCCACCCCCACCGTGCCGATCCCCAAGACCACCCCCCAGGCAAAAGAGTCAAGCGTGCGGGGATAGTTGTGCCAGACATAGCCAAAGATTTGGTTGGCTAGCCAAATCATCGAGGCGCTAACTATTGCCCTTTGGCGAGTTAACGTGGTGCCCGCAATGATGCCAACGGTTACAAAAGGAAGCGTACAGGTATAGGCAATGTTGCTGAGGCAGCCAATGGTGGTAAATAGACTGGGCCAAAATCGGCCACAGGCTAAGTCTTGGGCAGCCCGTAGCCAAATGGCAACTGGAATCCAGCGGCGAGGTTTGGGGATGGACTGCACAAGGGACTGCAGACTGACCATAGGCTAATCTCCGGGAAAAAGGTGAGCTTTCAGGGGGCAGTTCTTTAGCAGATGCTCCTGGACAATTTGCCGCGCTACTGGAGGTGTAACCCGCTTGTACCAAGTGCGGTCGCCAGAGTAGAAAACCACAGGGCCTTCCTGACAGACTTCTAGACATCCGGAAGTAATGACCCGAATATCTAAATTAGCTTCCTGCAGAGCAGATTGCAGGGCTTCCACAACCGGTTGATAGTTGCGGGAAGGATAGCAGCGGCTGGAGCGGCAAACCGCCAAGTAGGGCCGCTTGAGAGGGTTATCCTCGTAAGGGATCCGCTCTTTTCCCTCGACATAAATGGCTCGCAGGCGTTCATAGAGGGAGAGCTTTTGGTAGTTGGCTTTGCTTTCGGGCAGGTAGTCTTCTCCTGGCCCCAAAAAGGGACTAGGCAAGAAGATCTGCAGCAGAGATTCCTCTGCCCCGTTCCAAAATCGAATTCCCCATTGTCGAGGCTGGCGCTGCGGATTGAGGCGGCGATAGAGGGCGGCGCGGCTGGCCAATCTTTTGCGGCGCAGTTCTAGGGGGGTTCGGCCATAGGGGCCGCCCCGGTGCTCTTCTAGACACAGATGCAAATGCCAAGTTTCGGTGGCCACGGTCAAGTAGCCGTCGTAGAGCACACAGAGAGCAGGAGGACTGGTAAAGGCCGCTTCCAGCACTCCCCCCTCGGCCACACAGCCCACTTGGATCTCAGCCCAGTGCTCCTGGAAGAGCTCATAGAGCAGCGGCCCAAGACAGTCGATGTGAGCCGGGATCCCTTCGTAGAGGGTTATCCAGCCAGTGGGGGAAACCTCCTGCCAACTCTGGTTTAGAGGCGTAATCCAGGGACTGAAAGCGGCCATAGGTTGCTCCTATTGGACTGGTGGAATGCGAGCAATCACCCCCTTTTTAAGAGGGCGCTCTGCCCAGGGCAGGACGCCATCGGGCTTTGTCAAATACAGCTCCGCTGTCTGCAAGATTGGCTCTACGTCTTGGGGATCGAGATCTCCAAACACGTAGGTCATCTTTCCAGGGGCTGCCAGGGCAATCACGCAGGCATGGCTGCAGCCGCTCATACAGGCAACCGGCTTGAGCTGCAATTGAGGATTGAGCGCCTGCGATTGCAAGGCAGCCAGGAGCATTTCTCCTTTGCTAGTCCCTTCTTTTTGGCCGTTGACCCAGCGAGATCCGCAGGTGGTACAAACCCAAAGGTAATGTTTGGCCTCAGCTTGAGTCGAGATTCTGGTTGAGATCGTCATACAGTTGCTTCCAAACTAGAAGCACCCTACAAATGGCTAGCCAGGGAGTTAAAAACAGCCTGAGATGTCGCTAAAATTGCCCCCGCAGGTTCACCCTCAGCGTGCGACCAACGCCGGGATAGCCGGGGAAAACTTCATACTGCTCATCCAGCAGGTTGTCGATCCCCATCTCTAGGCTTAGGTCCTCAGTCAACGGGATCCCTCCTCGCCAAGCTACGGTAGTGTAGCCTGGCAGGGATTCCGTGTTGGTGTTGTTGGTAAAAAAGCTCCCAATGTGATGGACTAAAATTGAGCTGTGCCAGCCTTGCTCGTGGCGGTAGGTCAGGCCTAAGTTCAGGCTATCGGCTCCCACAAAGGCTAGCTGCTTGCCAACTGTAGCTGGGTCAAGGGCGGCGCGAATGATGGGATCATTGAGGGTGTAGTTGGCAAAAAGCATCCAGTTTTCCCCCAGCCGCACATCCAAAGCTGCCTCCAGGCCGGTATATTCAACCAGCCCAATATTTTCATAGGTTCCTCGGCGCGGCCCAAGGCTGACAAAGGTGATGCCATCGCGGATGCGGTTGTGGGCAAAAGTCAAGCGCAGCAGGCCAAAATCTCCCAAGGCTTGATCTAAGCCAATGTCAAAGCTTTCCCCTCGCTCTGGGCGGAGATTGGGGTTGCCATCCACTTCAAAAAAGCCGCGCAGCCGGAAGAACAATTCCGAGATCAAGGGAGTGCGAAAGCTGCCGGCATAGCTGGCCCTCAAGGTGGTGCCTTCCGCCAAAGCCCAGCGGATCCCCAGAGCAGGCGAGGTAGCCGAGCCGCTGGCCAAACTGCTGAAGTCCTGGCGGATGCCTAAGTCGAGGTGGAAACGGGGATCTGGGCTGTAATCCAGGCGGGCAAACAGGGCTCCCTGGTTAACCGTATCGTCGTAGTTGATATTGGTAGAACCCCTGGCAAACGAAAAAGTTGTATTGCGGGCTGAGATGGAGCGATAATCTGCCCCCAGGACTCCCTCTAGGTTTTCGCCAGCTTTCCAAGCATACTGGAGCTGGGATCCCCAGCTATCGCGCAGGATGAGGTCGCGGGATCCCTGGCTTTGCGGGGCGCTGAAGCGGTAGTTGAGATCGTCCAAAAAGACTCGAGTTTGCAGGGATCCTGTCTCCTGAGTCCACAGCCACCTGAGATCCAGCAGCAGGTCGTTGGTGGTTTGCTCGGCATCGGGAGAAGGAAAGTCTACGCTACCGGGCACGCGGAAGGTTTTGTTGAGGTAGAGGGCGTTTGCCGTTAGGACTTGGTCTTCGGCCAGTTGCCAGGTGAGCTTGGCCTGCAAGTTGTGGTACTCCACCGCCGAGTTTTCCCGCCTGCCTGACTTGCCCAGCCGCCGGATGGTAAAGGGAAAGTCGTTGTTGCTCTGCAGGCGACGATAGCTGAGCACCCAGCCCAGCTCCTGCCCTTGGCCGCGGCTTTGGATCCCTTGCTCATTGAGGCCATAGCTGCCGACCGCCGCTTCCACTACCGTCTCCGTTTCTGGCTGGGGCTCCACCGTGACGATGTTGATGACGCCGCCGACAGCGTCTGAGCCGTACAGGGTAGAGCCGCCGCCGGGGGAGACTTCAATTCGCTCGACGACATCGGTGGTGATTTGGGAGAGGTCAAACCCTCCAAAAAAACCCAGATCGTTGAGGGGGCGGCCATCCAACAGCACCAGCACCTGGGCCGTTCGCGCCCCTCGCATGAACTGAGAGCTGAGAGCCCCCAACTGGGTGCCGGCTGTGCCATCGCTGAGGATGCCGGGCAGATAGCGCAGGGCTTCCTGCACGGTTCTTGCCCCTTGCTCGCGCATCTGCTGGCGGGTGATGACATAGACGGGGCGGGAAGACTCTCGCAAGAGGCCAGGACGGCGAAACGGGGTGGTGACGGGTTGATTCAAAATCTCGGCGCTGAGGCCGGTATCCAAGACTGCTTGCGCCCAGGCTGGGATCCCCAAAACCCAGCTTCCCAGCCCAAGGCTGAGGCCTAGAACTGTCTTTTTCATGTCAGCTCTTTGTTCCATGCGACCCGGAGGGGCTCTAGGCCCTGAGCTGAAGCCGCAGGCGGGCATCCTGCCATCACAGTTGCGGCACAGCGCCGGATTGGAAAGCCGTGCTAGGCATCATATCTCTCCCGCCCTGGAGTTCCCATCCTGCTAGGGGGGATCGGCGCTAGGGTCTAATCGTGAGACGGAAAAGAGCCTCGTCGGCCATTTGAAGAACTTCTTGCCCCGCTGCCATAAGCCGTTCTGGGGGCAGCTCTCGGTACTTAGCAATAAACCCAGGCAAGACTTGAAACTCCACCCGCTTGCCAGTTTCTCGATGGATGACAACACTGCGCATTTTGTCCAGGGAGTCCACCTCCACCAGCTTTAAGTTCAGCTTGCCCAAGCTGGCTCCAGTGGCGGCGTGCAACCCATCCACGATGCAGGCAAAGGGAATCTGGAGCGGCGACTCGTGAATGACTTCCACCACAAAGCGACTTGGGGAGGTGGGGGGGAGGGGACTTGCCAAGCCCAGCTCCTTGAGAGCCCGCATCCCCATGCGATAACCCACCACAGCCCAGGGGCCAGCACCCCCGTGGATTTCGGTAACTCGCTGGGTGGCAGCCTCAAGGGCAGCCGGAGGACTGGCAGAGCTGCTGCTGGGGTGGGCCAGGGCAGGGATCCCGACCGCTAGCTGAATGGCCACCCACAGGAGAGGAAGCTGCTGCGGCTTGAGAACCCATCGCTTGCGCATAGGTGATCCAAGGGCAAGGAACAGACATCGGTTCAGTATCCTAGGCCCTGTTCCTGGGTCTTGCCTATGCAGGGGGGGAGGTTGCCCGAGCAAACGGAGAGCTAGACAACCACGTTGACCAGCTTCTTCGGCACCACGACGACCTTCTTCGGCGTCGCCCCTTGGAGATACTTCTGGGCCGCTTCCGACTGCAGAGCTAGCCGCTCCTGCTCCTCCGGCGTGACATCGGCAGGGGCTTCAAAGGAGCCGCGCAGCTTGCCGTTGACCTGCACCACAATCGTGACCGTATCGGCCACCAGCGCCACCGGGTCGTAGCTGGGCCAAGACTGGCGATGCACCGAGTCGGTACCGCCTATGGCCTGCCACAGCTCTTCGGCAATGTGGGGGGCAAAGGGCGCGAGGAGCAAGACCAGGGTGCGGATCCCTTCTGCATAAACTGGCGAGTCCGGGATCCCCGCCTCGGCTAGGGCATTGCTCAGCTTCATCAGCTCGGCAATGGCAGTGTTGAACTGGTACTCCTCCAGATCCTCACTGACTTCCTTGATGGCCGTGTGGACGGCACGGCGCAGATCCCTTTCCGCCTTGGTCAGGGATCCCGCCTCGACCTTGGCCTGCAAGGACGCCGTCCCGCCACCGCGACTGACAAAGTCGTACACCTGCCGCCAGACGCGGTTGAGAAAGCGAAACTGCCCTTCCACGTCGGCATCGTCCCATTCCAAGTCCTTTTCCGGTGGCGCCTTGAAGAGGATGAACATGCGGGCCGTGTCTGCCCCGTAGTTGGCCAGCACCTCTTCCGGATCCACGCCGTTGCCCTTGGATTTGGACATCGTAGCGTAGATAACTTGCAGAGGCTCGCCGGTTTCGGGATCCCGCGGATCGTTGGGATCCTTAACCAGCGCTGTAGGGATCCAGCGATCCTTGCCGGACTTGTTGGGGTTGTAGTAGGTGCGCGCCTGCACCATCCCCTGGGTGAGCAGACGGGAGAAGGGCTCATCGAAATTCAGCAACCCCAGATCCCGCAGCACTTTGGTGAAAAAGCGGGCGTAGAGCAGGTGCAAGATAGCGTGCTCGATGCCGCCCACGTACTGATCCACCGGCAGCCAGGCGTTGACCAGATCCTTGCGGAAGATCTCGCGGTCGTTGCGGGGATCGCTAAAGCGCAGGAAATACCAGGACGAGCAGATGAAGGTGTCCATGGTGTCCGTTTCCCGGCGGGCCTCTGCGCCACAGGTGGGGCATTTCACCTTCACCCACTCCTCCAGTTGGGCTAATGGGGATCCGCCTCGCCCCGTCAGCTCTACATCTTCTGGCAAGAGCACTGGCAGATCTTCTTCCGGCACCGGCACAATGCCGCAATGGGGGCAGTGGATGACCGGGATGGGGCAGCCCCAGTAGCGCTGCCGCGAGATAAGCCAGTCGCGTAGGCGGTAGTTGACCTGCCGTTCCCCTAGCCCCTGCTCCTCCAGCCAGGCGATGGCCCTTTCCACACTTTGCCCTGGGCCCTTGCCCACCGGGATTCCGTTCAAGGGGCCGGAGTTTATCAACACCCCCTCCCCTGTCCAGGCCGCCTGGAGATCTTCGGCACTCTCCACCCCACCCTGAGGCGGCTGTACCACCAGCTTGATGGGCAGGCCAAACTTGCGGGCAAACTCAAAGTCCCGCTGGTCGTGGGCCGGCACGGCCATGATGGCTCCTGTGCCATAGCCCATCAACACGTAGTCGGCAATCCAAATGGGGATGCGCTCTTGGTTGACGGGGTTGATGGCGTAGGAGCCCGTCCAGACGCCCGTCTTTTCCCGATCCTCAGCGCTGCGCTCGATCTCGCTGCGGGCAGCGGCCTCGGCCTGGTAGGCTTTGACGGCAGCCTGCTGCTCGGGGGTGGTGAGCTTCTCCACCAAAGGATGCTCCGGCGCCAGCACCATAAAGGTGGCTCCCCAGAGGGTATCAGGCCGGGTGGTAAACACCGGCAGCTCTTCCCCTGTTTCGGTTTTGAAGAGAACTCTAGCCCCTACCGACTGGCCAATCCAGTTCTCCTGCATGGTGCGCACCCGCTCTGGCCAGCCGGAGAGCTTCTCCAGGTCAGCCAGGAGTTGGTCGGCATAGGCCGTGATCTTGAGAAACCACTGCTTGAGGAGGCGCTTTTCCACCCGAGCCCCAGATCTCCAGGATCTCCCTTCCGCATCCACCTGCTCGTTGGCCAGGACGGTCTGATCCACGGGATCCCAGTTCACTGGCGCTTCCTTCTGGTAGGCCAGGCCTGCCTTGAAAAACTGCAGGAACAGCCACTGCGTCCATTTGTAGTAGTCGGGGGCGCAGGTGGTGATCTCCCGCTCCCAGTCGTAGGAAAGCCCCAGCCGCTGCAGTTGATCCCGCATCTGGGCAATGTTCTGGTAGGTCCACTTGGCCGGCGGGATCCCCCGGTCAATGGCGGCGTTCTCTGCCGGCAAGCCAAAAGCGTCCCACCCCATGGGGTGCAGCACCGCATACCCCTGCATCCGCTTGTGGCGGGCAATGACATCCGTGATGGTGTAATTGCGCACATGCCCCATGTGCAGGCTGCCGCTGGGGTAGGGGAACATCGACAGGGCGTAGAACTTGCGGCTTTCTGCTGTTAGCTCTGGCGTGCGATCCAACCAAATTTCACGCCAGTGGGCCTGCCATTTCCTTTCAATGGCCTGGGGATTGTAGCGCGCGTCCACAGCTTAGGACTCCTGGAAAACCTTTTGCCTCTGGGGAGCCTAGATACCAGCATTTTGGCATGCTTTGGCCGCTCCAGAAACCTCCAGGACCCCCTAGTAGGTTTCCTCGTTCCAGCGGCTAGCTTTCTTGAGCTCCTTCTGGAAGCTGCTCCAGTCTTGGCCTGCTTGTTGGGCTACGGCAGCCATGACGCTGTTGATGCCATCCTCCATCCCCTTGAGACCACAGATGTAGACGTAGGTGTTGGGTTTTTGCAGCATCTCCCACAGCTCGGCGCCGTACTCGGCCATGCGGTTTTGCACATACATCTTTTTGCCATCGGGGGTTTGCTGCTCGCGGCTGATGGCGTAGTCGACGCGAAAGCGGTCCCCATGCTCAGCTTTCCAGGCTTCCAGGTCGCCCCGATACAGCAGGCTGGAAGTGGTGGGTACCCCAAAAAACAGCCAGATCTTGCCTTGGTAGTTGGGATCCTCCTCGAGCAAATGCTTGATGAAAGCCCGAAAAGGAGCAATGCCCGTGCCAGTGGCAATCAAGATCAGGTTGGCGTTTGGATCCTCCGGCAGTAGGAACGTCTTCCCAGCCGGCCCCGTGATCATCACCTCATCCCCAGCTCGGAGATCGGTGAGGAAGCCCGAGCAGACTCCCACTCCCGGCTGGCCGGTTTCCTTATCCACGTATTCGGCCCGCTTCACGCTCAAGGAAACCGTGCGTCCCTCGCCATCGTCGCCGTAGCGGGTGGAGGCTATCGAGTAGAGTCGGGGCTTGTGGGGCTTGCCTTGGGCATCGACGCCAGGAGGAATAATGCCAACGCTCTGGCCCTCCAGGTAGCGGAAGTTAGGATCAGGTAGGCTAAGCACAATGTGCTTGGTTAGGCCAGGTGCCCCTTCCTCGACAAGGGAGTAGGTCTCCAAACACTGGCCAACTAGAGGTGCATTGGGGCGGTAGAGATTGACCACAACTTCTCGTTTTTGGGCGCTGGCAACCATAACTGGGATCTGCTCCTGGCAGTGGTAGCTACAGCAAACACCTTAGCAGGCTGCCTTTGCGGAAGGAAACTTGCCCTGTCAACTGGCGGCGTCTCCCTTGCCCATCCAGAAAAACGCCTGCACTGCCCAGGAAATGGTTTGTCTTCTGCCAGCGCCAGCTTTTCCAGCCTCAGGCTCGCTTGCGGTGGAGCGTCTTGTGGTAATATGCAAAGCCATAAAGTTTTAGAAGCCTCCTTGCAGTTTTGCCCCGCCTATCCCCAAGGAGTTCCCATGGCAAGCAGTCCCGAACGCATTGTGATGATAGGTGTTGCTGGAGATTCTGGCTGTGGCAAGTCCACGTTTTTGCGGCGGCTGAGTGACTTGTTTGGCCGGGATCTCATCACCACCATTTGTCTGGATGACTACCACTCCTTGGATCGCCAACAGCGCAAGGAAAAGGGCATTACGGCGCTGGATCCCCGCGCTAACAACTTCGACCTCATGTACGAGCAGGCCAAGGCCCTCAAAAATGGCCAGAGCGTGATGAAGCCCATCTACAACCACGAGACGGGGACCATTGACCCCCCTGAGCGGGTGGATCCCAGCCCCATCATCGTCTTGGAGGGCCTTCACCCCATGTACGACGAGCGGGTGCGGGAGTTGCTGGACTTTAAGATCTATCTGGATCTGGCGCCGGAAATTAAGGTTGCCTGGAAGGTTAAGCGGGACATGGCAGAGCGGGGCCACACCTATGAGGATGTGCTGCGCTCCATCGAGGCCCGCCGCCCGGATTTTGAGGCCTACGTCGATGTGCAGAAGCGCTATGCCGATGTGGTGATTGAGGTGCTGCCCACCAAGCTCCTGCCAGAGCTGGATCCGGAGCACAAGGTGTTGCGGGTGCGCCTGATCCAGCGCGAAGGGGTGAAGTACTTCGACCACGTCTATTTGTTTGACGAAGGCTCCACCATTGACTGGATCCCGTGCGGCAAGAAGCTAACCTGCTCCTATCCCGGCATTCGCCTGCACTACGGCCCCTCCACCTATTTCGACCATCCGGTCTCGGTGTTGGAAATTGACGGCAGCTTCGACAAGCTGGAGGAGGTCATCTACATCGAGAACCACCTGAGCAATCTGTCGACCCGCTATTACGGCGAGCTGACAGAGCTTCTGCGCAAGCACCCCGAATATCCGGGATCCCGCAACGGCTCCGGGCTCATCCAGGTCATTGTGGGCCTAAAGCTGCGATCCCTCTACGAGAAAATCCAAGAGGAAACTAAGAAGATGGCGGTCGCTTCTTAGGGGGATCCCTTTGGCCCGGCTAAGGCAGTAGAAGGCACCGATGCAAGGGTTCCAGTTGGAAATCTGGCCGGAGGGGGCAGCTCTTTTCCGCCGGGCGGTGGAGATCTGGCAGGAGCAGGCTGCGGCGGCCATTCGTCAACGGGGTCGCTTTACGGTAGCTTTGGCAGGAGGAAACACCCCGCGAAAGTTGTATGCCGCTTTAACCCAGACGCCAGGGATCCCTTGGCAGCAAACCTGGTTGTTCTGGGGGGATGAGCGCTACGTTCCCCCGGATCACCCCGAGAGCAACTACGGCATGGTACGGCGGATCCTGCTGGAGACGGTCGGGGTTCCTGCCTCGCAGGTCTTTCCCATGCCTACCCAGGCAGGGGATCCCTTGCGGGATGCAGCGGAATACGAGGCGACCCTGCGGCGGGTTTTCGGCAACGAATGTCCTGCCTTTGATCTCATCTGGCTGGGAGTGGGGGAGGACGGCCATACGGCTTCCTTGTTCCCCGGCACAGCTGCCCTGCAGGTGCAACACCGCTGGGTAACCGTGGGGCAGAAAGGAGAGGAGCCGCGCCTGACCCTGACCTATCCTGTCCTAAACCAAGCGGCCCAGGTGGTGTTTTTGGTTGCCGGAGCTAGCAAAGCCGAGATTGTCAAAAAGGCGCTGACGACGGAGGCCCACCTGCCTTGTCAGAGTGTCAACCCCAAAGGGCGGCTGCTGTGGCTGCTGGATGCGGCAGCGGCGGCAGAGTTGCCCCTGCCGGCAGTGGGCTTGCTTGGCTAGGCCCTGGCTGAGGATGGCCATTTGACTTGGATCACGGCTGTCTCCTCCTCCTTCTGAATTTCATAGGGGTAGTTGAGTTAGAGCGCTGCCCCATGTCCATTCGCCTAATTGTCGAATCAGTTCTCCAGAGTGCCTGCCTCACCCGCGAACAAGAATCCCAAATCTGCTATCTCCTCCAAGAACGGTTCTACGACGAATTGGATCTGGAGGCCCTTGACCGGCTAACCCTGGCTTTGCTGGAAGGGCAAGTCCACCTGGAGGGAGAGGAAAGCCGCGCTGCCTAGCCAGATCCTCAAGAAGCCCGATAGTTTGGCGGCCCGCCTGGCCTACCCTGCCCAGGGACGCCCTACCGCCACCGCTAGCAGCTTGCCTCCCTGAGGCCTTCTTGCCCATCTAAGCTATTGATAGCCATTCGAGAGCGCTGCCCCAAAGGAACGCGGACTGCCTGCAGTTATATGGAAAGAACTCTAGACGAAATTAACCGGCGGATTCTCCAAGGCCGGGTGCGGGTGTGGACGGCTCAGGAGGCCAAGGCCAAGCTAGCTACCCTTAGCCTTGAGGAGGCCTTCCAGCAGGTGGACGTGGTAACCACCGGTACCTTTGAGCCGATGGAGTCCTCGGGAGCGATCCTCAACCTAGGGCACACGGATCCCCCAATCAAGATTCGCCAGGCCTGGTTAAATGGTGTGCCCGCCTATGCCGGCTTTGGGGCTGTCGATCTCTACATCGGGGCGGCCCAGCCCAGTGAGCAAGCTGATCAGCCCTATGGAGGGGGCCATGTCATCGCGGATCTGGTTGCCGGCAAGCGGGTGCATCTGCGGGCCATTGGCCAAGTAACCGACTGCTATCCCCGCCCCGACTACGAGACTGTGCTGACGCGGGATCAGCTTAACCAGTTCTACCTGTTCAACCCCCGCAACGCCTACCAAAACTTCATTGTCGGCGTCAATGGCGGCGATCGGCCGCTGTACACCTACTTGGGCCTGTTGGAGCCCAACCTGGGCAACGCCATCTATTCCAATCCCGGCGAGCTATGCCCCCTGCTCAATGATCCCCTCCTGCGCCGGGTGGGGATTGGCAGCCGCATCTTTCTAGGGGGCGGCATCGGCTATATAGCTTGGGAAGGTACCCAACACTTTCCGCTGCAAAAGCGGCTGCCCAACCAAACTCCCATTGGCCCCGCCGCCACCCTGGCCTTGATTGGCGATGCCAAACAGATGCAAGCCGAATGGGTGCGAGGCTGCTACTTCCGCAACTACGGCCCCAGCTTGATGTTAGGGGTTGGGATCCCCATCCCCATCCTTTCCCCCAGCGATTTGGAGCCCATTGCCATCCGAGACAAAGATCTGGTGGCGCCCGTGATTGACTTTTCTATCCCCCGGCGGGTGCGGCCCACCTTTGGCCTGGTGAGCTATGCCCAGCTCAAATCCGGCTACATTGTCCTCAATGGCCGCAAGGTGCGCACTGCCCCCCTAGTCAGCCTGCGCCGCTCGATGCAAGTTGCCGAGATTCTCAAACAGTGGATTGCCAGCGGTCAGTTTACCCTTACCCAGCCAGTGGCTCCCCTACCGCTAGATCGGGAGTTCCTCACCCAAAATCCCTATTCATGAGAGAACCTTGGCTGGCAAGGGGTTGCCTAGCTGAGAGTTGCCGCTACCATTACGCCTTAGGTGTCCCTGCGGAAAGAGGATGTTCCGGCGTATGGCTTTTGGCTGGGCGGTGTTGGGATGGCTCCTAGCCCTGCCTGTTCTTCCCGGCCACGGGTTTGGGGAGCGGCGGGTTGTGCCTGACACCCCCTTCTACTTCGATAACCACTACTTTGATCGCTACCCCGAGGCAGTGGTGGTGGGCGTGGTCAATGGCGACACGCTGGTGGCGCAGATTGAAGGGGAACAGAAATTGCGCTTGATCCGGCTGGCCGGGATCCAGGGCCTTAGCCCCCAGGAGGATCCTTTTTATCAGCAGGCGCTTGAGCTAATGCGCGAGCGCATCCTCCGCCGCACGGTCAAGCTGGAAGGGGATAAGCTGCTGCGCAACGTCGATGCCACTGGCTTGGTGGAAGCCTATGTCTGGCTGGAGGGCCAGCAGATGAACGCCATGCTGGTGCGCAACGGCTTGGCTCGCATCGCCCCCTACACCCACAACATCAAGTACGACAGCTACTTCCGCGGCCTGGAAAAAAGAGCTCGCCAAGAGCGCCTCGGCATCTGGAGCCGCCTCTAAGACCTTGGGTAGCTCTAGACTGGACTTAGCGCTAGACGTCTCTTCCTGCTTTGAGGGTCAAGCGAGATCCCAACCGCTGGCTGCGGCGACTGCCTTTGGTGGCAGGCGTTTTGGGCAGCATTCTCCTAGTCATCAACCGGCTGGCCTTTACGCCAGAACTGCTGGCCAGTCAATCCCGCTCTGACGCCTTGGGGATCCTCCTCAGCGCCGTCTTAATCCTAACTGGCCTTTTGTGGCAGCAGGTTCAGCCCCGTCCTCCCCAGGCCGCTCCCCTGCAGGGGAGTCCAGGTTGCGATTGGCATCCTGAGCTGTCTGAACGCGAAAAACTGGAGCTGGCCTGGGCCTCCCACACTCTCCTTAGCACTACCGCCGCCCGCACCGTGGTGATCTGGGTGGAGGGACGCACTCTGCTGCAGCGAGGGATCCTAGCTAGCCCTGGCCAGTTGCCCTCCCTCCAGCCCCAAGGCACTCTGCAGCAGGTGTTGAAGACGGGGCAGCCGGTTTACCTAGGGGATCTGCGATTTTTCCCCGCCCGCGCCGAGTTCGAGGGCCTGTTGCCGGCCGGATCCCAGGCGGTTCTCTGCCAGCCCATTGGCCAAAAGGGATGCCTTATCTTGGGCAGTGACAGGCCGCGCAGCTTCAGCCGCCAGGAGCAAGCCTGGATTGCTGCCATCGCCAACAAACTAGAAACCCTGTTTGCCTAACTCCCCCCTGGAGGAGGGGTTGGGAGCAAGGGCTAGGCAGCGCTCTCCAGGCTCACCTGAAACACCTCGCTAAAGGCCTTCTCGACCTTGTAGCCGGAGTCGATGGTTTCCAGGGGATCCTTGCGCAGGCGGTGGCGCAAGCACAAGCTAATCACCCGGCGAATGTCGGCAACAGTAACTTCCGTACGCCCTTCTAGAGCCGCTAGGGCCTTGGCCGCCCGGTTGGTGACGATATCTCCCCGCAGCCCGTCGACTTCCAAGGCCGCACACACGCCGGAGATCTTCAAGCGCAATTCGGGATCAATCCCCACCTGCGGCAACAGGTGTTGGGCTTTTTCAATGCGCTCCCGCAGGCGCTGCTGGGCATCGGCGTATTTGGCTAAGAAAGCCTGGGGATCGGCGTCGAACTGGCTGCGCTCTTCCACAATCTGCACTCGCAGGGCCGGATCCCGCACCGTTTCGATGCGGACAAACATGCCGAAGCGATCCAGAAGCTGGGGGCGCAGCTCCCCTTCCTCGGGGTTGCCGGATCCCACGAGCACAAAGCGGGCTGGGTGGCGAATGGAGATCCCCTCCCGCTCGACGGTGTTCCAGCCGGAGGCCGCCGCATCCAGCAGTACGTCCACCAGGTGGTCGTCCAGGAGGTTGACCTCGTCCACATAGAGGATGCCGCGGTTGGCCTTGGCCAGAAGCCCCGGCTCAAAGGCCTTCACCCCTTGAGAGAGAGCCCGCTCGATATCCAGGGTGCCGCAGACCCGGTCTTCGGTGGCCCCCAGGGGCAAGTCCACCATCGGCACCTGGATCCAGGTGGTTTCCAGGGTTTCTCCTGCCTGCAGGCGCTCCCACACCTGATCGCTCATCAGATCCCGCTGCCGCGGATGGCTGTTGAAGGGATCCCCTTTGACGACCTCAATTTGGGGAAGGAGATCGGCCAAGGCGCGGATGGTGGTGGATTTGCCCGTGCCCCGATCCCCCATGATCAGCACGCCGCCGATGCGGGGATCGATAACGTTGAGGAGCAGAGCCAGCTTCATTTCTTCCTGGCCAACAATGGCCGTGAAAGGGAAAACCGGGCGACGTTCCAAGTTCATAAAGCTACAACCAGCAATCCACCCTCATTATCCCCCTTCTGGGCTGTTCAAGGCCCCAGCAGGAACCTCAGGGCCACTTTTTGGTCAAAAGAAGTAGGCGCCGGCGACAACTAGCGGTGGCTTGCCTGGGGTAGCTTGAAGCGGGTTGCAGACAAAAGCTACACCTAGGAGAAGATCCCAGCGACACCGGCAACGCAGTGATGGGGTGGGGAGATAGTAGCGGTGTTTGGTCAAGCAGGTCGGAAAGGAGGAGCGGCACTCTCGCTGGCAAGCGTGGCCCAGAAAGGGCTGGTGGGCTTGATCTGGGTTTGTACCTGGATCCCGCTGGTGGGTGTTTCACTGGCTGTAGCCCAAACCCCTGCCACTCCCCTAGCTCTAAGCGATGAACAGGTTACCAAGTATGCCCGCATCGTCTTGGAGATGGAGCCCCACCGGCAGGAAGCCCAGCAGCGCTCTCAGGCCGCCGAGGATCCGGCCACTAAGGATCAAATCCGGCGGGAGTTCATTCGCACCGCCACCGAGATCATCACCCGCCATGGCATGACCGTGCCGGAATATAACCGCATCACCTTGTGGATTCGCTCTGAAGAAGGAAAAGAGCTCAAACAACGCATCGAGGCGGAAATCCTGCGCCTGCAAAGCAGGGACTCCCATCGCAAGCCCTAGCCTTCTAGATGACCCCACGGCTTGAGGTAGAGGCTTCTACACCGCGCCTTTCGGTGACGGGGGGCAGAGGATGGGGATAGGCTGGAAGCGGATAGAGAGCGGGGGAAGAAGGATGAGCGGACCCATGTCGCAGCTAGGAGGGGCGACGGTTGAGCGCATGCGGTCTCGCTTGCGCTTGACGCGCCGCTTTGGGTTCTGGTTTCAGGGGGTTCTGGGGGCAACGGCCCTGCTGCTGTGGCTTGGTTTTTTAATTGGCCAGAATACCGTCTATCGAGATGACTCGCTGGGGGCTACTATCGCCTTCTGGTTTACTCTGCTGACTTTGCTCACTCTAGCAGCCGGCCTCTTCCTCAACTGGCGCTACTTGCTGCACGCAGAGCGCCGCTCAGCTTCCGCTACTGCCTCAGGCCAATTCGATTTGCCCAAGCAATTGCAGTTGGTTACCTATGTCAGCCTCATTGGAGCGTTCCTGGCTTTGATTGGCATGGAAGCCCAAGTCGGCGAGCTATTGGCACGCATTTTCGCCCGCACCCAGGCCAACCAGGTAACAGGAGTACTGCTCTTGGCTGCCAATATCAACGTCACCTTCGCCCACTTTGTCTGCTTGGCAGGAGTGCTCTGGATTACCGGTGTCCTTGACCGCGATCTCTGACTCCTCTAGAAGAGCTACTAGCCTGGGGCAGGGCATTCTGCAAAGACAACTAACCCCTCCGCGAGTGCAAGAGGGGCAAGCCGAAGCTACCGATTCCAGCCGACTGGGACGTTACTTAAAGCCCACCGCCGCCTGCCAGACAAAGGCAAGCAGGAAAAACAGAACGGGGATGATCGGCAAAATATCGACCAGTGGGTCGAACAGTTCATAGCCTTCTGGCAAAGCAGCCAGGAGCATCGTTACAGGCATGACACCAAACCTCACCAGGAAGGAAGTGGGACTAGAGAAACGAGTTCGTTAGGGATTTTCCTATTGGCTCCAGATCTTGGCTGGGTCGCAGTTTTCCTGAACCGCTCTGAAAGACTTATTCAACCCCGGGCAAAAGCAGACTTTCGCTCGGCGTTGAGGCTTTCTTCCTGCTTCCACGACCCGTAGCTAGTAGTAGAGTTCACCTCTGCTACCCCGCCAGAGGGATCTCCACAGGCGTCACTTCCCCGCGAGCTGCAGGTAGTTGCTCCTTGCTCTTGATCGAGCACACAGGCCAAAGACGGAGCCAACTTTAGCCTAGGCAAAACGCCTACTCAAGAAGATGTACCTGCTAGCCTACTAGCTCAGCCCATCTACGTCAAGGCAGAAGGTTAGTTAGGTCCGGTGAATCAAGGACTAGAGGAGAACCCTGAGGGCAGGAGTGCTTTCAAGAAGCTGCGTCGCCACCTTACTGGCAGAGCCATAACTAGGCTGGCACAAGGCGACTTGTCCTCGGTCGCGGCAGCAGTGCAGAGCGCTTGGCACGAAGGCCAGGGCTTGCGTTGCCATGCAACCTAGAGAACCCCCATGTTGGAGAGGCCCAAGATTACTCCTACCCCCAGCAGATGACCAAAGCTGGCAACTCCCAGGACTTCTGGCCAGGTCATCCCCAACACCGGTCCAGTTTCTGAAGCGACCCCCGAAGAGGACTTGAAGCTCAGGTATGCCAGTCCTGTGCAGAGCAGAATGATCACCGCGCTTAGGGGAGACCAGGGGCTGGTGTGAGCGGTTATAGCTAGCGGCGCAACAAGGGGCAGCATGGTTTTCCTCCTTGGCTTAGGTTAACCGCCCCCTAGATTACCCCCGTTTTGCAAGGCTTAAAGGGATCCCCCCGCGATCTTCACATGAATTGCAATAGAGGCCGCAACAAAACCTCACAACAGTTCTTGCCGGGATCCCTGTCGGCGGCAGTTGGGGTTGGCGGGAAAATCAGGCCTGACGGGACAAGCTGAGCGGTTCTGTGCCGTATACTAACGAAAGTTAACAAAGTTTATCCCTGCCGCTTGCTGGGGTTTGGCGGGTTGCCTTAAACCATCCCCACCGTCTGCGCTGTGCACACTCGAGGATGGCTGCCGATGACTGCTGCTGTGACTCCGCAACCGGACTCCAGGCCTTTTACCTTACCTCGTGAGCTGCTGGGGCCGCCGCCAGAATTTTGGAATCCCACCCTATTGATGTTTCTAGGGTCCGTGGCGCTGTCAGCCGCCTGCTTTTGTGGGTATGCCTTTTGGCATTGGCCCCGCTGGTTGGTGTTCTGGCTAAACTTTGTCGCCCTCTATGTGCTGGGCACGGTAATCCACGATGCCTCCCATGGCTCAGCCCACCGCAACCGCTTTTTGAACGAGGCTATGGGGCATGGATCTGCTCTGTTGCAGGGCTTTGCCTACCCTGTCTTTAAGCGGGTGCATATGCAACACCATGCCCACGTCAACCATCCTGAGAACGATCCGGATCACTACGTCTCCACGGGGGGGCCGCTGTGGCTCATTGCGCCGCGCTTTTTCTACCACGAGGTGTTTTTCTTCAAGCGGCAGCTCTGGCGCAAAGGCCGCTGGGACCTGCTGGAGTGGGCTCTGAGTCGGCTAGTAGTGGTCTTGACCTTTGCCTTGGCCTTCCACTTCGGCTACACCGACTACCTCCTGAACTACTGGCTGCCCCCTGCTTTTATCATGGGGCTTCTATTGGGCTTGTTTTTCGACTACCTGCCCCATCGCCCCTTTCAATCTCAGGAGCGGTGGTACAACGCCAGGGTCTACCCTAGCCGGCTAGCCAACATCCTCCTGTTGGGACAGAACTACCATCTCATCCACCACCTCTGGCCTTCGGTTCCCTGGTACAAGTATCAGGCGGCCTACTGGGTGGCTAAGCCAGAGCTGGACGCTCGCAACTGCCACCAAACCCTGGGCATTTGGCAAAAGGGTGAGTTTTGGAGCTTTCTCTACGACGCCCTAATTGGCCTGCACTGGCACAAGCCTGCCCCTGCGGCTGCCCAGGCCAAGTCACTAGGAGCGTCATCCTCTGCGGATCCTCAGCAGGGCGAAGAGGCCGATTGAGAGGGTCTTGCCCACGCCCGGATCCCTCAGTTGCTGCTGTTTGTCGAGGCAGCTAGCTTGCTGCAGGACGCCGGCCAAGCCGTTGTGGGCGCAGGTGCGCGGGTCCAGGGTCCGGCGGCACCGCTATCGCGAAGGCAAGCCAGCATGGGCTCGATCCCGCTAGAGGGAGATCTTGGCATAGGCCTGGCCAGCCTCTCGGCGCAGCTCTTGGGCCCGTCGAAACAGCTCTTGCCCGGTGTGCAGGTGGCGGTCGTCGAAGTTAAGCGGAAAATGGCTCAGCTCCTCCAGAGCATCTTCCAGGTGGTTGAGGGCGTAGTAGAGGCAGGAAGCCACTTTCCCCAAGCTGCTGGGGTTGGGAAGACGGCGAAAGATCTGCTGAGCTTGGGCCAATTTCTGCGCGCATTCCTCTAGGTATAGGCCAAAGGCCGCCAGCAACTCGGGATCGAAGGGATCGGCGGACAGAGCGTTTAGCTGGGGTTTTAGGGAAGCCAACAGAGATCCCAAGAGTCGGTTCAGGGGGGTGTAAACCTGCCGAATCCAGGCTTCGCGGAGGAGGGCTTCTTGGCTGACCGTCGGCGGCGGGGAGGCTATCGGCTGAGAGCGGCGCCAGGTCTGGCGGGCAAGCAGTTGCCGGTCGTATTCGCGGCGGGCTTGGGGATCCCGGAGCACGGCGTAAGCGGCGTTGATCTGGCGGATCCGCTCAGCAGCGGCCTGATCCTTTTTGGCTAGCAGACTATCGGGGTGGTAGTACTTGACCAAGCGGCGGTAGGCACGCTTGATCTCGGCTGCCGTCGCCTGCATGGAGACTCCCAAAACCTCGTAGTGGGAAACCGCTTCCAATCCGCTCCCCATCGTCTTCCGCCAGCAAACCTTCACATTCTACGCCGGAGCCTACAATAAAGGTGAGCTCTCCCGTGTTGCCCCATGTCTTCCTCCTCTCCGGGATCCCCCCATCCCCTCAGCGCTCTCTTGGGGGCCACCTTTGCTGCCGGCCTAGGCTACGGTTTCCTGCAATTGCTGCTCTCAATGCTGGCCAAGCTGCCGCCTGTTGATCTAGACAGCGGATCCCTGGCACGGGGAGTCGGCATTTTGGTGCGCTACCTGTTGGTGGGCTCCGTTTCTCTAGTTGCCTTCATGTTTGTCATGGTGGGCTTGGGGCTGGCGGCCTACTCGGTGCAACTGCTGAGGGAGCGGCTGACCTCTTCCCGGCACCGGTCTAGCCTCTAGCTGGAGCGCGCTGGCCAGGGTGCGTCCTTCCCGCGTGTAGAGCTGCCAGTAGTTCCAGTAGTTGCCGAACACCGCCTTGACATAGCCGCGGGTTTCGGCAAAGGGGATCTGCTCCACAAACTCGTCGGGATCCTCAAAGCCAAATTGGCTCAGCCACTTGGCGACGTTGCCGGGGCCGCCGTTGTAGCTGGCCAGGGCCAGCAGGGTGTTGTCTTGATAGGCGCGGTGGGTGTAGTCGAAGTACCAGGATCCCAGGCGAAGGTTGTCGGCAGGGTTGGTGAGGCTGTACTGAGCTAGGCCAATTTTTTGGGCAATCCAGCGGCCGGTGGCAGGCATCACCTGCATCAAGCCCAGCGCTCCTGAGGCCGAGACGATCTCCGGCTCAAAACGGGATTCCTGGCGAATCAAGGCCGCCACCATCAGGGGATTGAGGCTAAACTGTTGCGCCCAGTGGGCCAGGCCAGGCTGGGCATGGGGATCCCTCTCCCACCTGTTCTCGGGGCTGGCGTAGTAGTGCAGCGGGTAGAGGGCCTGCCAGAAGTCTTGCCGTTGCCTTAAACTCTCCAGCAGCGGATCCGCCTCGGTGCTAAAGCGCAGGGCAGCCACCTGGTTGATGCCCCGCAGGTGCTCGCCGGCGTTGTTGCGCAAAATGCCACTTGCAAAGCGCTCGGCCACACTCATCTGGCCCGCATCCCGTCGCTGCAAAGCCATTTCCCCCTGCCAGCGCTCCCAGGCCAGTTGGCTAGCGCCGAGCAAATGCAGGGTCTGGGTAGCCTCGGAAACAGCAGGCAGAGGTTGGCGAACCGGCTGGAAATCCACTTCAACCCTTTGGCGCCCGCTGGAGAAATCTCCTACTGGCCAGCCCAGTTGCGCCGCCGCCCGCCAGCCGTAGTAGGTGCGAGGAAATCGCTGCAGCACCTGCTGATAGGTTTGCCGCGCCGCCGCCATGTCCCCCAGTCGTTCCCGCCATTTGCCTGCCCAGTAAAGTAGTTGCGCCCCCATTTCCGTATCCCGCTGCGCCAAGCCAATCGGCTGAGCCACAGCAATAGCTGCCCTCAGGTTGCCCGCCTGCGCCTGGCGCCAAGCCACTGTCCAGGCGGCGTTGGCTGCTGCTTCGCTGGCCGGGAAGCGCTCCCAAAGAGCCTGCCGCACCGCTTGGGCCAACTGGGGGCTGTTGTTGCGCTCATGAAGCTGGCTGAGGCTGAGGAGAGCCTCTGGGGCCTCTGGATCCGAGCCGGATCCCACCTGGCGAAGTAACTGGATTGCCGTCGGCAGGTCGCTCAGCTCGGCCAGGCGACGCCGGGTGAGGGAGGCCTCTGCAGCGTTGGGAAATTGCGCCAGTAGCGCTTGGTAGGCGGCCCTGGCCTGGGGAAACTCCCGCGAGATCTGGTGGCTGCGGCCCCAGCGGTAGAGGTTCCGCGAGGTGGCAGGGGCGTACCTGTAGGCGCGGGCGGCTTTGCCGTACTCCCGTTGCTCCCAGTAGGCATCGGCCAGGATCTGCCAGTCGGAGGCCGTAAGGGATCCCTCTTGGGCTTGCCGCCAGCGATCCAAGAGGGGGGTTAACCCAGGGGTTTGCGGGTGATGTTGGGCCAAATCCCGCAGCAGGTCATAGCGGTTGGGATCCTGCTCCAGCCAGTGCTTGAGGGCGCGAGCAGTCAAGGGGTGGGTGGGAAATTGCTGCCGCAGTTGCTCCACCTGGCCTATTCCCCAAAGAGCATAGGCGGCTACAGGACTGTGGGGGTACTCCTGCAAAATCTTGGGCCACCAGACCCTCTGAGCAGTTTCTCGATCCCCCAGCTTTTCGTAGGCCTGGGCCCTGAGCTTCCAAATCTCATCGGTTAGAACGGGTAGCTTCTCTTCCAAGCCTTGCAAGTCCTCCAGGGCCGCTTGGGCTTGGCCGGCCTGCAAGGCTTTGTAGGCGCGCAAAAAGGCCGCGCCAGCAGTCGAGCTCAGGGGTGCTGGAGGCACTGCCGCCATCTCGACAGGTTCTGCCCAGGTGTAAAAGCCCCAAAGGGCACCGCTCAGCGCTCCGCCTGCGGCTAAAGCGCCAACAACCCATCGCCGCCAGCGTCCTCGGTTGCTCATTGGGATCCCCATGCCTTTACGATACTCAACGGCAAAGTCTCGAGCTCCTTACCGGCTGGGAGCCGGTCCTCAAGGGGAAGGGCTCCAGTTTTTGATCGCAACTGGCTCGATGGGCTCTGCCAGGGGAAACCCCAGGATCTGGGCATAGAAGTAAAGCTCTGCCTCCAGGGCCCGTTTGAGGTTGGCTGCCTGGCGAAAGCCGTGCTGCTCTCCAGCAAAAGGCACGTAGGCCACTGGGATCCCTTTGGCCTGTAGGGCAGCCACCATCCTCTCCGCCTGGTTGGGAGGGACGATGGCGTCTTCCAGGCCCTGAAAGAAGATAACCGGGCAATTGAGGTCCTCTAGGTGGTAGATGGGAGAGCGTTCCCGGTAGAGATCCTGCCGCTCCGGGTAAGGGCCGATGAGGCTGTCGAGGTAGTGCGACTCGAACTTGTGGGTCTCTTTGGCCAAAACTTCCAGGTCGCTGATGCCATAGTAGCTAGCGCCGGCCTTAAAGACGTTGTGAAACGTCAAAGCCGCCAGGGTGGTATAGCCGCCAGCGCTGCCGCCGCGAATGAGCAATCGCTCCCCGTCCACCCGGCCTTGTTGGGCCAGAAACTTGGCCCCGGCGATGCAATCTTCCACGTCCACCACGCCCCATTGGCCCTTGAGGGCCTCCCGATAGGCTCGTCCATAGCCGCTGCTGCCGCGGTAGTTGACATCCAAAACGGCAATCCCGCGACTGGTCCAGTACTGGATCCCGAGATCGAGTACGGCTGCCGTTGCCCCTGTGGGACCACCGTGGCTTTTGACCAAAAGAGGCGGCTTCTCGCCGGCAGGGGCCACGAAGTCGGGGTTCTTGGGAGGATAGAAGAGGCCGTAGGCCACTGCCCCGCCTGAGGTGGGAAAGGCGATGGGTTCGGGGATCGACAAATACTCTGGATCGACTGCCACATGGCTGGAGCGGGCCACCACCTCCAGCTGTCCAGACGGCAAATGCAAGCAGACTAGGGCAGGGGCTTCGCTAGGGGAGGCGGCCAGAAAGGCAGCTTTTTCGCCGCTAACTTGGAGGTTGTGCAGCTCGGTGTAGGACAAGGGGATCTCCTGAAGCTCTCCTGAACGGGGATCCAAAAGCGCCAGGTGGCAGAGCCCCTCTTGGCGATAGATGGCCAGGATCCGCCCGTCCTCACAAAAGCCGTAAGTGCTCAAGCCAAACACCCACTGGGGTTCTCCAAACTCGGCTTCCATAGGGCAGAGGGGAAGGGGGCCCTGGGGATCCCAGCGGTAGAGGTTCCACCAGCCGCTGCGGTCAGAAACCAAGTAAAGCTCCCCCTGCGGCGACCACTGGGGCTGGAAGATGGACTCAGCCGGGCCGCCAGCAAGTTTCTGGGGCTCTCCCAAACTGCCGTCGGGGGCAACCTCAGCCCGCCACAGCTCCGTGCCGTCCCAGGGCATCTGGGGGTGATCCCAGGTCAGCCACACCAGGGCTTGACCGTCTGGGCTGAGCCGCGGGCTGGCGTAGAAATCGTGGCCCCCGGCCAAAACCTGCTGAGCTCCGCTTTCAAGGTCAATGGCAACCAGCGTGTTTTCTGGCTCTCCCTGGCGGCTATGATCCTCGCGCACACAGAGAATGCGCCGGTGCCTCCTGTCCACCACCCCGTCGGCATAGCGGTAGGGGCCAGCTTCGGTGAGGGGCCGGATCTCCTCCCCTGGGGACAGGTAGTACAGCCGTTGATCGGCAAAGTTGCAGAAATACACCACTCCCTCAGAGACCCAGTAGGCGCCGCCGCCGTACTCGTGGACTCGCGTGCGCACGTTAAAAGGCTCCGGTGTCAGCTCCTCCACCTTTCCGTTAGCCAAGCGCCGCCTCAGGACGTTGCGCCCTTTTTCCTGGGGCCGGCCCTCGATCCAGTAGAGATCCTGCCCTTCCCAGACCGGTTGTCCCAGGCGCAGGGATCCGGCTACCACCAAATCCGCGCTAATCGGGGACCGCCAGGATCCATAGCCAGCCTGTTGCACCATCTCCCCCTCCCTGCCAGCGACACGCTAGACCAAGAGCTTTATTATGGCGGACGCAAGGGATCCCTGCAAAAGGGAGTATTCTACTGCTCCCGTAGGCAGAAATCTGTCAGGATCGAGCAAGAGAGAATCTCACGCCCGTGGCTGCTCCCATTCACGTTACCGCCGAGCCCTGGCTGCACACCTACAGCGAGATTATCGACGTGCGCTCGCCAGCAGAGTATGCTGAAGACCATTGGCCAGGGGCCATTAACCTGCCTGTGCTCGACGATGCGGAACGGGCGGAGGTGGGCACGCTCTACAAGCAGGTGGATCCCTTCACAGCCCGCAAGCGGGGGGCCAGCCTGGTGGCCCAGAACATCGCCCGTCACCTGCAAACCCACTTTGCTGACAAGGACCGGGACTACCACCCCCTGATCTACTGCTGGCGCGGAGGACAGCGTTCGGCCAGCTTGGCCTTGGTGTTGTCCCAGGTGGGCTGGCAAGTAACCGTCTTGCAAGGCGGGTACAAAACCTACCGCGCCTGGGTGCGTCGGCAACTACAGACCTTGCCCCAGCAATTTACCTACCGAGTGCTCTATGGGCCAACGGGGAGCGGCAAAACCTTGTTGCTCCACTATCTCCATCAGCAGGGGGCCCAAGTCCTGGATCTGGAGAAGCTGGCCTGCCATCGGGGATCCCTTCTGGGGGCCGAGTGGGGGAAGCCCCAGCCCAGCCAGAAGAGCTTTGAAAGCCAGTTGGTCCAGGTCTTCCTCAAGTGGGATCCCGCCAAGCCAGTTTGGGTGGAGGCAGAGAGTGCCAAAGTGGGCCAACTCCACCTGCCCCCTGCCCTTTGGCAAGCCCTCACCCAAGCCGACTGCATCGAGGTGCAGTTGCCCCTAGAAGAGCGCGTGAAGGGGTTGATTGCCCACTATCCCCACTGGATAGCCCATCCCCAGGCGCTCAAGGAGAAGTTGCTGCCCCTAAAAGCCCGCTATGGCCAAGCGCGTCTGCAGCGCTGGTTTGAGCTCATCGACGCCCAAGACTGGCCGCAGTTTGTCCAGGAGCTGCTGCTGCAGCACTACGACCCCACCTACCAGCACGGCCTACAGCGGAACTTCAATCGTATTCGGGCTCGGCTTGAGCTGCCTGACCTCTCCGAGACCACCCTTAAGAAGGCTGCCACCTACCTCCTCGAGGGGCAGTTTGAGGTTGGCCTGACGGGGATCCCTGCACTTCAATCTCCCAGCCCGCCTCTAGCCTGGATATTAAGATAAGTAAATCAGCACCCAAAGAATTGTCTGGGCCTAAGCCTCAAGGGAGGCTTGCCGTTGGTGCAGAAGTCTCCAGGGGTGCCCCTCTAGGTTTAGCAGGAGTGCATGTGAGGAAAGTTGGGCAGCTCCAGTCAGCGCAGCGACGCAACTTAGGCGTCCTGTTCGTAGCCGGCTTGCTCTTTTGGGCTAGTTTGTCCTCGCTGCTACCCACCCTGCCTCTCTATGTCCGGGATGCCGGCGGCACTAGCCAACAGGTGGGCTTGGTGATGGGATCCTTCTCCGTTGGGCTGTTGGCTCTTCGGCCTTGGTTGGGGCGCCTGGCAGATGGCCACAGCCGTCAGATTGTGCTTCTTATCGGCATGGGGGCAGCAGCAGTGGCTCCCTTGGGGTACTGGCTTTCGGACTGGATCCCATGGGTAGCGCTGGTGCGGGCCTTCCACGGGGTCAGCATTGCTGCTTTTGCCACTGCCTACGTGGCTCTGGTCGCGGATCTTGCCCCCGAGGAAAGACGCGGCGAGATCCTAAGCTTCATGAGTTTGGTCAATCCTCTGGGTATTGCCATTGGCCCCGCTTTGGGGGGCTTCTTGCAGGAACTGGCTGGCTATGGGCCCCTATTTTTCTTCGCTGCTTTGCTGGGAGGGGTGGGCTTTCTCTGTACCTGCGCCGTCCAAGAGCAGCGGCGGGGACAAGGGGGATCCCTGGCCTGCAAGAGGGCCTTCTGGAGCCTTTTGCTTCACCCAAAGGTGCGCTCCCTCACGGGAGTGATGCTGCTGGTGGGGTTGGCCTTCGGCACCCAAACAACTTTTGTGTCTCTGTTAATGCAGGAGGCCGGAGTTCCCTTGAATCCAGGTCTTTTCTACACGGCCGTGGCCTTTGCCAGCTTTGGCGTGCGCCTGCTCACGGGTCCCGCTTCCGATTGCTACGGGCGGGGGCCGTTTATCGCTCTCAGCTTGGCCACCTATGCGCTGGTTATGGGAGTGCTGCTTGTAGCCAACAGCGCTTGGGCCTTTCTGGCTGCTGGGATTGGGGTGGGATCGAGCTTTGGCACCCTGATCCCGCTCATCTCTGCCCTTGTAGCGGATCGCTCTGAGCCAGCAGAGCGCGGGCGCCTGTTTAGCCTGGTGATGTGTGGGTTTGACTTGGGCGTGGGCCTGGCAGGGCCCATTCTCGGCACCCTGGCGGTTGGGTCTAGCTATCGAATCCCGTTTGGCTACGCCGCTCTCCTGGCCTTTGCCTCCTGGGTCTGTTTTGTCTGCTTCTGCAACGGTAAGCTGGTCTCCTCCCTGCGCTTTGCTTTAGGTTGGGAGCCGGATCGCTACAGGTGGCAAGACAAGTCCCCTCAGCGGGATCCCGCTAATTTTCCCCGTCTCTTGCCCTATCCTAAGCTGAGGTGGCTGGAGAAACCCTAGCTAGATGAAAGCACGGCGTTGGCTGGCCTTCCTCGGATCCCTGCTGCTGGGCCTCTGGGGGGGAGAGGTGGAAGGCGCTTGGGCGGTAACGGTGCGGGTTCAGTTGGCTGATACCACCACTCCTTTGGTGGTGGGGGTTTCTCTGCCTGCCCGGCTGACCAATGGTCGCGGAGAGGTGTTGGCAGATCTGCCGCCCCTACGGGGGTTTTGGGCCCGCCCCAGCCGCCGGGGAGTACACCTGCACGAGGCTGTGAGTCCAGTGCTGTTCATCGAGCCGCCGGAGGGGGGTCTTGTGGCAGTCAACGGCCGTTGGTATTCCGGCAAGGTGCTCTTGATGGGCTACAACCGCGTGCAAGCCATCAATTACGTTCACCTCGAGGACTATGTGGCCAGTGTAGTGGAAGCTGAAATGGGAGCCCGCTTCTTGCCGGAGGCCCTGAAGGCGCAGGCGGTAGCTGCTCGCACTTATGTCCTCTACCACCGCAATTCCCGGCGCTGGTTTGATGTGTTTAGCGACACCCGCTCCCAGGTGTACCGCGGCCTCTCGCAGCGCTCGGCAGCCGCCCTAGAGGCAACACGGGCTACCCGCGGCGTGGTCTTGGTGTATGGAGGAAAGTTTGTCAATGCCATGTACAGCGCCAGTGCCGGAAGCCGAACTGTGGGAGTGGACGGGATCCCTTACCTGCAGAGCCTGCCGGACTTTAGTCCCTACCCCAAGTTTGGCCATGGCATCGGCATGAGCCAGTGGGGTGCCCAGGAATTGGCCCGCCGGGGCTGGAGCTACCGCCAAATTTTGGCCTACTACTACCCAGGCGTTAGACTTGCCCGCTTGCCAGACTAAGACGTTCCTTGAGGTCTTTTGAGGGAAGGGGGGAAATGCCGCAGAATAGGGATGGCTATCCCCGCTTAAGTTTGCTTACGAACCTCACCATGAACGAAACGACTTCCTACGATCCAGCCACAGCGGCCCCTGCTGGGGATCCTGCTGCTCCCAAAACTGCCGCGGGCTCTGAAAAGGGATCCCTTGGCCGCCGTCTCCGCCAATTGCTGGGCATGAAGGGGGCGGAGGTAGAGTCTCGCTCCATCTGGCAAGTCCACCTGCAACTGATGAAGCCGGTTACCTGGATCCCGTTGATGTGGGGCTTGATCCCGGGAGCGGCTTCCTCTGGCCACTTCACCTGGACTTGGGAGAACGTGGCGCTAGTCTTGGCGGGCATGGTCCTAGCCGGCCCTCTGATGGCAGGTTACACACAAACTCTGAACGAGTACTATGACCGCGACATCGACGCCATCAACGAGCCCTACCGCCCCATCCCTTCCGGGGCCATTTCCCTGCGGCGGGTGGTCATCCAAATCTGGGTGCTGCTGATCCTGGGACTGGCGCTGGCCTATGCCCTCGACTGGTATACTGGCCACCCCTTCCCGGTGATTACCAGCATTGCCCTGGGGGGAGCCTTGCTGGCCTACATCTACTCGGCGCCGCCCCTGAAGCTGAAGCGCAACGGCTGGCTGGGCAACTACGCCCTGGGCGCTAGTTACATCGCCCTGCCCTGGTGGACGGGCCACGCTCTATTTGGTGAGCTGAACTGGACGGTCTGCAGCCTAACCCTCCTCTACAGCTTGGCGGGCCTGGGGATTGCCGTGGTCAACGACTTCAAGAGCATGGAGGGGGATCGGCAGTTTGGCCTGGCCTCGCTGCCAGTGATGTTTGGCGCCATGGGGGCGGCCTGGATCGCGGCGCTGATGATCGACCTGTTTCAGCTTGGCATGGCCGCGTTTTTGCTGGGAGCTGGTCTAAAGCTCTACGCTGCGATCTTGGTGCTGCTCATTCTCCCCCAGATCACCTTCCAAGACATGTACCTGCTGCGGGATCCGCTGAAGAACGACGTGAAATACCAGGCCAGCGCTCAGCCTTTTTTGGTGTTGGGCATGCTGGTGGTGGGACTGGCGTTGGGCCGCTCAGGGCTATGGTAGTCAAGCTAAGGTGCCCATTCTGGCAACCGAGGTGACGGTTTCTGCCCTAGATTGCCCCCGCTGTCTGGGCCAAGATCAAGCCAGGGATCCCGCTGGGATGAACAGTGGGATGGCCTCGGGCCAAAGGAGGTGTTCGATGAAACTGTTTCTTCCCCTCCAACTCAGCCTGAGCCTGGCTTTGCTCTTGGGGACTGGCGCTCCTGCCCAGGCACAGCGGATTGTTACCGACGAGCGTGGGATTGTGGTTGAACCCAGCCCAGGTGGCCTGCTCATTCCCAACCAGCCGCTTTTTGCTCCGATCCCACCCGGGAGAGTTCCTTTTTCCATCGATGCAGAGGGCCAAGTGGTCTCTGCCCCTGGCTATCGCTGCAGCGCCGCTACTGCTGCCGACAACTCTCCCATCCTCTGCCGATCCCAGTTCAACCCCAGCGAGGTGGTAGTGTACGAGCGGGATGGCCGCCCCAACACCCTCTTTGCCGACAACGTGATCCGGCCCACCGGCAGCGGCCTGCGGATTCTGCTCAACCCTGGGCCGGGGCAGTCCTCTGGCAGTGGCCTGCGCATTATCCTCAACTAAGAGGCGAGGAGCGTCCAGCCCGTCTTGCTTCCAGTTCCTGCAGGATCTGCCGATGGCGCTGCCGGGTAATGGGGTAAAGCCACACTAGACAAATGCCGCCAATCAAAGCCACTGCCGGCAGGGGGCCGATGGCGAGGCGGATGGCCAGCAAGGCTGATTCGGGCTGGGAAGGAAGAGGCTCTCCAGCTACCGAAGGGATAAAGCCAGCCCAATCTAGAACTTGCCCCAGGAAAAACAGCCCCAGCCCCAGGCCTACCTTTTGCAGGAACACCATCAAGGCATAGAAGATCCCTTCCCGCCGCTCCCCGGTTTGCAGCTCGTCCAGGTCAATGACATCTGGCAACATCGACCAGGGGCCAAGGTAGGCCGTGGCTGAAACCCCTGCTCCTGCCAACAACGCCAGCGCAATCATGAGCCGCTCCTGGCCGGGCTGTAGGAAGAACAGGCCTGCCTGCGCGATCAACCAGAACCCCGCCCCGATCAGGTACATGGCGCGCTTGCCTAGCCGGGCGCTCAGTCGCGTCCAGGCCAACAGGGTCAGCACGGCAACGCTCTGAACCGCCAGCACCACCAGGGAAATCCACACCTCGGGCAAGCCCATCCAGAAAACGATGAAGTAGGGGATGATGGTGGCCGTAAACTGAAATGCTAGCCAGGAACACAGGTAGATGCCGCTTACAAATAGATAGGGGCGGTTGCTGAGGGCCACCCCCAACTGCTGGAGCAAAGGCAGCGGATCCCGCCAGGACTGATGCCGTTCCCGCACCCCCCAAAAGCAAAGCACTAGAGGTAGAGTGGAGATCACCCCAAAACAGCTCCCTGCCAGCAAATGCCCACTAGCTCGATCCGGCAGCAGGTTAACCAAGAGGGGAAAGGTGGCCACTGCAACCATGCTGCCCCCCACCGAGAAAGCAAAGCGGAATTGGTTAAGCTGGGTGCGCTCGTCGTAATCCTGGGTCAGCTCCGCTGTCAGGGAGGCATAGGGGATGTTGGCAGCCGAGTAGAAGGCGTTAAACAGCAGCGACACCGCCAGGTAGTAGGCAAACAGAAGCCCAGTTCGACCAGGAAAAGGGATCCACCACTGCGCTACAAAGGTTAGGCCAAAAGGGATGGCCGAAAACAGGAGCCAGGGGCGGCGGCGACCCCAACGGCTGCGAGTGCGGTCGCTGAGGAGGCCGATGATGGGATCGTTGATGGCATCCCAAAAGCGGGTGAGGGCGGAGATGCTGCCGGCCAAGCCTGCTGCCATGCCGACGGTGTTGGTGAGAAAGGGCAGCAGGAAAAAAATGAGGATACTGGCCGTCATGCCCGTGCCCAGATCCCCCACCCCGTAGGCCAGCTTTGTCTGCAGGCTGAGTTGTTGTCTGGTCATCATCCCCCCTGGAATGCCAGGATTCCAGTGTAGGGGGTATGGGGATCCCCTTAAAGCTCAGGGTCTTCTCCCAGCTCTCGGAGCCGCTGGGCCAGTCGTTCGGCCCGGGAGCGTTCTAGGTCCGCCCGCTGCCGCTCCATTTCTGCTCTTTGCCGTTCCAACTCTGCACGTTGCCGCTCTAACTCCGCTGCCGTGGGCAACAATTGCCCTGCCCTATCGTACCAGCGCACCCAAAAGCGTTCTCGCCCCTCGTAAGATCCCCACCACCGACCGATGCTCAAGTCCAAATCGGGCAACAGAATTGGGGGATGTTCCCCAGCGCCTGAGCCGGGGAGCAGCTCATAGTGTCCGCCTTGGAGCTGATAAACGTTCAACTCATTGGTCTCTAGCTCGAAGGTGACGTAGTAAGGGATCCGCAGCCGCCTTTCATAGAGCTGGAACTTGGCTTGCCCGGGTTTTTCTTCCCCCAGGTCGTTGCAAATGATCTCCAAGATGAGGACAGGCAAGATATTCCCTTCATCCCAAACCACATAGCTTTTGCGGGCAGTGCCATCCCGCCAACGAGGAACCCCTAGCACTAGAAACAAATCTGGAACAACGACCTGCCGGGGTAGGGCGTAGTAAAGGCCCATATTGCAAGCCACAAAAAAGTCTTGCCGGTCTGACCAGTGCAGCAGCAGCGGTTCCCGCAGCAGGGGGTATTGGCGGCCTTGATCCTCGTTGTCCAAGGGAGTGTCGTCTGTGTCGGGCAGGTCGTGCTGGGTGGGCCAGCGATAAGGGGTAACGGTCATGGTCAGGCGGAAGCAGTACACCTCCACTCTAGCAATGGGTCAGGCCTGCATCTGGCTCATCGCCTCCAGATCCAGTACCTTGGCCACTTCTTCCGGGCTCATCAAGTTGCGCTCCAACAGGATCTGGCGGATGGGCTTCCCGGTTTCCAGGGAGATCTTGGCCACCTCTGCCGCCTGCAGGTAGCCAATGTAGGGATTGAGGGCAGTCACCAAAGCCAGGGTTCCCTCGGCATAGCTGCGACAGCGATCTGCCTGGGCCTTGATGCCGCGGACGCAGCGCTCAGTAAAGACGCGCAGGCTGTTGTTGAGGATCTGCAAGCTATGCAGGAGGTTATAGGCAATCAGCGGCATCATCACGTTGAGCTCAAATTGCCCTGCCTGAGCTGCCAAGGTGATGGCGGTGTCTAGCCCGATTACCTGAAAGCAGACCATGTTCAGCATCTCAGCTATCACCGGGTTGTACTTGCCAGGCATGATGGAGGAGCCAGGCTGCACGGGTGGCAGTTGGATCTCTTTGAGGCCAGTTTTGGGGCCAGAGTCCATCAGGCGTAGGTCGTTGGCCACTTTGATGCCGTCTTGGGCCAGGTTGCGCAGGGATCCCGACAGGTGCACAAAGGGAGCCATGCTCTGCATAGCCGCCATGGGATGGGGAGCCGGTGTGAGGGGCAACTGGGTGTACTCTGCCAGCCGCTGCACCACCTTCTGCCGGTACTGGGGGTGGGTGTTGAGGCCGGTGCCCACGGCGCTTCCCCCTAGCCCCAAGCTGCACAGGGCTTGGCTGGCCTCCTCGATCCACTGACGATGTTGGGCAAAGATGGCTGCGTAGGCGCCAAAGCTGTCGCCCAGCCGCACCGGCACCGCATCCTGCAAATGGGTGCGGCCCGCCTTGAGGATGTCGCGAAACTCCTGGGCCTTTTGCTCCAGCGCCGCCACCAGGTTGTCCAGCGTGCCCAAAAGATCCCGCCGCACCCGCAGCAAGGCCGCTAGGCGAATGGCGGTGGGAATGACATCGTTGGTGGATTGGCCGTAGTTGACATGGTCGTTGGGGCTGACCCGCTCGTACTTGCCCTTGGGCTCCCCTAGGATCTCCAAAGCCCGGTTGGCCAGCACCTCGTTGACGTTCATGTGGTGGGAGGTGCCTGCCCCGGCCTGGTACACATCCACCACAAACTGATCCCGCAGGGATCCCTGCAGGATCTCATCGGCTGCTTGGACAATGGCCCTGGCCACCTCCACTGGAATGCAGCCCAGCTCGCCGTTGACCTCCGCCGCCGCCTTTTTAATCAGCACGCAGGCTTCCACGTACTCTGGCAGCGGCTTGAGGCCGCTGATGGGAAAATTCTCCAGGGCGCGGGCCGTTTGAATGCCGTAGTACACCGACTGGGGCAGTTGCCACTCCCCCATCGAGTCTCGTTCGCTGCGCACCTGTGAAGGCATGGCCATTTGGCTGGCTTAGCTGGCGGGGTTGGATCCCTTTTCCTGCAAAGCAGCCAACTGCTGGCTGAGGCGCTCGTTGTTTTCCGCCAAGACCAGCACCATGGCTGCACAGGCCAAGTGAACTGCCGCCCGAAACTCTGCCGAAGTCTTATACTGGGCCAACGCCTCGCTGTCGCCTTCGCGGGGGCTAAGGATCAGTTGGACGGACTTTTGAGCCAGCTCTTTCAGTTCTCGTTCCGTTAAACCCAGTTGCACCGCTTTTGCCCTCCCTGTAAACTAGAAGGCTAACTTTGCCCCACCCTCTTTGCCAGCAGGGCTGCCACCTGGCTATCCTACCGCAGTTGTTACCCCAATCCAGCAGTATTTTTCCCGTGGGCAAGCCCAAAGCTTCTAGAAAGAAACAGGAAATACCGGCTAGTATAAGTGCAGAAGCTTCTGCCCTTCTGGCCAATAACAGGGTTTTTTGCCCATTGGCCGGCAGCGGCGCAAAGTAAACTAAATTCTGTTGTTCGTTCAGAGAGAGGAGAACTTGTCCGTCGAACGTCCACTTGACCCCTCTTCCCCCAAGCAGCGCGCAGAGCTGCCCGCTATCAACGAGCGGATTCGCTTCCCCAAAATCCGTCTCATCGATACCGATGGCACCCAGCTGGGGATCATGAGTCCTCAGGAAGCGCTGCGCATAGCAGAGGAAAAGGATCTGGACTTGGTCTTGGTGAGTGACAAAGCGGATCCTCCTGTCTGCCGCATTATGGACTACGGCAAGTTCAAGTTTGAGAAAGAGAAAAAAGAACGGGAGGCCCGCAAAAAACAACACACTGCCGAGATCAAGGAAGTGAAGTTTCGTTACAACATCGGCGAGCACGACTACCACGTGCGCCTGCGGAGTGCCCAACAGTTCCTGGGGGAGGGAGACAAGGTGAAGGCTACGGTAATGTTCCGTGGCCGCGAGGCACAGCACGCCGAGCTGGGGGAAGAGTTACTGCACCGCTTGTTCAGAGACTTACAAGAGGTGGCGGAAATGCAGCAGCCTCCCCAGAAGGAGGGTCGGAACATTACGATGATCCTTGCTCCTAAAGCTGCTCCTAAAAAATCAACCTAAGGAGGGATCCTACCCATGCCCCTTGCTGTTGGGGATCCTGCCCCGGAGTTTACCCTGCCGGATGCCGAGGGTAGGCCGATTAGCCTCAGCCAACTGCGGGGCCAGCGGGTGGTGCTCTACTTCTACCCACGGGACAACACTCCCGGCTGCACCAAAGAAGCCTGCGGCTTTCGGGACACCTATGCCGACTATCGAGCCCACGGGATTCAGATCCTGGGGGTGAGCCCCGACGATGCCCGCTCCCACCAAAAGTTTGCCCAGAAGCTGCAACTGCCCTTTCCGCTGTTGGTGGATGAGGGGGCTAAGGTAGCCACTGCCTACGGGGTCTACGGCCCGAAAAAGTTCATGGGCAAAGTCTACAACGGCGTCCACCGCACCACCTTCGTTATCGACCCGGAGGGGAAGATCGAGGCCGTTATCACTAAGGTCAAGGTGGAAACCCACGCGGCAGAACTGCTCAAGCAGCTAACCGGCTCCTAGCCTTTGGAGCTGGGTAGAGTTGCTGCTGGTGGATCCCGCCCCAAGCAAGGAAAGCGATTCCCCTTGGGCTAGAGCTGTGTCCCAGCGCACCCGCACCACCAAGTCAATCCACGACAGCTACCAGATCCTAGGCTTGGCTGGACAAGGACAGTATGGGCGAGTCTTCTGCGCCCGGCCCCGCCAAGGAGGGAAGCTGGTGGCTCTCAAGGAGCTGCCGCTGGAGCGCTTTCCCACCCCTAACCTATTGCGGGAGCTGCGCTATCTGTTGACGTTAAACCACCCCAACATCACCCGCTGTTACGCCCTGGAACATGCCCGCGAGGGGCGCTATCTGGTGTTGGAGTACTGCGAGGGAGGTACCCTGCGGGAGCTGATCAACCAGGTGGAGCAGGGGCTGTGGCTGCCCGTCAAGCTGGTTTTGGGCTTTGTGGATCAGATCCTGGCTGGCCTAGACCATGCCCATGGGCAGGGAGTCATTCACTGCGATGTAAAGCCCGAGAACATTTTGCTTAAGCCCACGCCCCAGGGCTGGCAACTGAAGTTGACCGATTTTGGCATTGCCCGCCAGCCGCAGCCAGTTCCTCGGGAGAGCGCTGCTACCGGCTCACCGGCCTACATGGCTCCCGAGCGGTTCTACGGTCAGTTTAGCCCTGCCTCGGATCTCTATGCGGTGGGAATCATCCTGCTGGAGCTGTTGACGGGCCGGCGGCCCTTTTCCGGATCTCCCCCCCAGTTGATGCACGCCCACCTCAACCAGCGGTTTGTCTGTCCGGAGGGGATCCCGGCGCCTTTGCAGGAGGTGCTAGAGGTGGCTTTGCGCAAGCTGCCCCTGCGGCGGTTCCGCACAGCAGCGCAGATGCGTTCGGCCCTGGCGGCGGTTGCCCAGAAGTGGCAAGAGCCAGCTGCCTGTTGGGTTGGCCCGCGCCTGCTGCGCCAGTCGCCCACTGGGGTTCAGGTTTGGGATCTGCCAGCCAACGGCGGCTTGCAGAAGTTTTATGTCTGTGAGGATCCCAGCGGCTGCCGTTCCCCCCTGCTGCTGCGAGTTACCCCCCAGAGCTTAGAGTGGCTGGAACTCCAGACCCTTGCCCTGGGGGCGCCGCCGCTGGCCTGTTTTCCCTTGGCCGAGCCCCTGCAGGAGGTGGTGTTCCTGGGGACTTTTCCAGAAGCCCTGGCTGTTTCCAAAAGTAGCCTTCTGCACCTCAGTCCCACCCGCATCCGCACCCTCCTGAGTTTTGAGGAGAGGTGGCAAGCCACCTGGCTAGAGGAGCGCCAGGAGCTCATCTGGGCCACTGCCAAGGAAATTGGGGCAGTGCAATGGCTGCCAACTGGGACAACTGCAGCTCAACCTTTTCCCGAGTTCCACTGCTACTTCCGCTGGCCTTGGCAGGTGCCAACGGGATCCCTGCCCCGTTTACTGGCCCTCTCGGAGCAGCTGGTGCTGCTGGTAGGGCGGGGACGGCAATGGGTGGACATGAGCGTGTTGCCTTATCCAGGAGTTGGGCAGACGGGAGTGCAGCCGCTTTGCTATCGCCTGCCGCTAGATCCCCGAGGGGAGGTGCTTAGCTTGGGAGAACGGCTGCTATTCGCCCCTAGCGAGGGCGGAAGACAGGGCGGCTGCCCCCACCTTGGCGTAGTCCAGCTCAACCCGCTGCGCCTGCGCCGCTGGTTTTTAAAAGGGTGGCCTGTCCAGATGGCCAAGGCCCCTTGGGGCGTGCTGCTGCTGTGTCAGGAGGGGGAGGGGTTCTTGTCCCTCTGGCTGTACAGCAAGGGGGGGGATCCCTTGGCTCAGGTGGCCGTGCCTGCCGCCTCCAAGGTGTTGCAGGTGGGAAAAAAGGGACTGGTCTGGCTGCAGGTGCCCAAGGCCGGGGAGCTGCAGGGCTTTGAGCTGTGGCAATTGGATTTCAACCAGTTGCCAGGGGAGGGCCATGCTGCCCGAGTAATTCCCTTGGACTAACTTGGCCCAGGGAAAGTCCCTAAAATCGTATTCTACCCCGGCCTGGGCGTGGCCAGCTGCCGCCCTTTGGGATTCCAGTGGATCTTTGCCCTGCTTTCTGGTAGTGGTTGCGGAGGAAGCTTTGCCATGAGTCAGCATTTGCCTGAACCCTCCCCCAGCGGGTTGCTGGAGCAGCTGCGGCGCAGGGAGGGGGGGTGGTTGGACTGGGCCAAGGCCTGCCAAAGCTTACAGCACCAGAAAATGACCCCCCAGGCCATCTTTGAGGCCACGGGGCTTGAGCCTGCCCAACAAAACCAGATGGTTGTTGCCGCCCAAGTCTACGAGGGAATGGCCAAGGCAGGCGCCAGCGCGGCCCTCTTGGAGCACTTTGCCCAGCGAGGTAGCGACATCCTCTACGAGCTGCGCATCCTCTCCCCCAAGGATCGCATCCGGGTAGCGGAGCTGGTGGTCAGCCGCAACCTAGGTGCCGGGGAGGCCCACGAGATTGCTCGGGCTGTGAAAAGCTATGCCCAACTGCAGCAGCTTCCGGAAGGGTTTACGGATCACCCCGGCGATGCGGTGGCCTATCAAGCCTGGAAGACTGCCCAGCAAAGCCGCGATCTGCAGGAGCGGACACGGGCCATTGGCCGGGCTCTCCAGTATGTCCACAGCGAAACCGCCCGCCGCCAGATCGAGCAGCTCCTGACGACGCTGGCTCTCGGCTCCCGGCGCAAGCTCTTGCCCAGGCTGTCAGTATTTCGCCCGGAAGAGGAGTTGCCTCGCTTGTTGCCCGTGGCCGGATCCCTGCCGCTAGCCACCGCCACTTGGGAAGGGATCCCTCCTGCTGCACCGCAGGGGCCTTTTGGCTGGGTCAGCAGTGCCGCTGGACAGATGTGGATAGCTTTGCCCGCTTGGCCAGCCCTTCAGAGGGCCGCTGATCCCGTGGCCCTGCAGGTGGAAAATCGACTCCTGGGATCCCTCTTGGACCAGCCGGTGGCCGCTGAGGAGGAGCGGGATCCCGTCCTGCTAGTGGTCGATCGCGCCGTTCGCACCTGGGAAGGGAGAGCGGGGGTTTTTCTAGTGGATCGGGAGGGATGGCTCTCCCTGGAGTGGATCGACGAGGACTTGCCCCCCTCTCCCCTCTTGGGTCAAGTGCTAATGGCCATACGTCCGCCTCGCATCTTCGATGAGGAGGTGGCCCAAGATCCCTGGCAGCTAGAGGAGTAAGCAGCGGCTCTTTTCACGCGGCCGCTAAGAGGGGCCCTTCAAGGGCCGGTGTAAAGCCACAGGGGCAAGCCAGAAGTACTGACCTCAAAGTGCAACCGTTCCAGGGCCTCTGCGACGGGCAGGAAGCGGGCCCACCCCCTGCGCCGGGGCAGCAGATCGTAGAACTTGGCCTCTGGTGGCAGCCCTGCGAGTTCAGCCGCCCAGAGGCGAGCATCTTCTTCCGTTCCCAAGCGATCAACTACTCCCAAGTGCAGCGCTTGCTCGCCACTGAAAATGCGGCCATCGGCAAAGGTTTTGACCACGTTCACGCTCAACCGTCGCGCCGCTGCAACGGTGTGCACGAACTGGCTGTAGGTGATGTCGATCAGCTCCTGGAGGATGTTGCGCTCTTCGGGAGTCAGCTCGCGATCGAAGGAGAGGATATCTTTGTAGGGGCCGGACTTAATTACCTTAAAGGAGATCCCAATTTTGTCTAGCAGCTTTTCAAGGTTGTTGCCGCGAATGATAACACCAATGCTGCCAGTTATGGTGCCAGGGTTGCTGACAATTTTTTCCGCTCCCATGGCAATGTAAACTCCCCCCGAGGCTGCGATGTTGCCAAAGCTAGCCACAATGGGGATACCTTTTCGCTCCCGCAGGCGCACGAGGGCGCTGTAGATTTCCTGCGAGTCCGCCACCGTCCCGCCAGGACTGTCGATGCGCAGCACCACGGCAGGGATCTGTTTTTCTTCCACCTCTT
>Ga0079995_1049692_pt1 | contig 37591 bp, 29 predicted proteins | sample FaiFalFF_MnMetaG_2_FD_69198 | JGI IMG/M metagenome (GOLD analysis project Ga0079995, IMG submission 69198) | Freshwater microbial communities from Yellowstone National Park, Wyoming, USA - Fairy Falls C (FF_Mn_C) (SPADES assembly) (version 4) | ecosystem: Environmental > Aquatic > Freshwater >...
ACCCAACTAAGATTTTACCGCAGGTAATGGGCGAGTTTGTGGAGCGGTTGAGCGAGGTAGGTGAAATCGTGCTGGATCCTTTCGCGGGTGGTGGTACTGTTGCTGTGGAGTGCGCTTTACGCCAGCGACGCTCCGTCAACATTGACATCAACCCTTATGCGTTGGAGGTCGCCCAGAAAAAATTGGAGGCTCTGAGAACGGGTTCATTATTCGAATCGCCGTTGGTGGATGCGCAGGTATGCCTACTGGCGGATGCGCGTGCGTTGCCCATCAAAGCAAACAGCGTAGATGCTATCGTTACGGACATTCCCTACGCCGACATGATTCGCTACTCTGATTTGCCCGCCGACCTCAGCACCATCGAAGACTACAACGAGTTCCTCGACGCGCTGGGAATCGCCTTTGATGAGATGGCACGCGTGCTGAAGCCCAATCGGTATTGCGCCATCTTTGTAGCGGACTATCGAATCGCCCGCAGCCGTGTTATCTTGCCGTTGCACGCTGATGTGATTGCCCTGATGCAGCAGCGCGGCTTCGACCTGTTTGACCTTTATGTCTGGCGGTACTATCGTTCGGGTGGGTTTCGTCCTTTTGGTGCGAAGCCCTATCAAGCGATGAATGTTCACTCTTACATTCTGGTCTTCCACAAACCTGTTGCCCCCAAGACTCTGGTCAAGAACCGTCCTGTACGCTATCGCCCGCGCTTGATTGAGAAACTTCAGAGGACAAATGGAACAGCGAACGAACCCTGAGCATGGGGAGTCTGGTCTGTTGGCTCATCACTTAACAAAGGCTGTTGTGCTGGTGGTAGACAAGTATTCACAGGATGTTCACCTTGCCAACCTAACGGCAGGTGTGAAATACCCTGTGAAATACGACCAACAAAGGGGGATTGAGTACACAGAAGGTTTCTTCAGTATACTCGCTGATTTGGCAAATGTGCAGTCTGGTGTTAAGGTATTTTTCTACAGAAGGCGAATAGATGAACCCCCTGAGGGACGGGGCTTCCTCGGCGAGTGGGAGGCGGATGGCTATCCATACGAAGACTTGCAGACCACGCTAACCTACAACAATCTAAAAATTTTAGGATGCTGTCCCCATTGCAATTGCCCTGTCTCGACGCTCGAAGAAAGCAAACCGCAAAGCAAACCGCGTTGCAAAAATTGTGGGAAGGATTTAGAGGGGCACATTCTGCCTTTGCGCTTTCCATTAAAACCTGCTCACCTATATTCGCGCTACTTGGATGATAACACAGCCTATGTGGACATTACCGATGAGGGAAGGCTCAGTACCCTCATCTTTCGGAAAGTCTATGGCAAAGGCAGGGAGCGAAGTGTCAACCCTATCCTGCCTGAGGAATCTGAAAAACTGCGACGCCTGCTTGCAAGAGTCGCACGGGAAAACAAGAATCAACAAATTCCTTCTTTTGCATCCAGCAGCCCTCAAATCAGTGGTCCATCGCATCCCTCTCTAAACAATTACCTGAACTTTAGAAATTCATTCTCGCTGCTTCTCAGAGGAAGGGGTTATTCTCCGTTATATGACACAGCGAGTGGCGAGGTGATTTATGAGACAATTCTCGAATTTTGGCTTGTGAGCGAATTGAGTAGGGATCCCTCTTCCATCCTCGAAAAACTCTCCATCCCGCCTAACGAGCAATTAGAGTGGTTTGCAAATCAGGTGCTATTCGGTATAGGAGGCGAAAAGTCAGATGTCTTACTGCTTCTGCGCAACGCAGCAGGTGAGCGATGTCGCGCGATTGTTATCGAGCTAAAAAAGGGAAAAGTGGATTTAAAATCGCTCGAACAGGTCAAATCGTACGCCTATTGGATTGCCCAGTTAGTAACGGCACAGGTGCAAGGTTCCGTCCAGCGACCTTTTAGAATTATGCCCGTGATAATCGGGAACCGAATCGGGCACCGGATAAGCCGAGACACCCAACCGTTTTCAGAAGATCGATTCCAGATACCGTATACCCAACCGCTTGATGTGGTGGTCGAAGCACCGATGATATTCAGATACTCCGTGGAATCGGATTCCCTTATACTCTCTCGTGTAGTATAATTGTGTGGGATGGGAAGATGGGTTGGCAAAGGGGCAGAAACGCTTTTTTGCGGCTGGCAGGGCAGATATAGCCGTTTGCTTCTGTTGACGCTGTGGGTCGGGTTGAGCCTCAGTGGGTGGCTACCTGCGCTCTGGGCACAAGGGATTGAGCCGAGCAATCGGGTAGGCATTACCCTCTTGGGGCATCATCTGTGGGTTCACTGGCGTGCCTGCGGCACTATCCGTGAAGCGGGACCGCCTGCCGGCACCGATGGGCTGGTGTTGAGCGGACCGAACCTTTGCGACCGCACAGCTTGGTGGCAGGTGGCGTGGTCGAATGGGCAGCAAGGCTGGTGCGCAGAGCGCCGGATGAGCCGTAGGCAGCTGCTGCCGTTGCCCGGCGAGGGCGTCTACCCGAACATCAGCGCAGCTGGCGCATACCCTGTGCAGGTCGCACCCGATGGCAACCCGCTGAATGTCCGCACGGGTCCGGGCTTGAACTACGGCATCCTCACCCAGAAGCCCAGCGGGGCAACCGGCTGGGCATATCAGGTGGTGGTCGATACCACCAATCGGCTGGTCTGGTGGAAGATTCGCTGGGATGATGCGAACGGGGGTCATGTGGGCTGGTCTGCCGATTCGCGCCTGTTGGGCGGGGTCTATCTGACCCGCATAGGCGCGCCACGCCCTGTTTACACCCTCACCCTTGAATCGAGCGCAAGTGGCGTGGGCATCAGCGTGAGCCTGCGGGATTTGTTGGGCAACCCGACATCGGGCGTGGCAAGCACCCCCACCACACTCGCCTATGTCAGCGGGAGCCAGATTACGCTGAGTGCGCCCGAAACCGCACCCGATGGCGGCAGCTTCCTCTGGTGGGAGCGCAACGGCAACCCCTACACGAGCAGTCGCACCTTTACCTTGCTGTTGAGCCAAAACGAGTCGCTGCGTGCGGTCTATCGCACGGCGGAGGAGCAGTTCCTCTGGAACCTGGTGGCGCCTTGGCGACAAGGTCAATACTGGACGCCCTCCACCTATGATGGGCATGGCGGCGGCAATATGCTGAATGCGGTCGACTTCAACCGTGCCGCCTCGTCGCGTAGCAGCTGTCCCTACACAGGTAGCTGGCTGCAGGACTGCAACGAAGTGCTGCTTGCCTCCCACGCCGGGCGTGCCTACACCCGTGCCCAGAGCAGCTGCACCGGCTACGGCAACTACATCGTGCTGGTCAGTCCCACGCGGGTAAGTGGCAGCAGCAACACCTACCTCGCCACCATCTATGCTCATCTGAACTACTTTCTGGTGAACAACGGCACCGATGTCGTCGCGGGTCAGCCGATAGCACGGCTGGGTAGCACAGGCAGTTCCACGGGACCGCACCTCCACTACGAGATTCGGGAGGTCACGGTTTCGGGTAGCACACTGACGCTGGGAACGCGCCGCCAAGTGCTGAACAACCCTGCCGTTCGGCTGAGTGGGCAGGAGCTGCGGGTTGATTTGAACTGCTCGGTCAGCGGATTGGGCTATGTGGGTCCGCCGATTCTGGGCACGGCAAGCGTTGGGAGCATCCCGCCCGATATAACGCCCTTCTGCACGCCCTATAACTGCGGCAACTTTCTCTGGTCGCCTGAATCCTCGCCGGAGCGGTGCATCGAGGATGCGTTGCCTGAGGTGATTTTGCTGGCGGATGTGGATGGCAGTGGCTGTGTGGATGAGCGCGACCTGCTGGAGGTGTTGCTATCGATAGGCGGCGCGGGGGGTGCAGCCGATGTGAACTGGGATGGCAGGGTGGACGAGGTAGACCTGCTGGAGGTGCTGCTTAATTTCGGCTACGGGTGCTGACGATAAGCGCGGCTCCCCATCCCTGCTAAAACCGCCTCGAACCACGCAGCAGGAACGAATTTTTTTCAACCACTCTCCCCACTCCCCTTGACAAAAAAGTATCGGATGTGATATAATAGAGCGGGTCAGGGGGCAAAAATCGCTCAGCCCCTTGACAAACAGGTATCGGATGTGATATAATAGAGTAGGTCGGTGGGAAACCACCTGACCCTTTAACAAACAGCTGAACCATTAGGCGAGGAGGCGAGAGCGATGAAGACATTTGCGACGGTTCTGGTTAGTGCAGCGCTGCTTATCGGCTACGCGCAAGTTAGCCGTGATGAATTCAACGGCGGTTTCTCCCTGCCGTGGCGATGGAGCGTCATAGGCAACAGCCCTTGGAACACGGAAGACCCCACCATGTACGACTTCAACGGCGGCAGCCTGAACATCATTATGCAGCCCGGCTCCCTGGGCTTAAACCTAAACAATGCACGCAATATCGCCACTTTGCGCGTTGGACCGGCACAACGAGGCTGGTATATCGAGACGCGCCTTACTCTGGATTTGGGCACAGCCAGTGGGGCTTGGATTCAGGCAGGGCTGATCTGGCTCTTTGACGCCGATAACTACTACACCTACCACCTCGTGCTGGACCCGTTTCAAGACCTACTCTTCTTGGGCACCTCGCATGAGTCGGTGGAAGACAACACAATAGTCTTTCGTGGAGGCGGTTTTGAATCGGGTCGTTGGGATCGTCAGCTCAATACGGTTACCTTGCGCATGCAAGACCACGAGCTTGCTCCGGTCGGTCATTATGTGGAAATCTGGTACGACAATGGAGACGGGCAAGGTCTAAGGTGGGGCATTACGGTGCCCACGGCTGCCATTCCTGGTTGGCCGTTTACCGTGCTGCGCGACCTGCTGCTGAACGGCGGACGCATCGGTATTTACACCGACAACTCAGGCTATGTTGGTGACCAGCCGGTTGCCCACTTCGATTACTTCGAGACCAACCTGCCCATTCTGCCTACGGGTGATGTTAACGGTGACGGCTGCGTGGACGACGCGGACTTGCTCACCGTGCTGTTCGCCTTCGGTGGCAGTGATGTCAACGCCGATATTAACGAGGATGGTGTTGTGGACGACGCGGACTTGCTGATTGTGCTGTTCGAGTTCGGTAGCGGTTGCTGAAAATGGCGGGCATCGGTTCACGCGGGTACCGAGTACGGGATTGGATCGTGAAACAGGTGGCACAGGGTCACCTGCGTGCAGGTGACCGCCTGCCCACCGAAGGCGAGCTTGCGGCTCTCTTGCAAGTAAGCCCGATCACGGTGCGTCGCGCCCTCAGCCACTTAGCCAGCGAAGGCTGGCTCATCAGGCGACGACGCGCTGGCACCTTCCTCAGTCAGCTCCCCCCTGAATTGCAGCAACCGGAACGGGCGGCGATCGCCCTCCTCACCTCGAAACTGATGGGCGACCAGCTGGGCGACTTCTACCTTGGCAGCCTCTACGCCGGCATCCAGCAAGGTGTCCAACAAACAGGGGGGAGCATCATCTGGCTCGACTACGAAGCCTGCCAGAAGCGCGATCTCGTCAATAGCAGCCGCGGCGCAATCGCAGTGGCTCCTCCCCTCTACTTGTTGCCTTGGCTCCGTGAACTGCAACGCCAGATGCCCATCGTGGTGTTAGGTGCCGACACGCGTCCTTGGGGAATTCCATGCGTGGATAGTGACAACCGTCAAGCCATGCGCCAGGCTATCAATCACCTGATCGAGCAGGGTCATCGACGCTTCATCGGAGTGTTCGCTGACCAGTATGCACTCAACACGCAGGATCGCATGCGCACCTTCCTGATGGAACTGGCGCGCCACAATATTCCGGAATCGGCGGCATTCCTGTTGCTGTCTCAAGACACCTTCCACTTAGATCCGCATGTGAACGACGCCGTGCAAGGGCTATTGAGCCTGCCCAAACACGAACGCCCAACGGCAGTAGTAGGCGGCGGCTACTACTTAGCCATGGCAGCCCTACAACTGGCGAACAGGATGCGTCTTGATGTGCCTCGTCAACTCTCTATTGTGGGATTTGATGACCCACCGAGTGCCGCCCTTACAGTACCCCCCATGACAACCTTGCAGCAACCGCTGTACCAGATGGGTGTCGAAGCCAGTGAGCTCCTGCAATCCCTGCTGGATAAACGGCAAGGAGTGGCGTGTTACCGCTACTTGCCTATGGAACTCATCATCCGACAAACAACGGCGTCCCCCGAAAACGGGAGAGGTGATCCATGATGCGGCAATCCCTTGTGCGCGGGTTCACACTCATTGAGTTGTTGGTGGTTATCGCCATTATCGCCATTTTGGCGGCGATTCTGTTCCCCGTGTTTGCGCAGGCGCGGGAGAAAGCCCGTCAAACAGGCTGCCTTTCCAACACACGCCAAATGGCGGTCGCGATCCATCTGTACCTGCAAGATTACGACGAAACCTTCTTCAACATGCCCTGGCCAGGACCAGGAGGCTATGATGGGCGTACCCCCTCCATCGATCGATTCTGGACGGAGGTGCTGATGCCCTATGTTAAAAACCAGGAGCTATTCCGCTGCCCATCTACCTCCGCCAACGACCATGTAACCACAGCCAACTACCCCGCGGTCACCTACACCGTGACCTACGGGCTAAATGAGATATTGCTGGGGCGCCAGAGCTGGATGCAGGGCGATGCAAACTATGCGGGTCCCGTGCCAATGCGTTTAGCAGCCTTAGAGCGCCCAGCCGAGATGGGGATTATCGGCGATAGTGGACGCTATGCCCCCTGGGGCTCCTTTATCTGCTGGGAAGATTTGGATCGCGATAATCGCGCCGAAGGCTACTGGTGTTCCAGTGATATGACGCAGCAAGTGTGCCCGGGCGGCAACTGGGTTTACGGTATTCCACGCCACTTTGAGGGGATTAATGTAGTATACGCCGATGCCCATGCCGCTTTTTCGGGTAAGCGTGCCCGTAGTAGCACGCGAAACACCCAGTGGGGCTGCTACTTCTACGCCCGTGTCAAAGTATGGCTGCTTCCCTAAATCGAGCGATGCAGACCACCATTGCAACTCAGATTCGACGGGCAGCGGACGCCATCAGAGCGCGCCAGTTACCCAACGGCGCCATCCTGATGGATCCAACGAGCGTCAGCCCTAACTGGCTGATGCCCTACTATTCAAACTTGGCATGCTTGGGATGGGTTCAAGCCAGCAAAACGCTGGGCATCACCACCTATCACCCGTGGATTCGTGCCTGGTTGGAGTGGTACGCAGCCAACATGAACCCCGATGGCACGATGGACGACTACACCTACGCAAATGGACAACTTACTTCACGCAACACTTATGACTCCAGTGATTCTTACGCAGCGACCTTTTTGGAGTGTGTGGAGCGTTATCGTCGTGATGCAGGAGGGACGGTGGCTCTGCGCGCGCTCTACCCCGCCGTGAAAAAGGCAGTGAGCGCAATCCTGCTGACTTACCAATCGGACGGATTGACTTGGGCACGCCCCGACTTCCAAGTCAAGTACCTCATGGACAATGTGGAGGTCTATCTCGGTTTGCGCGCCGCCTCGCAGCTCGCTCGTGTGATGCGCGACACAGTTTGGCGTCGCTGGGAGAAACTGGCATCGCAGACGCAGAACGCCATTGAAACGGTGCTGTGGCTGGAAGGAGAACAGTACTACGCTTGGGCACTTCACCCCAATGGCGCACGCGAAACACGGCTGAGCGAATGGTATCCCGATGTCATGGCGCAATTAATGACGATCGCCTGGCTCCCACCTACGGCGCGTCGTCAATCACTCTATGACCGACTGAAAGCGCAGTTCTACTCGCTGCCACCCAGTTTGGCGACCAATCAAGATGTGGAACAGGCGGTCTGGTGGGGCATGGCGGCGCGCGCCGTCGGCGATACCATCACGCTCAACGAGATTAGCAATCGCCTCTTGGCATTAGACCTGCGCCGACGCCAGCTCTACCCTGTGAGCTTATACGGGCATCTCATCCGTGTACTGAGTGGACTGTGAAGCCTCTCTACTCCCACGGAGGGTCGTATCGATGTGCTGGCGCATTTAGAACCCCCCTTGACTTTTTTGTCATCGATTGGGTATAATGGATGGCGTCATTAGACCAATCAGGGCTAATGACTTGGAATAGCCGAGAGACAGGAGGAGATATGCCATGAGAAGCTGGATGCGGTATCTGGTAGCGTTTGTAGTGCTGATCGTGGTCGTTGCGGTTGTGGTGATGGTGCGCAACGCGCGTCAATCGGCTTTGCCAGCTGGATTACCCAGCGATGCGCTTGCGCTGGCACGTGAACGCGGTCTCACCCCGGATGATGTGTATGCCGCCTTGGCAACCTATGTGCCGGGTGGCAAAGCCGACGACTATGTGATGTTTGCCTCGGCGGGGCACGGCGGTCAAGTGATCGCCATTGGCATCCCTTCGATGCGCATTCTGAAGGTGATTGCCGTGTTCGCCCCCGAACCGTGGCAGGGTTATGGCTACGGCGTGAAGGAGAACGCGCTGTACGAACTCTATGGGCGTGGACCTTACCCGGCAGCCGATACCCACCACCCCGCACTGAGCGAGACGAACGGTGAGTATGACGGACAGTTCCTCTTCATCGGCGACAAGGCGAACGGGCGCGTGGCGGTCATCGACCTGCGCGACTGGGAAACCAAGCAGATTGTGAAGAACCCAGTGTTCTATAACAATCACGGCGCCGCGTTCGTCACACCCAACACCGAGTATGTAGTGGAGGTCTCGCAATACGGCTTGCCTCTGGGCAACAAGTACGCACCCATCGAGCGGTATAAGGAGGCGTATCGCGGGCTGATTACCTTCTGGAAGTTCGACCGCAAGAAAGGGCGCATCATCCCGGAGCAGTCCTTCGGCGTCGAATTGCCGCCCTACTGGCAGGATTTGGCGGACTGCGGCAAGGCGGCAAGCGACGGCTGGGTCTTTGTGAACTCGTTCAACACCGAGATGGCAACCGGTGGCGTGGAGAAGGGCAATCCACCCTTTGAAGCAGGCGTCTCCCAGAACGACATGGACTACCTCCACATCATCAACTGGAAGCATGCAGAGAAACTGGTGCAGCAGGGTAAGTTCATCACCATTAACGGCTTCAAGGTGCTGCCGCTGAAGGAGGCGGTGGCGGGTGGCGTCCTCTACTTCACGCCGGAGCCGAAAAGCCCACACGGCGTCGATGTGTGCCCGTGCGGCAAGCACATCGTGGTGGGCGGCAAGCTGGACCCGCATGTCACCGTCTACAACATCGAGAAGATCAAGCAAGCCATCGCCAACAAAGACTACGAGAAGACCGACCCCTACGGGGTGCCGGTGCTGCGCTTCGACGCCACCAAAGAGGCGCAGGTGGAGCTGGGGCTGGGACCGCTGCACACCCAGTTCGACAACCAGGGCTACGCCTATACCAGCCTCTTCCTCGACACGGCTGTGGCGCGCTGGACGCTGGGTGGCTGCAAGTATAAGGCACCCGAAGAGCCGTGGAAGCTGGTCGGCAAAATCCAGACCCACTACAACATTGGACACCTGGCAGTGGCGGAAGGCGACACGGTCAGCCCACAGGGTAAATATCTGGTGGCGCTCAACAAATGGTCGGTCGACCGCTTTGTGAATACGGGTCCGCTGCTGCCGCAGAACCTGCAGTTGATCGACATCAGCAATACGGGTGAACGGATGCGCCTGCTGTACGATTTGCCGTTGGGGATTGGCGAGCCGCACTATGCGCAGATTATCCGCGCCGACCGCCTGAAGAGCTGGGAGGTCTACCCGGATGTCGGTTGGGACGCGCATAAGCAAGCCAAAAGCCCCTATGCGGCGAACAAAGGGCGCATCGAGGTCAGCGGCAACACCGTTACGATCTACTCCACGCTGATCCGCAGCCACTTCGACCCAGAGCATGTCAAGGTGAAGAAGGGTCAGCGTGTGGTCTGGCATTTGACCAACTTGGAGCGCACGCGCGACGCCACTCACGGCTTCACCCTCCCCGGCTACGGGTTGAGCGCGAGCCTTGAACCGGGCGAGACCGTCACGCTGGAGTTCGTGGCGGATAAGGAAGGGGTCTACTCCTTCTATTGCTCCGAGTTCTGCTCCGCACTCCACCTGGAGATGATGGGGTATCTGCTGGTGGAGCCGTGAGACCTCTCCACTGGGGGCAGGGGAGCAAGCCCCCCTGCCCCACTTTTTCGCGTGCGTCTGCCCGGGACATCCTGACCTTATGCGTCAGTCCCGCAAGGAAGAAATCCAACAGCCCCTTGGGGGGTATTACGAAGGAGGTTCGGTTATGCGAACAGAGACTTATTGTCCTGGAGAAAAGTGGAACAAAGTGATGTTGGTGGTCGCGGCGCTCCTCGTGTTCGCCTCGATTCGGCTACCGTACTGGCAGATTCACATCGTTGCGCCCCAGTACCCGAAGGGACTGAATGTGATTGTCTATGTGACGGGTGCGGGCGGCGATGTGCGCGAGGTGGACGGGCTGAACCATTATATCGGCATGCGCCCCTTGGGGGAAGCCGCTCCCTTCGAACGCAAGATTTCGGTTCCCGGCATGACAGCCGTGGCACTGGCTGCGGGACTGCTGGCGCTTGTGCGGCGACCGCGCTGGCTGCAGATTCTGTTGGCGTTGCCTGTGTGGGCGGTGCCGTTCGTGTTTGCGGGCGACCTCTACTACTGGCTCCGCGACTATGGCTTGAATCTGGACCCGAAGGCGCCGCTCAGCGCGATGATTAAGCCGTTCATCCCGCCGCTGGTGGGACCGGGCAAGGTAGGGCAGTTCCAGGTCTTTGCCTGGTTCCATATCGGCTACTTCGCCGTGCTGACAGCGGGGGTGCTAACGCTGGTGGCGGTGCGCCGGCGGTTCATCTGCGAGCGGCAATTGCAACTGGCACCGGCGGCGATGAAAACCGCTGCGATAGTGAGCCTGCTCCTCATGATGGGGCTACTCCAAGCATCCCCGCAGCAATGGACGGTCATGCCGGGTGGCACGCTGACTCTTCAGCAGGCGATTCGACAGGCGCGACCAGGCGACACTATCCGCGTGATAGGAGGCGAGCATCGGGGCAATTTCCTCGTGGATAAAACGCTCACGCTTGTGGGCGAAGGCTCCCCCGTCCTCAACGGCGAGGGGCGGGGGAGCGTGATCGAACTGGCTGCGCCGCGCTGCGTCCTGCGCGGCTTTATCATCCGAAACAGCGGCACCACCCTCAGCACCCAAGATAGCGGGGTGCAGGTCTCCGCACCCGATTGCGTCGTGGAAGATAACCGCCTCGAAAAAGTGCTATTTGGGGTGCATCTGCAGCATGCCCACCGCACCCTCATCCGCAACAATCAGATTTATTCCCATGACCTCCCCGTCGCACGGCGCGGCGACCAGATTCGTATCTGGTATAGCAACGATACCCGCGTCGAAGGCAATCAAGTGGTGGGTGGGCGCGACCTCGTGTTCTGGTACTCGGAGGGGCTGGTCATTCGGCATAATCGGGTGCGGGCATGCCGCTACGGGGTGCATTTTATGTATTGCAGCAACAGCATCGTGGAGGGCAATCATCTGGAGGGCAACTCGGTCGCCATTTACATTATGTATAGCGAGAATGTTCAGGTGCGTGGCAATCATCTGTTGGCGTCGCGCGGTCCCAGTGGGATGGGGCTGGGCATCAAAGATGGCTACCGCTTACAGATAGAGAAGAACCTCATCGCAGCCAACCGCACAGGGCTTTTCATCGATAGCGGGGAGGGGGTCTATAAAGAGAACTGGTTTATCCATAACGATGTGGGCGTGCATCTGGTGTTGGCGGTCAAGCCCAACCTCTTTCAGGGCAATCGGATGGTGGAGAATATCGAGCAGGTGCGGATGGATCGTCCCGATTCGACGGCGGGCGTGCGCTGGACAGGCAATTTCTGGAGCGATTACACCGGCTACGACGCCGATGGCGACGGGTTGGGCGAGATCCCCTATCGCGCGATGAAGGTGTTCGATCAGATTGCGGCGAGCAACAGCGCGCTCCGCCTTTTGGCATACAGTCCCTCCGCGCAGGCACTCGATTTCGGGGCAAGGCTGTTCCCCCTGTTTGCGCCGCAGCCGATGGTGGTCGACGAGCGTCCCTTGACGCGAGCGGGCAATCCGCCTCGTTTAGGGGCGACGCAGCCTGCCAACCCGCGAAGCCACTGGCTGCTGGCGTCGCTTATGCTGCTGGGGCTAAGTGTGTTGAGCCTGCGCCGTCCGAACCCGACACGCCCGCACCCACATCCCACCCTCATTCCCAAGAGACCAGAGCAGGGCATAACCGACGGGTTTAATTCGTTCGTTATGGCGCAGCAGTCGGTTATTCGGGTGGAAGGCTTGACCCGTCGGTTCGGTAGGCTGATAGCGGTCGACCATCTCCATTTTGAGGTGCGCAAGGGTGAAACGCTGGCGCTTTGGGGAGCGAATGGTGCGGGCAAGACCACCGTGTTGCGCTGTCTGCTGGGGCTGCTGCGCTTTGAGGGCGAAGCGCAGGTGCTGGGCTATTCCGTCAAGCAACACGGCACGGTCGTGCGTCAACAGGTGGGCTATGTGCCCCAATTGGTTCACCTTCACCCCGATCTCAGCGTGCAAGAGACTGCCTCTTTTTACGCGCAGCTGCGCGGTGTCCCCCCAGAGCGTGCGGACGCGCTGCTGGTCGAGTGGGGCTTGCAGGAGCATCAGGAGAAGCCCGTCAGCGCATTATCGGGTGGCATGAAACAGAAGCTGGCGTTGGTGCTGGCGTTGCTATCCGACCCGCCTGTGCTGTTGCTGGATGAGCCGACGGCGCACCTGGACACGGCAGCACGCGCCGAATGGCTGGAGTTGCTACGACGGTTGAAAGCGCAGGGCAAAACGCTGCTGTTTTGCACCCATCAGTTCAACGAGGTGCGGGCGTTGGCAGATCGGGTGATTGTGCTGGAGCGCGGGCGCAAGGTGGCGGAGCTGACTGGCAGCCAGTTCGTTGCACTCTGGCAGCAGCGCGGGAGCCTGCGCTTGACCGTCCCGCCCGACCAACAGGAGCGCGCTCTGCACCTCCTCCACCAAGCGGGCTATCCCATCGAGGCGACGGATGGGCTGATTGTGGTGCCGCATCTGGAAGCAAAACAGCTGGAGCCGTTGAGCCTTCTGTTGCGGGCGGGCGTCGAGGTGCTGGACTACGAGTGGCGACCGCCTGCGGAACCACCCGATTGGACGCGTTACGGCGAAATGATACCTGTTGCGGCTCTGACCTCCTCATCTGTAAGCGACGCACACCCCAACCCCCACACTAAAGGAGAGAGCAGCCCCACCCCGTCTCTACAGGGCAGCGGGCGGTTTTTCAAACAAGTGGCGCTGCTGATGGGCAAGGAGGTGCGCGACGCACGACGCAACCGTTGGTTCCTGATGCTGACGGGGATTTTTGTCGCGCTCTCGCTGTTGCTTACCCTGTTCGGGCTGACGGGCGTGGGCACAGGGGGTGCTACTGGCTTTGGACGCACTTTCGCCAGCCTGCTGAACCTTGCCTTGCTCATTGTGCCGCTGATGGGGCTGCTGTTGGGTGCATTAAGCATCACGGCGGAGCGCGATCAGCAGACGCTCTACACCTTACTCACACAGCCGTTGACGCCAGCGGCGATTGTGCTGGGCAAGTTCCTCGGCTTGATGCTCACCATCAGCGCGGCGGTGCTGATGGGGTTCGGTAGCAGCGGACTGCTGATTTACATGGCGGGCGCCGATGTGCCGCTGATGCCTTTTCTGGCGCAAGTGGGGCTAACCCTGCTGCTGGGCTGGAGCTGCCTGGCGATGGGGTTGCTCGTCTCGGTGCTGGTCAAGCGGGGCGCCACCGCGGTCGGCATCGGGCTGCTGCTGTGGCTGATGCTGGTGTTCATCAGCGACTTGGGTATCATTGGCACGGCGATTGCCCTGCAACTCCGAGCCTCCACCCTGCTCTGGCTCACACTCCTGAACCCCCTCCAGGTGTTCAAAATAGCGGTCATCCAGCTGATGGAGGGCAATCTGGAGGTGTTGGGGTCTGCGGGGCTGTATGCACGCGAGGTGCTGGGCGATGCGCTGTTGCCCGTACTAACGGCTCTATTGAGCCTATGGGTCGTGGCACCGTTTCTGGTCGCTCTCGGCTGGTTCACACGCAGAGGGGCAATAGAATGAGGCGCTTCACTTGGCTTATGCTGTTGCTGCTGATGAGCTGTCAGCAGGCGGTCCAGCCTCCCACCATTCGCTATGGGGAGGACGCCTGTGCGAACTGTCGCATGCTCATCAACGAGGCGCCCTACGCCTGCGCCATCGAGACCGAAGCGGGCGAGGTGCGTAAGTACGACGATTTCAACTGCATGTTTTTGGACAGCGAGCGGGTCAAGCCGATGCGCTACTGGGTGCATCACCACGATAAGCCTGACCAGTGGCTGGATGGCGAGAAGGCGTTCTATGTGCGTGCCGATGCACTCCAGACCCCGATGGGCAGTCGCACCCTCGCCGTCGCCACCCGTGAAGAGGCGGACCGCAAGGCGAAGCAGCTCAAAGGCAAGGTCTTTACCTTCGAAGCCATTCGCCGACAGTTCCTATCCCCCAAATAGGGGGCGAAAAGGGGGGTTAAGAGGGGTATACTCTTTCTGGTGAGAAGCAGATGAGTGAGGGCTACAATCCGAAAGCGATTGAACCGAAGTGGCAGCAGCGATGGCGTGAAGCGAACCTGTTCCGAACGGGCGAGGACCCGAGCAAGCCCAAGTGCTATGTGCTGGAATTCTTCCCCTATCCATCGGGCGATGGGCTGTCGGTGGGGCACTGTCGCAACTATGTGCCCGCCGATGTGCTGGCACGCTATCTGCGCATGAAGGGCTACAATGTGCTGCATCCGATGGGGTGGGACGCTTTTGGGCAGCCTGCCGAGAACGAAGCCATCCGACGACGCTCGCACCCCAAATATACGGTGCCGCACTATGTGGCGAACTACAAGCGTCAGATGAACCTGTTGGGGCTGTCGTATGACTGGGAGCGCGAAATCAACTCCAGCTCACCCGAATATTATCGCTGGACGCAGTGGTGGTTCCTGCTGCTTTACAGGCGCGGCTTAGCCTATCGCGCGGAAGCGGCGGTCAACTGGTGCCCCGCGTGCCGAACCGTCCTGGCGAATGAAGAGGTGGAGGGCGGCAAATGTTGGCGTTGTGGCACGCCTGTAGGGAAGCGCCAGATGAACCAGTGGTTCTTCCGTATCACCGCCTATGCCGACCGCTTGCTCGAAGACCTGGAGGAGCTGGACTGGCCCGAGAGCATCAAGCAGATGCAACGCCACTGGATAGGGCGCAGCGAGGGCGTTGAGTTCGAAATGGCGATCCAAGGACGAGACGACCTGAAGCTGCGCGTCTTCACCACGCGTATCGACACCGTGTTCGGGATGACTTTTGCCGTGCTGGCACCGGAACATCCGCTTGTGGATGTTATCACCACGGCGGAGCGCAAGGCAGAGGTGGAAGCCTATCGCGAGCGGGCGATGCGCATGGAGGAGGCGGAACGGCTCTCTACCGAGCGCGAGCGTACAGGCGTTTTCACAGGCGCTTACGCCATCAACCCCGTGAACGGCGAGCCGGTGCCGCTTTATGTGGCAGACTATGTGGTGATGACCTACGGCACGGGCGCGATTATGGCGGTGCCTGCCCACGATAAGCGCGACTTCGATTTCGCCAAGCAGCATCACTTGCCCATCCGCGTCGTGATTGCGCCGCCCGGTTGGAACGGTGAACCGCTTTCGGAAGCCTATGTGGGCGACGGGATCATGGTGCATTCGGGCGAGTTCAGCGGGCTTCCCAATCGGGAGGGGATGGAGCGGCTCGCCGACTGGTTCGAAGCGCGCGGCATCGGACGACGCACTGTGCAGTATCGCCTGCGCGACTGGCTCATCAGTCGCCAGCGCTACTGGGGTGCGCCGATCCCCATCCTCTATTGCCCTCGCTGCGGCGAGGTGCCGGTGCCAGAGGAGCAACTGCCCGTGCTGCTGCCCGATGTGGAGCAGTACGAGCCATCGGGCACGGGTCGCTCGCCCTTAGCCAACATTCCCGAATTTGTGAACACCACCTGCCCGCACTGTGGCGCAGCCGCCGAGCGCGAGACCGACACGATGGCAGGGTTCGCCTGCAGCAGCTGGTACTTCTTCCGATTCTGCGATCCGCACAACGACCGCGAGCCGTTCGCCCGTGACAAGGTGAACTACTGGATGCCCGTGGACTACTATATCGGCGGTGCGGAGCATGCCGTGATGCACCTGCTCTATGCCCGCTTCTGGACCAAGGTCGCCTATGATGCGGGCATCTCCCCTGTCAAGGAGCCGTTCTATCGCCTGCGCAATCAGGGCATGGTGCTGGCGCTCACACCCTATCGCCCACCCCGCGCGGACGAAACGGTCAAGCCGGGTGAACCCGGCATCCTCGTTCGCCGGGAGCAGCTCCGCGAGATGAGCGAGCAGGAGAAAGCGAGCCTCATCTGGGTCTGGGCGAAGATGTCCAAGTCGCTTCATAATGTGGTGACGCCTGACGAAATCGTGGAGCGCTACAGTGCGGACACCCTGCGCCTCTATGAACTCTTCGTGGCGCCGTTCGACGCCGCCATCCAGTGGGAGGAGCAGGGCGTGAAGGGCATGTTCCGCTTCCTCCATCGCATCTGGCGACTGATGCGGGAGGTGCAGCCCTTCTTTGTGCGCGATTGGCGCGCCATCTTGGCTGAATCGCGCGAACTACCCAAGCCCGCGCGCGACCTGCGCCGCCGCACCCATGCCACCATCCAAAAAGTGGGGCAGGACATTCTGGATTTCAAGTTCAACACCGCGGTCGCGGCCCTCATGGAGTGGTTCAACGCCATCGAAGCGTTCTGGCGCGCTACCGCGGGGCAGATGCGCTGCGCGGATGATATGGCGGTGGTCAGCGAGGCGGTGGAAAACTTCATCCTGGTTCTCTCGCCCTTCGCACCCCACTTAGCCGATGAGCTGTGGGAGCGATACGGCTTTGAGGGCTTCACGCTGCAGCAACCGTTCCCCACCCACGACGAATCACTCACGCGTGCAGAGGAGATCGAACTGGTGATACAGGTCAACGGCAAGGTGCGCGACCGGCTGCGTGTGCCGGCGGACCTCTCCCGTGAAGAGATGGAGCGACTGGCGCTGCAAAGCCCACGCGTGCAGCAATACCTCAACGGGGGGCAACCCAAAAAGGTGATTGTGGTGCCCGGCAAACTGGTCAATGTGGTGGTGTAGGAGCCAGATGAACGCCACCTATGCCGATGTGCGCGATTACGCAGGCTGGCTCGACCTGAGCGACTGGGGGCTGGTGCGTGTAATCGGCAGCGACCGCCAGCGGTTCCTGCAGGCGCAGACCACGAACGACCTGCGTCCCCTCCAAGAGGGGATGGGACTCTACACCGCCTTCTGCACCCCCACAGGGCACCTGCTCACCGATGCTTACCTGCTGGAGGCGGAAGGGAGCTACCTATTGCTATTGCCACCCGCCACCTTTGGTGCCATGCTGGAGCGGCTGAGCCAACTCATCATCCTCGACGAGGTGGAGCTAATCCCCTTGCAGGAGGGGCTGGGCGTGCTAAGCGTGCAGGGTTCCTGCGCCGACGAGGTGCTGGAGGAAATCGGGCTGGAGCCACCACCTGCAGGCGAACTACGCCATCACGCGCGAATCTGGCAGAAGACCGAAGTGCGCCTCGTGCGTTGCCCGCGCACGCTCTGGGGTGGCTACGACCTCATCCTGCCCTTCGAAGCGCATGAGGAGATGAAAACCGCGCTGGTCGCCACGGGCGTGCTGCCCATCCCACCCGAACTGCATGAGGTGATGCGCTACGAGGCGGGCATCCCGCTCTACGGCGTCGACATGGATGAGCGAACCCTCGCCCCCGAAATGGGAGCGGCTTTCATAACGAAGCATATTAGCTACACCAAAGGCTGCTACACGGGGCAGGAAGTGCTGATGCGCATTCGGGCACGCGGGCACACCAACCGCACATGGGTTCCGTTGCATGTGGGGTCAGACCCGCAGGTTTGCCCCGATCCATCGCCTTCTCTCTGCCCCTCCTTGCGAGGCGCACGGGTGATGACACCTGACCCTGACACCCCCAAAGAGGTCGGCTGGATTACGGGCGCGGTGCGCTCGCCGCAACGAAATGGCAATATCTTGGCGTGGGGCTTCGTGCGCAACGCCTATATCGCCCCCGGCACCCACCTCCAGATTCAGATGGAACCCACCGCTGAAGCTCCCTCCACCCGATTCCTGCCTGCCGTGGTGCTGAACCCGGATCGGCTCTCGGAGAAAATGTGAGCGCGCTTGCCAAGCGGCAGCAAGAGGGTGATGGGTACAATCCTTGTGCCATGCGTGTGAATGGGCACTTCATGCGGGCGGAGATTGAGGAGCAGCCAGCTGTGCTGCGTCGCGTGGCGGAACGCGAATGGGAGGCGATTCGGCAGGCGGTGGAGCGCATTCAGCAGGCAGGTGTGCATTATGTGCTGCTTGCCGCACGGGGCACATCCGATAACGCCGCCAAATACCTCCAGTACCTGATGCAGATCGAGAACGGGCTACCCTGTGGGCTGGCGACGCCCTCGGTCATCACGCTTTACCGAGCGCAGTTGAACCTGCAGGGCTGCTTGGTGGTGGGCATCTCGCAGTCGGGCGAGGCGCCCGATGTGATTGAGTATGTAGCGCACGCACGCGAGCATGGCGCGCTCACCCTCTCCATCACGAATAACCCCCAATCGCCCCTCGCGCAGGCAAGCCATCTGCACCTTTTTGTGCATGCAGGTGAAGAGCGCAGTGTGGCAGCGACCAAAACCTACACAGGCACGCTAAGTGTTCTCTACCTGCTCTCACAGGCACTCAAGCAAGCAGGCGATGCACCCGACCAACTCTGCGCCACTGCCCAGCTGATGGAGCAAGCCCTCCAGCAGGAATCCCGCATTCAGGAGGCGGTCGACCGATACCGCTATGTGCGGGAATGCGTCGCGCTGGCGCGCGGCATCAATCAAGCAACCGCCGAAGAGACCGCCTTGAAGCTCATCGAGACCTGCTATGTGGTGTGCAAAGCCTATTCGGTGGCGGATTTTATGCATGGACCGTTCGCACTGATTGAGCGCGGCTTCCCTTGCCTGCTGTTTGCGCCCGATGGTGCCACTTTTGATACCGTGTACGAGGCGGCGGTGCAGCTTCGGGCAGGCGGCGCGGAGACCATTATCTTTGCTCGCAATCCCGACATTCTGCGATTGGCGCGCACACCTATTGAGCTGCCCGCCGATGTGCCCGAAAGCGTATCGCCCCTTGTCTACATCGTGCTGGGGCAGCTCTTTGCTTACCATCTGGCGCTGGCACGCGACCTAAACCCCGACCAGCCGCGCGGCTTGCAAAAGGTCACGCGCACCTATTAGAGCAAAGAAAGCGTCTTCAGAAACGAGTCGTCGAATAGTAATGGTATGCGTCTACGGCAGATTGTGTTGGGATGCTGGTGTATCACTTTGCTTGCTACTTCAACGGCGCAACGGATAGGGTTTCCGCCGTCCTGCTACTCGTTTGAGGAGATTGCCCGCCACATGTCAGTCGGAGGCAGGCGGGTGGAGTGCGCTCCTGACCTGCGCCAGCGGCTTGCGCTGATTCACCTAAAGCCCCGCCCGTGGCAGCAGGCACGCGAACTGCTGGAGAAGGGACTGGATGTACGCTTTCGTCCAACGGGCGACGCAGCGAACCGCTGGATACTGGAGCGCGACCCTGCGGTGGTGCAGCGCGAGCGTCGTCAGCGCGAACGGTTGGCACGCTCCTTGGATAGTCAGATGGCAGCCCGACAGCGACTGCTCCGTGCATATCTCAACCCGAAGCTACCCGCCGACCGCGCCGCATCGGAATTCGTTCGGTTGTATTACGCGCACCTGTCGCCGTCGGTACAAGAGGCGCAGATGGCGCGACTCCGCCATGAAATCGAACACGCTCGGACAATGCCCCTTGATGCCGCAATGCGCAACTGGCGCACCTATGCACAGCTCGACATGCAATTCTCACAGTATCTACAGAATCGTCAGCAAGATCGCGTGCATCCAAAGTATCTACTTGATAGTTTCGGATTTTCTACAGAAGAGCTACGCTGGGCACAGCGGGAGGCACGGCAGTGGCGCGAAAAATGGGCTTCTATACTGAGTTATGTCTCTCTATGGACATACGACCCACAAGAAACCCAAGCGTACCTACTGGTTTACTTGGGACGATTCGCACAAAGTTGGCTGAATGAGCGAACTTTGGAGATTATTCGGTCTCAATTACATCCACCGATAAGTGCACGCGAAGTAATTGAGCGGGGGCGGATTGTGCGTGTACAGACCTTCCAATTGCCTCCCGAAATCGCCGCTTGGATTCTTGAGGATTGGAATGGGGATTGGATCCCCCTCTGGTACACCAAGCGCGTACCGATGCGGCTGGAAATATGCGCCTCTTGGGAACCCCGTCGATTCGGAAGTGGATACAACTACAACTTTTCCGTATATTGTCATTATCGCCCTATGTACCTATACTCCCTTCGGACACCTCTACACTGTAGCATCCATGTGGCATTCACTCCGTCCGATGCGCAAAGCGTCTTCCAACGCTTCGATAAAGCTTTAGCACGAGCCTATCAGGTAGCCTATGCTCGCCACCAAAAACTTCTTGAAAACCCCGTGATTCAAGCCCCACTCCCTCCTGAGAAGCTTAATCTGTTCGATGCTCTCACTTATTGGGCAAAGGCGTATCATCACGAGTTGATTGCCGAGGTGTTTCCAGAATTGCAAATGCAGCCGTTGCAGCAGGTTCCCGCTGACAATACCCTTGCTAAATTGCTAAACAGATGTTTAGAGCCGTACCTAATAGAGCGACACGATACAGTATGGGTATTGCGCCACTGGGGGGCATTCGTACGCCGTGTGCCCGACCCGCCGCTGGCTGCCCTTCGGAAATTGATACGCTCCAGAGGCGACTACACCGATTGGCGTGCCTTTTATCAAGCAACCACTTCAGAGCAGGCACGATGGCAACGGGTCAGCGGCATTGATTGGATGCCTTTCGGAGTTGGTTTCCCGATGTACCTAAGTGGTCGCGAAGCGGTAGCATACGCATGGCTGGTGATGAAGATATTGGAGAATCTGCCAGAGGTAGCACGCGCGGCACTGTGGGAAGGAAAGCTTGAGGATGTCAACGGTTCCAGTTTCAGTTTCGGCTTGGGACAAAATCGTCGTGGAGGCGTCCCATTAGCAGCGTTGCCTGCTTCAACGCGCCGGGAATTGGCGCAGATATTGCAGAAGTGGGACCTGATATCCGAACTCTGTGCCCCTGCAAACATTTCCCCGCTGCCAAAAGGCGCGACACTCATAGAACGGCTCTGGCTTGTTCGCGACGATCAAGGTGTGTGGCAACTGGTATACCGCCAGTCTCGGTTTCCAGAACGACCATACAGAGAAATGGAGGATGTGTTTAGTCTTTTTCAGACGCCCTTACCCAGCGCCCTTCGTTACCAACCCCCTTCGTTATGGTATCATTTGAGGGATGGCACCGAAGGATTTTGAGGCGTTCAAGGCGAGTTTGCAGCGGGAGACACCGCCCCCGTTGCCCATCCCACTGTTGGCACTCTGGCACGAGGCGCGCGGCGACTGGAATCGGGCACACGAGCTGGTGCAGAACGACCCGACCCGCGAGAGCGCGTGGGTGCATGCCTATCTGCACCGCAAGGAGGGCGATATCGCCAACGCCCGCTACTGGTACAACCGTGCCGGTCGCCCCTTTGCCGAAAGCGACCTCGAATCGGAGTGGGAACAAATCGCCCGCACGCTGCTGGAATCACCTTAGAGCCGCCACGGGCGACTTCAGCCCCACATGCCACGCCTTCTGCAGCAGGGGAAACCCCTCCGCTTCGCGCTGCTCCAGATATTTCAGGCAGCAGGCACGGGCAAGCGCACGGATACGCTGAATATAACTGGCACGCTCCGTAACGGAGATGCTACCCCGTGCATCCAGCAAGTTGAAGATGTGAGAGCATTTGAGGGCGAGGTCAAAGGCGGGGTGTACCAGTCCGCGCTCCGCAATGCGCTGGCTCTCCTTCTCGTACATCTCGAACAATTGAAATAACATAGCGGTGTCCGCCTCTTCAAAGTTATAGTAGTTATGCTCCAGCTCCGCTTGATAGTCCACCTCGGCGTAGGTGATGCCATGCCCCCATTCCAGTTCCCACACGCTGTTCTTTTTCTGGATGAGCATGGCGAGCCGTTCAGGACCGTAGGTAATCTCGGCGCAGACGGGGTCGCACTCGATGCCTCCCACCTGCTGGAAGAAGGTGAACTGGGTGATTTCGGTACCGTTGAGCCACACTTCCCAGCCGACACCCGAAGCGCCCAGCGTGGGTGCTTCCCAGTCGTCCTCCACGAAGCGGATGTCGTGCGCTTCGGGTTGGATGCCCAGCGCGCGCAGGCTCTCCAGGTAGACATCGACCACATCGTCGGGTGAGGGCTTCAGGATGACCTGATATTGATAGTAGTGCTGCAGCCGCATCGGGTTGCGGGCATAGCGTCCGTCGGCGGGTCGGCGGGTGGGCTGGGCATAAGCAACATACCATGGCTCTGGTCCAAGCGCGCGCAGGGCGGTGGCAGGCGCCATCGTGCCTGCTCCCACCTCCAAATCATAGGGCTGGAGAATGAGACAGCCATAATCTGCCCAGAACCGCTCCAGTTGGATGAGCAACTCCTGGAAAGTCATATTTCGATTGTACCCGCTGGAGGGGCTTCGTCAGTTCGTGAAGATGCCCTCGCGGGTCTCTTGCAGCATTTTGTAGTGGCGGGCGCGGCAAGCGTCGATAATGGGCTGGCGTATCGTCTCGTCAAAGCCGAGCATCTGCAGCACGCGGTCAGCAATCTCCACGAACGCCTCGAACTCTTCTGGGATGACCTCGGTGGCGCCTGCAGCGTAGAGCGGCTCGATCTCCGCCAAGTAGCGCGTGCGTGCCACCACATAGACGGTGGGGTTCAGCTCGCGTGCTGTGCGCACGGCATAGCGCGTGCTGATGGGGTCGGACATCGCCAGCACGACGGCACGGGCTTGCTGAATGCCCGCTGCCTTCAGAATGTCGGGATTCGCCGCATCGCCATACACCACGGGAATGCCGTGCTTATGTGCCTCTTGCACCAGCGCGCCGTTCAGCTCCACCACCACGAAGGGAATCCCAAGTTCTTGTAGCACGCGCGCCAGATTGCGCCCATTCAGCCCATAGCCCACGATAATCACATGGTCGCGCAGTGCCGCATGCCGATGATGCCCCACGCGCTCAATCAGTTCGAAATGCCCTGTGGCGTAGAGGGCAAGGCGATAGGTTATCGCCAGCAGGAGGGGCGTCAGCAGAATGCTGAGTGAAGTGCCCACTATCAGCCCTTGCTGGAGGTCGGCAGGGAGCAAGCCCTGTGCCTGCCCTATCAACACGAAAGAGAACTCACCGATGTTCGCCAGCACGGCTCCCGCAATTAAGCCCACCCGAAGAGGGCGACGCGACAGATAGGCGACCCCCACCACCACCGCCCATTTCAGCACAAGTAGCAGCACCGTCCAGCTCAGCACCTGCCACCAAGCACCCTGCAGATACTGCCAATCCACCAGCATGCCCACCGAGATGAAGAAAAGGGCAAGGAAGCTGTCGCGAAAGGGGGCGATATTGGCTGTAATCTGGTGGCTATAAGGTGTTTCCGAGATAATGACGCCTGCCACGAACGCTCCTAATGCGGGCGAAAGCCCCAGCCGCTGGGTGATAAAGCCCATCAGCAGCGCGATAAAGAGCGAGCCAAGCACGGGTAGCTCGCGCGCCTCGGAGGTCACCAACCAACGCAACATCCACGGTACCAGCCCACGCGCCAGAAAATAGACCGCCACCATCCCCATCAAAATCAGCCCTATACGCGCCGCTATATCGAGGGGCTTTAGCGCTTCTGCCTGTGCCAGAAAGGGCAGAATCGCCATAAAGAGCGGCGCTATCACATCTTGGAGCAGCAGCACACCGACCGCCATTCGCCCATGCGTGCTGTCCAGCTCCTCACGCTGCTTAAGCAGTTTCACGCCCACCGCCGTGCTACTGAGGCTGATAATCATGCCCAGCGCAATTGCCTGAACCAGCGAATAGCCCAGCAGCAGAGCGCCCACCAAGCAAATCGTCGCCGTGCCCAACACCTGGGCAAGCCCCGCATAAATCACATAATGGCGCAGATGGAGTAATCGCTCCAGGGAGAACTCCACACCCAGCGAGAAGAGCAGCAGCACCACGCCCATCTCCGCCAGCAAGCGGATGGTCTCCGCTTCGCGCACCCAGCCCAACCCGTGCGGACCCATCAGCACGCCCGTCAGGATGAACCCCACCACCGTCGGCACGCGCAAACGCTGAAAAAGCGCCACCACCAGAATGCTGACGCCAATGACTAATAAAATGGTCTCTACAAGCGCGGTGGTCGAATGCGTCATGGGAGGCTAAACGGTTCCGAATTTACGCTGGCGCGATTGATAATCGGCAATCGCCTTGAGCAGATGCTCCATGTCGAAATCGGGCCAAAGCACTGGGGTGATATACAGCTCGGTGTAGGCGGTTTGCCAGAGCAAAAAGTTGCTCACGCGCTGCTCGCCCGCAGTGCGAATCAGCAGGTCGGGGTCAGGCAGGTCGGGCTGATAGAGGTGCGCTTGCACGGTGGCTTCGTCGATGGCGTCGGGTGCCAGTTCACCTTGTTGCACTTTGCATGCGATGGCACGCACCGCATCGACCAGCTCGGCACGCCCGCCGTAGTTAATCGCCAGATGGAGCGTGATGCGCCGATTATGTGCCGTCATCTGCTGCGCTCGGTGAAGCACCGCTTGCAGCTCGGATGGGAGTTCGTGCAGTCGCCCACTGAAGACGATGCGGATGCCGTTGCGTGCCATGATAGGTAACTCTTCACGGGCGGAGCGTGCCAGCATCGCCATCAGTCCCTGCACCTCTTCGGGCGGGCGGCGCCAGTTCTCTGTGCTGAAGGTGTAGAGCGACAGCACCTCGACGCCCAGTTCGGCGCAGCCGTAGACCATACGGCGCACGGTGCGATGCCCGTTGGCGTGCCCCACGAGTCGTGGCAGCCCGCGTGCCTGCGCCCAGCGCCCGTTGCCATCCATAATGATAGCGATGTGGCGCGGCAAGCGCGTGAGGTCGATCCCTTGCTCGCAGGCACGCACCCGCCAGTTGATTGCCTGTTCCACAGAGTCGTGTACCACGGTTGTTTCCCGATGAGGGGCAACGCGCGCGTTGCCCTACACTTCCATCAGTTCGGCTTCCTTTGCCGCCTGCAGGCGATCGGCTTCTTCGATATACTTGTGGGTGAGCTTTTCGACCTGCTGCTCGTGTCGTTTGAGTTCATCTTCCGAGAGGTGCTTCTCTTTTTGCAGGCGTCGCAGATGTTCCAGCAGGTCGCGTCGAATGTTGCGGACGGCGACTCGCCCCTCTTCCACGCGCTTATGCACCTGCTTGATGAGTTCGCGTCGTCGCTCCTCGGTCAAGGGCGGCAGGTTAATGCGCAGCGTGCGCCCATCGCTGACGGGGTTCACGCCCAGGTCGGAACGCTGGATGGCTTTTTCGATAGCGGGTATGGTGGTCGGGTCCCACGGTTGGATGAGCAGCTGGCGCGGCTCGGGTACGGTGATGCTGGCGAGCTGCTGGAGCGGTGTGGGCGTGCCGTAATAGTCCACCAGCAGCCGTTCCACCAGCGCCGGGTTTGCCCGACCTGTGCGATAGCCTGCCAGGTCTTGGCGCAAATGCTCGATCGCTTGCTTCATGCGATGCTCCGCATCCTTGAACATCGCTTCGATATTGGGTGTTGGCTCCTCGTTCTGCTTTTTGGACATGGCGCTCCCTCCTTCCTCATGGTGCTGGGTTAGGGGTCTGACCCCTATGATGCCCGGATTAGGGTGCCAATCGGTTCGCCCTGCACCACACGGCGCAGGTTGCCCGCTTGCCAGATATTGAACACGACCACCTCCATCTGGCGCTCCATGCAGAGGGTGAAGGCGGTCAAGTCCATAATGCGCAGCTGGCGTTGGAGTGCCTCTTCGAACGAGAGATGTTCGAATCGGACGGCATCGGGATACTGGTGCGGATCGCGGTCATAGACCCCGTCCACATTGGTTGCCTTGAGCAGGGCATCGGCGTTTAGCTCCACGGCGCGGAGCGATGCCGCGGTGTCGGTGGTGAAGAAGGGGTTGCCCGTACCGGCAGCCAGTATCACGATTCGTCCCTTTTCGAGGTGGCGAATGGCACGCCGGCGAATAAACGGCTCGGCGACCGCCTGCATCGTAATAGCCGACTGCACCCGCGTGTCCACGCCGTGGCTTTCGATGGCGGCTTGCAGGGCGAGGGCATTAATCACGGTGGCGAGCATGCCCATATAGTCGGCGGTGGCATGCTCAATCCCCGTTTGGGCAAAGAGGCTGCCCCGCACAATGTTGCCGCCCCCCACCACCACGGCAAGCTGGATGCCGAGACGATACGCGCTAATCAGCTCCCGTGCTAAGTAGTCGATGGCTTTGGGGTCGAGCCCCACGCCTTTCTCGCCAGCGAACGCCTCGCCGCTCAGCTTGACCAGAATCCGTTGCCAGCGTTTGGATTGCGGTCTTTTGCTTTCCATCGCTTCCTCTGCCACAAGGAGTATACCTGATGGTGAGTGGGCTTGCTCCCAGCGCTCGTTTAGGGAAGGCTGAACATGGGGCAGGTGGCTGCAGAGCCTGAGCGAATGGCTCCTTACCTTTTCGTCCCGCGCTGCTTGGCTTTGAGTAGGCGTCCAAGGGTGTCTTCGGGTGGGCTGTCATGGTCTGGGTGAAGTTCAGCTTGAGGCGAGGTGGGTGTTGGTATCTCGCTGGCTTCTCTTGGTGGCTTTAGTGGCACGGATTGCACAGCGTGGGGCTGTCCTTGCGTCGTGGTAAAGGTTGGGGTGCGCGAAGTTGCGCGTTGTTTGGCGGCACGCAGTCGCTCGGCGAAGGGCGTCACCGCGAGGCGTCGTGCCCGACGCCAGCGCAGCCGCGCCACCAGCGCCGCCACCGCTTCGGGTACCGCAATCATCACGCGTCGGACAGTGATGTCCACCATCAACAGCATCAGCGCCACCAGTAGCGCAAGTGTCCAGAGGTCGCGTGCGAATCGCTGGGGTGTAGGTGGCAAGTCATAAGTGCGAGCAGGTTCAGGGTTCACGCGCCCGCCCGTCAGCGACGCAATCTGCTTAATTAGGGGGTGATTTTCACGGTAGAAGCGGTACTCCAGCGGGTAGGGCACTGCCAGCGCGGTGGTCAGGGTTTGCGCACGCCCCGTGCCAAAGTTGCCCTGCGTGCTGATGATATAAAGTCCATGCCCACGGAGTGGGAACCGCACCGTGTAGCGTCCAGCACTGTCCATATTCATCACCTGTTCCATCGCTTCGCCCGAAGGCGTGCTGATAGTCAACCGCGGTGTCAACCCGTTGATGGGTTCGCCCTGTGGCGTAAATGCTTGCAACTCCACACTTACTTGCCCATTGCGCACAGTTGCGTTGAGTCCAAGGTTGGGCTGGGCAGAGGGGCGCATTGCACTCCGAATCACTTGGCTCCAGAACACGGAGTAGCCTTCCCAGCCAAGCCATCGCTGCGCCCAGCGCGGCTGTGCATCGGAAGTGAAGGCAATCACGGTTCCCAGACCGTAGCGCCACACAGCGAGCAGTGGGTCGTCCTTGTGGGTGCGCATTAGAGTCTGTGCCAGCGGTCGCTCCGAGACCAGATTATATGCCAGCAGTGCGGGTGTGCGCTGCCAATCTATCTCGCGTAGGCGTTCATCGGCCGCGTTCACTTTGGGGATAAACGCCTCCTGGATGATGGCTTGGCGCGTCATCGCGCTTACATCAGATGTGAACAGGCGTGGGAGAGACGACGCGTCGAGCGTTTGGTAGAACTGCCCTCCACCTACCTGTGCCAACTGACGGAGAAACTTGGTTGCGTTGCCATCGCCGAACGCCACCACGCTCAGCGTTATGCCCATCGCCCGTAGTTGCTTTGCCAGCTCAAGGCTGCCCTGCTGCTCATCGCAGTCGTTCGCATCCGCCAACATGATGATGTGTCGTGCGCGGTTAGCTGGCTCTGCCAACATGCCGCGCAACGCCATCTCCAGGCTGCCCCGCACAAAAATCCCGCCACCCGTGCCGTACACTTTTTGTAGCACGGCGATAATCGCCTCGCGCTCACTGGCGGGGAAGATTGCGCTCGCTGGTTGCCCTGCACGCTGCCCATGACAGCCCTTAAATTGGCGACCGTCGCAGCTGAACGGATCGAAACCCGTGCGTGCCATCTCGGGTAGCAGCCAGTCTGAGCCATGGCTGCTGATAATCACGCCGAAGCGATCCATGGGGCGTAGCATCTGCAGGGTCTTGATAGCCGCTTCCGCTGCCAGATGAGCGACCTTATGCGCCCCTATATACTGGTTCATACTGCCTGAGGCGTCCAGAATCAGCACCACCGTTGCGGCGTACTGCACCTGCCGATGCTTGAGGTTCAAATCGACAGGCAATATCTCGGCGATAGGTGTGCCATAATAGCCTCCGGGCTGATACGAGCATCTTCCACCAATCATGACGAAGCCGACCCCACCCTCGCGCACGGCGTGCTTGACCGCCTCCATTTGCTGGGGTGAGAGAGCGGTCGCAGGGAAATCGTTGAACACGATTGCGTCGTAGTCCAGCAGTTTCTCAGCGTGAGCTGGGAAATCCCCCTCGCCTACCCGCGTGACGGTTATCGAGTTCGCCTGAAGCGCTTTTATCAGTGCGTCGCTAATGGCTGCTCTCCCCTCCGCAATCAGCACATGGGGCTTGCCCTGAACGCGCGTCAGTGTCAGCCCGATGTTATTGCGCGGGTCGCTATCGGGCTGCACCTCCAACACGGCACGCACGCGCTGCATGCCGGGCTTGTCGGCACGGAGGGTGGTCGTTATCAGGTTCACGCCCGGCGAGAGCCTGACCGGCAACCGCTTTAACGGCTCGCCATCCCGCTCCAGCACAATAACACCCTCAGCATGCCCCTGCGATTGCACGACAATCCGCATTTGATACAGCTCGCCTACTTTGGCATGGCTGGGTGCTTCGAGCGTTTCTATCAAGGCGTCATTTCCTTTCTTCCCGGTGGGCAGCACCACCACATCAATCGGAATGCCCTCCACGGCGGCGACCTGCGCCGCAGCACAGGCGTCACCTGTGGTCTCGTTGCCGTCTGTCAGCAGCACGATGCGACGCGCATAACCGTCGGGGAACAGCGCGTTCGCCAGCCGCAGCGCAGCGGCGATGTCGGTGCCGCTCGGATCAGAAATGGAATAGATTCCCTCCATTTGGCGGCGCGGTGTGGGAAGCCACTCCACCAGTGGGGTTGCTCCAAAAACCACCAGCCCTGTGAGAGCATCGTGAGGGGCATAGGAGAGCGCCTGCTGCAGGTATGCCCGCGCCGCCTCCTGTCCCAGATCCAACACGCTCGCTGACCGATCCAGCACGAACACAGTGCAGACACGCCGTAGCAATCCAACACCTTGCCAGCCCGCCAGTGCAAGCACAATCAGTAGCACCAGCACCATCCGAAGTGTCAATATCAGCCGACGCCGCGCACGAGTCACGCCGAGTAGACGCCGACCTGTCCACCACACCCAGCCCCACAAAACGGGCAGCAGCAACAAATACATTGGCTCCGTGAAGCGCATCACAAAGTTATATACCCTATCGAAAGCTCCTCTCACTTCGGGTAAAATAAGGACAGATGGCAGAGGTTAATCTCTATGCGCGTTTGGTAGACCCCGCTCGCCATCGGGACGAGGTGGAGAGCGAGGCGACTTTGCGTCCACGCCGCCTCAGCGAGTTCATCGGGCAGCAACAACTGAAGGAGAATCTGGCGATTTTCATTCAGGCGGCGCGTGGGCGTGGTGAGCCGTTAGACCATGTGCTGTTGTTCGGTCCGCCCGGCTTGGGGAAGACCACCATCGCCACCATTATTGCGAACGAGATGGGTGTGCCCATCCATCTCACCTCTGGTCCCGCCATCGAGCGACCGGGTGATTTGGCTGCGATTCTGACCAGCCTGGAGCCGGGACAGGTGCTTTTTATCGACGAGATTCATCGGCTGGGTCGCCCGGTGGAGGAGGTGCTTTACCCCGCGATGGAGGATTTCCAGATCGATATTGTGCTGGGCAAGGGTGCGGGGGCACGCTCGCTTCGGCTGGATTTGCCTCCCTTCACGGTGGTGGGGGCGACCACGCGGGCAGGGCTGCTCACTTCGCCCCTGCGCGACCGCTTCGGGATTGTCCACTACTTCCAGTTCTACACGCCCGATGAGCTGGCGCAGATTGTGCGTCGCTCCGCGCGCATCCTGCAGGTCGAGATCGAGGAGGCAGCGGTGCAGGAGATTGCCACGCGCTCGCGCGGCACACCCCGTATCGCAAATCGCCTTTTGCGCCGCATCCGCGACTTCGCCCAGGTGCTGGGTGAAGGCAAAATCACGCTGGAGATTACGCGCGATGCGCTGCAACGGCTCGGCGTGGATGAACGCGGCTTGGACGAGATGGACCACAAAATCTTGCGCACGCTTATCGAGAAGTTTGGTGGGGGACCGGTCGGGCTGGATACGCTCGCCGCTGCCATCCAAGAGGATGCGGGCACCATCGAAGAGATGTACGAGCCGTACCTGATGCAGCTGGGCTTTCTGCAGCGTACCCCACGCGGTCGGATGGCAACGGCGGCGGCTTGGCAGCATCTCAAACTGGAGCCACCCCCTCTGGCGTGGCAGCCCGCGCTGGAGCTGAACCCAGAGAGGTAAAATGCGCGGGATGGATCGGCTCACGGCGCGTGTGCTGCTTTTTCTGACGGTGCGCGTGATGGTGAACAGTTTCCGTCGCGCCTTCGAGAACCCCCTGCGCGCAGTGTTGACCATCTTGGTGTTGGGCTTCATCGTATGCGGCTGGGGCAGCGCGTTGCTGGGGATGCTGATCGAGCCTGTCCGCCCACCTCGCACCCCTTCGCCGATGTTGGATCCAATGGCAGCGCTGGGGCGCAGCATGGTGATTGTGCTGGCGTTGCACCTTGCCTACATTGTGTTGGGGCTGCTGCCGAGCTTTTCGCGCGGCTTTTTTAGCTACTTTGTGGAGGGCGATGTCCATTTTCTCTTTCCCACGCCGATTCAGCCGTTGACCCTGTTTCGTGGGTTGCTCTTTGTGCGGGGCGCAATCGGCACGGTGGCGCTGATGCTGATGTTGATTATTTATTTGTTGATGCTGGGTGGGCGTTCCATGCGCCAGCTGGCGATGGTGGCAACCCCGCAGGCAGGGAGCTGGGCGTTGCTTGCATATCCGCTTCTGTTTCTGGTGATGTCGCTTGCGCTGCTGTGGCTGGGCGTGGCAATCCGCCTCATGGAGATGCATCGTCCCCATTTGCTCACTTGGTTCTGGGTAGGTATCGTGGGCTGGGCACTGGTGGGCGTGGGGCTGGTGGTCGGGCGTGTGTGGTTTCTCGTGCAGCGGACCGATGAATCGCTCTTTGCAGCCCTGCAAGCCGGTATCGAGTGGCTGCCTGCGACCCTCTGGCTGCTGCCGGCGCGTGCCTTGAGCGATGCGATGCTGGTGGTCTATCGTGGTTGGACACCTGCTATCGGGCTGGGGCTGCTTTTCTGGTTGGGTGTGCTGCTGTGGGCGGATCGGCGCATCGTGCGCAACACGGGTTATCTGTATGAGCTGGCGTCGGTGCTGGCACAGCGCAGCACCCGTCTGCGTCTGGCGCGGAGCGACCCCATGCGCGCAGCGTATCAGCGTGCCCTTGAGCGGATGAGTGAGCGGGCACGCCCTGTGCGCACCCTGCGCTGGCTGGAGCGATGGACGCCGCGTGGCGTGTGGGCGCTGCTCTGGCGCGACCTGCTGCTGTCGTGGCGCCTGCAGGGTTGGGGGCTGGTGCTGATGCTGCTCCTGTTGGTTGCCCTGCCCACTCTCCCACTGGGGCTCATGCGCTACTTCACAGGGAAGGATTCACTCGCTGCCGCCAAAGCGATTTACCTGATGATGCAGTACATGATTATGCTGATGATGGCGGTGGGCAGCTACTATGGGATTATAGACCTGCTGCGGCGAGTGGAGCTGCAGAAGCCGCTGCCGTTCAGTTCACGCGAGGTGGTGCTGGTGGAGTCGCTGCCCACCGCGCTGCTGGTGCTGGCGATGCAGCTGATGGTTGCTCTCCTTGCGATTTTGCTGTTTCCGCAGGCGTGGGGTTTCTGGCTGGGGATGGGGTTGGTGGTGGCATCATTTGCGCCCGTGCTGCAGATGGCGATGTGGATGTTGGCGATGCTGAACCCCGATCCGAATGACTACACGCAGCGGCTGGTGCTGGGGCTGTTGATGTTCCCGACGATATTGCTGGCAGGTTTGCCTGGGGGGTTGATTCTGCTGGTGGGACTGCTGTTGAAAGTGCCTCTGGTGCTGGTTGCCTTGTTGGTGGTGTTGGGGAACCTGTCGGTGGGTGCGCTTTTTGTGGCGATTAATTCCCGCCTTTATGAGCGGTTCAGCCCTGTGGATTAGCGTAGGGGAGGTGTGTGCCCCCTACTCGTGTTCGCCTTTTGGGGGGCGGGTCATGAGGCTCTGGAGCGCGTCGCGTACCGCGCAGCGACCGCGCAACAGGCTGGCAATTGCGCTCAACAGCGGCATCTCCACTTGATGCTGGCATGCCAGCTGCTCGGCGACCAGGGCGGTGGTGTAGCCTTCGGCGACCTGCCCCAATTGCCGCAGGGCATCGGTGGGCGCCACACCCTGCGCAATCGCGTAGCCCAGCCGATAGTTGCGGCTCAGTTTGCTCGCCGCGGTGGCGAACAGATCGCCCACGCCTGTAAGCCCCATAAAGGTCTCCGGACACGCGCCACATGCCACGCCCAATCGGCGCATCTCGGCAAGCCCGCGCGTGAGCAGCGCGCCTTTGGTGTTATCGCCGAAGCCCAGCCCATCGCTGATGCCCGCGCCGATGGCGTAGACATTTTTGAGTGCGCCCCCCAGCTCCACGCCGATGATGTCGTGGTTGGTGTAGACGCGCAGGGTGGGACTCATAAAGAGCTGCTGCACCTCCGCAGCGGCATCGAGACGGACCGAGGCGGCGACCGTGGCGGTCGGGATGCCCCGCACAATCTCCACCGCCAAGTTCGGTCCCGATAGCACGACAAGCCGTTCCAGCGGCAGACCTGCCGATTCCTGCACCACTTCGCTGAGCCGCTTGCCCGTCTCCGGTTCCAGCCCCTTGCCAGCAATCACCCAATAGGATCCATTTTGCGGCAGTTGCGAGGCAACTGCCCGCACGGCAGCGGAGGGCACTGCCAGCACCAGCATGGCACATTCCGATAAGGCGTCCAGTTCGGTTATGGGGACAATACTATCGGGCAAGGTCGCCTCGGGCAGATAGCGTCGGTTGACGCGTTCGTGCGCTATTTGCCGAATCAGTTCCGCGTTTCGCCCCCAGAGGTAGACGGGTTGCCCTTGTTGACCCAGCACCCACGCCAGCGCGGTGCCCCACGAGCCTGCCCCAACAACGCCAATCGGTTCAGCCCTCATCGTTTGCTGGCTCCTCCTGCCACTCGGATGCCAACTGCTTCAGCAGCTCGGCTGCCTGTTGCACCTTTGTTCGGGGAACCCACACATAGATTTGGTTCAGTGGGGGATAGGGAAACGGGGTAAAGGGCGGCGTATGCGCATCGATGCGATGCTCGCGCAGGTAATCGCGCACCAGCGTTGCCTCCAGCTCATCGAAGGCGACCGCTACTGCCACAAAATGACCCGATTGGAGCCGCTCCGACTCGCCCAAAATGTACCAGCGCACGACCCAAAGAGTACCCGATTCACTCTCTCCAAATCCTGATTCACTATGGAATAACCCCTCTGTGGAGGTACGGGATGTGGCGATGGCATAGGGTGCTTTGCGCGGAGAGTTGGGCGATTGTGCTGGTCTGCTTGGCGGACCTGTTCACCACGATTGCCTTGCTCACACGCGGGCTGGCAGAAGAGGGCAACCCCATCATGCGCTACTATCTGGCGCATGGGCTGCTACCTTTTGCCCTGGCGAAGTTGGTGCTGGTGGCGGCGCCTGTTGTGATTATCGAATGGGGGCGACGCCACCGCCCGCACACGGTGAAGCTGTTGGCGCGTGCCGGCGTGCTGGTCTATCTCACCCTCTATGCAGGCATGTTTTTCACGATTAATGTGCCCGCGCTGATGACGGTGGCGCGTTTCGATAAGGAGGCAATTGAGATGCCCGCTGCCTCGCCAGAGGAGCTGATGCGTGAGCGGGCACGGATGGGCAAACCGGTAAAGGTGCGGTTCCCGCCCCCTAATGTTCCGCGCGGCAAGCTGTGAGGGAAGGCTCACGGTGCTATCCCGCCCCTTATTCCAGGGGTGGTCGACGCCGATGCCAGTCGGTCTCGGACTGGAAAATCTGTGCCAGAGCCAGGATTTTGGCTTCCTCATAGGCAGCACCGATTAGCTCCAGCCCCAGTGGCAAACCATCGGTGGTGAAACCCATCGGCACCGAGATAGAGGGCAAGCCGGCGAGGTTGGCGAAGCCCCCGTTGCCGCCCATATGCACCCAGGTCTCGTTGAAGCTTTTGTCGATGGGGAGTGCGCCCTGCAACAGGGTGGGGGCAATCAACACATCAACCTCTTCGAACAGGGCTGCCACGGCGCGGATGGCGGCATGGCGAATGCGCATCGCGCGCAGGTAGTCCACGGCTGGAACGGCAAGCCCTGCCAGCAGACCATCCATCTGGGCTGGGTCGCGCAGCGTGCGCAGTTGGGGGCTTCGAATGAGATTTTCGAAGGCGGAGGCGCCCTCAGCGGTGATAATCACCTCGGCTGCCGCGTTGAAAGGATAGTCGGGTAGCCGCACCTCACGCAGCGTGTAGCCGCGTTTGCGGAACAGCTGCACCGCCTCTTCGAACGCCTTCTGCGCCTCCGGTGCATGGCTGAAATCGGTCGGCAGCACGCCCAATCGGAATGGGTAGCGGCGCCAGGCACTGAACCGATAGCGGAAGGCAGGCTGACCCAGGGTGGAGGGGTCATTCGGGTCGGCTCCTGCGATGATTTGCAGCACTTGGGCGCAATCCTCGGCACTGCGTGCCATCGGTCCGATTTTGTCCATCGTCCAGGAGAGTGCCATCGCGCCATATCGGCTGACCCGTCCATAGGTAGGGCGTAAACCGGTGATACCACAGAAGGCAGCAGGCACGGTGATGGAACCCCAGGTTTCAGTGCCCAGCGCGAAGCTCACCGTGCCGGCAGCGACCGCGGCACCCGAGCCACTGCTCGAACCGCCTGCCCAGCGAGAGGGGTTCCACGGGTTGCGGCAGGCACCGGTCGCCGACGCATGCGCATACTCATAGCCTCCACCGCCTGCCAGCTCGATCATTGCCAGCTTCGCAATCAACACCGCACCCGCTTCACGCAGACGGGTGATAACGGTCGCGTCATAGTCAAACACCTGGTTTTGGTGAGCAGGTGAGCCCCAAGTGGTGGGGAGACCACGCGTAGCGAACAGGTCCTTAGCGCCATAAGGGATACCGTGCAGCGGACTGCGCACCCGTCCCGCTTTGCGCTCCTTATCTGCCTGCTCCGCTTGCTGGAGTGCGAGCGACTCGGTGAGCATCACAACGGCGTTCAGTGCCATCCCGCGCCTTTTCAGCGCGTCCAGGTAGGCGCGTGTAAGCTCGACCGAGCTGAGCGTGCCTGCCCGCATCAGCCGTGCCTGCTCGGTGGCGGTCAGAAAAAGCAGCTCCTCACTCATGCGCTTGACCTCCGCTGTGCAGGAGGAACCGGATGAAACACAAAGCCCGGCTCGGAACCTTCAGGCAATCGGAACTGACGCAGGCGACGGAGCAGCTCATTTTGCGCTTTGAGCGATTGCACCAGTCGAGTGCGCATCGCTTCGTCCAACGGCTCTCCCCGTACCGCTTGCACCACCTCTAACCAGACCGATTCGGTCTCCCCCTCGGTCTGGGTGTCATCACCCCTGGCGAGTGCAAGCGGTGCCAGGGGCATGGTGAGCATCAGCCAAGTAAACTCGCGCCGAGTCATGGCACGATTATACCAGCGGGTATACTCGATGCGGAGGGTTATGGAATGAAGGTAGGCATTATCGGTGGAGGTGGGCGGGTCGGCTCGAATGCCGCCTATGCCCTGCAACTTCGGGGTGCGGTCTCCGAAATCGTGTTGCTGGACATCAATCGGGAGGCAGCCGAGGGCGAGGCGTTAGACCTTCGGCACGGCGCGGCGATGTCGCAGCCCATCCGATTCTCGGTCGGCGATTATGCCGACCTGCAGGGCGCGAACCTGGTCATCATTACGGCAGGGCTGCGCCGACGCCCCGACGAAAGCCGACTCGAGCTGATCAACCGCAATGTGGGACTGTTCCGCGAGATTCTCGGCTCGATTCGCGGCGTGTCGCTTGCACCTGATGCCATCCTGCTGGTGGTATCGAACCCTGTCGATATCCTGACCTATCTGGCGGTTCGCGAATCGGGTTTGCCACCGGAGCGGGTGATTGGCTTGGGCACGGTGCTGGATACATGCCGATTCCGCTCGCTCCTGGCGGAGCATTTTGGCGTAGCGGCGACCGATGTGAACGCCCTCATCTTAGGCGAGCATGGCGATTCGATGGTGCCCATCTGGAGCTGCGCCACCATCGCTGGCGTGCCCCTTAAAGACTTTGCGGGCTACAGCAAAGAGAAGATGGAGGCGATTTTCGAACTCACGCGCCAAGGCGGTGCGGAGGTCATTCGGCTCAAGGGTGGTGCAGGCTATGCCGTCGGTGTCGCCATCTGCGAGGTGGTGAACGCCATTGCCTTAGACAAGCATCAGGTGCTGCCCGTGTCCACCCTGCAGCAAGGTGTGTTGGGCATTCGGGATGTGTGCTTCTCGTTGCCCACGCGACTGGGACGCCGTGGGGTGGAGCAGGTTATCGAGATAGCGGTCAGCGAAGAGGAGCGCGAGGCTTTACAGCGTTCCGCCGCCGTGCTGAAGGAGACCCTTCAGAAGGTGATGGGCTGACATGCCGCTGTATGAGTATCGCTGCTTGGCGTGTCGTCGCCGATTTGTGCAGCTGCTGCGCATTGCGGAGCGGGATGCGCCGCCACCGTGTCCGCACTGCGGGGCGCAGCAAGCCCAGCGACTCGTCTCGCGCGTGGCACGCCTGCGCACCGAAGACCAGCTCCTGGACGATTTGGCAGACCGCATGGAGATGGCAGGCGACCCCGACGACCCCCGCACCATGCGCCAGTTTATCCATGAGATGAGCGCTGCCATCGATGAGGACCCGCACGAAATGGAAGCGCTCTTTGAAGAGGAGCTGTCCGCATCGTCCGACTTGTCTGACCAGTCGGATGGGTCAGACGAGATGGACTAAGCGGGAGCCGTTGCCATGCAACTTTCCCCTGAGGATCGGGCACTTATCGAGGCGGCACGCCGGGCACAGCCGCAGGCGTATGCCCCCTACTCGGGCTACGCGGTGGGTGCGGCGGTGCGCACCACCGATGGGCGCCTCTTTACGGGCTGCAACATCGAGAACGCCAGCTATGGCTTGTCGATCTGCGCCGAGCGGGTGGCAGTCTTTCGCGCGGTGGCGGACG
>Ga0079995_1087585_pt1 | contig 37422 bp, 28 predicted proteins | sample FaiFalFF_MnMetaG_2_FD_69198 | JGI IMG/M metagenome (GOLD analysis project Ga0079995, IMG submission 69198) | Freshwater microbial communities from Yellowstone National Park, Wyoming, USA - Fairy Falls C (FF_Mn_C) (SPADES assembly) (version 4) | ecosystem: Environmental > Aquatic > Freshwater >...
TGGAGTGATCTGGGATGGAGAGTTTGATCCTGGCTCAGGGGGAACGCTGGCGGCGTGCCTAATGCATGCAAGTCGGACGGGAGCACGCTCTGGCGTGCCGACCGTGGCGGACGGGTGCGTAACACGTGGGGAACCTGCCCGGGTGCGGGGGATAACCCGGGGAAACTCGGGCTAATACCCCATACGCTTGGCTGGTGGTGGGCCGGCCAAGGAAAGGCGCAGGCGACTGTGCTGTGCTCGGAGGGCCCTGCGGCCTATCAGCTAGACGGTAGGGTAACGGCCTACCGTGGCGATGACGGGTAGCTGGTCTGAGAGGATGGCCAGCCACACGGGCACTGAGACACGGGCCCGACTCCTACGGGAGGCAGCAGCAGGGAATCTTCCGCAATGGGGGCAACCCTGACGGAGCGACGCCGCGTGCGGGAGGAAGCCCTTCGGGGTGTAAACCGCTGTTCGGGGGGACGATCGAGCGACGGTACCCTCGGAGCAAGTCCCGGCTAACTACGTGCCAGCAGCCGCGGTAAGACGTAGGGGGCGAGCGTTACCCGGAGTCACTGGGCGTAAAGGGCGTGTAGGCGGCTGGGTACGCCGCGTGTGAAAGTCCCCGGCTCAACCGGGGAGGGTCGCGCGGGACGGCCTGGCTCGAGGGCGGGAGAGGCGGGTGGAATTCCCGGTGTAGCGGTGAAATGCGTAGAGATCGGGAGGAACGCCGGTGGCGAAGGCGGCCCGCTGGCCCGTACCTGACGCTGAGGCGCGAAGGCGTGGGGAGCGAACCGGATTAGATACCCGGGTAGTCCACGCAGTAAACGATGCGGGCGAGGTGTGGGTGGTGTTGACCCCATCCGTGCCGGCGCCAACGCAGTAAGCCCGCCGCCTGGGGAGTACGGCCGCAAGGCTAAAACTCAAAGGAATTGACGGGGGCCCGCACAAGCAGCGGAGCGTGTGGTTTAATTCGACGCAACGCGAAGAACCTTACCAGGGCTTGACATGCCACCGAACCTGGCTGAAAGGCTGGGGTGCCCGGTGAGGGAACGGTGGCACAGGTGCTGCATGGCTGTCGTCAGCTCGTGCCGTGAGGTGTTGGGTTAAGTCCCGCAACGAGCGCAACCCTCGGGGTCAGTTACGCGGGTGTCTGACCCGACTGCCGGGGAAAGCCCGGAGGAAGGAGGGGATGACGTCAAGTCAGCATGGCCCTGACGCCCTGGGCGACACACACGCTACAGTGACCGGGACAGTGGGCAGCGAAGGGGCGACCTGGAGCCAATCCCGCAAACCCGGTCGTGGTGGGGATCGCAGGCTGCAACCCGCCTGCGTGAACGCGGAGTTGCTAGTAACCGCCGGTCAGCCATACGGCGGTGAATACGTTCCCGGGCCTTGTACACACCGCCCGTCACGTCACGAAAGCTGGCTTCACCTGAAGCCGGTGGGCCAACCGGCGCACGCTGGGGGCAGCCGTCGAGGGTGGGGCTGGTGATTGGGACGAAGTCGTAACAAGGTAGCCGTACCGGAAGGTGCGGCTGGATCACCTCCTTTCTAGGGAGCGCTGGCTCCCGGGTCAACCGGGGTGGCGCAGCACCGGAGGGTGCAGGACGGGGCGGGGCCAGGGAGGCTCGCCTGAGGAGGCGGGGCTGCTCCCCGCGGAGGGCGTCCGCCTGCTGGTCCCCGAACCCGGAGCCGTCACCTCGTTGTCGAGGTCGGTCGCTGGCACTCGACCACACCCGAGTTGTCGGGGTGGCGTGGGCGTTTAGCTCAGTTGGTTAGAGCACACCCCTGATAAGGGTGAGGTCCCTGGTTCGAATCCAGGAACGCCCACCGTGCGTCGATTATGGGGCTGTAGCTTAGTTGGGAGAGCGCCGCCTTTGCACGGCGGAGGTCAGGGGTTCGAGTCCCCTCAGCTCCACATCGAGCGCAGGCACCTTAACAAGCGAGTGGATGTGTCATCGCGCTGAACTGACGGGTTCGAAAGCGCCGAGGTGGTTCCGCTGTGCCTGTTTGCCGGTGGCGAGCAGAAGCTACTGGTGCGGACTGGGGTGAGGGGCACACGGTGGATGCCTAGGTGGTCAGGGCCGAGGAAGGACGCGGCCGAGCGGCGAAACGCCCCGGGGAGCTGCGGGCGAGCGGAGATCCGGGGGTGTCCGAATGGGGCAACCTGGCGCGGTGGGGAGCCGCGTCGCCCTCTTGGGAAGGGTGAGAGGGGGACCTCTTGCTCGACTGGGAGGGTGGGCACCGGGGGAAGTGAAACATCTCAGTACCCCGAGGAAGAGAGAGCGATTCCCGGAGTAGTGGCGAGCGAAACGGGAGGAGCCCAAACCGTCGTCGCCCAGAGGGCTGCCGTCCGGAAGCGGCGACGGGGTTGGACGGCCTGTCCGGGCCAAGCGGCAGGGCGGCCGCGGGCGCCTGAGTGGGAGCCGAACGCTGCTGGAAGGGGCGACCGGAGAGGGTGAGAGTCCCGTAGGCGGACTGCGCAGGTGCTCGTGGGACAGGTGCGTGAGTACCACGGGGCACGAGGAACCCTGTGGGAAGCTGGGGGGGCCACCCCTCCAAGGCTAAACACCCTGACCGACCGATAGCGGAGAGTACCGTGAGGGAACGGTGAAAAGGACCCCGGCGAGGGGGGTGAAAGAGCGCCTGAAACCGTGTGCCCACAGGCGGTCGGAGCCGCGGTGAGCGGTGACGGCGTGCCTATTGGAGCATGAGCCGGCGAGTGGCCGGGCGTGGCGAGGCGAAGGGGGAGGCACCTGGAGCCGGAGCGAAAGCGAGTCTGAAGAGGGCGAGAAAGTCGCGCCTGGCCGACCCGAAACCGGGTGAGCTACCCCTGGCCAGGCTGAAGCGCGGGGGAGACCTGCGTGGAGGGCCGAACCGGTGTCCGTGGCAAAGGGCTCGGAGGAGCTGGGGGTAGGGGTGAAATGCCAAGCGAACCCGGAGATAGCTGGTTCTCCCCGAAATGGCTTGAGGGTCAGCCTTGCTGGGAGGCAGCTGGAGGTAGAGCACCGTTTCGGTGCGGGGGCGTTGGCCTACCAAGCCGAGGCGAACTCCGAATGCTGGCTGCTGGTCGGCAGGAGTGAGACCTGGGGCGAAAAGGTTCTGGGTCGAGAGGGGAACAGCCCAGACCGCCGGCTAAGGTCCCCAAGTCCGGGCTGAGTGGTCAAGGAGGTGCGGGTGCGCAGACAACCAGGAGGTTGGCTTAGAAGCAGCCATCCTTGAAAGAGTGCGTAACAGCTCACTGGTCGAGCGCCCGTGCGCCGAAAATGACGCGGGGCGAAGCCCGGCACCGAAGCCGCGGGTCGCGCGCTGCGGGAGGCGGCGTGCGGCGGTAGGGGAGCGTCGGCGTCGGCGGGGAAGGTGCGGCGGGAGCCGTGCTGGAGCGGCGCCGAGTGCGAATGCCGGCACGAGTAGCGGAAGGGCGGTGAGAATCCGCCCCGCCGGAGAGTGCCGAAGGGTTCCGCAGCGATGCTCGTCAGCTGCGGGTGAGGCGGTCCTCAGCTGAGGGCGGAAGCCGTAGGCGAGGGGCAGCCGGTCAAGATTCCGGCCCCACCGGCGCCCGATCGAGCGATGGGGGGACGCCAGGCCGAGGGTCCGGCGGTCGGAGGGACCGTCCAAGCCAGGGGGCGTGGCCGAGGGAAAGCCCGGCCGGAAGCGCCGACTGGCGAGTGCGAGGCGGGGGTGAGGCCCTGCCGAGCGGACCTGGCGGTCTGGCCGAGAAAAGCCTCTAGCGAGGGCGGCGGTGACCGTACCGCAAACCGACACAGGTCGGCTGGTGGAGGACACCGAGGCGGACGGGAGAACCCCCGTCAAGGAACTCGGCAAATTGCCCCTGTAACTTCGGGAGAAGGGGGGCCCCGGTAGGGTGATGAGCCCGAGGGGGTTGCAGAGAGCAGGCCCGCGCGACTGGTTACCAAAACCACAGGTCTCGGCGAAGGCGGAAAGCCGACGTATCGGGGCTGACGCCTGCCCAGTGCCGGAAGGTGAACCGGAGGGGTGGAGAGCCCCGAAGGGAAGCCCCGGTGAACGGCGGCCGTAACTATAACGGTCCTAAGGTAGCGAAATTCCTCGTCGGGTAAATTCCGACCCGCACGAAAGGCGTCACGACGTGGGCACTGTCTCGACGGGGGGCCCGGTGAAACTGCTGGACCCGTGCAGAAGCGGGTGACCCGCGGCGGGACAAAAAGACCCCGTGGAGCTTGACTGCAGCTTGCCACTGGGTGCGGGCCCGGCCTGTGCAGGATAGGTGGGAGGCTGAGAAGCGGGGCCGCCAGGCTCCGTGGAGCCGCCGGTGAGATACCACCCTGGCGGGGTTTGCGCCCTCACCTGGCCCGCGGGAACGCGGGCAGGGACCGTGGCTGGTGGGCAGTTTGACTGGGGCGGTCGCCTCCTAAAGGGTAACGGAGGCGCCCAAAGGTCCCCTCAGGCCGGATGGCAATCGGCCGGAGCGTGCATGGGCAGCAAGGGGGCTTGACTGCGAGGGGGACATCCCGAGCAGGGCCGAAAGGCGGGCCAAGTGACCCCACGGTTCCGTGTGGGCGGGCCGTGGATCAACGGATAAAAGCTACCCCGGGGATAACAGGCTGATCGGGCCCAAGAGTTCACATCGACGGCCCGGTTTGGCACCTCGATGTCGGCTCGTCGCATCCTGGGGCTGGAGGAGGTCCCAAGGGTTGGGCTGTTCGCCCATGAAAGCGGCACGTGAGCTGGGTTCAGAACGTCGTGAGACAGTTCGGTCTCTATCCGCCGCGGGCGTCGGACGGTTGCGGGGAGCTGGCCCTAGTACGAGAGGACCGGGCTGGACGGACCGCTGGTGTGCCAGTTGTCGGCCAACCGGCAGCGCTGGGTAGCCATGTCCGGACGGGATAACCGCTGACAGCATCTAAGCGGGAAGCCCACCCCAAGATGAGCCGTCCCACCCCACACGGGGGTAAGGCCCCGGGGAGATGACCCGGTAGCGAGGCGGCCGGTGGACAGCGGGTAACCGACTGGAGCCAAGCCGTCCTCATGGCCGAGGCCAGTCCTCACCTCGCTTCTCGCCCGTCCACTGAGCAAGCAGGCACAGCAGAGCCGACCTCAGCGATCGAGCCCGTCCGTCGAAGCATCTTTCCTTCTCGTCGCGTGTGCGCGTGGCCGAGAGCGGTGTGGCAACACCCCGCTCCATCCCGAACCGGGTCGTGCCCCACACCAGCGCCGGAGAGTACTGCGCGGGCAACCGCGTGGGAGGCGAGGCCGCTGCGCGCACACCCGACGAGAAGGTTCGCGATGACCCATCCGCTCGCCCGCCGCGGGGTGGAGCAGCGGCAGCTCGCTGGGCTCATAACCCAGAGGTCGTGGGTTCGAATCCCACCCCCGCTACCAGAACGACGAGCCCTCGGCAGCACTGCCGAGGGCTCGTCACATGAGGAGGACGACGTGTCGGGCGATTTCTCGATTTCAGGCAGCTGGTCCCGGTTTCGCGCGTTTGCCGCCCGAGCGTGGTTTTTCATCTTCGTTTTGCTGGTGACCTTGTTTCTCTTGCGGCATCGAACTGAACTGGCGGAATTGCGTCATTTCCCAATTGTCCGACCACAATGGCTACTCCTGACCAGTGCTGCCCAAGGGCTCGTTCTGCTGTCCATCATCTGGCAATTGCGTCTCCTGCTCGCTGCTTCGGGGTTTTCTGTACCGCTCTCGAGACTCTTCCGGGCTGATCTCCATCGGGTCGCGGTTAGTACTGTCACCCCAGCTGGCTCGGCAGCCGGCGTCCTGGTCTTCGCGGCGGATCTGCAAGCAGTAGGTGTTCCGACGACAGCAGCAGTGGCTGCCACAGTAACCTATGGTGTCGTGGGATTGTTCTCTTTCCTGCTCTTGCTTCCACTCACTGTTCTGCTCCTCGTCACTCGACAGCTTATCTCACTACCTCTCTCCTTGCTTCTCTTTCTCGGCGCTCTCGTGCCCATCGTGTTGCTTCTCTTGCTACCGTGGGCACTGCGTCACGGTATGCCACGCTTGTCGAGGATGTCGCTCGTTCGGGGATTCGTGGAGACCGCTCGCTCGTACCGAATTTCCGTACTCGGACGAGTTCTCGTCCTGGCACTCGCAGTCGATCTTCTCAATGTTGCCATTCTGTATGGTGGAGTGCGAGTCGTCGGCGGGGCGTTGACGCTCGCTGAAGCACTCATCGCCTATCAAGGTGCCTATCTCTTTGCATTCCTGATTCCATTCGCGCAGGGAAGCGGAGCGGTCGAACTCGCTGGGACGAGCTTGCTGACGGCTCTGGGTCTCCCTGCACCGACTGCGCTCGCGGCCGTGTTGCTCTGGCGGGCCCATGAACTTTGGTTCCCTTTTCTGCTCGGTACTGCACTCTCGGTGCAGCGGGAGCCGGTGATCCGCCGTGCATTGGATCGCCTTCCCGCATTACTGCTCCTTTGGTCGGGAATCGTGGGCATGGTCGGGCTTCTCGAACCGCACCATCACCGAGTGGTGCCTCGTCGTCTGGAGACCACTGGACTGCTCGAACCGTGGGAGTTCTCTCGCAATCTCGAATTACTCGTGGCTTTCCTGTCGATCATCATCGCTTGGCAGGTGTGGCGCCGAAAACGTACAGGTTGGCTCGCGGCGACACTGCTGCTTAGCGTTTCGTTGTTCCATCAGTTGATCTGGCGACGCGATGAACTCCTTTTGGCGCTCACAATGCTCGCGCTCGGGCTTCTGCTCGTGCGCTGGCGCACCTATCGAGTTCGGTCAGATATCCCGAGTATTTGGAGGGGATTCGCTCTGGCCGGTCTTGGCCTCACTACCACGTTGCTCTATGGCACGATCGGGCTCATGCTCTTGAGCCGACACGCGCTCGTTCCCAAGCATCTCTCGTTTTGGGATGCACTCACGGTACTGATACGATCGGCATGGGGCTTCTTGCCCTGGGCTGTCGAACCAGTGTCGCGTTACGGAGGGTGGTTTCTCGACTCTGTCACGCTGCTCGCGGGTGCATCCCTTCTGAACGCCGCCTGGAGCATCGGGCGGCCGGTGATCTGGCGGTCATGGGGCTACGAATCAGAACGGCAGCGAGCACGAGCCATCATTCAAGCATGCGGCAACTCGTCCCTCGACTTCTTCAAGTTTTGGCCTGACAAGCTCTTCTTCTTCCCGCGAGAAGTGCGTGGAGTGGTGAGTTACCGCATCGTCGGTCGGGTCGCACTGGTACTCGGTGATCCCAATGTGTGTGGGGAGCGATTCGGGACAGCTCTGGACGGCTTTCTCGATTTCTGCGATCTGAACGACTGGGAACCAGCATTTCATCAAGTTGGGGAGCAGTATCTGGCCGACTACCGTGCGCGAGGGCTGCGATTTTTCAAAATAGGCGAAGAGGCAGTCGTTGATCTCACAACGTGGTCGCTCGATCGCCCAGGGTTGAAAGAGTTGCGCTACCTCGTGCGGAGATCGCAGCGCGAGAACTACCGGTTCGAGGTGCTCGAGCCGCCGCTTCCCGACGATGTGGTCGAAGAACTCGCGGACGTCTCCAATGAATGGTTGTCGCTGCCAGGTCGACGCGAACACGGGTTCACGCAGGGACAGTTTTCCCGTGCCTATGTGCGATCGACTCCTGTTGCGCTGATCCGGGATCCAACCGGTAAGGTCGTCGCCTTCGCGAATCTCATACCGAGTGGGGTACCAGGCCAGGCGACGATCGACCTGATGCGGCGTCGGCACCAGCCGTACGGTGCGATGGATGTCTTGTTCGCCCTGCTCTTCCAGTGGCTGCGTGAGCAGGGATATACATCGTTCTCGCTGGGTCTGGCTCCGCTGAGTGGAGTAGACCTACCGCTTGTGGGGACGGACCCGATTCGGGAACACTTTTTCCGGCTCATCGAACCATTTTTCTCTGTCCAAGGGCTCCGCCATTTCAAGGCCAAGTTCGATCCTCGCTGGGAACCGCGCTTTCTCGTCTTCCGCTCAGCGAGCGCACTCCCCGCTATCGGATTAGCCCTGTTGAAAGCGACTTCCACCGAGGTCTCGCACGTGGACAGCGATCTTCCCGAGTTGCAGATCGCCTGAGTCACCTGTCTCTCCCGGTCAGGCATCCCTCGTATTGGCTAGGTCTCTCATACTTCTCACCTATGTGGCGGGACTTCTCCTGTGCCGTGGAAACGATGATGGGAATGGTTCGTGGCGGGAGGCACCATGCGTCGAGCAGGTCGCCTGTATCTTCTCGCCGGGTTCGTCCTGGCAACGGTCGCGGTCGTCCTCGGCATCATCGCCCTGCAGCGCCAACGTGAGCCAGTGATGCCAACGCAGACGACCACGCCTACCACACAGGTGGTCGTGGCAGCGCGCGACGTGCGTGCTGGCTCAGTGCTGACGAGCGAGGATGTGACGGTCGTGGAGACGGATCCTGCCTCAGTCGCACCCGGCACCGCGCGGCAGCCTGATCAAGTGGTCGGGCTCGTCGTCGCCGGTGATCTCGTTGCTGGGCAGCGTATCTTGCTGGCGAATCTGGTCTTACCCAGTGTCTCGAACACTGTGCAGCCTGGTAAGCGTGCAGTGGCCATCCCTGTGGATCGAATCAATGCGCTCGGCGGCCTGCTCCAACCCAACGACTCGATCGACCTCATTTATGCCGGACGACTCGACCTCGTGCGGATCCTTCCTACCGAACCGCTCGAACTCGCCGACAGCGCACAGGGGTTCAGCCCACCGCCCGAGTCGGTCAAGCTCCCCGAACCCGGAAGCGGGAGTAGCCAATCTCGTCGTTATCCCTATCCGGGTGAGCCAGGTTCTCGGGTCGTGATCAGCGATACGGGCGAGGGGCAGCCGGTCACAAAAATCATCGTGCAAAACCTTCGCATCCTGCAGGTCATTGCGGGAACGTCGGTGGTCGTGAGCTCGCCCGGCCAAGCGCGTTCTGAACTCACCAGTACCGAGCCGACGCGCACTCCCACGCCGACGGCCAACGAAGCGACTTTACCACCGGTCGATCTCTTGATCGTCGAGGCCGATCCAGAACAGGCCGAGCTGATCAGCTTTCTCCTCGATCAAAACGTCCGCTATCAGGTGATTCTCCGGGCGCGTGGCGATGCACAACCCGTGCAAGCGGACGGGGTGACCTACGATCGCCTGGTCGAGCGGTATGGACTGCCAGTTCCAGGGACGGTGGTGGTCAGCGGGGGGCCGCGATGACGGGCGAAAGTACTTTGCGCATCGTGATCGTCGACGATATCCCGGAGAGTCGGGACAACCTCGAACGACTGCTCCTTTTCGAACCGGACTTCCAGGTTGTCGGCAAAGCGGCGCGCGGCGAAGAAGCGATCGACCTTGTGCTTCGACTGGCTCCACACGTCGTCCTGCTCGACCAGACACTTCCAGACCTCGATGGGATCGAGGTCGCGAGCGCGATCACGGCTCGCGCGCCAGGAATTGGGGTCATTCTGCTCGGCGTGGAACAGGATCCCGAGATCTTGCGTCGGGCGATGCTGGCCGGTGCACGGGAGTATCTCAGTAAGCCATTCAGCTACGATGACCTCATCGAGGCTGTCCGGCGTGTGGGGCGCGTTGCGAGTCCACAGTCGATGATGTCCGCCCCAGCGACGTTCTTTGCTCCTCCCCTCGCTCCGGTGCACGAACCAGTCACGGGGCGCGAGGGGCAAGTGGTCGTGGTACTCGGCAGCAAGGGCGGCGTCGGTCGAACGTTCATCGCCACCAACCTCGCGATTTGTCTTCAGCGCGCGCTGCAACGTGAGGTCGTACTGGTCGATGCCGACCTCATGCGCGGAGACGTTGCCGTCCTTCTCAATCTCCCGGTGCACCGTTCCTGGACGGATTTGGCGCGGCTCGCTGGTCCACTCGATGGCGAACTCATCTACGAGTTCGTGACCCGTCATGTCAGTCAAGTTGGAGTCGTGCTCGCCCCGGCGCAACTCGAGGACGCAGAACGGATCGGCGCTGAGCGTGTACAGGAAGTGCTGACAGAACTCCGGCGTCGTGCTGACTTCGTCATCGTCGACACACGTGGTGGGTATGATGACGTCACGCTGGCTTGTGCGGATGTCGCCTCGACGTTGATTTGGATTTTGACGCTCGAAATGACGGCCATCAAAGAGACCAAACGGTTCCTGGAACTCGTCGAGCGACTCGGGTTCCAGCAGAAGCGGATCATGTTCGTCTTGAATCAGCAGCGCTCCGGAAGCGGACTGACTGTGGAGGAGGTAGAAGCGAGTCTCCGCTTGTCCATTCCGATCCGCATCTCGTCTGATCCTCAGGCGGTGATCGCGAGCATCAACGAGGGAACGCCGCTCGCCTGGCAGCACCGACAGCATCGCATCACGGCTGAGTTGATGCAGTTGGCAGAACTCCTGGCGAACGAGTCGCGAGAAGTCGTGCTGCACGCAGGGGTTCGCAAACGTCGCCTGCCTTTCTTGAGCGTCTCTCACCGATGGACCAACGGGAGGGGATGAGTGCCATGTCGCTGCTCCGGCGATTGAGTACGGCAGGTGACACTGGTCTGCTCGCAACCGAAGTGCCGGCCGATCGCCCAGACGAGCCAGAGCAGTCACGCGGACCGATGGGAACCGGCCAACTCGCGCAGACGCTCAAACGACCGAGTCTGCGAGCGAGTGCTGCGGCTTCATCCAACGAGAATGCCTTTCAACAGCTCAAGGGTCGAGTGCAACAGCGGGTCATCGCTGAGCTCGATCCGCGCATGGATCTCAGCGACCCTGATCGTGTGCGCCGTACCCTCGAGGAAACGTTTCTCTCGGTGCTGGAATCGGAGGGAATCGTCCTCGGTCGCACGGAACGGCACCGGCTGTTCGAAGCGATCGTTGCAGAAATTCTCGGTTATGGCCCGATCGAACCCTTGCTGAAGGACAACACCGTGACCGAGATCATGGTGAACGGTCCGAAGCAGGTGTGGGTCGAACGGAACGGCAAATTGGAGAAAACGGCGATCGAGTTCGATGATGACGACCATGTCATGCGCATCATCGACCGGATCGTGTCACCGCTCGGACGGCGCATCGACGAAAGCTCGCCGATGGTGGATGCTCGCCTCCCTGATGGCTCCCGAATCAATGCGGTCATACCGCCGATATCGTTGGTCGGCCCCTGCTTGACTATTCGGAAATTCAGCCGTGATCCGCTGACGGTCGATGATTTGATTCGCTTCGGGACCATGACACCCGAGATCGCGCAGTTCTTGAAGGCATGCGTCAATGCGCGCTTGAACATCGTCGTTTCGGGAGGAACCGGGTCGGGCAAGACGACGCTCCTCAATGTTCTTTCGTCGTTCATTCCTAGTGATGAGCGCATCGTGACCATCGAGAATGCTGCCGAACTTCAGCTCCGTCAGGAGCATGTCGTCACGTTGGAGTCGCGGCCGCCCAACATCGAAGGGAAGGGTGAAGTCACGATTCGTGACCTGGTGATCAATGCCTTGCGGATGCGACCCGACCGGATCGTGGTCGGCGAGTGCCGTGGTGGCGAAGCGCTCGACATGCTGCAAGCTATGAATACGGGTCACGATGGTTCGATGACCACAGTCCACTCGAACAGTCCTCGCGACACACTTCACCGTTTAGAGACGATGGTGCTGATGGCCGGGATGGACTTGCCAGTGCGGGCCATACGTGAGCAGATCGCATCCGCACTCGATCTGATCATCCACATGGCGCGTCTCAAGGACGGGTCGCGGAAGATCGTCGCGATCACCGAGGTCCAGGGAATGGAAGGGGACGTCATCGTCCTGCAAGACATCTTCGTCTTCGAGCAGACAGGCTTCGAAAACGGGAAGGTACTCGGGCGCATCAGGCCGACCGGCGTGCGACCCAAGTTCGTGGAAAAGTTCGAGGTTGCCAACATTTACTTGCCTCCACAGATCTTCGGTGTGAACTACCAGCGACCTTTCGGGAGGTAGTCGGTGTTCGAGGATCCGCTCCTCCTCATCGCTGTTTCCCTCGCTGGAGCCGCTGTGATGCTCGTTCTGGCGGGTTTGCACGCGCGGTCTCGCGGTCACTCACTGGATCATCGACTCGAACAGTTCGCGCGCAGCGAGTCGGCGCCGGAAGAAGTGACAGCGGGTCCTCATCTCTTGGCTCGCCAGCTGGATCGTGCTGTGCGCGGGCGACCCTTCGCCGAAGCGATCCGGATGAGTCTGGCTCGTGCCGATATCCGTCTGACCGTGGGAGAGTTCCTTTTCTTGCGCGGGTTCGTGACGCTGCTCGCCTTCGTGATCGGATTCCTGCTGGGGCGAGGGATGACGCAACCTCTGCTCGGGCTCTTCACTGGCCTCGTCTTCGCAGTCAGTGGTTGGTTGGCACCGCACTACTATGTTCTCTGGCGAGGACGGCGCCGCTTACAACGGTTCGTGAATCAGCTGGGCGACACGATCGGGCTTATGGCGAACTCGTTGCGTGCTGGTTACAGCCTACTCCAAACGATGGACTTAGTCGCGCGAGAGTCTGCCCCCCCGATGTCCGAGGAGTTCAGGCGGGTCGTTCGCGAGGTGGGCCTCGGTGTTCCCCTCCAGGACGCACTCGACCATCTGCTCGAACGGATACCAAGCGAGGATCTCGATCTCCTGGTGACAGCGATCGCCATCAACCACGAGGTCGGCGGCAATCTCGCCCAGATTCTCGAAATAATCGGTGAAACGATTCGAGAGCGCGTGCGCATCAAGGGTGAAATTCGTGTTTTGACAGCCCAGCAGAGTCTATCTGGTTACATTATCTCGCTTCTGCCTGTGGGACTCGCGATTCTTATCTTTCTCTTGAACCCCAGTTATTTGCTGAGCCTATTGCGATGGCCCTGGATCTGTATGCCGATCGGGGCCGTGATCTGCATGGTGCTCGGATTCGTGGTGATGCGCCGAATCGTGGCGATCGAGGTTTAGGAGCTCGTCGTTCGGAGTGGACGATGCTGGCTGCTGCAAGTCTCGTTTTGGCCGCTGCTGGCCTGGTGGTGATGGTGCTCGGACTTCGGGCCGAACGCCGCCAAGTCGTGCTCGAAGAGCGCTTGGCTCGTTTCGCACAGCGGCCCCCGTCTCTCGACGATCTCGAGCTTGCGGTTCCGTTTCGACACCGGGTGATTCTGCCTCTGGCCGAGCGGCTCGCGCACTTCGTTTTGCGATTCACTCCTGGGGCATCGCTGCACAGGATCGAACAACGACTCGTCGAGGCAGGTCTGGATGGATCATTGCGCCCTTTGACGTTTCTCGGTCTCCGCTTCGGACTCGCGCTCACCATGGCCTCCTTTGCGATCGTCCTGACTCTTGCCGGGAGTGGGCCAGTTCAGTACCGGGTTGGCTTGCCGTTCGTACTGGCCGCTCTCGGCTGGATAGTGCCCAACGCTTGGTTGAGTAGACGGATCGCACAACGGAAACGAGCGATCCAGCGAGCCCTTCCCGATGCTATCGACCTCTTGGTCATCAGCGTCGAGGCGGGCCTGGGGTTCGATCAGGCTTTGTTGCGTGTGGTCGAGAAATGGGATAACGAGTTGACCCGAGAGTTCGCGCGTACCCTCTCGGAGATGCGCATGGGAATTCCTCGCCGGCAGGCGCTCCGTGATCTCGCCCGACGGGTGAACGTCGATGAGTTGAACGTTTTCATTGCTTCGCTGGTCCAAGCAGACCAACTCGGCGTCAGCATCAGCCAAGTGCTTCGGGCGCAGGCGAATCAGATGCGCTTGCGCCGGAGGCAACGCGCGCAGGAACTGGCGCACAAGGCCCCCATCAAAATGATCTTCCCGATGGTGTTCCTCATCTTCCCTGCCTTGTATGTCGTGATCTTGGGGCCAGCCATCCCGCGCATCGTCGAGGCGTTCCGCTAGCGAGCGACGAGAGATATCAGTCGCTCAGAGGAGGGGGATCGATCACGATCGTCGAGTCATCGAAGCGGGCGAAGGATCCAACCATATAGTGACCGATCGCCATCATCTCGTATCGGCGAACCAGGAAATCCGCAAGGCCAATCCACATCTGGTAGCGCGTTTCGCTCGCCGGATCGTAAAAGGATAAAACATAGCAGGGTGTGCCGTCGATCGATTCGACGCCGAGGAGACGAGCCTCTTCAGCTGTTCGAGCATAGCGGAAATTTGGCCACCGGAACGGCTCGCTTCCCGGCCATGGTGTCACAGTCCATGGTCCATCACCAGCACGATCGTATCGTCGGTCATCGATGATGATCGTTTCGGTAGGAGGGCGACCGGAGGCTGTCACCGTGTAGGCTGCACGATCCGGTGCCTGGTACCGGATTACGGTTTCTACAACCGGTCCTCCACTCGTCAGCGTCGTTCGTTCTTCCACTGCCCGCAGGCGATTCATCGCCGCATCAGCGCGCTCGAGCAAAATCCGTGCATCCGGCACCGGAATCGGTACCCGAAAGCGAGCCGGTGGTGGCGTCGACTCGCCTGGTCGCCTGACGTAAACCAGAACCGTCCAGGTATCTTGTTGGAGAGCGATCGTCCCTGTATAGGTTGTGGAGCTTCGCCGGAGCTCGACAACGCGCGGTCCATCGGCTGCGCTGAACTCGGCGACGACATGTGCATCGCTGATCTGTTCCCCGTTCGGTGCGCTGAGCGTGAGCGAGAGTTGGTTCGGTCCAGGGAGTGCCGGCTCGATCGAGAGCGTTACCAAGTAGGGACCAGCATTGGCCGCGAGCGTGAGGGGAGGCTGCGAAGGGCCTGACGGCTCGAAACGACGTGCTGGTGGGAGCATGACAAGCCCGGTAGCGAGAATGAGGAGAAGCAGCATCTCCATCCCCTGCAGGCGTAAGAGCGACCACGGAACGGCGCGCCTGCGGAACCAGTAAAGAGTCGCCCCGGCGGCTGTGACGCCGAAGATGCTCGCAACAATAAATTTCAGAGTGAGGATGCGGCCATAGGTAGTCGTGAGCAGCTGTGCGGGATCGGCCACATTCGTCCAGAGCGCGTACGCACCACTGATCGTCAAGAGTTCGACACAGACGAGGGCAACGGGCGCGAACCGGCGAAGTATCTGCTCAGCAGCTGCACGCGAGCGATCGGAAGCGCTGAGAAGAGGCCGTGCGAGAGAGAGTCCGACGAGCGTACCTCCAGCGAGCACCGCGGCACTGACCAGATGAACCGTCGCGAGGACGATACCGACGAGAGGATAGGTGCTCGTGGCAGCGTGGCCAGCGGCGGCACGGAGTACAGCGAGCGCCAGTCCGACGAGCAGGAGTGATCCCGAGGCGATGCTGACGGAGAATCGCGCGAGGAGCAAGAGATACCCGGCGAGTGCAACGAGGATACTGGCTAACCAAAGCTGGCCAGTTGGTGTCGCGGCGATCGAACGCAGCACGAGCGAGTCCGTCATGTTCGGCGGCGGTGCGAACAGCGCGGAAATCAAGAGGAAGCAGGCCATCACGATGAGAAGCAGTCCGCGGTGACCAATCCGGATGAGTCGTCGAGCGATCGACTCGATTTCGTGAATATCGCGTCCGAGGAGTCCGATGGTCACGCTTCCGGCGATGAGAACGAGTCCTAAGAGGTGAAGCCAGCGCGCAATGGCTTCCAGAAGCGGTTGCGCACTACCAGAAGCCGACAGCGGCGGGGGTTCAGTCGCACGACCGATCGAAAAGACAAAGTGACCAGCAATCAGGTGACCATCGCGTCCCATCACTCGATACTGGACAAGGTATGTCCCCTCCTGCGAGAGGTTTGCATCCCAGGGGAGTCGCAAAACGGTGCCCTCCGGGCTGGTCGCGATAGTTAAGGTACGGATCGTTCGCCCGTCGGGCGTGACGATGGTCAGTCCGGTGCCGATCGGTGTAACCGGCTCGGAAAAGGTCAAGGCGACCTCTTTCGGCGGACGGTCGAGGAGGGAATTCGGTGCTGGGTTGGCTGAAAGCAGGACGGCGTGAGCAAAGGCATGTTGCGTTGGTGCGAGGAAACCGATAACAACGAGGAGGAGTAGAAGGATTCCGAAGCGAGAGAGTCGCGTTGTCAGCCTCCTGTCCGTCATCGAGCATCCGCCCGAAGCATCATGGTAGCAGGGAAAGCGAGGTGAAGCGGGATGAGCCAGAGCGCAGAGTGGCGGCTTATCGACCTGGACAGTGGCCGCTGCATCGCTGAACGGGTCGAGCTCGCTGCCAGCTGGTGGAACCGGCTCCGCGGCTTGATCGGACGCAAGGAGTTCTGCGCTGCTCAGGCACTCGTGCTTCGTCCGTGCTCGGCGATCCACACCATCGGGATGCGCTTTCCGATCGATGTTCTGTTTCTCGATCACCGGGGGACAGTGCAACGTGTCGTCGAACAGGTGCGACCACAGCGAATCGGTCCGATCCATTGGAAAAGTCAAATCGTCATAGAATTACCCGCTGGAACCGTTCGGCAGTTCGGATTAGCTCCAGGATGCAGGTTGGCTCTTTGCCGAGCCGATGGGGAAAGAGTGCCGTGGCAAGACAACTCGGTCACCGAACCGTTCTAGTGGCGCTTCGTGATTGCGTGGAACGCTGGTTTTTCCCGTCAACCTGCGGCGGATGTGGTTGGCCTGGTGCGTGGTGGTGCTCGGAGTGCCAGCGGAGTCTGGTCCGTGTCGCGGATTGCCACCCCCGGTGTGTGCGCTGTGATGGTCTCGTGCCGAAACCAAGTGCAGTATGCGCCGATTGCGTCGACTGGCCTGCAGCACTCATCGCGGCACGAGCGTTGTTTCTCTATCGAGGACCCATTCGTGCCGCGTTGCATCGGGCGAAGTACCGGGGCGAGCGTCGCCGGATGGAGGAACTTGCGAGTGAGTTGGGGCGGGCCAGCCCGGAAATCCTGGCACCGTGGCGAAGTGACTTGACCTGCGTCGTACCGATACCCCTTCACCCGTTGCGCCGGCGTGAGCGCGGGTTCAATCAAAGCGCGATACTGGCAAAAGCGGTCGCTGGCCAACTCGACATCCCCCTTCATGATCAACTCCAGCGAACACGAGACACGGCTTCTCAAGTCGGACGGACTCGCTCGCAACGCTGGGCGAACGTCGCTGGTGCTTTCGTCTGGTCTGGCTCTCCGCTGCAAGGGACGGTGTTACTGATCGACGACACGATCACCACCGGAGCGACCGTGGCCGCTGGGACGACTGCACTGGTACGGGCAGGCGCATCGGCAGTGGTCGTCCTCGCCTTCGCACGGGCAACGGAGCAGTTTTAAGCGTGACGGATCGCACGCCCAACAAGTTCTCGGGCTACGGATCGTGCCCAGCGATCGGCAGCGAGAATGGCTTCCAATGTCAGCGGTTCGCTCGCTGGCTGGTGACGATCGAGGACACTGCGGATCAGCGGAACGATCTCCGTAAAGCGGATTTGGCCGGCGAGAAAGGCCTCGACCGCGATCTCATCTGCGGCGCAGAGAACAGTTGGATAGGTGCTGCCGGCGATGCCGACTTCGCGGGCTAAGGGGAGCGCGGGAAATCGCTCGATATCAGGGGGGAAGAATGCGAGCGGGCCGATCCGCGCAAGATCGAGTGGAGGAACTGTGCTCACGACACGCTCTGGATAAAAAAGTGCGTATTGAATGGGCAGGCGCATGTCCGGGTAGGCTGCATGCGCGACAGTTGTCCCATCCACGAACGCCAGGAGTGCATGCACAATACTCTGCGGGTGGATCACCACGTCCAGATGCTCGAACGGAAGATCGAAAAGCCAGTGTGCCTCGATCAGCTCGAGCCCCTTGTTCAACAGGGTCGCTGAATCGATGGTAATTTTCGGTCCCATCCGCCAGGTTGGGTGAGCGAGTGCCTCATCCGGTGTTACCTGGTTCAGGTGTTCGAGCGGTCGGTCGCGAAATGGTCCACCCGATGCGGTGAGGATGACGCGAGCGATTTCCGCTGGTCGATGTGGTAACTGCAGGAGCTGCCAGAGGGCGCTGTGCTCGCTGTCGACTGGCCGCACCTGACAGCCAGTTCGCGACTGGATGTCGCGGAGTAGTGGACCGGCGCAGACAACGCTTTCCTTGTTGGCGAGTGCGATCGTCTTGCCAGCTGCCGCAGCGGCGAGCGTCGGCTCGATACCGCTGTTGCCAGAGAGGGCGATCACAACGATGTCGGCTGTTTCATAGGTTGCGGCTTCGACCAGCCCACCCGGGCCGCTCACGACGCGGGTATCCGGAAAGGAGATGCCGAGGGGTTCCTGGGCGATCGCAACGAGCTCGGGGCGGAAGATCCGTACCTGCTCTTGGAGTGCATCGATCTGGCTACGCGCAGCCAGTGCGACGACTCGGAAACGGTCAGGATGCGCCGCAACCACCTCCAGGGTCTGGCGTCCAATCGATCCGGTCGAGCCGAGTAGACTCACACCGAGTCTCATCCGTTTCCCCCACCCAGGAGTGTAGCAAGGAGCAGGGACGCGGGAATGGTGACCAGCAGCGCGTCGATGCGATCGAGCACACCGCCGTGTCCGGGAATACTGGTTCCGAAGTCTTTGAGCCCGAGACCACGCTTCAGGAACGACTCTGCCAGATCTCCCAGTTCGGCGAGCCCGGCAAGCGCGGTGCCCGCGAGAGCGCCGAACCAGGCGGCGAACGGAAGCCCGAAGACCGACGGGCCGAGGGCGCCGACCACGGCGCCAGTGAGGAGCCCAGCGAGCGCTCCTTCACGCGTCTTCCCAGGGCTCAAGCGTGGCGTGAGCTTATGGCGTCCCCAGCGTGCACCGACCAGGTAGGCACTCGTGTCGGTGAGCCAGGTGATGGCAATTGCCCAGCCGATCCATGCCAGCCCGAGGGCCGTCTGCTCGTTGCCGCTCGCTCGTGCGAGTGCGCGGATCCATTCACTCGTCATCTCGCCCTCCAGAGAGCGTAGAGCGAGCGCCGACGAGAGTGGGAGGCCGAGGTACAGGGCTGCGAACGATGTCGCGAGTGCTGCTCGAAGCCCCTGCTGCAGGTCATCGCTGTAGGCATACCAGGCGAGCGGGAAAAACAGAGCTACGACACTCGCCGCAAGGAGGATCGTGCCCGATGTCGTGAAAAAGGTGACGATGAGAAGGATGGCAGCTGGTATCGTCACACTCGCGGAGGAAAGGGACAGAGGAAGGCTTCGGGAGAAGCCGCGCGTGAGTTCCCGTGCTGCCTGGATCGTCACGCCGAGGAGGAGAGCAAGCAAGATCGCCGTGCCCAGGACAATCGGCACGACTGTGATCAGGACAACCAAGACGGCACTCAGGGTGCGCTGGCGCACGGGTCCGTGGCCGTCAGTGAGACCGGGGCTGACTGAAGCCCACCGAAGCGGCGTTCGCGCCGCTGGAAGTCCCGAATCGCTCGCTCGAATTCTTCGGGTGTGAAGTCGGGCCAGAGCGTTGGGGTGAAATAATATTCTGCGTACGCTGCTTGCCAAAGGAAGAAGTTGCTGGTGCGCAGTTCGCCGGACGTGCGGATGATGAGATCTGGATCGGGCATGCCGGCGGTATAGAGATACCGCTCGACGGTCGCTTCGTCGATCATTTCGGGAGGAACACCCTCCGCGACGATACGGCGGATCGCTTGAACGAGCTCGGCGCGTCCACCGTAGTTGAAAGCGATCGTCAAAACGATCCGGTCGTTGTGTTTCGTGAGTTCGATCGCCTCGTGGATCTGGCGTTGGAGCGAAGGTGAGAGCCCCTCGAGACTACCGATATGACGGAGTTGTGCCCCGTGCCGGTGCAGTTCCTCGGTCTCGCGCTCGATGACCTCGCTCAAGATCTGCATGAGTCCTTCGACCTCATCGCGGGGTCGTCGCCAATTCTCGGTGGAAAAAGCCCACAAAGTCAGATAACGGATTCCCAATTCAGCCGCCTTGAAGGTTATGGGTCGGATGTTTTCCGTGCCGGCACGATGGCCAGCCAACCGGGGGAGGCCACGCTGGGTAGCCCAGCGACCGTTCCCGTCCATGATGATGGCGACATGCACGGGCACACGATCTGAGCAGACGGCTTCGTGATGGTCAGGAGTCGGTACCTGCTCAGATTTCGAGAATGTCATGTTCTTTCTGCTTTCCGAGCTTGTCGGCTTCTGCGATGTAGCGGTTGGTGAGATCTTGGAGCCGTTGCTCGGCTCGTCGCTCGTCGTCCTCGCTGATCTCCTTGTTCTTGAGGAGTTCCTTGATGTCAGCGAGAGCGTCGCGACGAATGTTTCGGATCGCGACCTTCGTTTCCTCGACCTCTTCATGGACCAGCTTGACGAGTTGCCGTCGGCGCTCCTCTGTCAAGGGAGGCAACTGGATGCGCAACGTCTGTCCGTCGACGGACGGGTTGAGGCCGAGTTCGGATTGGCGAATGGCCTTTTCGACCGCACTGACCGCATTGCGATCCCACACCTGAACGACGAGCAGGCGAGCTTCAGGCGCGCTGATCGTCGCGAGTTGATTGAGTGGCGTTGGAGTTCCATAGTAGTTCACCTCGAGGTGCTCGAGCAAACTCGGCGCAGCTCGTCCGGCGCGAATTCCGGCTAACTCTTGCCGGAGCAGCTCGATGCTTTTCTTCATGCGTTGTTCGGCGTCGCGCAAGATTTCGTCGATCATCGCGATCACTCCTTCCGATGACCGACCGCTCGTTTCAGGCGTAGGACGTGACACCAGAGCAGACGAGCGTACCGACCTCGTGACCGAGCGCTGCTTTCTCTATATTACCCGGCGTAAGCAAGTCAAAGACGATCACCGGGAGATCGTTCTCACGGCAGAGAGCGAGTGCGGATTGATCCATGACCCGCAGATTGCGCTCGAGTGCTTCTTGATGGCTGATCACGCGATATCTCCGTGCCCGCGGATTCCGGCGCGGATCGTCGTCGTACACGCCGTCGACCCGATATTTTCCCATCAACAAAACATCGCAATTGAGTTCGACAGCACGCAGTGCGGCCGCTGTATCGGTGGTGAAGTAAGGATTCCCTGTCCCACCTGCGAGGATGACGATGCGTCCCTTCTCCATGTGACGGATGGCGCGGCGGCGGATATACGGCTCTGCAACCTGATGCATCTCGATCGCTGTTTGCACCCGTGTCGGTACGCCTTGGCGCTCGAGCGCATCCTGCAGGGCCAGGGCATTGATGATCGTCGCGAGCATGCCCATGTAGTCAGCGGTTGCCCGATCCATGCCGCGGGCACTGGCGGCAAGGCCGCGCCAGATGTTTCCACCGCCGACGACGATGGCAACCTGAATACCGCGCGCAGCGACACGCGCGATCTCTTCAGCGAGCCGCGCCACCACTGAGGGGTCGATACCGTAGCCTTCCTCCCCCATCAGAGCTTCACCGGAGACTTTGAGAAGTACCCGGTGGTATCGGGGTCGTGTGTTCGGTTCACTCGCCCGCGTCATGCCTCATCGCTACCGAGTTCGAAGCGCGCGAAGCGTCGCACGCGGATATTTTCACCCAGCCGTGCGATAGCTTCCTGGATGACCTCTTCCACTGTTTTGGAGGGATCCTTGATGAACGGCTGGGCGAGGAGGACGACTTGCTGGAGAAACTTGTCGCGTGATCCGGCTTCCTGAATTCCCTCTTCCAGAACATCCGGTGGAATGTCCTCAACGGACACATAGCGAGGAGCAGTCGCAGCGACCTGCATCGCCAAATCGTGCACGAGCTGCTTGAAAATATCAGTTCGGGCAACGAAATCAGTCTCGCAGTTGACTTCGATCAGTGCCCCGATTCGTCCACCACCATGAATGTAGGCGTGAACGAGCCCCTGACCAGTCGCGCGACCAGCTTTGCGCGCAGCGCGGGCGAGTCCCTGCTGGCGCAGGATCTCGGCTGCTCGTTCCATGTCGCCACCAGCTTCCTCGAGCGCGCGCTTCGCGTCCATGATGCCCGCGCCGGTTCGTTCGCGAAGTTCTTTGATCATCGCCGTCGTGATCGTCACCAGTCCCCCCTTCAGTCTCTGCTCGTCAGGCACAAACGGGCCGGCACGCCCGTGCCGGCCTCCCTCACTGCAGAGTGATCAGTACTTGTGTTTGGGCAGACGTGCTTCGAGTGATCCTTGCTCCTCTTCTTCGATCTCTTCGTCGAGTTCTTCCTGCAGTTCCACGTACTCTTCGTCGAACAGTTCGTAGGTGGGCAGCTCTCTCTCTTCGAGGGCGACTTGTTCGCCGGCACCCACTTCGGTTTCGTACATCGTGCGACCAGCGAGGATGGCGTCAGCGATGCGACTGGTGATCAAGCGGATAGAACGGATCGCGTCGTCATTTGCTGGGATGACGTAGTCGATCAAATCCGGATCACAGTTGGTGTCGACCATCGCGATGATCGGTATACCGAGCCGGCGTGCCTCGGCCACGGCGATCGCTTCACGCTTGGGATCGACGACGTAGAGCGCATCAGGAAGGCGCGTCAAACCGCGCAGGCCGCCCAGCGTTCGCTCGAGCTTGGCGAGTTCGCGAAGCTTACGCATTTGTTCCTTCTTTGGAAGGAGAGCAAAGTTGGGGCTGCGCACCTCTTCTTCGAGCTGAACGAGGTAGCGCAGTCGCTGGCGGATGGTCACGAAGTTCGTCAGTGTTCCTCCCAGCCAGCGCTCAGTGACCGAATACATGCCACAGCGCTCGGCTTCGCTCCGGATGATCTCCTGTGCTTGCTTCTTGGTGCCGACGAAGACGAAGACACCGCCGCGAGCAGCGAGATTCCGAGCGAACGACTCAGCTTCAGCCAGCAGCCTCACCGTTTGGCGGAGATCGATGATATGGATGCCGTTGCGCTCACCGAAGATGTACGGTCGCATCTTCGGGTTCCAGCGCTTACTCTGGTGCCCGAAGTGCACACCGGCTTCGAGAAGCGCTTTCAGGGGAACCTGTTCTGTCTCGTGTTCGGCGATGGACACGTTCCGACTCCTTTACTTGGACCGGTGTTCGTCATCCGTACCCTTCGACCCGCGCTGGAACTGGAGGGTCGTTAACCTTACCAGCACACCGGGCGCGGTCCAGGTACGTGTTTCGTCCGGCGCAGTGGCCGGCGACAGGAGTATAACACGCGTCTGCCTCGATTACGGCTTCGCCAACTCGAGATAGTCAGCCACGACGTATCCGGTCTGATTACGGTACTTGACTGGCCACCACACGTACCCGTCGGCCGTCACTGACTCACCGACGACTGTCAGTTCAGTTCCCTCAGGAAGCCGCTCGATGACGTCGGCACTAGTGCTCGGCGCGGAACGGAAGTTCACGCCCGCTCCATCCGTGTTGGCCACGACGACGGTCGCTCCAGGTCCGATCGTCGTTCGCGGCGTTGGCGACGCGGTGACGGTGGGGGTCTGGCTCGTGGCAGCAGGAGTCACTGCGATGAGCCCCAATGGTGTCCCTTGGGGAGTGGGAGTCGGGCCAGTGATCACTTGTGGTGTGACAGTAGGGACGACCTCGCCCCGGTTGAGAAACTGGTTGATCCAGAACCAGGCGAGCCCGAGCATGAGAATGATACCCAGTACTGGTGCCGCGACACGCAAGTAGTCCGTCCAATATCGCTCGTCCGTGTGATAGGTGTAGGAGTGTTGAGTTCCGAAGGGAGTACTCGTGGGTGGCCGATTGGCAAAGGGCGGGATCGTTGGTTCTTCGGTTTCAGGATCGCGCTCGGGTGGCTCATCACGGAAAAAACTCATCGTTGTCCCTCGCTCTCGCTCTCGACCCGTCCAGCCACTTCTCCCTTCATCTCCCCGACTGTCGCCAACTTGGATCACCCGATACTCGTGCGTCGCCTCTTCCGGTCGCTCACGAACTGGTTGCTCCGCCGGCTCCCAGTAGTTCGTCATGCCGCGGTCGCAATCGAGATCGTCTTCGCTGACGAGATGGCTTTGATGCGGGGCATACAGGAGCGGGTGACGGCACCAACCCTTGCGCCACAACGGTGCAGGCTCGAAGTACTTGCACGTTCCGCACTTTCTCTCGATCGTCATCGTACCGCTTTCACTCCATGCTCATTCTCACCCCGAGTCGGGTGCGCAGGTCGAGTATACCGGCAATCCTGGCAGTGCTACGATTCGGTGCTTTCCACGGTGGCCGATGCCGACTCGGGGAGCATCGCGCTGGCATTTCCCCGGCTGGCGCTCGGAAGCGACGCCTCAGCCAATGCACTCCCCATCGCCAGTTCTCCTTCGCAGCGACCACCTTCCTCGATCACGAGCGAGTTGGTCGTGATGGAACCGGTCACGCGACCTGTTCGCAGAATATGCAGTTTGCCCCGACACGTTATCGACCCGCGAAGCTGACCGGCGACGGTGATCGCGCCCGCTTCAACCGTCGCATCGACTCGTCCGCCCTCAGCGACGTGCACCGCTCCTTCGCATTGGAGTGTGCCGCGAAGTTCCCCTTCGATGCGGATGTCGCGGGACGACACGAGTGTCCCTTCGACCGTGGTGTAGCGATCGATGAGCGTGAGACTCTCGATCGGACGCATGGGGGAACTGCTCCGATCCTCGATCATCGATAACCTCCGGGACTCGGTGCGGAGTCGGTCGATTCCGTTGCTCCCATCTTCAATTTGCCGGAGAGGCGTGCGCCCTCGTGGACAACCAAGGATGGAGCTGAGACCTCACCGATGACCTCGCCTCCCGGATGGATTTCCAGTCGACCCCGGGCATCGATGCGTCCCTGCACTGCCCCACGCACGATAACCTGCTGAGCAGCAATGTCCGCCCGCACAGTCGCGCCCTCGAGGATGGTGACGTCATGGGCAGCTTGGATCGTCCCCTCGACGTGCCCATGAATGACCAGAGAGCCCTCCGTTTGGAGCGTTCCTTGCCAACGTGCGTTGGCAGCAACGATACTCAACATGCGATCCGGGGTAGCCGGCTGGCGAGCCGGAGGCTCGGGTGGCTGCCAGGTACTGGTGCGGGAAGATGGCGCCGATGATTCCGTAGTGGGTCGGGGCAGCAGATCCTCGTCCAGGGCGAGTTCCTCGTCGGCAGTCGTCTGCTCCAGTTGTTGGCGGAATTGCGACAACTGGCGTTCCAGGGGGTCGCGCGGCTCGCGTCGAAACATCGCCTCACTCCTTTCGCTCCCATCAGTGAGCCACTCCGTCGCGGGCCATCGAACTGGAGCACGCGCGAGTCGCTGAATGGAAAAGCAGCGTTGAGGCGTGGCAGCTCGACGACCTGGTGACGATGGCAGTATAGCAAGGTCGTACGGACAGTGTGGAACGATGCAGACTCGCCGGAAAGCGATGGTACGCGAAGCGATGAGGGAGTACACTGGCAGTATGGAAGAGCGATACGCCTGGCGCCAAATGGCATGGTGGTTCGGCGGGATCGTGGTCGGTTTCAAGCTTTGGACGATCCTGCTGGCGATCGTCTTTTCCGCGCAGTGGTCGACCGTCTGGTACTTAGTGCTCAACCATGTTGCCTGGTTGGTGGGACTCGTTCTTCTCGTGTGGGGTCCGCTCACCTTCTGGTATCGGCTCGTGCGGATCCGCCGTCGCCGTCGCGATCTTCTCCGCGCCGAATGGGAGATTTCCGAGCACAGTCACCGTTGGTAGTGGAGAGATCGGCTCACCTGGTGCGCCCGGCAGGACTCGAACCTGCAACCTTTTGCTCCGGAGGCAAACGCTCTATCCATTGAGCTACGGGCGCTCGTTGCACTGCATGAACTCTAGCACGTTTCGCTCCAGCTGTGCAAGGGTGCGTTGCGTAAGGCCGTTCTCGTGAGCAGACCCTTGCATGTCTCGTGTGGGGGCGATGAGACGGACGCGAGTAGAAAGCCTTGTCTGCGGCCTCGGCTCGTGCGTCGAAACGTCACGCGGCCGGTGCGTCATATCGGTGGATCGACACACCGCCACCGGTCGATCGTACGATGGAGCGGCGTCGGAACAGTCGGAACAGAAGGAATTCGCCGCTCTCGACTCCTCCGGTTCCGGAGCACAAAGCGCCGGGCGGCCTTCGAGCGTGGCGACCGCTTTCGGGCGACGACGGGATGGGGTTGACAGGAAGGCAGCATCCGTGATATGCTATGCGTTTGCGAAGAGGTGACGCGCGCGCATGAGGCGGCGTGACACGCAACGCATCGAGCACAGGGCGAGGCCGAGCGGTGATGTCCGCTTGGCTCTCGGTTTTTCCTTCGCGCGTTGGGTGGGCCGGTCCATGAGGCCACCACGAGTCCGTACCGAGTTGCGTATCCCCGAGTAACCGATTATTCGAGCATCCGGCACGAGGAAAGGGAGAACGATGACTGTGACGACAGGGGCGACCGCGATGCCATCGTCCGCAGTTCGCCAGGTACGGTCGAATCTCGGGATCGGGCGCGTTTCGTTCGCCCGCATTCCGACCGTACTAGAGATGCCGAACCTCATCGAGCTTCAACTCAAGTCGTTCGAGTGGTTCAAGACCGAAGGCTTGCGAGAACTCCTCGAGGAGTTTTCGCCCATCATCGACTACAATCAGAAACTCGAAGTCCACTTTCTGCGCCACTGGTTCGAAAAGCCACGCTACACGCCGGAGATCTGTCGCGAGCGCGACATGACGTATGCCGCTCCGCTGTATTTTCGCGTTCGGCTCGTCATCCGCGACACCGGTGAGGTCAAGGAGAGTGACATCTATATCGACGACTTTCCGATGATGACGGAGACCGGGACCTTCGTCATCAACGGGGCGGAGCGTGTCGTCGTTTCCCAGCTCGTTCGCTCGCCGGGGGCGTACTTCGAACTCGAGCCTGACCCGGCTACCGGTCGGCAGCTGTGCATGGCCAAACTGATTCCGACTCGAGGAGCGTGGCTCGAGTTCGAGACTTCCAATCGCGATGTCTTGTCAGTCAAGATCGACCGCAAGCGCAAGATTCCGGTCACGGTTCTTCTCCGTGCCGTCGGTTATGGGCGCGACGAGGAACTCATCGAGCTGTTCGCGGACGTGGATACCGATCCCGATCATCGCTACATCGCGGCGACGATCGAGCGAGATCGAACGAAGAGCCGCGAAGAGGCTCAAATGGAGATCTACAAGACCTTGCGCCCCGGGGATCCGCCGACGCGGGAGAACGCTGCTGCGCTCATCGAACGCCTCTTCTTCAATCCGCGTACCTACGATCTTGGCAAGGTGGGTCGGTACAAGCTGAACAAGCGGCTGGGGCTGGAGACGCCGGCCGACGTGCGGGTTCTCACACGCGAGGACCTGGCTGCTCTGGTGCGAACCATGATCCTCGTGAATCGAGGACTCGATCGGCCGGATGACATCGATCACCTGGGCAACCGGCGGGTGCGGACGGTCGGTGAGCTGATTCAGATGCATCTGCGGACCGGACTCCAGCGCCTGGAGCGCGGGATCCGCGAGAGGATGACGATCGTCGATATCGACACCGCGACCCCAGCAAGCCTGATCAGCAGCACCCGACCGCTGCGTGCTGCTATCCGCGAGTTTTTCGCAGGGAGCCAGCTCTCGCAGTTCATGGATCAGACTAATCCGCTTGCTGAGCTCACGCACAAGCGTCGCGTTTCCGCACTCGGTCCGGGGGGACTCAATCGCGAGCGGGCGGGCTTCGAGGTGCGTGACGTCCACGACTCGCATTACGGGCGGATCTGCCCGATCGAGACCCCAGAAGGTCCGAACATCGGACTGATCACGTCGTTGGCTACCTATGCCAAAGTCAACGAGTACGGCTTCATCACGGCGCCGTATCGCCGGGTTTACCGGCATATCGAGTTGCCGAGCCAGGCGGATCTCCTCATCGGCCAAGTTCTTCGCACGGACGTCGTCGATCCTGAGACGGGTGAGTTGCTCGTGGGCCGCGGCACGACGGTCGACCGGGGACTGTGCGACCGGTTGATCGCGGCTGGGGTCACGCGTGTCGATGTCCTGCCGTTCGTGAGCGACGAGGTCGACTATCTCACGGCCGATCAAGAGGAACACTTTACGATCGCGCAAGCGAACACTCCCCTCGATGAGGGCATGCGCTTCGTGGCCAGCCGGATCGAAGCGCGGCGAGCGGGCAAATTCGTGCTGGAGGTTCCCGAGAAAGTCGATTACATGGACGTCTCGCCGAAGCAAGTGGTGTCGGTCTCGGCGGCCCTGATCCCGTTCCTCGAGCATGACGATGCGAACCGGGCGCTCATGGGTGCCAACATGCAGCGACAAGCGGTACCGCTGCTGCGTCCGCGCGCACCGATCGTCGGAACCGGTGTGGAGTATCAGGCAGCGCGCGATTCAGGCCAGGTCGTGGTCGCGCAGAAAGGGGGCATCGTCAAATCGGTCACTGCGCGCCGCATCGTCGTGCTGGAAGATGACGGCAACGAGCGTGTCTACGAGCTGCGCAAGTTCGTCCGGTCCAACCAGGATACGTGTATCAACCAGCGCCCGATCGTGCAAAAGGGCCAGCGGATCGAGGCGGGAGACGTGATCGCCGACAGCTCGAGCACGGAGAACGGCGAACTCGCGCTCGGACAAAATGTCCTCGTTGCTTTCATGTCGTGGGAGGGTGGAAACTTCGAGGATGCGGTCCTCATCAGCGAGCGACTGGTCCGCGAAGACGTGTACACCTCGATCCACATCGAGAAGTACGAGTGCGAGGCCCGCGATACCAAGTTGGGACCGGAGGAGATCACACGCGACATTCCGAATGTGGGTGAGGACAGCCTGCGCAATCTCGACGCCGATGGGATCATCCGGATCGGCGCGCAGGTCGGTCCCAACGACATTCTCGTGGGGAAGGTCACACCGCGGGGCGAAACGGAACTGTCGGCGGAGGAACGCTTGTTGCGCGCCATCTTCGGCGAGCGGGCGCGGGACGTCAAGGATACGAGCTTGCGCGTGCCGCATGGCGTGCACGGGATCGTCATCGACGTCAAGCGTTTCCGGCGCGACGACGAGAGCGGCGTCGAGCTGCCGGCCGGTGTCAACGAGATGGTTCGCGTCTTCATCGCCCAGAAGCGGAAGATTTCCGAGGGCGACAAGATGGCTGGTCGGCACGGTAACAAAGGGGTCGTCTCGCGCATCGTGCCGATCGAGGACATGCCGTACTTGCCGGATGGGACACCGGTCGACATCATCCTCAATCCGATCGGTGTCCCTTCGCGCATGAATTTGGGGCAGATTCTCGAGACACACCTCGGTTGGGCAGCTCATACGCTCGGCATCAAGGTGGCGAGCCCCGTCTTCGACGGTGCCAAGGAAGAAGAAATTCGCGAACTCTTGCGAAAGGCTGGTTTACCTGAAGATGGGAAGGTCGAACTCTATGACGGGCGCACCGGCGAGAAGTTCGATCGTCCCGTCACGGTCGGCATCATCTACATGATGAAGCTCGTTCACCTGGTCGAGGACAAGATTCACGCACGATCGACCGGCCCCTACTCGCTGGTGACGCAGCAGCCGCTCGGAGGCAAGGCACAGTTCGGTGGCCAGCGCTTCGGGGAAATGGAGGTCTGGGCACTCGAGGCATACGGCGCGGCGCATACCCTGCAGGAAATGTTGACGGTCAAGTCGGACGATGTTGTGGGGCGCGTCAAGACCTACGAAGCCATCGTCAAAGGGGAGCCGATCGTCGAGGCGGGTGTGCCGGAATCGTTCAAGGTGCTAGTCAAAGAGCTGCGTAGCCTCGGGCTTTCGGTCGAGGTCTTGAACGAAGACGAGGAGCCGATCGAGTTCGGCGAAGACCACGGCCGGGAGCGTGAGATTCTCTCGCATCTCGATCGGATCAACCTGAGCGGCTTCGAGCGCACGGAAGAATGACACGAGGGGTGAGCGCGCATGAGCACAGTCGCACGCCAGCGCGAGACACGCAAATCGATCGATGTGAATCACTTCGAAGCGATCCGGATCGGATTGGCCTCGCCGGAGGCGATCCGGAGCTGGTCATACGGTGAGGTGACCAAGCCGGAGACGATCAACTATCGCACGCTCAAGCCCGAGCATGGTGGGCTCTTTTGCGAGCGGATTTTCGGTCCGACCAAGGATTTCGAATGCTACTGTGGAAAGTACAAGCGGCAGCGTTACGCAGGGACGATCTGCGACAAGTGCGGAGTCGAGGTCACCCGTTCCAAGGTCCGGCGCGAGCGGATGGGGCACATCGAACTGGCTGCGCCGGTCGCGCACATCTGGTATGTGAAGGGGACGCCGAGTCGACTCGGGTTGCTCCTCGACATCACCCCGCGCAATCTGGAGCGTGTGCTGTACTTCGCCTCGTATCTCGTGACCCGTGTCGACGAGGCCAAACGACAGGAATTGATCGAAAACATCCGCCAGGAGTTGCAAGCCGAGCTCGATGAGTTGGATCGCCAACTGGAGGCCAAGCGTCGTGAGTTGGAGGAGGCGCAGGGTACGGAACTTCTGGCCTTGCGCGATCGGCGCGAGGCGCTCGAGCGCGAGGCCCGCGAGCGGGTAGTGAGCGAAGTCGAGCGCGTTCGACGCCAAGCTGCCGGGCTGCGTGAACGGTTGCAGGAAGCACTCGGCATGCCTGCGGAAGAGGATCTGGAGTTCGCTGGTCGGCTGATCGCTGCGCGTGGAGAAATCCTGACGGAACGGCATCTCGCTGAACTGGACCAGGCCGAACAGGAGGCGGTCAACGAGGCTGAGCGGAACGCTCGCAGTGCGGTGAGTGGCGAGCAAGCGCTGGTCGAAGCGGAGCAGGAGTTCCTGACTGGGCGGATCGCTGAGCAGTTGGCGACGTTGCAGAGCGAGATCGAGCGCCAGAAGGCAGATCTCCGAGCCGAAGCCGATGAGCTGATTCGCCAGGTTCAGGAGATCCGCGAACTCCAGGTGCTGACCGAGCAACAGTATCGGGACCTCGTCGACCTGGCCCCGGGTGTCTTCGAGGCGAAGATGGGTGCCGAGGCAGTCTACGAGGTCGTCTCGAGCATGGATCTGGATCAGCTCTCGGCGCAGCTTCGGGCAGAAATGGCGCAGGCGACTGGCCAGCGACAGAAGCGTATCGCCAAGCGCTTGCGTCTCGTAGAAGCGCTCCGCAAGAGCGGGAACCGGCCCGAATGGATGCTCCTGACGGTCTTGCCGGTGATCCCGCCTGACTTGCGGCCAATGGTGCAACTCGACGGTGGGCGCTTTGCGACCTCTGACCTTAACGATCTCTACCGGCGTGTCATCAATCGGAACAATCGGTTGAAGCGACTGTTGGAGCTCGGGGCACCCGACATCATCATCCGCAACGAGAAGCGGATGCTGCAGGAGGCGGTCGATGCGCTCATCGACAACGGTCGGCGCGGGCGCGTCGTTTCCGGGACGAGCAAGCACAAACTCAAGAGCCTTTCCGACATGCTCAAGGGGAAGCAGGGGCGGTTCCGCCAGAACCTCCTGGGCAAGCGCGTCGATTACTCGGGCCGATCGGTCATCGTCGTTGGGCCCGACCTGAAACTGCACCAGTGCGGACTGCCCAAGCGGATGGCCCTGGAGCTCTTCAAGCCGTTCGTGATGCAGCGGCTGGTCGTGCACGGCCATGCCCACAACATCAAGGCGGCTAAGCGACTGGTCGAACGAATGGACCCACGCGTCTGGGATGTCCTGGAGGAAGTGACTCAGAATTATCTCGTTCTCCTCAACCGGGCACCGACACTGCACCGCCTGGGTATCCAAGCGTTCGAAGTGAAGTTGATCGAGGGCTCGGCGATTCAGTTGCATCCGCTCGTGTGCGCGGCCTTCAATGCTGACTTCGATGGCGATCAGATGGCGGTCCATGTCCCGCTGTCTGCAGCAGCCCAGCGGGAGGCGCGCGAGCGGATGCTCTCGACGCGCAATCTCCTGGACCCCTCGGATGGCGAACCGGTCATCGCACCGACGTTGGATATCGTTCTCGGCTGCTATGCGATGACGTTGCCCGATCCGAATGCCAAGGGGGCGGGGAAGATCTTTGCGGACCGTCAGGAGGTCGTTCTCGCTTACCAGAGCGGTGCCGTCGATCTGCAAGCGCCGATCCGGGTTCGGATGGAGATCAATGGTCGGGGTGAACAGCTCGTCGAGACGACGGTCGGTCGGGTCTTGTTCAACGAGATTTTGCCGAAAGAGCTCGGTTTTTGGAACGAACTCATGGATCGCAAGGCGCTCCGTCGGCTGATCGCCACGTGCTACACGCGCCTCGGTGCAGAAGAGACCGCTCGACTGGCTGATCGGATCAAGGATCTCGGTTTCCACTATGCCACCAAGAGCGGCATCACGATCGGCGTCACGGATGTGCACATTCCGGCGGAGAAGGCGGAGATCATTGCGCGAGCCGAGCAACGCGTGGCCGAAGTCGAGCGCCAGTATCGACGCGGTCTCATTACAGATGCGGAGCGACACCGCGAGGTGGTGTCGATTTGGAACGAGGCGCGTGACGAACTCGCCCAAGTCGTCGAGCGGAGCCTTGGTGAGCAAAACAGCCTCTACATGATGAGTAAGTCGGGGGCCAAGGGGAACATCAACCAGATCAGCCAGATGGCCGGCATGCGGGGGCTCATGCTCGACCCCAAGGGACAGATCATCGAGTTGCCGATCCGCTCCAATTTCCGCGAGGGATTGTCGGTGCTCGAGTACTTCATCTCGACCCACGGTGCGCGGAAGGGGCTGGCGGATACCGCGCTGCGCACCGCCGACTCGGGTTACCTGACACGCCGACTCGTCGATGTGGCGCAGGACGTGATCGTCACGATCGACGATTGTGGAACCGAGGACGGCATGTGGGTGCGCCTGGAGGACGTGCCGGATCGCGAGACGTTCGCGGACCGTATCCTCGGCCGGGTCGCGGCCCGTGACCTGATCGATCCGGCGACGGGAACCGTTTTGGTGCGACGCAACGAGGAGATCTCGGAGTCGATCGTCGCGGACATCGTCGCTTCGCTCGATCGGTCGGAGCCGGCGCACCGCATCACGGCGGTGATGATCCGGACACCACTCTATTGCACAGCGGACTATGGCGTGTGCCGGCTGTGCTATGGGCGGAACTTGGCGACACGCCAGATCGTCGAACTCGGCGAGGCCGTTGGCATCATCGCGGCTCAGAGCATCGGTGAACCGGGGACGCAGCTCACCATGCGGACGTTCCACACCGGTGGCGTCGCAGGAGAGGACATCACGACTGGTCTCCCGCGCGTCGAAGAGCTTTTCGAAGCCCGGGAGCCGAAGGGGAAAGCGGTTCTCGCCAAGATCGACGGGGTCGTGCAGGTCGTTGAGGACGAGTTCGGGCGCAAAGTCATCGTGGAAGATGCGCGCCTGGAGACCGAGACGCACCGGGTTCCAGAAGGCTTCGTCCTACTGGTTGGCACGGGCGATATAGTCACGGCAGGCCAAGTGCTGGCTCGGCCGGCCGAGGGAGAGGGGGAGCCGATCGTCGCCACGATGGACGGAGAAGTTTTCGTGGATGGCGACGAACTGATCATTCGTCGCGAGGAGCAACGCCGAGAGGAATATCCCCTCACGGCCACAGCGCATCTCCTCGTCAGTAACGGAGAGCGCGTCAAAGCCGGTCAGCAACTGACCGATGGGAACGTGAGCCCGGAGGAACTTCTCAACACCCTTGGACGGGATGCTGTCCAGCGCTACATCCTGGACGAGGTCCAGAAGGTTTACAAGTCACAAGGCGTGATCACCAATGACCGACATATCGAGATCATCATCCGGCAGATGCTGCGAAAAGTTGCCGTCACCGATCCGGGTGACACCGATCTATTGGTTGGGGAGATGCTCGATCGCGCCCAACTCCTGCGCATCAACGAAGAAGTGATCGCTCAGGGCGGGGTGCCGGCCACGGCCCAGCAGGTTCTCTTGGGAATCACCAAGGCATCGCTGGCTACCGAAAGTTGGCTATCAGCGGCATCGTTCCAGGAGACGACTCGGGTTCTCACCGAGGCAGCGATCCAGGGCAAGGTCGATTACCTGCGCGGCCTGAAGGAGAACGTGATCATCGGAAAGCTGATTCCGGCTGGTTCTGGTTTCTGGGAGCGCAAGCAGCGGCGTGAGGCTGCCTTGAGCGCTCTGGACGAGGCGACTCTCGCGGGACTGGCGGCGGTCGGGTTGGGCCCGAGTGGTGAGCCCTTGCCGCAGCCGGGAACAGATCGACCTGATGCCAGCGGTGAGCCTGAGGTGAGCGTGGGCGAGGAGGGTCGTTTTCCGGCAGGGGAAGCTGAGACCGGGCAACCTGCTTGACGATTCGGGCTGATTCCTGTACACTACACCCTCGTGACCCGAGATCTCGGGTCACGAGGGTGTGTTATTGTTCAGCGTAGCCGATGCGCTACCGATGGGCGCAGGTCGGAGAGAGAGGCTGAACGGTGCCGACGATCAACCAGCTGGTGCGCAAGGGGCGGGAGAAGCGGCGCAAGAAATCGAAGGCGCCGGCGCTCCAGTTCGTCTATAGCCGAGTCGGGCGGAATGCGGGTAAGCTTCGGCAAGTGCCGAAGGGGAATCCGCAGAAGCGTGGCGTTTGTGTGGCGGTGCGGACGATGACACCGAAGAAGCCGAACTCCGCGCTGCGCAAGATCGCCCGCGTTCGGCTGACGAACGGAATCGAGGTCACGGCGTACATTCCGGGCGAGGGCCACAACCTGCAGGAGCACTCGGTCGTGCTCGTGCGGGGTGGGCGCGTCAAGGACCTGCCGGGCGTGCGCTATCACATCGTGCGCGGTGCACTCGATGCGAAGGGCGTCGAGAATCGCCGGCAGGGACGCTCCAAGTACGGAACCAAGAAGCCGAAGCAGTAGGTCCAGCGGCGGCTGGCCTGTGCCAGGCTGGGTGGTTGTCGGCAGACGAAGCGCGGCATCGGGAGAACGCTCCAGGATTGCCGGCTTCGTCTGTCTCATGCCGAGCAAGGTGCGGAAGAAGGAGGCGACGAGCGATGCCGAGGCGGCCCAAGTACGAGCGGCGGACCATCCCGCCCGACCCGAAATATGGAAGCGAACTCTTGCAGCGCTTCATCAACAAGGTGATGAAGCGGGGCAAGAAGTCGCTTGCAGAACGGATCGTCTATTCGGCGTTGGACATCGTGGCGCAGCGTACGGGGCAGCACCCGTTGGAAGTGTTCCAACGAGCGATTCACAATGCCTCGCCGCTGCTCGAAGTCAAGCCGCGTCGGGTGGGTGGTGCGACCTATCAGGTTCCGGTTCAGGTGGAACCCCACCGGCGCGTCTCGCTCGCGATGCGCTGGCTCATCCAGTCAGCGCGGAACCGGAGCGGCTACAAGTTCGTCGACAAACTGGCTGCTGAAATCATCGACGCAGCCAACAACACCGGTGCGACGATCAAGAAGCGGGACGATACGCACCGGATGGCGGAGGCGAACCGCGCGTTCGCCCACTACCGGTGGTAGATCTTCAGAAAGGATGATGCACGAACGGGGTCAGAGGGAGATGAGTACGGTTCAACCACAGATGACCGAAGCCAGGCGCGTTCTGCTTCAGCGGACGCGCAATATCGGCATTATCGCGCATATCGATGCCGGGAAGACGACGACGACCGAGCGTATTCTCTTCTACACGGGGAAGGTCCATCGTCCCGGTGAGGTTCATGAGGGAACCGCGACGATGGACTGGATGGTGCAGGAGCGAGAACGCGGCATCACGATCACTGCTGCGGCGACGACCTGCTTTTGGCGGGATCACCGTATCAACATCATCGATACACCGGGGCACGTCGACTTTACGGTCGAAGTTGAGCGTTCGCTCCGCGTCCTCGACGGCGGTGTCGTCGTCTTCGACGGCGTACAGGGTGTCGAGCCCCAGTCGGAGACGGTCTGGCGGCAGGCGGACAAATATCGCGTGCCGCGGATCTGCTTCATCAACAAGCTCGACCGTATCGGAGCGAACTATGTCCGGGCGATCGAGATGATCCGCGAGCGATTGCGGGCTCAGCCGGCTGCTATCCAATGGCCGATCGGGTTGGAGTCCGAGTTTCGCGGCATCATTGACCTGATCGAGTTCCGGGCGAAAATCTACCACGACGACCTGGGCCAGCACATCGAAGATACCGAGGTTCCCCCCGAGTACGTCGAAGTGGCTCAGGAGTGGCGACACAAGCTGATCGAACAGATCGTCGAAACGGACGAGGAGCTGATGCTCCGGTATCTGGAAGGCGAAGAGCCGACTCCGGAGGAACTGCGGCGCGCACTGCGGGCGGCGACGATTCGCGGCCAGTTATATCCGGTCCTCTGCGGTTCGGCGCTCAAGAACAAGGGCGTTCAGCTCCTCCTGGATGCCATCGTCGACTACCTACCCTCGCCCTTGGACATTCCACCCGTCAAAGGGACGCACCCTGTTACCGGAGAAGAACTCACCCGCGAGGCGGACGACGAGGCACCGTTCGCGGCTCTCGCATTCAAGATCCAGTCGGATCCCCATGTGGGGCGTTTGACATACGTCCGCGTGTACTCGGGGCGGCTGCACAGTAGTTCGTACGTGTACAACTCGACCAAGGGTGAGCGGGAGCGCATCTCGCGTTTGCTCCGGATGCATGCCAACCACCGCGAGGAAGTCGAGTGGATCGGGGCCGGTGACATCTGTGCGGTCATCGGCCTCAAGAAGACGTTCACGGGCGACACGCTGTGCGATCCAGATCATCCGATCCTCCTGGAGCCGATCCAGTTCCCCGAGCCGGTCATCTCGGTGGCCGTGGAGCCGAAGACGCGAGCTGATCAGGACAAACTGGCGATCGCCTTGCAACGGTTGGCGGAGGAGGATCCGACTTTCCAGGTGCGTACTGATCCGGAGAGCGGACAGACGATCATCTCCGGGATGGGTGAGCTGCACCTGGAAGTGATCGTCGATCGGATGCAACGCGAGTTCAAGGTCGCGGCGAATATCGGGCGCCCGCAGGTTGCGTACAAGGAGACCATCACGCGGCCGGTTCGCGTGGAGGGTCGCTTTGTCCGGCAGACGGGCGGGCGTGGTCAGTACGGCCATGTGTGGTTGGAACTGGAGCCGTTGCCGCGCGGGAGCGGCTTCGTTTTCGAAGACCGCATCGTCGGTGGCGTTGTTCCGAAAGAGTACATTCCTGCCGTCGAAGCTGGAATCCGCGAGGCGATGCAGAGTGGGGGTGTCTCCGGGTACCCGGTGATCGACCTGAAAGCTGTCCTCGTCGATGGGTCGTACCACGAGGTCGACTCGTCGGAGATGGCGTTCAAGATCGCAGCATCCATGGCGCTGAAAGAGGGCGTGCGCCGGGGCAATCCGGTGATTCTCGAGCCGATCATGCGTGTCGAAGTGGTGGTTCCGGAAGAGTTCACCGGTGATGTGATCGGTGACCTAAATGCCCGTCGCGGTCGCATCGAGGGCATGGAGATGCGTGCGGGCGCTCAGGTGATCCGCGCCATGGTTCCGCTGGCGACGATGTTCGGATACGCCACCGATCTGCGCTCCATGACACAGGGGCGCGGAACCTACACGATGGAGTTCGATCACTATGCACCGGTGCCGGAGAGCATCGCGCAAGAATTGATGGCCAAAGCTGGGAAGTCGAGTTGAGCGTGAGACGGTCGGACGTGAGTCGAAACGAGTTGCTGAAAGGGGTAGCACGATGAGCAAGCCGCGATTTGAGCGGACGAAGCCGCACGTGAACGTGGGGACGATTGGGCATGTGGATCATGGGAAGACGACGTTGACGGCGGCGATCACGAAGGTGTTGAGCTTCAAGGG
>Ga0079995_1042607_pt1 | contig 36966 bp, 29 predicted proteins | sample FaiFalFF_MnMetaG_2_FD_69198 | JGI IMG/M metagenome (GOLD analysis project Ga0079995, IMG submission 69198) | Freshwater microbial communities from Yellowstone National Park, Wyoming, USA - Fairy Falls C (FF_Mn_C) (SPADES assembly) (version 4) | ecosystem: Environmental > Aquatic > Freshwater >...
TGAAGGGAGAAAGATAGCTGTCGTGGGTGAACATCCAGAGCTCCCCTCCAGCGCTTGAATCGATCTTCATCGATCTTTTGCAGGAGAGGCTTTCACCTCGAACCCCTGATTCTCGATGACGCGAGGATCGCGGTGGAAGCCGCTCCTACAAAAAACGTGTGGATGCCGACCAGGCGGCCGGGATGGCGGTCGAAATCCATTTCGACCTACAACGAGGCCGGGCTCTTCGCCCCGCCCGCTGTCCGGATCAAAGGGAAGCAGCTCCCGGTTTCGCTTCGGCCGAATCCACCTCGAGGATCTGATCCCGCCCCGGCCCCACGGAGACGTAGCGCACGGGGGCGCCGGCGATCTCCGCCAGGCGACGCAGATACGCGCGGGCGGCCTCCGGGAGATCCTCCCAGCGCCGGGCCGTGGCGGTGGGACCGGTCCATCCCGGAAGGCGCTCATACACCGGGGAGACCTGCTCGAGGATCGGGGTATCCGGGACATGGGTGAGGACCTCGCCGGAGGGCAAGCGGTAGCCCACGCACAGGGGGATCTCCTCCAGCCCGTCCAGCACATCGAGCTTGGTGACGGCCAGGGCGGTGAAGCCGTTCAGCCAGGCTGCGTGGCGCAGGGCCACGGCATCCGGCCAGCCGCACCGGCGGGGGCGTCCGGTGGTGGCGCCGAACTCCCAGCCCTCCGGCGGCCCGCCCCGGCGCAGGCGCTCGGCCAGCTCCCCGTGGACCTCGGTGACCAGCGGGCCCTCGCCCACCGCCGTGGCGAAGGCCTTCACCACCCCAATCACCTCCCGGATCGCCTGGGGCGGGATCCCGGCGCCAACCGCCGCGTATCCGACCAGGGTGTTGGAGGAAGTGACATAGGGGTAAATCCCCCAATCCAGATCCCGCATGGCGCCCAGCTGGCCCTCAAGGAGGATATGGGCGTCCCGCCGCAATGCCTCCTGAAGCAGCGGGATCGTGTCGATGATGCGGTCCTTCAGGCGCTCCCGCCATCCCTCGCAGCGGTCCATCAGCTCCTCCAGCGAGGGGGGCTCGCCGCCGAGGGCGGCGATCCGGGCGGCGATGGCGGCATACGCCTGCCGCAGGCGCCGATGCAACCAGTCCCGATGGAGCAGGTCGCCCGCGCGCAGGCCGATGCGAGCCGCCTTGTCGCTGTAGGCCGGGCCGATGCCCCGACGGGTGGTGCCCAGGGGGCGATCCCCCCGGCCCCGCTCCTCCAGCTCATCCCGTTGACGGTGATAGGGGAAGACCAGGTGGGCGCGATCGGAGATCCACACCCGCCCGGTGTCCACCCCCGCCGCCTCCAGCTCCGAGAGCTCCTGGAGCAGCGTGTCCGGGTTCACCACGGTCCCCGCCCCGATGAGGCAGATGGTCCCCGGGTGGAACACCCCCGCGGGCACCAGATGCAGCCGGAAGGTCCCGTATTCGTTGACCACGGTGTGCCCGGCGTTGTCCCCGCCCTGGACCCGGATCACGATCTCGGCCGTGCGGCTGAGGTAATCCACGATGTGGCCCTTCCCTTCATCGCCCCACAGCGCCCCCACGACGGCCACCACGGGCATGCCGACCTCCTCTCCGGCTGGGGAAAGCGGAATGGAAAATCGGGGCGACCGGCGGGCCGCCCCGCGGCTTTCACAACGCGCAGGGTGTGTCCCGAAATCGTAGGACAACTGCGAGCAGTTGTCCTACAAAGCGGCCAGGCCCGACAAAATCGGGGCCCACCCAACGCACAGCGAGGTGGAAAGGGGATCGCCGGACCGGGACTTATCCTTCCCGAAGGTCTGGGCCCGCGCTCACGTCGATGACGCGCTCCTCGCGATCCGAGCGGGGAGCTTCCAGCATGGGGAACTCGGGCTCCGCCCCGGGCATCACCGACTGGCCGCGGAAATATCCGCCTTCATCGATCACCAGGGAGCCCGCCTGGATCTCGCCCCACACCTTCCCGGTGGAGAGGATCTCCACCCGCCCGGTGGCGTGGATCTTGCCGATGACCATCCCGGCCACTGAGACGTTGGTCGCCCGCACCTCCGCGCGCACCCGCGCGTTCTCCCCGATGATGAGGTTCCCGCTGATCTCCATCGTGCCCTCGAAGATCCCCTCCACCCGGATGGTCCCATCCCCCTGCAGCATCCCTTTGAATACGCAGGTGGGCCCCAGCACCGTCTCCGCCGACGCGCTGGGAACCGCCGGCTTGGGAGCCGCCGGCGCCTTCTCCGGCTTGGGTCGCCCGAACATCGCGCTCCTCCTCACAAAACGGGGATATACTCTATCTTAGGGAAGGGTTTCCCGAAGTGTCAAAAGGGGGCCGCATGTATAGCGTGATCCTCCTGGCCGGCGGCCGGAGCCGCCGGATGGGTCGGGACAAGGCCTTCCTGGAATGGCACGGGCGCCCCCTCATCGCCGCGCTGGTGGAGCGTCTCCGCGAGGTCTCCGACGATGTGATGGTGGTCGCGCCGCACCCCGAGCGCTTCCATGGCCTGGCGGCCCGCCTCCTCCCGGACCCCTCCCCGCCGGTCGGGCCGCTGGGCGGGCTGTGGGCCGGATTGCTGAGCGCCCGGCACGAGTGGGCCTTCGCCCTCGCCTGTGACATGCCCCTGGTGGATTCCGCGGTCATTGACTGGCTGTTCGAGCGCCGCCACGGCGCGGACGCCGTCGTGCCGGTGGACGTTGAGGGTCGCCCGGAGCCGCTCCACGCCTTCTATCGCGTCTCCTGTCTGAACCCCATCGCCGCCGCCCTGGCGTGCGGGCAACGGGCGGTGGTCGCCTTCTACCCGGCGATCCGGGTGCGCTACATCCCGCCGGCCGAATGGCAGGCGGTGGACCCGGAGGGCCGGTCCTGGCGGAACATCAACACGCCGGAGGACTGGGCGCGGCTTCAGCGGGAGGAGGGGAGGATGGAGGCCAGTCGCCAGCGGGCGTAGGCGAGGGCGCCCAGCAGCCCGACGTCCTCCCCCAGGGCCGTTCGGACGATGGGCGTGACGTAGGCGGGGGTCATCGCCCGCTCCCGGGCGTGCTCCCGGATCCTCTCCAGGAACCAGTCGCCCGCCTTCATCACCCCGCCGCCCAGGATCACGAGGGTGGGGTTGAAGATGTGCCAGAAGGTGGCGATGCCCACCCCCAGGTAGAAGGCGGCCCGCTCCATGATGGCCGTGGCCACGGGGTCGCCCCGGGCCGCCGCCCCGGCGACGTCGGCGGCGGTGATGGACTCCGGATCCCGATCCGACCAGGGGACCGGCTCGCCGCGGGCGAGGGCCTCCCGGGCCATGCGGGCGATGGCCGTCCCGGAGGCCAGGGCTTCCAGGCAGCCCCGCTGCCCGCATCCGCATCGGGGCCCCTCCCGGGCCTCCACGACGATGTGGCCCAGCTCCGCCCCCAGGCCGTGGGCGCCTTCCAGCAGCACCCCATGGGTGATCACCCCGCCCCCGATGCCGGTGCTGATGGTGAGATAAACGAGGTGCTCGTGGCCGCGGCCGGCGCCGTATTGCCATTCCCCTAAGGCGGCCAGGTTGGCGTCGTTGCCTACGAAACAGGGGACGCCGAACCGCTCCTGCAGCCGCTCCGCCAGCGGGACGTTCTCCCAGCCCAGGTTGGGGGCGGTGAGCACCACCCCGGTGCGGGGGTCCAGCGGGCCCGGCGCGCCGACGCCGATCGCCTCCACCGGCTCCTCCGCCGGCCAGACGGCCCGGATCGCCCCGACGATCCGGGCGATCACCGCCTCCACCCCTTCCTCCGGCCGGGTGGGCTGTTCCGTTCGGGCCTGCACCCGGCCCGCCGCGTCGCAGCGCGCGGCCCGGATGCGGGTGCCTCCGAGATCCACCGCAATGTAGGCCATCGCGTCCCTCCGGATCGAAGCCGGCCCCGCGGGTCCTGCTTCTTACCCTTTCGGGGGTCCCATCTCCAGCAACCGCCGCCGGCGCGGCGGCGCATAGGCTCGGCCCCCGCCGGGGACCATCTGAGCCGTTCGGGCCCGGCGGGCCTCGGCCGTGATCGCGCAGATCTGATCGGGATGCGGGTCCTCCAGATAACGGCGCATCGCCTCGTAGCCCGCCTCCAGCATCTCGGAGGTCCGGGAGAAATCCAGGAAGGAGATCTCCCGGAAGGCGGGGATGCACACGTGGTGGAGCGTCACCGGCGCCTGCAACGCATCGTAGAGGTCGTCCAGGGTCTGCTCGTCCAGGAGGGTCTGATACGCGGTCATGGCGATCTCCACGATGCCCCGGCGGGGCGGCAGGATCTGCGGGCTGAAGCTCAGGTCCACCACGTAGATCTCCTCGGCTCCCTTCTCCAGGGCGATGGAGATCGGGACCACCGCCACGACCCCGCCGTCCACCAGCTGCATCCCGCGGAAGCGCACCGGGGGGTGGATGACCGGGACGCTGGCGCTGGCCAGCACCGGCTCCAGCAGCGGGGTGGAGGGGTCCTCGCCGAAGAGGATGAGGCGCTGGGTGCGCAGGTCCGCCGCCGTCACGTAGCACGGCCGCCGCAGATCCCCGAACGTCCGCACCCCCGGCGGGAGATGGGCCTGCAGCACGCGCCGCAGCCCGGCGCTGTCGAAGAGGCTGTCCTGGCGGGTGAGGATGCGCCGGAGGATGGTGAAGAGGTGGCCGGGGTAGACATCGGCGCGGCGGACGCTCCGCCAGGCCTGGGCCAGGCGCTCCAGGCCCGGGAGGGTGGGGTCGGCGGCGAAGGCCACGGCGTTGATGGCCCCGGCGGAGGTGCCGACGAGGAAGTCCGGCTCGAGCCCCCGTTCCAGCAACGCCCGCATCGCGCCCACCTGGAGCGGGCCCCGGTTGCCGCCTCCGCTCAACACCCACGCCCGTCGCATCGCATCCGCCTCGCTTCTCTTGTTATAATCGGGACTTAGGGAAAGCGCCCGCGCGCGTGGATTCCTTTCGGATCCGGGCGCGGGGGCCCGAGTTCGGGATGATCGGCCGAGGGCCGGCGACAGGCGACCTCCGCCGAGGCAAAGGATACCGCAAACGCCGGCGCGGTCAAGGGCCCACGCCCGGCTTCGGCGCTCCCATCCCCGCGCCGGCGGTCGTTCCCTTCGTCCTCGCCCGGCAAGGCCGGAGGATCCGGAGGGCAGGATGATGCGCCAGGCAGACCCGGTGGATCGGATTCGGGGCGCCCAGGTCCGCATCTGTGCCGTTGACAAGAAAACCATCATCGGCTCGGGCTTCCTGGTGGGAAGACGGGAGGTGGTCACCTGCGCCCATGTGGTGACCCGCGCCCTGGGCCTGTCGGATGACCCGCCGGAACCGCCGCCCGGTCCGATCTTTCTGGATTTCCCCCTTCTGGCGCCGGGCCGGTCTTTGACCGCGCGGGTCGCCCGCTGGCATCCTCAGGACGACATCGCCGTTCTGGAGCTGGAATCCGCCCCGCCTGAGGGCGCCGAGCCGGCTCTTCTGGTGAAGGGCGGCGACCTCTGGGGCCATCCCATCCGGGCCTTCGGCTTCCCGGACAAGCATCCGGAGGGCGTCTGGGCGAGCGGCATCATCCGGGGCCCCATCGCCCGCGGCTGGCTTCAGATTGAGGACACCAAGGAGACCGGCTACCGGGCGCAGCCGGGCTTCAGCGGCGCGCCGGTCTGGGACGACGCCCTGGGCGGCGTGGTGGGCATGGTCGCCGCCGCCGAGAGCGATCCCTCGGTGAAGGCGGCCTTCATCATCCCCGCGTCTCTCATCGCAAGGCTTGTCCTGAAGCCGGTCGAACGTCCCTTGCCTCCCAATCCCTTCACCGATATCCTGGCGATCCGGGACCCCGCCCGTTTCATCGGGCGGGAACGCCTGCTGGAACGAGTGCTCCGGCAGCTTGAGGCGGGCTCCGTCGCCCTCATCGGGGAGCGCAAGATCGGCAAGTCCTCCGTCCTCTGGCAATTGAAACAGCGATTGGAACCAGAGACTCCCACTCTCCTCTGGGATTTCTTTGAACCCATCCCGGCCCGGCAACTCCTCCGGGAGGCCATCGCCCGGCTGGGCGGGAGCGGGGACACCTGGGAAGACTTTCGGGCTGCGCTGCGGGGTCGCCGGATGGTTTTGCTGCTGGACGAACTGGACCTGGCGCCGGAGCGAGGCTTTGACCTGGACATGCTTCGGGGATGCCGGGCCCTCTGCCAGCGGGAACCGGGCTTCCGCCTGGTCACGGCCAGCCGCGTGCCGCCATGGAACATTTTCCCCCGGCCGGAGAGAGGTTCCACACCGTGGGACTTCCTCCAGCCTCTGGAAGTGGGCCCTTTCACCGAAGAAGAGGCCCAGCGCCTGCTGGACCACCCCTGGGCGCCGGAGGCCCCCCGGTTTGACCCGGCGACCTGCCGGGAACTCATCGCCCTTTCTGGACGGCACCCCTACCGGCTGCAGCGGGCCGCCCACCACCGCTACGAGGCCCTGGCCGACCCCGATTATGACTGGCGAGCCGGATATGAGAGGGATCTGGAGGCGCTGGAATGAGCGCAAATGTCCCCCGCCTGGACCTGGCCCCCAAATTGAAACGGCCCCTTCAGCCCTGGAACCCGCTGGACTACCTGCGGCTCCTCTACTGGGTCTTTTTCTTCCCCCAGGCCCTCCGCTGGTATGTGGAGACCTTCGCGGACCCCGGGTATCGGATGGCCACCGGCCGCGACCTTCTCCCCGCCCTGCGGGAGGACCCGGTCCAGCGGAACCTGGCGCTGATGGGGTTGCTTTTGACCCTGCTGGCGCCCCCCCTTCTGGCCGCCGGGCTGCAACGGATGGGGGTGCCGGTAGACTGGGTTGGCGTGGCGTTCGGCGTGGCGGTCGGCGTGGCGGTCGGCGTGGCGTTCGGCGTGGCAGTTCTCCGCTTCCCCGATCACCTGGCGGCAATGCTCCCCACCGCCTGGAGGTGGTCCCGGCAGGGAGGAAGCCTGAATCACGTTACACCGATCCCCCTTCCTAACGTGCAGCGGCGGCTGGAGGCCTGGCTGGAGACGGATTGGGCCGCCGGGGTCTACAACGTCAATCAGATTCTGGCCTACACCCTTCAATTCATCCCCGCCATCCGCGCCGTCAACCGGGTGCTGGAGCGGATGCCGGAGGAGCGGATCCTCCCGGCCGCAGCGGAACTGGCTCGGGCTCCTTACGATTGGGACCTGGTGCGCTTCAGCTCCGCCTCCTTAAGAGAAGCGCTGGAGGGCAGGTTTCTTGAGGGACTGCTGCTCTTACCCGTTTTCTTTCCATCTCTCCGCCGTCGGCTGCGCAAACGCTTCCCTGGTCAGCCTCGCCTGGATACCCCAGCCCGGGCGGCCTGCGCCGGGTTCTGGTATCTCCACGAAAAGAAACTGGAGGAAGCGGTCCGGGCTTTTGAGGTCGTCCGTCATCTCCCCTACGGGAACGAGATGCTGGAGATCGCCTCCGCGCTGAAGGCCGCGATGGAGGCGGAAAGCGTCCCGGGCATCGCCGCGTGGGCCAACCGCAGCGCAATCTTCAGCCCGTATGAAAAAGGCCCCTCCCTGCGCCCCGGAACGACAGCGGCCCTCCGGCAGCTGGCGGAGGCCGCCGGGGAAATCCGGACCGCCCGGGAGGCGGTGAGCCCTGTGCTTCGCTCCACCGCCGTCGGCCGGGCCATCGGGATCCTGACCCGCCTGATCGAGACCGCCGGGGAAACGTGCGAGCCCCCGGAGGCGGATTTGATCCGGGAGGTCGCCGTCCGCTGGCGGGAGGTCCTGGCCCGCTGGGGTGGAGAGATCGGAGAGGAAGTCCTCTTGCGCCCGGTGGAGAACCCCTTCATGGAGGGGGCCAGCGGCCGCCCGGTGCGGAAGACCTTCGTCGGTCGGAGCGGGGTGCTGGAAAGGCTGGAGCGCTGGTGGGCCAGCCCCCCGGATATCCCCCTCCCCGTCCTCATCCTCTACGGCCACCGGCGGATGGGCAAGTCCTCCATCCTCCTGCGGTTGCAGGAGAAGCGGCCGCCGAACATCCTGATTGCCTCCACCGATATGCAGGATCTCATCGCCGCCGACCACACCGGCCAGCTTCTCCAGAAGTTCGCCGGAGCGATCCACGCGGCGGCCCGAACGGCGGGCCTGGACCCCGGCCCCCCTCCCGACCGCGCAGAATACGCCTCCTTCGGGCAGGCCACAGAGACCCTCAACCGTCTTCTCGAACGGCTGGACCCGCAGATGGCGGGCCGCCGCCTGGTGCTAACGGTGGACGAGTATGAGCTGATCGAGGAGAAGATCGAGGCCGGGAAATTTGAGCCGGACTTCCTGCGCTACCTGCGGGCGGCGATGGGGCGGCATCTCTGGCTGAACCTCATCCTGGCGGGGCGTCAGCGGCTGGAGGAGGAGCTGCGCCATTACCACGCCGTCTTCTACGGAAGCGCGGAGCCGGTGAAGGTGACCTTTCTGAGCCGGGACGAGGCCGTCTGGCTCATCCGCCGCCCCACGGATGACTTTGCGCTGGATATGGAGGAACCGCTGGCGGAGGAGATTTACCGTTTGACCGGTGGGCAACCCTACCTGATCCAGCGACTCTGCTACGAACTGGTGGAGCGCTGGAACGAGCGCTTCCGGCGGGAAGGGCGGAACACCCCCCGCCGGGTGACGGTGGAGGACTTGAGGGCCATGCTCACTCCCGAATTCTTCCGGGAGTTCTTCCTGACCGCCGAATATTACTTCAGCGGCGTCTGGGAGGAGGCCGGCCCCGATGGCCAGCGCATCCTGCAGGCTTTTGCAGGGTCGGAACAGACGGTCCGTTCACGCCAGGACCTGATTCAGGCAGCCGGATTGGACCCGGAGACCGGAGAGAAGGCCTTCCAGACCCTGATCCACCACGACCTGGTGACGGAGACGGAAGAAGGGATACGGCTTTCCGTCCCCCTGATGGCCCAGTGGCTGCGTATGGCGCTTTACAAGTAAGCAACCCGGAATCGGAGGCGAGCGATGAAGCGCCTGATTGAATTCCCCCTGGAGGACGGCGCCACTATCCTGGTGGAAGCGGAGGTGTCGGAGGAGCCGGGGATGGTCCCGGCGGCGCGGGGGGAGCGGGGCGTGCTGAAGGCGCAGCAGACCTTTGAGGCCGCCCTGGACCGGATCCGCCCGGCCGCGCAGGTCCTCATCCAGAAGCTCCGCGCCCTCCACGACCCGCCCGACGAGATCCAGGTGGAGTTCGGCCTGAGCCTGAACGCCCAGGCCGGCGCGTTCATCGCCGCCGCCAGCACCGAGGCTCACTATAAGATCACCCTGACCTGGAGGCGGGAGGAGAGAAAGCCGGGAGCCTGAGGCGCTCAGGCCTGATCCCCTGCACCGTCCGCATCCTGTTCCCCGGCGGCACGACCGGAGCCGGCTTCCTCTATGTGGGGCAACTGCGAGCAGTTGCCCCACGTATCCTGTGGCCGAAAGGGATCACCGAAGGCCCTGAGTCCCCTTCAGGAGCCGCAAGACGATCTCGTGCCACTGCCGGGCGGCCGCCTCCCAGGTGAAGCGGCGGGCCCGTTCCAGGCCCGCCTCCCGCAACGCCGCCCGCCGCTCGGGATCCTCCAGGGCCGCCCGCAGCCCCCGCGCGATGTCCGCCACGGACTCCGGGTCCACCAGCACCCCCGCCTCCCCCACCACCTCCGGCAGGGAGGAGACCCGCGAGGCCACCACCGGCGTCCCGCAGGCCATCGCCTCCAGCGCCGGCAGGCCGAAGCCCTCATACCGCGAGACCAGCGCGAAAACCGCGGCGGCGGAATACAGCGCCGGCAGATCCGCATCGTCCACAAAGCCCAGCCAGTGGATCCGCTCCGCCATCCCCGAGCGCCGGATCGCCTCCAAGGTCCCCTCCGCCTGCCACCCCTTCTCCCCCACGATGACCAGATGGCCCTCGGGGAAGATCCCTTCCCGCACCAGGGCGGCGAAGGCCTCGATCAGGCGCGGGTAATTCTTGCGCGGCTGCACCGTGCCCACCGTGAGGATGAACGGCCACGGCCCCAGCCCGTAACGCGCCCGAACCCGCGCGTGAAGCGCCGGGTCCTGAACCGGCCGGAAGCGGGGCTCCACCCCGCTGTAGAGCACGGTGATCTTCTCCGCCGGCACGCCCCACAGCCGGATGAGATCCTGCCGCGTGGCCTCGGAGTCGGCCAGGATGTGGGTCGCCCGCCGGACGGCGCGGGGGACGTTCCGGCGCAGGTAGGCCACCAGGGGCGCAGGGAGGGTCTCGGGCATCACCTCAAAAGAAAGATCGTGGACGGTCAGCAGCGTGCGCCGCCCGGGCAGCGTGGGCGGGAGCAGGAAATCCGGGGAATAGATCAGGTCCGCAACCCCGGTGAAGAGCTCCAGGGGGACCGGGAGGGACAGGCGATGCCAGAGCCAGACCATGCCCTTCTCGGGCAGCGGGGCCGCCCGCAGGCGGAGCCCGGGGGCCTGCGCCCACGTCAGGGGGAAGCGCACCGGGCCGGCGTAGAACAGGGTGTAACGGTGCTCCGGGAACGCCTGCAGGATGGCGCGGGTCAGCTCCCGGGCATAGCGCCCGATCCCCGCGCCCTGCCGCACCGCCGCGGTGACGTCGATCACGATGCGCGCCATGTCTTCGCCGTTCGCGCCCGCAAGGATCCGCAGGGTCGCCTCATCGCGTCCGACGCGAAGGGGCCGCCGCCGGCCCCATTATACCGTGGGGCAACTGCGAGCAGTCGCCCTACATGCCGGGCGGGCTGGCCGGGAACCGAGGCCTGCGACTACAATGGGAAGGACTTGCACAATCCGGTTCAGACGCCACAGACGCATGGGCACGATGCCGCGTGACGAAAAGGGTTGGTGGATCGCTCTGCTCCCCCTCATCATGATCGTCGCCCTGGCCCTTCGCCTGACAGGGCTGAACTGGGACGAGAGCCAGCATCTGCATCCCGACGAGCGCTTCCTCACCATGGTCACGGAGGCCCTGGCCTGGCCCCGGGACCTGGGAGAATACCTGGACTCCGCCCGCTCCCCCCTGAACCCCTATAACCGGGGCTACACCTTCTTCGTCTACGGGGACCTGCCCATCATTCTCACCCGGGGGATCGGCGAGCTGGTCACGGCGATCTGTCAGGCGGAGGCCCGGCTGGAGATGGAGCGTCCGCCCCAGGCGGAGGCGCCATCTCCGGGGAAGGCCCGCATCTGTCCCTTTCCCCGCCGCACGGCCCTCGGCTACGATGAGATCACCCTGCTCGGCCGCGCCCTCTCCGCCCTCCTGGACGCCGGGACGGTCCTGCTGACCTTTTTCATCGGCCGGGCGCTGATGGGGATCGAAGGGGGGCTGCTGGCCGCCGCCCTCATGGCCTTCAGCGTGATGAACATCCAGCAGGCCCACTTTTACACCACGGACACCTGGGCGACGTTCTTCAGCACCGCCGCGCTCCTGGGGATGATCCGGATGCTCCGCCGCCCCACGCCGGCCGCCGCGGCCCTGACCGGGACGATGGCCGGGGCGGCCCTGGCCTCCCGCATCAACCTCTGGCCGCTGCTCGCCCTGATGGCCCTCGCCGCCCTCCTGTCCCTCCGCGGCCCCGGGAAGACCCTGCGCCTCTGGATCGCCGCCGGGGTCGCCGCCGCCCTCGCCTTCCGCCTGGGGATGCCCTACGCTTTCGCCGGATGGATCCTCCCCGACCCCCGCTGGCTGGCCAACATGCGGGAGATCCAGGCGCTGATCAGCGGGGCCGCCGATTACCCGCCCGGCCATCAATGGACGGATCGGACGCCCATCCTCTTCCCCCTGAAGAACATGGTCCTGTGGGGGATGGGCCTCCCCTTCGGCGCCGCGGCATGGCTCGGATGGCTGGGGCTGGGGCTGGCCCTCCGCCGGCGCCTGCGTGAGGAGGGGATCGGGCTCGATCCCATCCCCATGGGCTGGCTGCTCCTCGCGCTGTGGACCGGCGGGTATTTCCTGTATATGGGGACGCAGTGGGTGAAATCCATGCGCTACTTCCTCCCGATCTACCCGGCCCTGGCCCTGACCGCCGCCTGGGGGCTCCTGCGCCTGCGACGGCTCCCCCAACCGGCCGGACGATGGCTGGCCCTCGCCGGGATCGGGATCGTGGTCGGCGGGACCTTCCTCTGGGCCTGGGCCTTCACCGGGATCTACCGCCAGCCGGTCTCCCGGGTCGCCGCCTCCCGCTGGCTCTACGCCCACGTCCCCACCGCGATCACCCTTTTGCGCGCGGATCCCCCCGGCGCCCGCTATCCCCTGCCGCTGGGCCAAAATCGCCTCCTGGTCCAGGAGGAACTCGTCCTGACGGTCCCGATCACCCCTGCGCAGACGATCTCAGGCCTGGAGATCCCGCATCTGCGCGCCCTCGGGGAAACGCCCGGCCTGCTCCACCTGACCCTGGAAGATCCCGCGGGCGCCGTCCGCCTGCAGCTCCGGATCCCCGCCCCCTCTGCCCCCCGCCATCCGGATGGGGATCCCGTTCGGGCGGGGGGGCCGGAGCCTCTCGTCCTGCCGGCCGGGGATTACCTCCTGCGCCTGCGGGCCGAGGGCGGGCCGCTTCTGCTGGCCTCCTCGGTGATCGCCAACGAGCACTGGGACGACGGCCTGCCCCTGCGGGTGGATGGGAAGGATGGGTTCTCGATCTACCAGGGCCTGGAGATGGCCTGGTATGACGACGACACCGAGGAGAAGCGTCCGCGCGCCCTGGAGTGGCTGGAGCGGGCGGACTGGATCGTCCTCTCCAGCCAGCGCCTGGTCTGGTCGATCCCCCGTCTCCCCCTGCGCTACCCGATGACCGTCGCCTACTACCGGGCCCTCTTTGAGGGCCGGCTGGGCTTCGACCTCGTCGCCGTCTTCCACGTGAAGCCGCGCCTGGGGCCGCTGGAGATCGACGACATCGGCGGGCGCATCGGCTTCGATCTTCCCCCGCTGGGGTTCGAGGAGCCCTTGTGGGGCGCCGAGGAGGCCTTCAGCGTCTACGACCATCCGCCGGTCTGGATCTTCCGCAAGCGGCCGGATTTCTCCCTCGAACAAGCCCGCCGGGTGCTGGAATCCGTGGATCTGAGCCAGGTGGTCTGGCAGACGCCGCGCCAGTATACCCAGGCCCGCGGCCTCCTGATGCTGGATCCGGTCGTCTGGGCGCGCCAGCAGGCGGCCTCCACGTATCGGGCGATCTTCCCATCCGAGAGCCCGTTGAACCGGTGGCCGGCCCTCGGGGTGCTGGCCTGGTGGCTCTTCTTCGCCCTGCTCGGATGGGGAGCGTGGCCGCTGACGGCCTGGGCCTTCCCCGGCCTGCGGGATCGCGGATACGCGCTCGCGCGCATCCTGGGGCCACTGCTTTTCGCCTTCCTCCCATGGCTGATGGCCAGCCTGGGGATCATGGATTTCAACCGGACGGCCATGGGCCTCACCCTGCTCGCCGGCCTGGTCGTCGACGTCCTCCTGTGGCCTCGAGTGAAGCCGGCCATCCGGGCCGCCCTGCGGGATCCCCTCTGGCGGGTCGAGGAGGCGGTGGCCGTGGGGGCCTTCGCCTTCTGGCTGCTGATCCGCCTGGGCCATCCGGACCTCTGGCATCCGGTGATGGGCGGGGAGAAGCCCATGGACCTCTCGTATCTGCTGGCGACGATCCGCTCGTTGCGCTTCCCGCCCTACGACCCCTGGTTCGCCGGCGGCTACATCAACTACTACTACTTCGGCTACGTGATCGTCGGAGCGCCGATCAAGTTCCTGGGCTTCGAGGTGCGCTACGCCTATAACGCCGCGATCCCCACCCTGGCGGCCCTGACCGCCCTGGGGGCTTTCGCGGCGGGCGCGCACCTCGCGGCGGCCGGGTGGCCCCGGGCGCGGGGGAAGCCCATCGCCGCCGGCCTGCTCGCCGCCCTGTTCGCGGTGGGCGTGGGCAACCTGGGGGAGCTGAAGCTGCTCTCCGACCTCTTCCAGGAGGTGGGGGCTCAGGTTACGGAGGCGGAGTCCCCCTCCCTGCGGGAAACCCTCATCGGGATGCGAGAGGTGCTGACCGGCCGCGCGGCGCTGCCCGCCCGCATCGAGTGGTGGTATTGGAATCCCACCCGCCTGATCCCGGATCGCGACGTCACGCCCATCACCGAGTTCCCCTATTTCACGTTCCTGTATGCGGACCTGCACGCGCACATGATGGCGTTCCCCCTGCAGCTGGCCGCTCTGCTGATCGGGCTGGCCTGGCTGCGCCGGGCGCGCTGGGGGGAGCCGTCGGGGATCGCCGCCCTCGCCCTGGGCGCCCTGGTCGTGGGCGCGCTGCGGCCCACCAACACGTGGGATTACCCCACCCACCTCCTCCTGGGGCTGGCCGCCCTCACCCTCAACGCCTGGACCCGCGGGGATCTCCGCACGGGGTCCGGCATCGAGGGATGGCTCGTCCGGTGCGTCGCCTTCGTCGGGGTGGGGGTCCTGCTCTTCTATCCCTATCTGGCGCACTACGCCACCGCATACACGGCGGTTGAACTCTGGAAAGGGGACCGCACCCCGCTGGACATCTACCTGTTGCTCCACGGCCTCTTCCTGGGGCCGATCCTGATGTGGCTGGTGCGGGAGGCCTGGCGGCTGCGCCGCTGGGTCCTCGCGGGCTGGCGGAGCGATCCCCTGGGGACGGTGGGGTGGATCGTGGCGGGGGCGCTCGGCCTGGGCCTGTGGCTGGGAGGCAGCCGGATCGCTCCGGTGGCCGTTCTCGCGATCCCGATCATCCTGCTGAGCGTCGCCCTCGCCCTGCGCCCCTATCAGGCGCCGGAGCGCCGCTTCCTCTGGATCTGGGTCGCGAGCGCGGCGGCCCTGACCCTGGGGGTGGAGCAGGTGGTGCTGAAGGGCGACATCGGGCGGATGAACACCGTCTTCAAGTTCTACCTCCAGGTGTGGTTCCTCTGGGCCCTCGCCGCCGCCGTCGCGGTCCTGACGGTGGAGGAGGCCGCCCGCCGGTGGGCGCCGGCCGGGCGCGTCCTCTGGCGGGGCTTCCTGGGCTTTCTGCTGTTCTCCGCCCTGCTCTACCCCGTCCTGGCCACCCGGGCCCGGCTGTATGACCGCTGGGAGGTCTCCGTGGGCCCCACCCTGGACGGCTTCGCCTTCATGGAGAAAGCCATCGCCGACGAGGCGGGGGTGCGCTACCCGGTGCGGGAGGAGTTCGAGGCCCTTCGCTTCCTGTGGGATCGGGTCGAGGGAACGCCCGTGGTCATCGAGTCGGTTCGCTCGCCGGCGTATCGGGGGCTGCGCAGCCGGGTCGCGATGTTCACCGGGCTGCCGGTGGTCTTCGGGTGGGACTGGCATCAGCGGCAGCAGCGGACGGTGGTGCCGGAATCCATCATTCAACGCCGCGAGGCGGACGTCAACCGGTTTTATGAGACCACCGACCCGGATGAGGCGATGGCCATCCTGCGCCGCTACCGTGTGCGCTACGTGATGGACGGATACGCGGAGCGCCTGTATTACCCGCCTGAGGGGTTCGGGAAGTTCCCCCTCCTGATCGCGCGCGGGGATCTCCGGCTGGCCTTCGCCAACGAGGGAGTGCGGATCTACGAGGTCATCCGTTGAAGCGACGATGGATCGCGCCGGGGCATCGGGGGGAGGAAGAGCTCGCCCTCACGATCCGAAGAGCTCCGCGAGGGGGATGGCCAGGCCGGGCAGCACCTCTTCCCCCTCCAGCACCTCGTGCTCCCGCAGGAACCGCGCCGTCCCGTCCGGCCGATACACCGTCACCGTCCGGGCCTCCGGGGCCACCACCCACACCCGCCGCGCCCCCGCCTCCAGGTAGTCCCGCACTTTCTGCTGCAGATCCACCGCGTTGTCGTTCGGCGACAGCACCTCCACCGCCAGATCCGGCGCCCCCTCGATGAACCCCGCCGGGAGCTTCCCCTCCGGCAACCGCTCCGCCGCGATGAAGGCCACGTCCGGCGCCCGCACCCGCTCCGGATCCCACGGCAGCCTCAGAATAAACCCCACATCGCCCACGACTACCCATCCTCCTCCGTGGGCCTCCAGATAGCGAGAGAGGCGGGAAGTCACGCGGGCCGCTACATGACCGTGCACGCCGCCGACCGGTGACATCTCGATGACCTCCCCGTCCACGAGTTCGCGACGGACATCCCCCTCGCCCATCCGCCACAGATCCGCCGCCGTTAACCGCACCTTCACGCCCATCATCGCCCCCCACCTTTTTTGTTTGTAGGAGCGGCTTCAGCCGCGAATCCCCGTGTCATCGAAAACGCGAGGTTCAAGATTGTAAGTGCGGCCTTCGCCGCGACCCCTGCGATCTCGAAGACAAAGGTTCGGGGCGAAAGCCCCTCCTATCAGAAAGATCATCCTTCGGTAGGAGCGGCTTTAGCCGCGACCCTTGCGCCCCCAAAAACGGAAGACGCGGGATCGTGGGGGCGGCTTCATCCGTAGCCTTCGGGATCTTGAAGACAGGTTCGGGGCGAAAGCCCCTCCTACAGAAAATCGGCATCTTGGTAGGAGCGGCTTTAGCCGCGACCTTTTGCGCCACCGAAGACAGAAGATCTGGGATTGAGGGAAGCGGCTTCATCCGCGACCACCGGGCCATCGAAGGCCGAAAGTTCGGGGCGAAAGCCCCTCCTACAGAAAGCGACCCTCCCAGGCCCATTTTACGCCTTCCCGGCCTTACGAGGCGCGGGCCGCCTGCTGCTCGATCAGGATCTGCCGGTAGCTCTCGTAGCGGCGCCGGCGGATCTTCCCGCGGGCCACCGCGCGGCGGACGGCGCAGCCGGGCTCCTCCAGATGGAGGCAATCGGAGAACTCACAGCGGCCGATGTAGGGACGCATCTCCGGGAAACACGCCGCCAGGTCCTCCGGCCGGATCCCCCACACACCGATGTCCCGCAAGCCAGGGGTGTCGGCCAGATATCCGCCTTCAAAGGGGATCAGCTCGCTGCGGGTGGTGGTATGACGCCCCATCCCGGTCCGCGGGTTGATGGACCCCACGCGCAACCCCAGGCCGGGCTGGAGGGCGTTCAGCAGGCTGGATTTGCCCACCCCGGAGGGGCCGATGAAGGCGCTGATCTTCCCCCGCACCCGCTCCCGCAGCGCTTCCAGGCCGGCCCCGGTGACCGCGCTGGTATACAGCACCGGATAGCCCAGCTCCTCATACTCCGCGAGGCGCTCCCGGAGCGCAGGGAGATCCTCCGCCAGGTCGATCTTGTTGAGGACCAGGAGAGAGGGAAGGCCGTTCGCCTCGGCCACCGCCAGATAACGGTCGATCTGGAAGAGATCGGGCTCCGGGACGGCGGCGAAGACCGCCACGATCTGATCCAGGTTGGCGGCGATGACGTGGGCCTTCTCGGGATCCAGCGGCTCGCGGCGGACCAGGGCGGTGCGCCGGGGGAGGATGGCGATGATGGCCCCCTCCTTCGGGGAGACCCGCTCGAACTGCACGCGGTCCCCGATCACCGGCCGCTGGGGGCCCTCCGTCTGGCGCCGCAGACGCCCCCGCAGCACGCACCGCACCACTCCATCGGGGCCCTGCACATCATACGCCGCGCCCAGCGTCCGGATCACCAATCCCTCTTCCAGACTCCGCATCCGCGCGCTCCCTCCCGAACGATGTGGGCTCCTTCGGGCTTCCACAGCGGGCGCCCCTCGGCGCGCCGGCAGGCCTCCGGGCTTTCCCGCACGCTTCCCTTATTTGACTATACACGATCCACGGTCCTCCCCCGGGAGCCCGAAGCGACCGGGCCCGCCTCCGCCGGCCTGCCCGTTCCCGCAATAGAATAAAGGAGGACCCACCGGCCATCGCTCGCGTCCTCCCCGGGTTCGCGTTCAGCTCCTGACGGTCAGGTGGCGATGCCCTTCGATCAGATCCTGATCCCGGTGGAAGATGTCGAGGCCGCGCGGGGGCTGCTCCCGCTGGCCTCGGCGCTGTGTCCGGCGGAGCGGGGGGAGATCACCCTGCTGGGGCTGGTCGCCCTCCCGCCGGAGCGCTCCCTCAGCCATGGGACGGCAGAGGCCCGGGCGCTGCGCCAGCGGCTGATGGCGCTGGCCGCGGAGTTCCCGGAGCTGCCCCTCCGGGTCCGTCCTCGCATCCGCGTTTCCCATTGCCCGTGGGAGGAGGTCCTTCACTTCCTCCAGGCGAACCGGGTCTCGCTGATGCTCCTGCCCTGGAACGGCGATCCGGACGGTCCGGTGCTGGGAGCGCCCCTGGCCCGGGTGCTCCAGGAATCCCTCTGCGATCTCCTCCTGGTCCGCGGTCCGATCCGGGAGCCCTGGCGGCGGATCCTGCTGCCGGTGCGGGGCGGGCCGTATACCCAGCTGGCGGTGGAGGTCGCCTTAGCGCTGGCGGAGGCCTGGGATGGGCAGGTGACCTTGCTCCACGCGGCCTCGGAGGCCCGACGGGTGGCGGCCGCCTTCCGACCGCTGGCCCGGCAGTTCCCCCGCATCACCCGCCAGATGGTCCTGCACGGCGAGATCGCCCAGGCCGTGCTGGAGGAGCTGCGCCACCACGACGGGGCGGTCCTGGGTGCCCCCACCCGACCGGGCCGGGAGGAGGCTCAGGGTCTGGGGCCGCTGGCCCGCGCCCTGAGCCAGGGGACGGAGAAGCCGCTGATCCTGGCCCGGGCCGCCCGGGCCTTCCTCCCCGGCCAGCCTCGACCGCGGGGCGCGCCGGCCCAGCTTCCCATCTCCGTGCTGGTGGACAAGTGGTTTGCGGAGAACACCTTCGACGCCGAGGAGTTCTCCAACCTGGAGGAACTGGTGGCCCTCAAGCGGGCTCAGGGGGTGACCATCAGCCTGGGGCTCCCCACCCTCAACGAGGAGGCCACCATCGGCCCCATCCTGGACATCGCCCGCGAGGCCCTGATGGAGCGCTACCCGCTCCTGGATGAGATCGTGGTGATCGACAGCGCCTCCACCGATCGCACCCGGGAGATCGCGCGGGAGAAGGGCGTCCCGGTATACATCCACCCGGAGATCCTCCCGGAGGTGGGCTCTTATCGGGGCAAAGGGGAGGCGCTGTGGAAGAGCCTCTACGTCCTGCGGGGGGATCTCATCGTCTGGACCGATACGGACATCACCAACTACCATCCCCGCTTCATTTATGGGCTGATCGGCCCGTTGCTGCGCTCCCCGCGCATCGGCCTGGTGAAGGGGTTCTACCGGCGTCCCATCCGGGTGGGGGAGCGGCTGCAAGCGGGGGGCGGCGGGCGGGTGACGGAGCTGGTGGCCCGGCCCCTGATCAACCTCTTCTTCCCGGAGCTCTCCGGGCTGATCCAGCCGCTGTCGGGGGAATACGCCGGCCGCCGGGAGATCTTGGAGCAGGTCCCCTTCTTCACTGGCTACGGGGTGGAGATCGGGCTGCTCATCGACATCCTGGAGCGGTTCGGCCTGTGGTCCATCGCCCAGGTGGATCTGCAGGAGCGGATCCACCGGAACCAGGACCTGGAGGCCCTCTCCAAGATGGCCTTCGCCATCATCCAGGTGGTGATCCGGCGCCTGGAGGACCGGCACAAGATCCAGCTGCTGGAGGAAGTCAACCGCTCCATGAAGCTGATCCGCCATGAGCCGGGCCGCTATTACCTGGAGGTGGAGGAGATCGGGGACGCCGAGCGCCCGCCGATGATCACCCTCCCCGCCTACCGGGAGCGGTTTCGGAAACAAGAGCCGGCCCTCCTCGGATTGCCTCCCGGGCGCGGTTGACGGGTCATCCGGCTCCCGACCACCATGAGGCCGATCAGGCGCGTTCCGCTCGCGAGAACCCGCCGGGGAGAAAAGAGGCGATGAACTGGCCGGAGGATTTCCTGGACGCCCATGAGAGGCACTGGGAAGACGCCGAGCTCCTTTTCGGGAATCGGCGATGGGCCAACGCGGATCACCTCTATGGCCTGGCTGCCGAATGCGGCCTGAAAGCGCTTTGGCCTTTGATAACCGGCAGACCGCCGGGCCGTCACCAGCGCGTCCACGTGGATCGTCTTTGGGATCAGGCGGCGCGGCTTGCCCAAGGAGGAAGGATCGCCCAGCTGGGCACATTGCCCAATCGGAACCCTTTTCATAACTGGTCGGTCGATCAGCGATACGCCTCCCGCCAGCACTTTACGGACCAATTCGTGGAGGAACACCGCAAAGGAGCAGAGGAGATCCGCAACCTCGTCCTGCAGGCCCGACGGGGAGGAATGATATGAACAGGGTGGTCACTTTCGGGGAGACCCGGGATCTCGTGCGAAAAGCGATTCGAGAGGCCGAACTGCCTGTGGGCTTAGAGGTATGGATCCTCCGGGATCTGATCGGCCGGGTTTCCGTGCTTCTTCCGGAGCCTGCCGCCGAACCGCCGGAGCCGATCCGCCGGCTGGTGGAGCGCCTGCATTCCACCCTGGGGGCGCACGCTTATCCGCCCGAGCGGGCCATCCTCTACCTGGAGCCGGAGGATCGGGAGGAACTGCGATCGGAAGCTGTGATCTGGGAAGAGGAGGGCGTGACGATCTACTTTCTGGATCGGGAGATCAGCGGGCGACGATGGGTGACCATCGCCGAATCCGAGCTCGCCGGTCCGCCCCGATTCGTGCTCTTCGCCCTGAAGGGCGGGCTGGGACGCAGCACAACGGCCGCCGTCCTGGCCGCCCATCTGGCCCGGAAGGGACAGCGCGTCCTGGTGCTCGATTTCGATCTGGAATCCCCTACCCTATCCTCGATGTTAAGCCCGGAGGAGCATCCGGACTTCGGGCTTGTGGAATGGCTTGTGGAGGATCTCGTCGACCAGGCCGAGGTCCTTGTGCCCGACATGATCGGCCGCCCCGCGTGGAGCATGGATTTCACCGGAGAGGTCATGGTGGTGCCCGCCTACGGAAGGCGATGCCAGGAGCATCTCGCCCAGCTGGGCCGCGCGTATCTGGACAAACCTCCCCGGGAAGTTGGGGGTTCTCCCGAGAAATGGGTGGATCGGGTTCGGCGTCTGGTCCGGAGCCTGGAGGCCCATGCGAGCCCGGACTTAGTGGTCATGGACAGCCGCAGCGGCCTTCACGACATCGCGGCGGCGCTGATCGTCGGCCTGCAGGCGCAGGTTCTGCTCTTCGCCGTCGATTCGGAGCCCACATGGTCGGGATATCGGATCCTCTTCCAGCATTGGGCTCAAAATCAGGCGATTCGACAGGTTCGAGAGCGCCTCTTCCTGGCGGCCGCCCTGGTTCCCCCCACCGCCCAGGAAGAATATCTGCGGCGGTTTCGACAGCACGCGTGGGATCTCTTTCGAGAATGGCTCTACGACGAGGTGCCTCCCGGGGAGCCGGACGGGGAGTGGTTCTCCTTCGATCTGATGGAAGAGGATGCCCCCCACACCCCCCTGCCGATCTATTGGGAGCGCGGCCTGCTGGCCTGGCCGGACTTGCGCTCTCTGGAAAGCGGGCCTGTCCAAAGCGCCTACAGCGAGTTCCTGCAACGGTTTGAGCGGCAATTGCTCCCGGAGGCAGGCTTATGAAGGTCTCGGCGCATGACCTGCGCGCGCTGATCCTTCGGGCGCTCCCCGAAGAGCCCAGCGCCTATGGGGGGCGAATGGAGCCACGCCACGTTTACTTCCCCCCATCGCATATCAAGGCGCTTCGTCCGGATGCCATGGTTGTGATCGGGATCCGCGGGTCCGGGAAGAGCTTCTGGTGGTCCGCGCTCCAGGAGCCCCCCATTCGAACGATGATCGCCCAGATCGACAGGAGCATCCAGATCGAAGAGCGCACCGAGGTGCACATCGGGTTCGGGCAAGTTTCGAGGATCGAGAATTATCCAGATAAGGACACGATCCGCTCGCTGCTAAGGGCCGGGAAATCCCCCCGCATGCTCTGGAAGACGGTGGCAGTCTGGAACCTGCTGTCGGACAGACTCGATCCCATGCGGGGCTGGCAAGCGCGAATCGACTGGGTCGAGGAGCATCCGGAAGAGATCGCCCGGCATCTTGAAGAGAAGGACCGGGAATTGCAGCGAAAGGGCGCGTGGGCCCTGATCCTGTTTGATGCGATGGAGCAGGCTGCGGAGGATCGAGAAACAATGTATGACCTGATCCGCGGGCTGCTGCAGATCGCGCTGGAACTGCGGCCCACCCAGCGCATTCGCCTGAAATGTTTCCTGCGCCCGGATCAGTTCGACGAATCCCGAGTCGCTACGTTCCCGGACGCCTCCAAAGTGATCGCCTCCAGGGTCTCCCTGAACTGGACGCGCCCGGATCTTTACGGCCTCCTCTGGCAGTATCTGGCGAACGCAGAGAACGCCGATGAATTCCGGGAGTGGGCGGAGCAGAAAGCCAAGATCCGATGGGACCTGATTCGAGTGAACGGCCAGATCATCTATCAGTGGCCCCGAAAGATGCGGGAGGAGGAGGAATCCCACCGAAGCCTTTTCCACCAAATCGCTGGCCCGTGGATGGGACGCGACCCAAAGCGGGGTTTCCCTTACACCTGGCTGCCCGGCCACCTCGCCGACGCCCACGGGCGGACCAGTCCTCGCTCGTTCCTGATCGCCCTGCGCGCTGCCGCCGAGGACACAGAAAAACGCTACCCCGATCACCGGTTCGCCTTACATTACGAAAGCATCAAACGGGGGGTTCAGCGAGCCTCCCAGATCCGGGTGGATGAGCTGCGGGAAGACTACCCCTGGCTTGAGGATCTGATGCGCCCCCTTCGCGGCCTGGTGGTGCCCTGCGACTTTCAAGAGATCAAGAGGCGCTGGCGGGAGCAAAACGTCGTGGAAGCCCTAAAACAGAAGAAGATGCTTCCCCCGAGCATCGAAGAAGGAGAAGAAGGGCTTCGGAAGGACCTGGAAGCGATGGGGATCTTCCTCCGCATGGAAGACGGGCGGGTGAACATCCCCGATGTTTTCCGGATCGGATATGGTCTGGGACGGCGAGGGGGCGTGAAGCCGATTCGGGAGGCCTGATCTGAGCCAGAGGAAAACGCGGGCGGGGCGTCTTCGGACGCCCCGCCCCCTTTTGCGCGGGTGTGTCCCAAAATCGTAGGACAACTGCTCGCAGTTGTCCTACGAAGCGGCCAGGCCCGACAAAATCGGGACACACCCCTTTGCGCCTCAGCTCAGCTCGTCCAGCAGCGGGGTGAGATCCCGCCGGTAGATCGGCTCCAGGTCCGCCAGGGCCTTCCCCCAGTGGGGCAGACGGGTGGCCAGCTCGTCCTCCAGGGTCGGCCGCTCCACCCGATAAAAGATCCCGATGGGGATCCGATCCCCGTTCTCATAGGCCTTCAACAGCGCCTGAGCCTTCTTCTCCACGATCTCCTTCTCATCCGCCGGATTATGCACCACCGGGTCGTAGCCCGTTTCCTCCAGTTTGTAGACGCGGGCGTTGTAATACTCCCGCGTGTAGATGTTGTTGTAGGTCGGGCAGGGCTGGAGGACGTCGATGAGGGCGGTGCCCCGGTGCTGGATGGCGGCCACGATCAGGTCCCGCAGATGCCGCACATCGTAGGCGTAGCCGCGGGCGATGAAGGTGTAACCCGCCCCCAGGGCCACGGCGATGGGGTTGAGGGCCTCCATCAGGTTGGGCTCAGGCAGGGACTTGGTCTGCACGCCCTTGGGCAAGGTCGGAGAAGCCTGGCCCTTGGTCAACCCGTAAACCCCGTTGTTGTAGACAATGTAAGTCAGGTCCACGTTGCGCCGCCCGGCGGCCAGGAAATACCCGGCCCCGATCCCATAGCCGTCGCCGTCGCCCCCCACGGCGATCACCGTCATCTCCGGGTTGGCCAGCTTGAAGCCGGTGGCCACCGGCAGCACCCGCCCGTGGAGCGTGTGCACCCCATAGGTCCCGATGTAGTGCGGCGTCTTGCCCGAGCAGCCGATCCCGGAGAAGACCGCCACCCGATGCGGGGGCAGCTGCAGGGCCGCCAGGGCCTGGTGGATGGCGTTCAGGATCCCGAAGTCCCCGCACCCGGGGCACCAGTCCACCCAGACCTCGGTCTTGTAGTCCTTCACCGCGTAGGCCATGGGATCACCTCCCGGGCTTCGCTGGAGATCATCACGATCCGCTCCTCGTTGTCCTGCAGCGCCCGGCGCACCCCCTCGATGATCTCGTTCACCGTGAAGGGGCGGCCGTCATACTTCAGGACCCGATGGGGGATCCGGAAGCCGGTCATCTCCCGGATCAGGTTCCCCAGCTGACCGGAGTAATTGTTCTCGATGAGGATCACCCGACGGGCCCGCCGCAGGATGGCTCCCACCGGCTCCGCCGGGAAGGGCCGCATCATCCGGATCTGAAGGAAGTTGAAGGTCAGCCCGTTGAAGGCCGACAGCTCCTCCAGGGCGTCCAGGATCGCCCCCTTGGTCGTCCCCCACCCCACCAGCGTGACCTGGGCGTCCTCCGGCCCGTGCAGGGTGAACTTCTTGCTGTCGGGGATCTCCCGGGCCGCCAGCTCCAGCTTGCGCATGCGCTTGTCCATCTGCTCCACCCGGTGGAGCACCCCCTCGGAGATGTGCCCCTTCGGGTTGTGTTCATCGCTGGTCGTCCAGAACACCACCCCCTCCGTCCCCGGGACCACCCATGGGGAGATCCCGCTCTCGGTCACCGCGTGGCGCAGGTAGCCGTCCCGCTGGCCATCGGGCCGATAGCGGACCCCGCGGTCGATGACCAGGTTCCGGGTGTTAAAGCGGGGGACGGTGACGTAGCTGCTGGCGAGGTATTTGTCCACCAGCACGATCACCGGCATCTGGTAGCGGTCCGCCCAGTTGAAGGCCTCGAAGCTGTCGTAGAAGGCCTCCACCACGTCCCCCGGGGCGATGACGATGTGAGGGAACTCCCCGTGGGCCGGGTGCAGGGCGAACCCCAGGTCCGCCTGCTCCGTGCGCGTGGGCAGCCCGGTGCTGGGGCCGCCGCGCTGGTAGAGGAACACCACCAGGCCCGGCGCCTCGGTGATGGCGGCGAACCCGATGCCTTCCGGCATCAGGGCGAACCCGGGCCCGGCGGTGGAGGTGGAGGCCCGGGCGCCCGCGTGGGCCGCCCCGACCGCCATGTTGATCGCCGAGATCTCGTCCTCCGTCTGGATCACCACCACGTTGTAGCGGCTCTGGACCGCCTCCAGATACGTGCTCTCGTCGGTGGCCGGGCTGATGGGATAGTAGGTCTGCACCCCCAGCCCCGCCTGAAGCTTGCCCAGGGCCACCGCCTGCACCCCGCGGATCAGGATCTGATCCGGCCGCCGCTCCCGCCGGCGCACCTTCCAGGGGAAGTCGTTCCCGAAGTGCTCATGCACGTAGTCATACGTGACCCGCAGGGCCTGGATGTTGAGATCCGCCAGCCGGGCCCGGCGCCCCTTGAACTGCTCGCGGATGACCTCCGCGACCAGATCGAAATCGTAATCCAGGACGGCCAGGGTCGCCCCCAGGGCCACCGTGTTCCGCATGATGTCATACTGCCGGTATTCCGCTGCCTTGCCGAAGGGCTCCAGCGCCCGGCGGATCATCTCGAAATACGGCACCGGATACAGACGCAGGTCATCCCGCCCCAGCCGCTCCCGGATGTCCCCCAGGTCCGCGTCGTAAATGATCCCCCCGCCCGGGACCACCTCGTGGACATGGCCGTGGTGGGTGGGGAACTCGGGGTTGTGGTGATGATCGCCGAAGAGGGTCTCTTCATCGAGGGCCGCCAGCAGGTGGACCTCATCCACCGGGGCGTGGACGGGCTCCTCCGAGACGCGGACCCGATAGTAGCTATGTTTGCCCATGATGTTGGAGTGGTATTCGATGTTGGCGAAAACGTGAAGGCCTCCTCGGCTGAAGGCCTTGGCCAGGGTCTCCGCCGCCACGTTGATCCCGCTGCCCTGAGGCCCCCCGATCATCCAGGAGACAAACCGTTTGGGCATGGCACACGCCTCCCCCGATCAGATGGGCGGAACGCCAGCCTTCCAGGCCGGCGATGTCTTTCCATAAGTATATCCTTCGAGGCCCTGCTTGTAAAATTTGTAACAGAATGCGGCCGCCGAGGCGTTTGTTTCCCCCAAACGGGTGAGACGCTCCCCCCAAATAGGGGATCCGGCGGTCCGGCGCCTCGCTTCATCCTTCCGAAGGACGCTCCGAGGAAGCCGCCGGAGAGGCCTGAGGCGCCCCGGCGCCCCGGGCGCGCACCAGAAGGGTCCACTGGCCCCGCTGAACCACCTCGCCCCGCTGGTTGCGGACCTGGACGTTGAAGACCACGAAGCCCGCGCGGCCGTCGGGCGTGGGGCGTTTCTGGGCCACCTCGATCTCGGCGTAGATGGTGTCGCCGATGCGGATGGGAGCGCGGAACTTCCACTCCAGGCCGGTGAAGGCCTCCACCGTCTCCTCCAGGAAGCCGAGGCGGGTCGCCAGGCCGGAGGCGATGGCCAGCCCCAGCAGCCCGTGGGCGATCCGTTCCCCAAACATGGTGCCGCGGGCGTATTCCGCGTCGGTGTGCAGCGGCGTGTAATCCCCGGAGAGGCCGGCGAACCCCACGATGTCCGCCTCGGTGACCGTGCGGCCGGGCGTGCGGACTTTCCACCCGACCTCCAGGTCCTCAAAGAACAACCCACGCGGTCCTGCACTCCACGTTGTCATCGGTCTCCCTCCTCCGAGCAAGGTGGAACTCAGGATCAAAGGAGAGCCATGCCTTTCCCGCGAAACCTTGAGGATGGCTGAAGTATAATCGGCTCGGGGGAAAGATCCAAAGAGGTGGAAGCCCCTCGCTGTGTCGGACGGCGAGGCCTTTTATGAGTTTCGCGAGATTCCCCAGGAGGTTCGCCAGCGAATGTGGGTGGAAGAGGAGATCCGCCAGCAACCGGAAGTGGCCGACCGCCTGCTCCGGGAAGGATGGCCGGAGGCGGAGCGGATCGCGGCGGAGGCGCGGCGCTTTCAACCGGCCCTCGTGATGCTGGCCGCCCGGGGCAGCTCCGATAACGCCGCCCGCTACGGCCAGTATCTGCTCGGAGCGTTCGCCGGGCTGCCCGCAGCCCTGGCCACCCCCTCCCTGTTCACCTTTTACCGGCGTCCGCCCCGGCTGGACCACGCGTGGGTGATCGGCATCTCCCAATCCGGCCGCTCCCCGGACATCGTGGAGGTGATCCGGGAGGCCCGCCGCCAGGGCGGCCTCACCCTCGCCATCACCAACGACCCAGGTTCCCCGCTGGCGGCCGAGGCCCACGCGGTGCTGCCCCTGCGCGCAGGGGCAGAGCGGGCGGTGGCCGCCACCAAAACCTACACGGCCCAGCTCGTCGCCCTGGCCATGCTGGCCGCCGCCTGGACGGGGGATCGAACGATGCAGGAGGAGCTGCGCCGGCTGCCTGAGGCCATGGCCCGGGCCCTGGAGAGCGAGGGGCCCGCCCGCGAGGCCGCCGCCTCCTGGTGGCGGGCCTCCCACGGCGTGGTGATCGGCCGGGGCTTCAACTACGCCACCGCCTTCGAGATCGCCCTCAAGCTCAAGGAGCTCACCTACATCGTGGCGGAGCCGTATTCCTCGGCAGACTTCCTCCACGGGCCCATCGCCCTCGTGGAGCCGGGCTTCCCGGTCTTCTTGATCGCGCCAGGGCCCACCTTCCACGCGGAGATGCAGGACCTGGCCCGTCTGTTGCGGGAACGGGCGGCCCATCTCACCCTCTGCAGCGAGGATCCCGAGCGGCTCCGCCATGCGGACGTCGGCATCCCGTTGCCTCCCGTCCCGGAGTGGCTCTCCCCGGCGGTGGCGGTGATCCCCGGCCAGTGGTTCGCCGTCTCCCTCGCCCGGCTCCGGGGGCTCGACCCGGATCGACCGCGGGGGTTGCAAAAGGTCACCGAAACCCGGTAGCCTCCGGACCGGGGGGATCGCCATGAACGAGAATTGGGAGGAATTCGAGCTCGCCCCCATCACGGTGCTCACGGTCTCCCAGCTGGCCGCCCATCTGAAAGAGGCCGTGGAGAGCCGGTTCGCATGGGGGGACCTGTGGGTGGAGGGGGAAGTGGGGGATCTGCGCCCGACGGCCCCCGGCCACATCTTTTTCTCCCTGAAAGAAGGACGGGCGCAGATCACCTGCGTGGTGTGGAAGACCCACGCGGCCCGCATGGCGCAACTCCCGGCCAACGGACAGGCGGTTCTGGTGCGGGGGCGCATCGGCTACTATGAAGACCGCGGCGATTGCCGCCTGTATGTGGACCGCTGGCTCCCCCTCGGGCTGGGACAGCGGTTCCTGGCCCTGGAGGCCCTGAAACGGCGTCTGGAGGCGGAAGGGCTGTTCGAGCCTGCCCGCAAACGTCCCCTCCCGCCTTACCCACAACGCATCGGCGTGGTGACCTCCCCGGCGGGGGCCGCCCTGCGGGACATCATCAACGTCCTCCGCCGGCGCTGGCCCCTCGCGGAGCTCATCCTCTCCCCCACCGTGGTCCAGGGAGAGGAGGCCCCGGCGGCCATCGTCGCCGCGCTGGAGGCCCTGCAGGCCCTCCCGGATCTGGACCTCATCATCATCGCCCGGGGAGGGGGTTCCCACGAGGAGCTGTGGGCCTTCAACGACGAGCGGGTGGTGCGCGCGGTGGCGGCCTCCATCCACCCGGTGATCTCCGGCGTGGGCCATGCCATCGACCTCACCCTCACCGACGCCGCCGCGGACGTGCACGCGCCCACCCCCTCCGCCGCCGCCGAGATCGCCACGCCCGATCGAGAGGCGGTGGCCTCGACCCTCGCCGCCTGGCGGGATCGCCTGCGCCAGGCGATGGAGAGCCGGCTGCAGGCGATGGCCCAGGCCCTGCAGGCCCTGGAGGCGCGGCTGCAGGTTCACGCCCCGGAACGGGCGCTCCAGGCCCGAGCGGAACGCCTCCACCTGTTGCAGGCCCGGCTGCGGAGCGCCATCCATCAGCAGCTGCTCCGGGCAGGCGCCCGCCTGGCCGATCCTCAGGCCCGGCTGAACGCCCTCAACCCCCTGGCGGTCCTGGCCCGGGGCTACGCCCTGGTGCGCCGGGAGAACGGCCGCCTGGTCACCCGCGCCGACCAGGTTCGGGCCGGCGAGCGCCTGATCCTCCACTGGGCAGATGGCCACGTGACCGTTCGGGTGGAAGGAGAAGCCCCCTCATGAACACCGAGTATTTCCGTCTCGGACCCCACGTGGAAGCCGCCCGAGCGGGCGGCCAGCCCCTGGTGGCCCTGGAGACGGTGGTGGTGTCCTTCGGCCTCCCCCGTCCCATCAACCTCCAGGTGGCCCACGAGATGGAAGACGCCGTCCGGGCCGAGGGCGCCGTCCCGGCCACCATCGGGCTGCTGGAAGGCCGGGTCGTGATCGGGCTGACGCCCGCCGAGCTGGCCGAATTCGCCAGGGGAGAGAACCTCCGCAAGGTCAGCCGACGGGATATCCCGGTGGCCCTGGCCCGAAAGGAGAAAGGGGCGACCACCGTGGCCGCCACCGTCTGGGCCGCCGCCCGCGCGGGGATCCGCGTGGTGGCCACGGGTGGGATCGGCGGGGTGCACCGGGGCGCCCCCTTCGATGTCTCCAATGACCTGCCCACCCTGGCCACCGAGCCGGTGCTGGTGGTCTGCGCCGGCCCCAAGGCCATCCTGGATCTGCGGGCGACGCGGGAGTGGCTGGAAACGCATGGGATCCCGGTCCTGGGGTGGGGGATCGAAACCATGCCCGCTTTCTACAGCGCCTCCAGCGGGCTGCCGGTGGACGCCCGGGTGGATACGGCGGAGGAAGCCGCCGCCATCGCCCGGGTCCACTGGACCCTGGGGGGCAAGGGGATCCTGGTGACGGTCCCGCCCCCGGCGGACTTCGCCCTCCCGATGGAGCGCCTGGAGGCCATCCTGGAGGAGGCGATGGCCGAGGCGGAGCGGGCGGGCGTGCAGGGATGGGCCCTCACGCCCTTCCTGCTGGCCCGGGTGGCCGAACGGACGGGCGGGGAGAGCGTGGCCCTGAACCGGGCGTTGCTGATCGAGAACGCCCGCATCGCCGCCCGCATCGCCCGGGCTCTGGAGGCATAGCGAACGGAGGGCTTCGCGTTGGCGCGCGCTTCGGTGTTCGAACGCTACGCGGCTCGCTACGATGCCTGGTATGAAGGACCGGTGGGGCGGGGAGCCTTTCGGTCCGAAGTCCGGGCGCTGGCGCCATTGCTGGCCCAGTGCCCGCCGCCTTACCTGGAGGTCGGCGTCGGATCGGGACGCTTCGCCCAGGCCCTCGGCATCGGCTTCGGGATCGACCCGGCGTGGGAACCGCTTCGGCTGGCCGCCGCCCGAGGGATCCAGGTGGCCCAGGCAGTGGGAGAACGGCTTCCGTTCCGGAATGAAGCCTTCGGGGGGATCCTCCTGGTGGTCACCCTGTGTTTCGTGGACGACCCTTTATGGGTGCTACGGGAGGCCCGTCGGGTGCTGCGCCCGGACGGAGGGCTGGTGCTGGGGATGATCCTGGCGGAGAGCCCGTGGGCCGCACACTATCGGGAGAAAGGCCGCCAGGGCCATCCCTTTTATTCCATCGCGCGCTTTTACCCCCGAGCCGAGCTGGAGGGCTGGCTGGCGCAAGCGGGCTTCCGGGTCGTGGCCTACCGCTCCACTCTCTTCCAGGACCCCGGGGCTTCGGAGATCCGGGAGGAGGAAGGCCGTCCGGGCTTTTACCCGGAGGCCGGCTTCACCGGAATCCTGGCGCAACGGGTTCAAGGTGTCGGATGAGTTCGACCGGATAGGCCTTCGGCCAACGGCTGGCGTGGGTATCGAATAAATTCAAGCTCCAGAGGTCCCCGGGCAATGGCCGGCTCGCGCCGGCCAGAAAGCATTTTCGTGTCGGCAAAGGCCGACGCCCGGCATGCAGCGCCTTAGAAGGCCGATTTCAACCAGCGCAAAAGACTTTCATCCAAATGGTCAGCCTCAGCCGACCAGAAAGTTTCTCGCGTCGGCGAAAGACCCGGCAGCCAATGCGTGATCTGGGACAAGACCGGATGGGCGACAAACTCACAAAAGCACGAGAGGTTTTCCAGATGGAAGGGCTTCGCGGCTTCGCCCGGGAGGCCTTCTGGTTTCCCTATCGAAGAGCGATCTCCATACTCGCCGCAATCCGCGGACAGCAACGCTTGAGGGTTGGCAAAGCCGCTCTCCTCTTCCATATTCAATCCTACTCGGAGGCTCTCCATTTGATCCAGACCTTTCAAACCGAGAATGAATGCCTGCGATATCTGGCGAACCGCCTGTATGGAGGAGATGTGTTCTGGGATGTGGGAGCCTATCACGGCCTTTATGCAATGCTCGCCGCCCGCCTCGGTTGCAAGGTCATTGCCTTCGAACCGTATGAGGCCAATGCCCAACGGATCCAGGAGAACGCCCGGCTTAACCGGTGCGAAGATCATATCCAGGTTATGACGCTGGCGCTCTCCGATCGACATGGCATGGCCCCCTTCGATGTCCGGGGCGGGCAACGATCGTTCATGATGGGGCACATCACCGACAGCCCTCGATCCGCCCTGAACGTTCGAACGGTCCCGGGGGACAGCCTTGTGGCTTCCGGGATCCCGGCGCCGGACGTGATCAAAATCGATGTGGAGGGCCATGAGCTTCATGTGCTGTGGGGAATGCGGGAGACCTTGCGCCATCATGTGAGCGCCCTGATTTGTGAGGTGCATGCGGACTATCTGGTCCGACATGGCATGTCTGGATCCGTGGAGCACTTTTTGCAAAGCCTGGGATTCAGAGTCTTCCGCATTCGCGATCGACGGACGGAGTATTTCCTCGCTGCGGAAAGGGTTGCCGGTCCATGATGGCAGAGATCCGCCTTCCCGTAGAGGCTTCCGCCTGCGGCAAAGTGATCCTGCTGGGGGAGCATGCGGTGGTCTACGGCCGCCCGGCCCTCGCAGCGCCGGTGTGCGGGCGACGGGCCCGGGCGCGGGCGGAGCCCCTTCCACCTGGGGCCGGCTGCTGGATCGAAGCGCCGGACACCGGGGAAAGGCTCCGGCTCTCCGAGGCGCCGGATCACCCCCTGGCCCGGACGGTTCGTCTGGCTCTGGAGCATCTCGGGCTCCCGGAGCCGGACCTCCGGCTTGTTCTGCGCTCCGAGCTCCCCATCGCCGGAGGGCTCGGCAGCAGCGCGGCGGCCTCCGCCGCGCTGGTGCGGGCCCTTTTCCGCTGGGCCGACCGGACGCCGGAGCCGGAGATCGTGTCCGCCCTGGTCTACGAGATCGAGAAGCTGCACCACGGCACCCCCAGCGGGATCGACAACACGGTGATCGCCTATGAGCGCCCCATCCGCTTCGTTCGAAGCCGGCCTCCCGTGCTCCTGCGGATCGCCCGCCCGTTCACCCTGGTGATCGCCGATTCCGGGGTCCCCAGCCCCACCCGGGAGACCGTGGCCGCGGTCCGCGCGGGCTGGGAGCGGGAACCGGCCCGCTACGAGGCCCTGTTCGACGCCATCGCGGGTTTGGTTCAGGAGGCGGAGGCATGCCTGCAGGCCGGGGCCATCGAAACCCTGGGGCCTCTCCTGGACGCCAACCATCGGATCCTGCAGGAGCTGGGCGTCTCCTCGCCCCTTCTGGATCATCTGGTCGAAGCCGCCCGGATGGCAGGGGCGCTGGGGGCGAAGCTCACCGGCGGGGGACGAGGTGGGAACGTGATCGCCCTGGTGCGTCCGGAAGATGTGGAGGTTGTCGCCCGCGCCCTCCGCGCCGCCGGCGCGCGAGGGGCCTTTGCGACCGAAGTGCGGGCGGATTAACCCGGATCCCGGAGGTCGAGGGGTGCCCTCGAAAACGCCCATCCCATCGCCGGCTCGGTATCACGCCCTGCGGGCCCTCCATCGCATCGAGACGCGGGCCGCCTACGCCGATTACGTGCTCCAGGCGCTCCGCCGGGAGGTGGCGCTCTCCCCCCGGGATCAGGACCTCCTCACCACCCTGGTGGACGGCGTGACGATCTGGCGGAAGACCCTCGACTGGGTGCTGGCCCGCTATGTGCGAGGCGGCCTGGAGCGGCTGGACCCCTGGACGCGGAACGCCCTGCGGATGGGCCTGTATCAGCTGATGTTCCTGGATCGCATCCCGCGCTGGGCGGCGGTCCACGAGACGGTGGAGGTGACCCGGGCCCTGGCCGGGGAAGGGGCCGCCGCCCTGGTGAACGCCGTGCTGCGTCGCATCTCCGCGCGGCTGGAGCAGGGACGGCCTCCCGCTCCCTTCCCTTCCCTGGCGGAGGATCCGGTGGCTCACCTAACGGTGCGCTACTCGTATCCGGAATGGCTGGTGCGCCGGTGGATCGCCCGCTACGGGGTGGAGGGCGCGCGCGCCCTCTGTCGCTTCCACAACACCCCGCGGCCGTTGAGCCTGCGGGTCAACCGCCTGCGGGCCACCCGCGAGGAGATCCTCGCCGACCTGGAGGCGCGGGGCCTCCGGGCCCGGCCGGGAGCCTATCACCCCTACATCGTTCTGGTGGAAGGAGGGCTCGATCTCACGACGTGGCCGCCTTATCAGGAGGGCAAGGTCATCGCCCAGGATGAGTCGGCGGCCATGGTGCCCTACCTGATGGACCTGCGGCCCGGCCTGCGGGTCCTGGACCTCTGCGCGGCCCCTGGGGGGAAAACCACGGCCATCGCGGAAGGCATGGGGGATCACGGCTGGCTGATCGCGGCGGACGCCCACTTCGGCCGTCTGCGGCGGCTGCGGGAGCACGCCCTCCGGATGGGGTTCACCATCATCCGGGTGGTCCAGGCGGACGGGCGGAGGCCCTTCCTCCCGGAATGGGCGGACCGCATCCTGATCGACGCCCCGTGTCTGGGGACCGGCGTGCTGGCCCGGCGCAGCGACGCGCGATGGCACAAACAGGAGTCGGACCTCATCGGCCTGGTGGCGGTGCAGCGGGCCCTGCTGGAGTCGGCCGCCCGGATGCTCCGCCCCGGCGGGCGCATCGTCTACAGCACCTGCTCCCTGGAGCCGGAGGAGAACGAAGAACAAATCCGCGCCTTCCTGCGGGATCATCCGGAGTTCCGCCTCCTCTCCGCCCAGGGGAAGGTCCCCAGCCCCTTCGTGGACGCCGAGGGCTTCTACCGGGTCCTCCCCCATGTCCATCACATGGACGGGGCTTTCGGGGCCATCCTCGAGAAACTCCCCACCCCACCGGCCGGATTCGGATGATCCCCCTCATAGAAAAATTGTGACATTTGTCACTACTTTGGGAAAGGAAGATCGAGGATGATGAAGGCGCAAGCAGCGCCATCGCCGCCCACTCCACTGGCGTTCGCTTGCCCTGGCCCCTCCTTTCCTGCTGCGGCCCGGCTCGGACCCCAGACCGAGACCGGGCCGCATGCATTTGGGGGAGAAGCGGGAGAAACCGACCTGCGCTTATGGCGCAGATCCGTGCGATCCTCCCGGGCGTCGGGCGGCGCGCGCCACGATGAACCCCATGGTCAGGCCATAGGCCACGTGGGCCAAAGCAAAGGAAGGCCAGTCCACGTAGCGGGCCATGACCGGGTTGAAGATGGGAAGGATCGCGAAGGTAGCCGCCAGCCAGAGGAGAGGCCCGACGATCACCGCCCAGGCCAGAGGGGATCCGGGCAGCGTGGGCAGGATGAGCCCATAGAGCGCTCCCAGCAACGCGGAGAGCAGCCCGTGGATGAGCAGCCCGGCCAGGAGCGCCGGGAGATGAAAGCGGGCCAGGACCTCCGGCGGTGCCCCCTGCAGCTCCCGGATGAGAACCGCGCCGATCAGGTTGACCGGGAACCAGATCCCACGGCCGGAGAGCAGCCCGTAAGCCAGAGCGATCCCCACCATCACGCCGCCCCCCGCCAGCCCGCCCCGGATCCCTGCCCGATAGGGAACGATCTCCGCCGGCCAGGCCGTTCCCACCTCCTCCATCGCTAACGATTGAATCCACTGTTTCCACCGACGCATCGCGCCCCCTCCCCTCACCGGGTTCCTCCATCCTCTGATACGCACATCCCACCGGGACGGATGGCGAGCGGAGCGCCCACCGGTTCGCCGGGAATCGCATCCGCGCCCAGCAGGTGAAGCAAAGGCGGGTTTTTCTCGCAGGGAGAAGGCTCTCCCTCAAAGTCGCGACCCGTCTTGACGTCCAAGATGAGCTCCGAAAACGCATCGCGAGGGACATCGAAGCCACCCGTGCGCAAGCCACCGCCAGGGGCATCGCGGTCGATGAGCCTGTGGAGCCCACCGGCGAACGAGAGGGTCTCTCCGCATCCGAGCCGTTCCGGATTGGAACCCCTGATCCTGCGCTCACTGTAGAACGGCGGGTTCTGCGCGCAACCGCATGGCGGATACGGGAGGGAGCCACGCCGGGCTCTCGCTCCCGTCCGGGTTGACAGATCGAGCGAGGCGCATACAATAAAAGGCAATCCCGCAGGATCGCGGGAGGAGCGACGTGATGTCGAAGCGGACGGGCATCCCCTCGATGGCGATGACCATGACCGGGATGATGACCACCGGTCTTCCGGGCGGCCGGGGGGATGTCCGGGCTTTCGCAGGATGAACGGCTGACCTCAACTCCGACGCACATCCCAACCCCCCGGCCCGAAGGCAGGCCGGGGGGTTGCTTTTTCCCGGGGCGCAACGGAAGCGGCGCCCTACCCTTCACCGAGGAGGCGACCATGCGGGTGATGAAGTTCGGCGGGACTTCGGTGGGCGATGCGGCGCGCCTGCGCCACGTGGCCGACCTGATCGCGCACCAGCGGGCCGCTCACCCCCAGCTGGTCGTGGTGGTCTCCGCCATGGCCGGGGTGACCGACGCCCTCATCCGGATGAGCCAGCAGGCTCGGGAAGGGAACCCGGAGTGGAGGCAGACCCTGGCGGACCTCCGGGAGCGCCATCGGGAGGCTGTGGATGAGCTGGGGTTGCCGGAGGAGGAAGCCCGGGCCCTCCGCGAGGAGCTGGAACAGGGGTTCGCCCGGGCGGAGCAGCTGGCGCAGGCGGTGGCGGCCCTCCGGGAGCTTTCCCCCTCTATCGCCGATTTGCTGGCGGGGATGGGGGAGCGCTGGAGCGCCCGCATGCTGGCGGCGGTCCTGCGGGCCCAGGGCATCCCCGCCCGCGCGGTGGACGCGGATGCCTTCCTGATCACCGACGATCATTTCGGGGAAGCCTCCCCCGACCTGGAAGAGACGCGAACCCGTGCGCGGGCGGCTCTCCTCCCCCTGGTGGAGGCCGGGGTCGTCCCGGTGGTGACCGGCTTCATCGGCGCCACCCGGGAGGGCCGCCCCACCACCCTGGGCCGCGGCGGCTCCGACTTCTCCGCCACCATCCTGGGCTATGCCCTGGATGCGGAATCCGTGTGGATCTGGACGGATGTGAATGGGGTGATGAGCGCGGACCCCAAGATCGTCCCTGAGGCCCGCACCATCCCGGAGCTTTCCTACATCGAAGCGGCCGAGATGGCCTATTTCGGCGCAAAGGTCCTCCACCCGCGCACCCTTCTCCCCTGCATCGACCGTCGCATCCCGGTGCGGATCCTGAACACCTTCCATCCCCAACACCCCGGCACCTGGATCGTCCCCGAACCTCGGGGCAACGGCCAGGTGAAGGCGGTCACTTTGATCAAGAACATGAGCCTGATCACGGTGGAAGGGCGGGGGATGCTGGGCGTGCCGGGGGTGGCTGCCCGGGCCTTCGCGGCCGTGGCCGAGCTGGGGGTCAGCATCCTGATGATCTCTCAATCTTCCTCGGAGCAGAACATCTGCTTCGTGATCCCCTCCCCGGCCGCCGCCCGGGTGGTGAGGGCGCTGCGGGCGGCCTTCGAGCGGGAGATGGCCCGGCGGGACATCGAGGACATTTGGGCGATGGATCGGGTGGCCATCATCGCTGTGGTGGGCGCCGGCCTGCGGGCGACGCCGGGGATCGCCGCGCGGGTCTTCAACGCCCTGGGGAACGGCCGCATCAACGTCCTCTCCATCGCCCAGGGTTCTTCGGAATACAACCTCTCCCTGGTGGTCGCGGAGAGCGACGCGGAGGAGGCCGTGCGGCGCATCCATGCCGCGTTCTATACGTAAGCGAGGCCACGCCTCGCCCGGAGGGCCTCCCGCCGGCCGCGGCCCGGAACGGTCATCCGGCCAGCCAGCGGGCCAGCAGGGCCACCAGAAGGCCCAGGCTGCCGAACTCCACGGCCACCCGCGGCGAGAGGGTCCGTCCTTGCAGATGCCAGAGGCTCATCTCGACCAGCTCGTAGAGCATGATCAGCCACCAGAGCC
>Ga0079995_1063170_pt1 | contig 36808 bp, 38 predicted proteins | sample FaiFalFF_MnMetaG_2_FD_69198 | JGI IMG/M metagenome (GOLD analysis project Ga0079995, IMG submission 69198) | Freshwater microbial communities from Yellowstone National Park, Wyoming, USA - Fairy Falls C (FF_Mn_C) (SPADES assembly) (version 4) | ecosystem: Environmental > Aquatic > Freshwater >...
CCAGGCCCTTCTCCAGCTTGCGGGCTAGATCCGCCCAGTGGCTGATGCTGGCCTGCGCGGCGTAGGGGATCCCGTGCGCCACCACGATCTCCGTGAGGTCCTTGCGGGGCTGGGGCTTGCCGCGCTGGAGCCTCCCCACGGGGCTCGTGGTGGTCCGGGCCCCCTGGGGGGTGGCGCTGGACCGCTGGATGCCGGTGTTCATGTACGCCTCGTTGTTGTAGCAGACGTACAGAAAGTCGTGCCCCCGCTCCAGGGCTCCGGAGAGGCTCTGGAGCCCGATGTCGTACGTCCCCCCGTCGCCCCCGATGGCCACCACCTTGGGATGGGTGTCCAGCTGGCCCCTCCGCCGCAGGGCCTTCACCGCCGCCTCCACCCCGCTGGCGGTGGCCGCGGCGTTCTCGAAGGCGTTGTGCAGGTACGGGACGGGCCACGCGGAGTACGGGTAGAGGGTGGTGACCACCTCCATGCAGCCGGTGGCGTTCACCACCACCAAGGGGCGGCGCGCCACCGCGAACAACAGCCGCACCACCACGGGGAACCCGCAGCCCGCGCACGCCCGGTGCCCGGGAGCCAGGCCCTGGGTCCGCTGGGACAGCTCACGCAGGTTCAAGGACATGGGCCCCCTCCACACCCAGGTACACCACGCCGCCGGGAAGTTCGCTGCGCAGGAGGGCGTCCAGTTCCGCGTCCCGCAGCTCCCGGCCCCCCAGCCCGAAGATGACGTCCGTCACCCGGGGGGCCTGCGGCAGCCCGTACAGGGCCGCCCGCACCTCCACCCCCAAGGGGCCTCCCAAGCCGCTCAAGGTGTCCGCCCGCTCCAGGACGACCACGTCCCGCGCACCCGCCAGGGCCTCCCGGAGGGCTGCCGCGGGGAAGGGCCGGAAGGTCACCACCCGCACCAGCCCCGCCCGCTGGCCCCGCACCCGACCCCGAAGGGCCGCCTGCTCCGCGGAGTCCGCGTAGCTGCCCAGGATGACCAACGCGACGTCCGCGTCTTCCGTGCCCTTGGCCTCCACTAGAGGCGGGAGGTCTCTGCCGAAGTGCTGCCGGAAGGCCCGCACCCCTTCCTCCAGCACCCGGGGCACCCGCTCCATGGCCGCCGCCAGGGCGCGGCGGAACTCCATGTACGAGTCCGGCAGGGCGAGGGGCCCCACCGTGATCGGCTCACCGCCCAGGAGGGTGTAGCCGTCGGGGGGGGCCTCGCCCACGAACTCCCGCACCGCCTCGTCCGGGTACACCTCCACGGGCTCCAGGCTGTGGGTCAGGGTGAACCCGTCCAGGCACACCATGACCGGCAGCCGCGCGCGTTCCGCCACCCACACCGCCAGCAGGGTCCGGTCGTACGCGTCCTGCACGTTCCGCGCGTACACCTGCACCCACCCCGCGTCCCGGGACCCCATGGTGTCGGAGTGGTCCCCGTGGATGTTGATGGGCGCGGACAGGGCCCGGTTGGCCACGTTCATCACGATGGGCAGGCGGAGGCCGCTGGCGATGTACAGGACCTCGTGCATGAGGGCGAGGCCCTGGGAGGCGGTGGCGGTGAGCACCCGGGCCCCCGCGGCCGCGGCCCCCACGCACGCGGACAGGGCGGAGTGCTCGCTTTCCACGGGGACGAACTCCGTGTCCACCTCCCCGTGGGCCACGTACTCGCTGAACCGTTCCACGATCTGGGTGGCCGGGGTGATGGGGTAGGCAGCCACCACGTGCGGCCGCAGCTGCTTCCAGGCCAGGGCCACCGCCTCGTTTCCCGTCAGTCCCATCCTGCGGGTCATGGAGCACCCTCCGGGACCATGCGGATGGCGTTGGCCCGGGGCGGGCACACCGCGGCGCACACCCCGCAGCCCTTGCAGTGGTCGTAGTCAATGTCCACCACCCGGCCGCCCGCGGTGCGGATGGCGGAGTCGGGGCAGTACAGCCAGCACAGCATGCAGTGCACGCACCGCTGCAGGTCCAGCACGGGACGTTCCTGCCGCCAGTCCCCTGTGCGGTAGGCCACGCTGCTGCCGCCGGGGATCACCGGCCCACGGTCGAGAGCCTGCCAGTCCGTAGCCACGGTTGGACCTCCTCCAGGGCCAGGCGCGCCGCCTCCACGTTCCGCCGCACCACGTCCTCCGCCAGCTCCCGCCGCAGCCGTCCCTCCAACCACCGGAGGAAGGGACCCGGGGGCATTCCCACGAAAGCCACCGCCACCGCCGCCAGGAGGGGGACGTTGGGGATCTCCCGGCCCACGGTACGCCGGGCGATCCCCGAGGCGTCCAGGTACAGGACCCGGTCTTGGGATACCCTGGGGACCTCCACGGGCCCCGGGGCGTTCAGCACCACGTGGGTGCGAGGCCCCACCCCGTCTAGGACCCCAGGGCTTCCCACCAGGCGCGGGTCCAGGAGCACCAGCAGGCCCGGCTTCTCCACCGGACCCCTCCGGCGCACGGGCTGGGGGGAGATCCGGGTGTACGCTTGTACGGGCGCTCCCCGGCGCTCCGGCCCGAACTCCGGGGAGGCCTGGGCGAAGCCTCCGAAGTCGATGACAGCCTCCGCCAGGAGCAGGGCCGCGGTCTTGGCGCCGTAGCCGCCCCGGCCGTGCCAGCGGATCTCCAGCGGGACGAACTCCATCGCTACCCTCCTGAGCAAACCTTAGACCTCCCCCGCCCAGGGGTCCATCGGGCGGGGGCCGGATTCGGCGCGGCCGTGGATCCTTCGGGTACACTAGGGTCAGGACGCGCCCGGAGGGGTGTGGCGGCCGGTCCGGAGGGACGCATGGCAGGGCCCAAGATCCGTATCCTCATCGCGGACGACCACGGGATCGTGCGGGAGGGGATCCGCATGATCCTGTCCACCCAGCAGGACTTCGAGGTGGTGGGGGAGGCCAGCACGGGCCGGGAGGCGGTGGAGCTGGCGCACCGCATGAAGCCCGACGTGATCCTCATGGACATCAGCATGCCCGACATGAACGGCATCGAGGCCACCCGCCGGATCCGGGAGGAGCTGCCCTCGGTGCAGGTGTTGGGCTTGACCATGCACGAGGAGGAGAACTACGTGTTCCAGATGCTGAAGGCCGGAGGGGCCGGGTACGTCCTCAAACGGGCGGCGGCGGAGGACCTGGTGGCCGCGGTGCGGGCGGCCCACCGGGGGGAGGCTTTCCTGTACCCCTCCGTGGCCAAGCTGGTGGTGCGGGACTACCTGGAGCGGGCGGGCCGCCAGGAGCAGGACACCAACCTGGACGGCCTCACCGAGCGGGAGCGGGAAGTCCTCACCCTCATCGCGGAGGGCCTGACCAACCAGGAGATCGCCCAGCGGCTGTACATCAGCGTGAAGACGGTGCAGACCCACCGGGCCCACATCATGGAGAAACTGAATTTGCACGACCGCACAGAGCTGGTGCGCTACGCCATCCGGAAGGGGCTCATCGAGCCGTAGCCAGGCTCTTCTCGAGGCGCTCCAGGAGCCGTGGAAGCAGTAGGCCCAGCCGGGGTTTGGGCACCCAGCCGTCCGCGGCGAGGGCGGCGGCCGCCCTGGCGTACTCCCCCTCGTCCCCGGGGGTGGCCACCACCAGGTGCACTCCCGGCCACCGACTCCTTAAAGCCTCCAGCTCACCCCGGCACGGCCCCGCGCACGCCGCGAAGTCCGCCACCACCACCTCCGCGGGCTCCTCCAGCCGCACCAGCTCGGCCAGGGAGGCTGCCTCCACCACCCGGGCCCGCCCCTGCAGCAGCGTCGCGATGGCCTCCCGCACCTCCCGGGACCTGTCCACCACAGCGACTCGCATCTCCGCTTCCCCCGAAGACCCTCTCCAAAATCCCAAGAAGTTTCGAGAGGACTCTACAGCGTGGGGCAGCCTGCGCCTATCCGTCGCGGGACGGATTGAGGTCCGCGCAAGACCGGTCGCGGGGCTGCTGGCCGCCCATCGGGTGCTGACCCGATGGGCAGCCCCTCGCGGCGGGGTGCAGGCTCGAAGGGGAGGTGTCTCGCCATGGATAAGGTCAAGCGGGAACCCCAGGACTACGCGGCGGTGTGCCGGCTGTACTGGGCCGGTAGCGCTTGGTACGAGGTGCTCCAAGCCACGTGCACGACCCAGGACGAGTTAGAGGCGGAGCTGGAGAACCTGTGCCCCGTGTTCGCGTGCGCCCGGGGACGGCAGGTGGCCCACTGCGGGGTGTGCCCGGACTTCCCCTGCCCGCTGCTTGTCAACCTGGCGTCCGTAAGCCCCGGCGACCGGCGGATCGAGTCCGCAGAACTCCGGGCGCGGCTGGGTGACGAGGAGTGGGCGGAGTGGGCCCGGCGACAGCACCTGTGGCTGGCCTTCTGCCCGCTGCGGGACCGCACCGCCCGGGTCCACCACGCCGCGGTGGGCTGAGGCACGAGCCCACCGCTGCCGCGGCCTGCGGGGTCTACCGGGCGATTACTGCACCACCAGGGTGCCCTTCATCCCGGCCTCCTTGTGGCCCGGGACGCTGCAGTAGAACTCGAAGGTCCCCTTGGCGTTGGGGGTGAAGGTGACGGTGCCGGTCTTGCCGGGCTGAATCACCCCCGTCTTCACCTTAAACTTGTCCACCACGAAGTCGTGTTCGATGACGCCCTTGTTGTCCAGCACCAGCTGCACGGGTTGTCCGGCCTTGACGGTGATCTTGCTGGGCGTGTAGCTGAACTCCTTGGCCACCACGGTCACCTTCTGGACGGCCGCCCCGGCGTACACCGCCGCCGCCAGGGACACTACCAGCCCCACCACTGTCAGCTTGAGGACGCGCTTCGCCACCGGGACACCTCCGACTCAAAGGATCTCTTGCCTCTAAGGGCTAGCGGCCCTGACCACCGCGCGCCATCGGGCCGCCCCCCGATTTTGTCACAGGGGTGTGAGGCCGGGGCCGCCCGCGCGGGCGGCCCCGGCCCTTCTCGGCTTACCCCGTGGGCTGGGGCCGGAGCTCCCGGAAGACCCGGCCGGGCCTCCACGGGGTCCCCAGGGCGGGCAGCAGCCACCGGTCCAGCCCGTAGTACCCCGCCACCTTCCACGCCAGCACCAGGAGGAAGGAGACCAGGAACATCATGGGGTTGGTGCTGGCCGTACCCGCCATCATGAAGTTCCAGTTCATGAAGGCCCCAAAGAACGCGGAAATACCCACGAAGGCGCCCAGGATCAGGAGCACCCCTACCACCAGCTCCCCGTACGCGATGAGCTTGCCGAAGAAGCCCTCCGCGCCGATGCTCAGCAGCCACGCCAGGAAGTCCCGGTACCAGTCGAAGGCCACGGGCGGCCGGGCAGGGGGCGGCGGCACCTGAATGGCCCGCTCCCAGAAGGCCCGCACCGCGGCACCCGTCTGCACCCACTCGGGGTGGCCCACCTTGTGCAGCGCCGCGTCGATCCACTTGTAGCCGAGCCAGACCCGCAGCAGCAACCATAACCACGCGAACCGTGTGCTGTTCAGCAGCTCCTGCACGAACGGCGGGTCCTGGAAGAACTCCCGTTCCTGCTTTGCCACGGTCATCACCTCCCGCTCCACGGTACCCGCGCGACCTCTCGGCGGCTATCCGCCGTCCGACGGACTTAAGACACAGCTGCCTCAGTGCGGAGTCGGGTGGAACGTGTAGGTGGGACGACCGACGCCCGATGTTCGGGTGTGCGGATCTGCCGTACACTGGCGGCGGAGGCTACCAGAGCCTAGCCTCCGAAAGGGGGTTTTTCCCGTGAACGTCGCCATCCACAGGATCCTAGCTGCCACCGACTTCTCGCCCGCTTCCGAAGGAGCCCTGCGGTGGGCCGACTTCCTCGCGAGCCGGTTCGGGGCAGAGCTGGTGTTGTTTCACGCGTTCTCCCTGGACCCTGCCCTCCTGGTGGGGCCCACGGGGGTCGCGGTGGACCTGGCGACCCGGCTCGTGGAGGACGCCCGCCGCGCCGCGGAGGAGTCCATGGACCAGCTGCGACAGCGGTTCCCCGCGGCGCGCACGGTGGTGGAGGAGACGTCCTCCCGGGAAGGGATTGTCCGGGCCGCCCAGACGTACCAGGCGGACCTCGTGTGCGTGGGTACCCACGGCCGGACGGGCCTGCCCCGCCTGCTGTACGGCAGCGTGGCCCAGCACGTGGTGGTCCACAGCCCCGTGCCGGTGCTCACCGTCCGACACGAGCCCGACCGTCCGCCCCGGGTCCGGTGCATCCTCGCGCCCACGGACTTCTCCCCCGCCGCGGACGCCGCGCTGCCGTGGGCAGACCTTCTGGCCCGCACCTTCGACGCCCGTCTGGTGCTGTTGCACGTGGTGGAGGTCACGTACGAGACCCTGCTGGAAGTGCCCTGGGGAGGAGGGTTCGAGCCCGTGGGCGAGGCCATCGCCCGCCAGCTGGAGGAGCGGGCCCGGACTGAGCTGGAGGCGCGGGCACGGCGCCTGCCGCCCTGCGAGACGGTGGTGCGCACGGGGCTGGGCTCCGGGCTGTCGCGCCAGCGCATCGTGGAAGCAGCCCAGGAGCTGGGGGCGGACCTGGTGGTCATGGGGACGCACGGGCGCACAGGCGTGGACCGGATCTTGTTCGGGAGCGTGGCGGAGCACGTGGTCCGCACCAGCCCCGTCCCGGTGTTGACCGTGCGACAGCCGCGCAGCTCGTAGCCCAAGCACTCCGAAAATCGTAAGGCGATTTTCGGGCAGCGATTTTTGGGGTGGGTCTAGCGGCGCGCGATCCACGTGGGGGGCCGGACCAGCTCCACCCGGATCCGGGCGTCCAGGACCCGTACGCCCCGCTGGTACACCCGCACGGGGTTCAAGTCCAGCTCCACCACCTGCGGCACGTCCTCGGCCAGGGCACCCACTCGCACCAGCAGGTCCTCCAGGGCGTCGGTGTCGCACGGCGGGCTACCCCGGTAGCCCCGCAGGAGGGGGAAGGTCTTCAGCTCCCGCACCATCTCCGCCGCGTCCCTCCGGCTCAGGGGGGTCAGCCGCAGGGACACGTCCCGCAGCAGCTCCACCAGCACCCCACCCGCCCCGCACGCCACCACGGGTCCGAAGTGGCGGTCGGAGGCCACGCCCACGATCATCTCCAACCCCGGCGGCGCCATCTCCTGGACCAAAAACCCCTCCACCGGGAACCCCGCGGACTGCACGCGGGCCCGCATCTCCCGAGCCGCCCGCTCCACCTCCTCGCGGCCCCGCAGGTCTAGGAGGACGCCTCCCACTTCCGTCTTGTGCACCACCCCGGGTGCCACCACCTTCAGGGCCACCGGGCCGCCCAGCCGGTCCGCGGCTTCCCCTGCGTCCTCCGGGGTCGGCGCAAACCTCTGCGCCACCAAGGGGACCCCGTAGCACCGTAGGAGGCCCTCCGCCTCCGCGGGCAGAAGCCAGCCTGCTCCGCGCTCCACCGCGGTGGCCACCAGGGCCAGGGCCTCGTCCCGGCGGACCCCCTCCGGACGCGCCGGGGGTTCGAGGGGCCGGCTGCGCCACTGGCCGTAGCGGACCGCGTGCGCCAGGGCCCTGGCTGCGGACTCGGGGAAGGCGTACGAAGGGATGCGCAGCTCGCTGCGCCGCAGCAGCTCCGGGACCCCCCGGGCGGACATGAACACGGTGAGCACGGGTTTCTTCTGCGGCCACTGGCCCACCGCGTCCACGATGGCCTGCGCCACGTCCTCCGCCTGGGTCACCAGGGGCGGGACGAAGATCACCACCACCGCGTCCACCCCGGGGTCCGAGCCCACCGCGGCCACCGCCTCCCGGTAGTGGTCCGCGGGCGCGGAGGCGATGAGGTCCACGGGGTTGCTCACGGCCGCGTGGGCCGGCAGCAGCTTCCGCAACCTCTCCTGGGTGGCAGGGCTCAGCACGGGCACCTGAAGCCCCTCCGCCTCGCAGGCGTCCGCGCACAGGATCCCGGGGCCGCCCGCGTTGGTGACGATGGCCACGCGGGGCCCTGCGGGCACGGGCTGGTGTGCCAGCAGGACGGCCACGTCGAACATCTCCTCCAGGCTGTCCGTCCGGATCACCCCCGCCTGCCGGAACAGGGCGTCCACGGTGGCGTCGGAGGCCGCCACCAGGGCTCCTGTGTGGGACGCGGTGGCTCGGACCCCGGAGCCCGTGCGCCCGCTCTTGACGGCCACGATGGGCTTGCGGCGGCTCACCCGCCGCGCGATGCGGGAGAACTTCCGGGGGTTGCCGAAGGACTCCAGGTACAGGAGGATGACGTCCGTGTTCGGGTCTTCCTCCCAGTAGTTCAACAGGTCGTTGCCGGAGACGTCCGCCTTGTTCCCCACAGACACGAAGGTGGAAAGCCCCAGCCCCAGTTGGTTGGCGTACTCCATCACCGCCAACCCCAGGGCCCCGCTTTGCGAGAGGAAGCCCACCCGGCCCGGCGGCGGCGGCACCGGGGCGAAGGTGGCGTTCAGCCGCACCGCGGGGTCGGTGTTCACGATCCCCATGCAGTTGGGGCCCACCAACCGCATGCCCGTGGCCCGGCACACCCGGACCAGCTCCTCCTGCCGGGTGCGCCCTTCCTCCCCCGCCTCGGCGAAGCCCGCGGAGATCACCACCAGGGCCCGCACCCCCTTGCGGGCGCACTGCCACGCCACGTCCACCACCTGCTCGGCGGGCACCACCACCACCGCCAGGTCCACGGGCCCCGGGATGGCCTCCACGGTGGGGTAGCTCACCACGCTCTGCACCACCTCCGCGTGCGGGTTCACGGGGTAGACGGGGCCTTCGAACCCGTAGTGCAGCAGGTTGTGGAAGATCTCACCCCCGATGGTGCCCCGCCGCCGCGACGCCCCCACCACCGCCACACCCCGGGGGTGCAGGAAGGCCCGGAGGGCGGCCTGGGCCGCCAGCTGCTCCCGCCGCTCGAACCGCTGCAGGGCCTCCTCCGTGAGCTCCGTGGGGAAGGTAACCCGCAGCTCGCCCGGCTCCGCGTGCACCTCCACGGGGAACCCGGACTCCCGGAAGACCTCCAGCATCCGGTGGTTGGTAGGGAGCACGGAGGCCTCGAACACGCGGATCCCCTGCTTCGCCGCCACCTCCGCCAGCTGGCCCAACAGCAGGGTGCCTACCCCGCGGCCCTGCAGCTCGTCCGCCACCGCGAAGGCCACCTCCGCCCGGTCCGAGTCCGCCAGGGCGTACAGGCCGTGCGCCACCACCCGGGGTGGGTCTCCGAAGGTCGCCACCAGGTTCACCGCCCTGGGGTTGTACAGGAGCCGCCGGACCTGGTCCACCAGGGCGCTGTTGGAGATGCGGGTGAAGAACCGGTACACCAGGGACTGCTCCGACAGCCCCCGGTAAAAGGACACCAGGGCCTCCTCGTCCTGCGGGCGGGCGGTGCGTACTCGGAGGGCGGTCCCGTCCCGCAGCACCACCTCCGTCTCCCACGCGGAAAGGAGCGCCCGGTCCGTCACGGCCCGGCCTCCGGCGCGGGCTCCAGCTCCGTGGCGTCCACCGCCACCACCCCGTCCAGACCACGCACACACAGGGCCACCAGCCGCGTCTCCGCGGGCGAGGCCAACCGCCCCTTCAGGTGGACCACCCCGTCCCGGACCTCCACCCGAACCCGGTCCGGCGGCACGTCCAGCTCCCTCAGGGTCTCCTCCACCCGCCGGGCCAGCTCCGCGTCGTCCACGAGGAAGGCCTTGAGGACGTCGTTGCGGCTGACGATGCCCACCACCTGCCGGCCCCGCACCACCGGCACCCGGTTCACGTTCTTCCGGGCCATGAGGGCCGCCACCTGGTGCAGGGGCGTGTCCTCGTGGGCCGTGACCACCTCCCGGGTCATCACGTCCGCCACCACCCGGCCCTCGTACCTGCGCAGGAGGGGCTGCACCTCGGGCGGCGGCCCCTCCGCGTGGAAGGCCACCAAGGGCAGCCCCCCGGGTCCGGCTTCTTTGAGGAGCAGGTCCGCCTCGGTGACGATGCCGACCAGGTGGCCGTCCTCGTCCACCACGGGGAGCCCGCTGATCCGCCGCCGCGCCATGATCCGCGCGGCCTCCACCACCGGGGTGTCCGGGCGCACCGTCACCGCCGGGGCGGTCATCACGTCCCTGGCCAGAAGCCTCCGCATGCGGCCCCTCCCCGCGGCGAGCTTCCCGGGTGGGATCTCACCGCACCACTAGGGTACCGTGCATGCCCGCCTGTTTGTGCCCTCCCACGGTGCACTCGAAGGGGTAGGTGCCCGGCTTCAGGTCCAGCACCAGCACCTGCTCTTTCTTGGCGGCGATGTACTCCGTCTTGACCCCCAGGGCAGGGACCGCGAAGTCGTGGGGGATGACCCCCTCGTTGCGGAGCACCAGCTCCACCCTGCCCGCCTGGACCTCCACCTGGGCGGGCTCGAACTTGAACTCCTTCATCCGCAGCTCCACCCGCTGCGCCGCGGGCCGGGCCGCCTCGGGGCCCGCCGCCTCCCGCGCGGGCGCCAGGAGCAGCCACACCGCGGCCACCACGCCCAGGAAGGCGGCGAGGCTCAGCCACCCTGCGGAACGTACCAGCAGTTGGTCCACGGTGTCCATGTCAGGGCTCCACCACGAAGACGCCGATCATCCCCTCGTCCGCGTGCAGCACCACGTGGCAGTGGAACAGCCACAGGCCGGGGTGGCGGAACTCCAGCAGCAGGGTGTCCAGGGTCCCGCTCAGCAAGGGCACCACGTTCCCGGGCCAGGGCCGGCCCTGCAAGACCGCCAGGGACACGTGCGGGACTTCGTGGGCGTGGAAGGTGTGGTCGAGGTTCCCGATGTTGTACACGTGCAGCTTGATGGCCTCCCCTGCCTTGAGCTTGAAGTACGGGACGGTCTTGCCGAGCTGGGCCACCACGCCCTGGAGCCCTTGCTTCTTGAAGATCTCCTCCAGGGCCAGTTCGCCGCCCGGGATCCCCTTCCCGTTCATCACGTAGAAGGGCGGGTTGGGTCCGGACCGCAGCTTGCCGAGTTCCCCCATGAAGATCACGCCCTCCCGCATGGGCTTCATGGCAGGGTCCTCCACCAAGATGGCGCCGTACAGACCCTGCAGGATGTGCTGGTTGATCGGGAACTCCCGGTCCGCGCTGTGGCAGTGGTAGTAGGTGGCGCCCGCTTCCTCCGCCAGGAACTCGTACACGTACTCTCTGCCCGGGGGGATCATGGCCTGCGGGGCCCGGCCGGTGATGATGTTCGCCTGGGAACCGTCCATCTCCAGGGGGTAGCGGGACAGGTGGGCGTGGAAGCTGTGGACGCGGTTGTGGCGGTTGACCACCCGGACCCGCAGGATCTCCCCCTTCCGGACCCGGAGGGTGGGGCCGGGCACGGTGCCGTTGAACGTCCACGCGCGCCACCGGTTGCCTCCCCCGTAGTCAAACACCTTTTCCTGGATCACCAGGGTGTACTCCCGGACGGTCCGCCCGTCTTTGGTAGACACCTGTGCCTGGAGTTCCCGCGGCTCCGGATCTCCCACGGCCTGCGCAACCCGTGCGGCTGCCTCCGCGGCCCTGGGCCCGCCCATGAGCAGGTCCATGAACATGCCCTGGGTGCCGTGCACATGCCCGTCCTGGGACCCTCGGGGCCCCGCCAGGGACCAGCCCAGGACCAAGCCAGAGATCACCAACGTCACGCCAGCGACGCGCCACCGCGACATGGTCTCCTCCTCTCCGAAGAATCTGGCGGAATGCTACGGGGCTGGAGGACTCCACGTCATCGGGCGTGCACCCGATTTTGCCACCCACGCCCGCTCCACCCCGGGACCGACCTCCTGCCGGGCCCGCGCCGGATCCCACCTCGCTCCCGCGCGCCTACGGTGGAGCGGGAGGGATGCGCCATGGGACAGCCCAAAGAACACCGACACGCCCTGGCGGCGGGACGTGGCCTGGGGATGCAGGCCGTGCGCCCCCCGGAGGACCACCGCGTCGTCCTCCTCCAAGAGAGGCGAAAGCTGCAGCAGGAGCGGCAGCGGCGGGAGGAGGCGTTGCACGTGCACCGGCAGACCTTGGAGCGGGTGCGGGAGCAGCTGGCCCAGGAGCGGACCTTCCACCGGAAGGCCTACGAGCAGAACCGTTGGTGGATCGAGCTCCTCCTGCGGTGGTGGGAGGCGCGCGGGGCGGCCTGAGCCACCGGCCGTCGTGGCAGGTACACTGCCCTCAAAGCCAGAGTGGAGGTGTCCCATGCTGGACGGGCTGCTGGACCACCTGAAGCAGCTGGCGGAACGGGTGGGCGTGCGGGCGGTGTTCGGGGAACCTCTGGAAGTGCACGGCAGGACCTTCGTGCCGGTGGCCAAGGTCACCTACGGGTTCGGGTTCGGCGGGGGCCGGCGCCAGCGCCACGAGCACGAAGCGGACCAGGAGGAGGAACGGGACCACCAGGAAGGCGGGGGAGGGGGAGGCGGTCTGGTGGCGCGGCCGGTGGCGCTGGTGGAGATCCGGGAGGACCGGACCCGCGTGTTGCCCGTGTGGGACGCAAACCGCCTGGTCCTCGCGGCCCTCGGGGTCTTGGCCTGGACGGTGTTCTGGCTCGTGCGGCGACGCAGGGGGTAGACCAGGGGAGGGGTTTACCGAAACACCTCCTGGAGCACCCGGGGCTTACCCTTGCGGCAGTCCGCCGGCGTCTCCGGAAGGGAGCAGACCCCGGTCGGCTTCCAGCACCTGCAGGAACGCGGACACCACCGCGGGGTCGAACTGGGTCCCCGCGCACCGCCGGAGCTCCGTCACCGCTTCCTCGTGGGTGCGGGCAGGCCGGTAAGGCCGGTGGTCCGTGATGGCGGTGTACGCGTCCACCACGGCCAGGATCCGGGCACCCAGGGGGATCTGCTGCCCCCGCAGGCCGTCCGGGTATCCCGTGCCGTCCCACCGCTCCTGGTGGTGCCGGACCAGCCGCGCCACCCCCGCGAGCCTGCGCACGGGCTTGAGGATCTCCTCCCCCACCACGGGGTGACGCTTCACCACCTCCCACTCCTCCGGGCTTAGGGGCCCGGGTTTACGCAGCACCGCGTCGGGGGTAGCGAGTTTTCCGATGTCGTGCAGCAGCGCCGCCCACCGCACCTCCCGGACTTCCTCCTCCGAACACCCCATCCGCCGCGCCACCGCCTCCGCCCAACGCGCCATCCGCTCGCTGTGGTCCGCGGTGTACGTGTCGCGGGCGTCCATGGCCCGCGCCAGGGCCACCACCGCGTCAACGTACGCCTGTTCCAGCTCCGCCAAGGCCGCGGCTCGGGACAGGGCGGCAGCACCCAGCTCCGCCACCGCCTGGAGCACCCGCAGCTCTGCTTCCTCGTACCCCGGTGCCTCCGGACGCCGGGCCACCACCAGGGATCCCACCCGCGTCTCTGCCACCACCAGGGGGGCTTCCGCCCGAGGGCCCGCGGCTTCCAGGACCGGGCCGGACGCCACCTGCTGGCCCTGGAAAGCTTTGTACGCGCCCGTGGCGGCCGCGACCCTGCAGCCGTCCCCGGAGACGAGCAGGAGGGCTGCGTGGGGCGAGGCGGTGACCGTGGCCGCGTAGTCCACCAGGACCTGCTGGACCTCCTCGGGCCCGGCCACGTGGCGGAGCCTCCGTCCCAGCTCCGCCACCGCCTCCAGCTCGGCGGCGCGCCGCCGCAGGGACAGCTCGTCTTCGAACCGTCGGACCGCGGCTCCCAACAGGGCTGCCACGGCCTGGAGGAAGTGCACGTCGTCCTCCGTGAAGGACCGCCGCTCCCGCGTGTGGGCGCCCAACACGCCCCACGCACCCTTGCGGCCCGGGATCACCACGCTCATCCCGCTCCGGACGCCGTGCTGGCGGAGCAAGGCAGGACCCTGGAACCTCGTCTCGTGCGGCAGGTCGTCCACCACCACCGGCCCGCCCCGCTGCAGGGTGTACCCTGCCTGGGAGTCCGAGCCCAGGGGGACCGTGGCGGTCCCCACGAAGCCTATCCTGCCAGCCCACCCCGGCCCGCAGCACGGCCACGGCCTCGTCAGGGAGGACCTGCAGGACCTTGCACAGCTCCACGCTGAGGGCCTGCGCGGTGAGCTCCGTGGCGCTCTGGAGCAAGGTGTCCAGGTCCGCCTCCAGGGCCAGCCGCCCCATGGCCGCCAAGGCCGCGTGCTGCCGGGCGCGGATGCGGGCGGTCTGCTCCGCCTCCCACCGGTCGGTGACGTCCCGGAAGTTCGCCACGATTCCGCCGACGTCGGGGTCTGCCGCGAGGTTCCGGGCCACCACCTCAACCCACCGCCACCTCCCGTCTCGGTGCCGCGCCCGGACCACCGCTTCCAGCTCTCGCCCTCCCTCCCGCAGGGCGCGGCCCGGCCCTGTGCGCAGCCACTCCAGGTCCGCAGGGTGCAGGAAGGCCGCCACGTCCTTCCCCACCACCTCCTCGGGAGGGTAGCCCAGCACGGATCGCACGGAGGGCGCTGCGTACCGCACCCGGCCCTGCAGGTCCACCACCGCCACCGCCTCCGCGCTGCGCTCCACCAGGGCGCGGAACCACCGCTCGCTGCGTCGCAGGGCCTCCCGGAGCCGCACCTCCACCAGGGCGTGGCTCACCACGTGCCCCACCTCCTCCAGGAAACGCGCGTCCTCCCGGGACAGGGTCCGCGGCTTCAAGGTCTCCACGCTCAGGGTCCCCAGCAGCGTGTGGCCGTCCTGCAAGGGGACGGCCAGCAGGGACTGGACGCCCGCCACGGACCCCAGGAAGTCCGGGTCTTGCGAGACGTCGGTGACCAGCTGCGGGGCCCGGGTGCAGGCGGCGCGGCCGTTGACACCTGCTCCCAGGGGTATGCGCACCACCGGCCGCTCGTGGGGGGGTGCGGTGTGGGCCCGCAGGACCAGCTCTCCGTCCTCCAGCAGGAAGACCCCCACCCGTTCGTAGCCGAAGACCTGGTGCAGGGAGGCCACCGTGGTCTCCAGCAACGCGCCCTCGGTGCCCTGCCGGTCCAGGGCCAGGTGCAGGCGGTGCAGCAGTTCCAGCTCCCGGCCCCGGCGCTGTGCCACGTCCCGCTGCCGCGCGGACTCCACCGCCACCGCGGCCAGGTCCGCAAAGTATTCCAGCAGGCGCACCTGCCCCGGGTGGAGCCGCCGGCCGGCGTCCGGGTGCCCCACCGCCAGCACTCCCACCACGCGCCCCGCGTACCGCAGGGGAAAGGCGGCCGCGCTGCCGGTCACGCCGGCGGGGAAACCCGGCAGGCGTCCAGGCCACGCGTCGTAGTCGGGCACCACCAGGACTTCACCCCGTTGCCAGGCCTGGCCCAGCAGCCCCGTGCCGGGCCGGACTTCGAGGGTCACCCAAGGGCGCAGGGCTTCCGTGACCGCCTCCACCACCAGCAGGTCCCGGTCCGGGTCGTAGAGAGCCATCACGCCCTGGGGAAGGTCCGCCAGGGCACAGGCCTGCTTGAGGATACGCTGCAGGACTTCCGCCAGGGGCACAGGTTCCGTGAGGCTCAGGGCAGCCCGGTGCAGGACCGCCAGGTAACCTTCCCGGTGCGGGTGGCCTTCCCCGCGCCCGCGGTTCCCTCCGCCGGGACCTTCCACGGATCCGCCCCCCGCCAGAGTTTCTACAGCGCCCTGGACTCCTCCAGCAGCTCCAAAAAGGCCTGGACCACCTGCGGGTCGAACTGGCTGCCCGCGTGCCGCTGTAGCTCCGCCACCGCCTCCGCGTGGCCCCGCGCCACCCGGTACCGGCGGTGGTCGGTCATGGCGTTGTAGGCGTCCACCACCGCGATGATGCGGGAGCCCAGGGGGATCTCCTCCCCCCGGAGGCCGTCGGGGTAGCCGGTCCCGTCCCACCGCTCCCGGTGGTGGCGCACCAGGCGGGCCACCCCCCGGAACCGCGGCACCGCCTCCAGGATCTGTTCTCCGATCACGGGGTACCGCTGGACCAGCGCCAGCTCGTCCGCGGACAGCGGGCCTGCCTTCCGCAGGATCTCCTCGGGGATGGCCACCTTGCCTACGTTGTGCAACAGGGCGGCCCACCGCACCTCCCGGGCCTCCGAAGGGCTGCAGCCCATACGCCGAGCCACCGCCTCCGCCCAGTGCGCCACCACGGTGCCGTGGCCGGGTCCCATGCCGTCGTGGGCGTCCATGGCCCGGGCCAGGGAGAGGACCACGTCCGTGTAGGCCCTCTCCAGGGCCGCCACCTCCTCCGTCCGGTGGAGGAAGTCCGCGGCCATTTCCGCCAGGGCCGCCAGCCTGTCCGCGTCGCGGTCGTCGAAGGGGCCCAGGGGCGAGGTTGCCCTCCGGGCCACCCCCAGAGCGCCCAGGGTCCGCCAGCCGGTGCGGAGGGGCGCCACCAGGAGGGGGCCCAGCCCGTGGCCCTCCACGAACACCACGTCCTCAGGGACCGCCTCCCACCGGGACGCCGCTCCCGTGGTCATGACGTGCCCGTACACCCCGGCCACGGGGAAGCTGGCTCCCGAAAGCTCCGACAGGTGGCCGTGCACCGCGGCCACGGTGAACGAGTCACCGTCTGGGTCCTGGAGGACCAGAGCGGCGTGGTCCGCCCGGAGGAGCTGCGCCGTCCGCTGTGCGATGGTGGCGGCGAGGTCCGACGCCGGCGACGCCCGCAGAGCCGCTTCGAACTCCCTGGCCGCCTCCAGCTCCGCAGCCCGTGCCGCCAGGGCTTCGTGGGCTGCCCGGGCCTCGGTAACGTCCCGCACGGACAGCACCAGCCCACCCACCCGGGGGTCGTCAAGGCGGTTGGAGGCCGACACCTCCACCCACACGGAACTGCCGTCGCGGCGTACCAGCCGCACGGGGAAGGTCACGGTGGCCTGCGGGTCCGCGTACGCCCTGCTGAGGGCCGCGCTGGCCTCCCCCCGGTCGTCCGGGTGCACGGAGTCCAAGAACGGCCCGCCCACCAGCTCCTCGGGGCTCCGGCCCAGCAGCTGCGCCGCCGCGGGGTTCACGTACCGCACCACGCGGCTGCCGTCCAGCACCAGCACGCCCGCGGTCTCCGCCTCCAGGAGGTGGCGGTAGCGGTCCGCCTGTGCCAGCTGGTGCGTGGTCTGGTTCAGCCAGCGCAGGACCGCGGCCAGCTCCGGCACCGCGGCTTCCGCCATGGCCAGCTGGGAGGCGTCGAAGCCCTTGTCCGCCGGGCTTTCCAGGGCGAGGACGTGCGGCCTGGGCTCCCCGAGGACCGGGAGAGCCACCCCTTCCAACCCGTGGCCCACGAAGGCAGGGTCCGTCCGGGTGGGACGGACGGTCTGCAGCGTTCCCGTCCGCGCGGCTTCCGCCACCACCCCCTCGTGGGCCCCGAAGGTGGACGCGGGCTGGCGCTCGCCCGCGTGCCGCACCCGGGCCCACACCTCTCCCTCCAAGGCGTACACCGCGGCTCCGGTGGCGCCCAGGGTCTCCACCAGGGCCGCCAGCCAGCGGTCCGGAGCCGCCGCGAGTTCCTCCGCGCCCGCGGTGGAGTGGGACACCCGCTGCAGCCGCTGCAGCAGCTCCGCCGACCGACGCTCCCTCTCCGTCCGTACCAGGCCCGAGCCCACGGCCCCCGCAAGCCTGGCCAGGCGCACCACGGGGCAGGCGTCCTCCGAGGGCTCCGGGTCGTGTCCCTGCCACGCCAGCACCAGCACCCCGAAAACGTCCTGCCCGCGCACAGGGACCACCAGGGCCCTGCGGAAGCGGCCCTCCGGGAGGCCCAGGGTCCGGGCTTCCTCGGGGTCCGACAGCTCCAGCCACAAGGCCTCCCCCACCGAAGCCTGCTCCCGGACCCGGTCCCACGCGGGCTCGGAGACCGCACCCGTGGCCCGCTGGACCAGGGGCTTGAGGCCTTCTGCCTCCCAAAGGGCCACGGCTCCGTGCCGCGCCCCGCTGAGCTGCTGGGCCGCCTGCAGCAGCTGGTCCGCCAGGGCTGCGGGGTCTTGCGCCTGCGCGAGCCTTCCCGCGGCCTCCGCCCACCCCTCCCAGCGCCGCGCCTCCCGCTGGGCGGCTTCCAGCTCCCGCACCGCCTCCGTGACGTCCCAGCCCACCAGGACCACGCCGCGCCGGTGGCCCTGCGGGTCGAGCTCGGGTGACGCGTGGGTGCGGTACACCCGCTCTGTCCCTTCCGCGAGCCGCCTCAGGTCCGCGGAGACGGCGGTACCCGTGTGCCACGCCTTGCGGGCCAGCTCCTCCAGACCACTCCAGAAGTCGCCTCCGGGGGTCTGAGGGCCCCGGTCCCCTCCCCCTGGCCCGGGGGAGGCTCCCACGTCCGGGCCCGAAGCCAGCTCCGCCAGAGTCTTCCCCTCCACCTCGGGCCCCAGCTGCCTTCGGGCGGCGTCGTTGGCGAACCGTACCCGCAGCTGGTCGTCCGTGCGCAGCACCCACACCGGAAGGGCTTCCAGGGTCCAGCGCAGGGACGCCAGCTCCGCGGCCGCCACCAGGTCGGTCACGTCCGTGGCGCAGCCTACCACGCCCACCACCCGGCCGATGGCGTGGCGGATGGGGCCCACCCGCACGCTGTACACGCGCCCCCCGACCTCGAACCGGTACCCTTCCACCTGCCCCTGCAGCGCCCGCAGGTGCGCCGCCAAGGGCGGGTACGTGGAGTCCGTGGTGTGGAAGTAGTCGTACACGCTGGTGCCCAGGACGCGCTCCGGGTCCAGCCCCAGGGCTTTCGCCGCGGCGCCGCCGACCACCACGAAGCGCAGGGCACCGTCCGTGGCCCAGATGGCCTCCGGCATCTGGTCCACCAGCCACTGGGAGGGGATGCGCCCCTGGACGAACATCCGCCGTCCTTCCGACTCCGTGCTCATCTCCCCCGCTACCCCTTTAGAGTGTGCGACGCCCGGGGATTCCCGCCGAGCCACTCTTTCCGGTAGCAACCTCCGTGCCACCTCCCCGCCGCGTGCGAACGCACGTCCGTACTCCCGCGGGTGTATGATGCGGGTACGCACGGCTCGGGGAGTCGGATGTCGGCCACGGTGCAGGCGGTCCAACCCGCCACCCGCAACCCGGGAATCGCCCTGGACCTCGCGTGGGTGGGGTCCGTGCGGGTGAACCGCCCCGCCGCAGAGCGCCGCGCGCAGGCCCTCGCGGCACAGCGCAGCCTCAAGGGGCCCTGGCAGGTCGCGTGGCTTCTGCGTGCGGTGCGGTGCCTGGACCTCACCACCCTGAGCGGGGACGACACCCCCCGCAGCGTGCAGCGCCTCGCCTCCAAGGCCCGGCAGCCTGTGCCGCGGGAGGTCCTGGAGGGCCTCGGGCTGCGGCCCGAAGAGGTCCGCGTGGCTGCGGTGTGCGTGTACCCGAACCTGGTCCCCGCGGCCCGGGAAGCCCTGGCCGGTTCGGGGGTGCGGGTAGCCTCCGTAGCGGGCGGGTTCCCGGCAGCGCAGACGCCCCTGCGGGCGCGGCTCTTGGAAGTGGAAGAGGCCGTGCAGGCGGGCGCGGACGAAGTGGACGTGGTCATCTCCCGCGCCCACGTCATCCGAGCCGCGTGGCGGGCCCTGTACGAGGAAGTGCGGGCGTTCCGGGAGGCCGCGGGGCCAGCCCACCTGAAGGCCATTCTGGGGACCGGGGAGTTGCCCACCCTCCGGCACGTGGCCCAGGCCGCCCTGGTGTGCATGATGGCGGGCGCGGACTTCGTGAAGACCAGCACGGGCAAGGAGGCGGTGAACGCCACCCTGCCCGCGGGCCTGGTCATGGTGCGCCAAGTCCGTGACTACCTGGCCCACACCGGCTACCGCGTGGGCTTCAAACCCGCGGGAGGTCTCCGTACCGCCAGGCAGGCCCTGGAGTGGCTGGTGCTGGTGCGGGAGGAGCTGGGCGAGGAAGGGGCCCGTCCGGAGACCTTCCGCCTGGGCGCTAGCGGCCTGCTCAGCGAGCTGCAGCGCGAGCTCCGCTCCCACTGGACGGGCAGGGACTCCGCTGCGTACCCTCGGCCTGCGCCATGACCGGCCCCTCGCAGGACGTGCTCCACAGCCTCGACTACGGCCCCGCCCCCGAAGACCCGACGCCGGTCCTGCGGTGGCTGGAGGACCGGGGTCGCCGCTTCCCCCTCTTCGTGGCCAACCGCTGGGTGGAGCCCCGAAGCGGCCGTTGGTTTGAGGCCCGCAACCCTGCCACGGGGGAGCTTCTGGCCCACGTGGCCGGAGGTGGAGCCGAGGACGTGGACCGGGCGGTGCGCGCGGCCCAAGACGCCCTGCCCGCGTGGAGCCGCACGCCCGACCCCGTGCGGGCCCAGTCCCTGTACGCCCTGGCGGGGCACGTGCACAAACACCGGCGGTTCCTGGCCGTCCTCCAGTCCTTCGAGACCGGCAGGCTCGTCCGGGAAAGCCGCGACGTGGACGTCCCCCTGGCCGCCTGGCACTTCTCCCACCACGCCGGCTGGGCCCGGCTGCGGAGCCGGGAGTTCCCCGGCTACGAGCCCGTGGGCGTGGTGGGCCAGATCCTGCCGGAGAGCTTCCCCCTGCTCACGTTGGCGTGGAAGCTCGCCCCCGCCCTGGCCGCGGGCTGCACCGTGGTCCTGAAGCCTTCCCCCCAGGCGCCCCTCACCGCCCTGGCCTTCTGTGAGCTCGTCCTCGCGGCGGGGCTGCCGCCCGGGGTGGTGAACGTGGTGCCGGGTGAGGGGAGCACCGAGGAGGCCCTGGTCCAGCACCCGGGGCTGGAGCAGATCACCTTCATCGGCTCCCCGGACGCGGGCAGGCGCATCCGGCGCCTTGCCGCGGGAAGCGGCAAGCGCCTGTCCGTGGAGCTCTGCGGGAGCTTCCCCTTCCTGGTGTTCGAGGACGCGGACCTGGACGCGGCGGTGGAAGGGGTGGTGGACTCCCTCGGGCTCACGCAACTCCAGGCCACCCGTCCGAGCCTGCGGCTTCTGGTCCAGGAAAGCGTGGAGGACCACTTGGTGGAGAAGCTGCGGGCCCGCGCGGAACGGCTGCGGGTGGGGGATCCCCTGGACCAAGCGGTGGACCTACCGGCGGTGGCCCCCGTGCGGCTGGAGCACATCGTGCAGCTGTGCACGACCTTCCGGTCGCCCACGGAAGCCGTGGCCCTGGCCAACACCCGCGACACCGTGGCGGCCAGTGTGTGGACGGAAAACGTCAGCCTGGCCGTGGACGTGGCCTGCCGGATCCAGGCGGGCACGGTGTGGGTGAACTGCACGCACGTTTTCGACGCCGCCGGCGGCTTGGGAGGGTACCGGCACGGCGGGTTCGGCCTGGAAGGGAGCGAGGAGGGCATGCGGGAGTACCTGAAGCCTACCTCCCGCCCGCAGCCCCTCCCGTGGCCGCAGACGGGCTCCTCGGCTCCGGAGTCCCTGGGGCCGCGGCAGCAGGGGGGCGGGATCCCGGAGGGCGGCAGGGACGTCCACGCCGCGGTGCAAGCCGCCCGCGCCGCCCTCCCCGGGTGGGCAAGGAGCCCCGGGCACGTCCGCGCCCAGGTGCTGTACTCCTTCGCGGAGAATCTGCAGGCCCGCCAGGAGGAGTTCGCGGCTCGCATCGCCCGCATGACCGGCGACCACCGGCTCGCGGAGCTGGAGGTGCGCCGGGCGGTGGAGCGCGTGCTGACCTACGCCGCCTGGGCGGACAAGCTCCACGGCGGGGTCCGCCCGGCCGCGCACCCGGGCGTCCTGGCCCTGGCGTTGCGCGAGCCCACGGGCGTGGTGGGGATCGCCTGCCCCGACGAGTTCCCCCTCCTGGCCCTGGTGTCCCTGGTCGCACCCGCCGTGGCCGCGGGCAACACCGTGGTGGCCGTCCCTTCCCCGCGCTTCCCCGGGGTGGCCCCGGACCTGCGCCAGGTGCTGGACGCCGCCGAGGTGCCCTCGGGCGTGGTGAACCTCCTCACCGGCGACCGGGACGCCCTGGCGGTGGGCCTGGCCCAGCACGAGGACGTGGACGCGGTGTGGTACTTCGGCAGCGAGAAAGGGGCCGCGGCGGTGGAACGGGAGTCCGCGGGGGACCTGAAGGAGACGTGGACGTGCACGCAGCCGTGGGACTGGCTGGACCCCCGCTGGGCGGAGGGCCGGGAGTTTCTCCGGCGCGCCACCCGGGTGAAGACCGTCTGGATCCCGCACGGGGAGTGAGCTTGCGGGAGAACTGGCGGGTGGTCGCCCTGGCCCTGGCGGTACTGGGCTGCGCGCGTCCCGTGGACGTGGCCGGGGTCTGGCAGGGCACGTGGGAGTCCGCGGACGGGGCCAGCCACGGCGCTTTCCGGGTCCAGGTGACCCAGCGGGGCAACCGGATCTGGGGCCCCATCACCCTGGAGGGTGCCTGGGCGCCGGAGGCGCGGGTGGAAGGCTCCGTGGAAGGCTCTCACGTCCGCTGGGGCGTGGTGCGGGGAGGGCTGGTGGTGGTGACCTTCGAAGGCACCGTGGAGGACGGGCGGGCCTCCGGGGTCTACCGAGCCCCCGGGGGGACGGGGCGGTGGAGCGCCCGCAGGGTGGCCAGGAGGTGAAGGTGCCGTACGACGTGGCGGTGGTGGGGCTGGGAGGCGCGGGCAGTGCCGCGGCGTACCACCTGGCGCGGCGGGGGCTGCGGGTGTTGGGGTTGGAGCGCTTCAGCCCGGGCCACACCCGTGGGTCCAGCCACGGCCACACCCGGATCACCCGGCAGGCGTACTTCGAGCACCCGGACTACGTGCCCTTGCTGTTGCGGGCGTACGAGCTGTGGGAGGACCTGCAGGCCCAGAGCGGCACCCAGCTGCTCTGGATTTGCGGAGGCCTCTTGGTGGGCGCACCCCACGGGCACCTGGTCACCGGAGCCCTCCGCAGTGCGAAGCTGCACCACCTCCCCCACGAACTGCTGGACGCCCGGGAGGTCCGGAGTCGTTTCCCCGCCTTCTCGCTGGAGGACCCGGAGGTGGCGGTGTACGAACCCCGGGCGGGGATCCTGTTCCCCGAGGCCTGTGTGCAGGCGCACCAGCGGCTGGCCGCCGCCCACGGTGCCGACCTGCGCTTTTCCACCAGGGTCCTGGGCTGGGAAAGCGACGGCGCCCGGGTCCGGGTGCGGACCGAGGAGGGCTGGGAGGAGGCGGCCAACCTGGTCCTGGCCGCAGGTGCCTGGATGCCACAGCTCGCGGGCCTGCCCGTACCCCTCACCGTGGAACGGCAGGTGGTGTTCTGGTTCGCCCCGCGGCGCCCGGAGTGGTTCGGGCCGGACCGCTGTCCGGTGTTCGTGTGGGAAACCGAGGAAGGGTTCTTTTACGGCATCCCCGCGGTAGGGGGCCGGGGCTTCAAGGCAGCCCGCCACCACGGCGGCCAGGTGGTGGACCCCGAGGACGTCCCACCCGCGGTCCCCGAGGACGCGGCGTGGCTGCGGGCCCAGCTGGCCCGCAGGATCCCCGAGGCGGACGGGGGGATCCAGGAGGCGGCGGTGTGCCTGTACACCAACACCCCCGACGAGCACTTCCTCCTGGACCGTCACCCCCAGTTCCACAACGTGGTGGTCTGCTCCGCGTGCTCCGGCCACGGCTTCAAGTTCACCAGCGTGGTCGGGGAGGTGGTGGCGGACCTGGTGACCGCGGGCAGCACGGGCCTCCCTGTGGGTTTCCTGTCCCTGGGGCGCTTCCGGCGCGGGTCGTAAGGTACACTACTGGACGAGATGGACCTACGGACGTCCGCCGCCGCGCCCTCCGACCACGTCCCGCCTGGGGAACTGCCCCTTTCCAGGATCCTGGAGGAGGTGCTGTCGCAGGCTTCCGGGGAGCCCTTGCGGGTGGGGGAGTTGGCCGAACGCATGGAGGAGCGGGGGTTCGGACTCCTCATCGTCCTCCTCAGCCTGGTCACCATGATCCCCGTCCTGCCGCCGGGATCCGCGGCCGCGGTGGGGCTTCTGTACGTGGTGGGTGGCCTGCAGATGGCCGCGGGCCGGCGCCGGCCCTGGTTGCCTCGCCGGGTGTCGGACTACCGGCTTTCCCAGCGGGCGGTGGAGGGCCTGCGCAGCCGCGGCGTCTCCCTCCTGCAACGGGTGGAGCGGTTTTCCAGGCCCCGGTGGACGCCCCTCAGCGACGAGGCCCTGCTCCGCGCCTGCTCCGTGGTGGTTTTGCTCATGGGGGTGGTGCTGTTCCTCCCCCTCCCCTTTCTGAACACCCTCCCGGGGCTTTCCATGCTGGCCTTGGGTGTCGGGTTGATGAACCGGGACGGGGTGTTCCTCCTGGTGGGGACCGGCCTGGCCGCGGTGGTCCTGGCCCTGGTGGGGCTAGGGGTGGAGGCCCTGCGGGCCTTTGCTCACTGGCTGGTCTCGTGGAGGCACTAGCCCGGTTTCAGGCCGAGCGGGTGCCCGGCAAGGGCCGGGGGAAGCAGCTGGGCTTCCCCACGGTGAACCTCCGGGTGCCGGAGAACCTGCAGCTCCCGCACGGGATTTACGCCTGCTGGGTCCGCATGGCGGGGGACGTGTACCCCGCAGCGCTGCACTACGGCCCCGTCCCCGCCTTCGGGGAGGAGGAGCCGTCCCTGGAGGTACACGTCTTGGACCAGCTCTTGGAGTTCACGCCGGACCGGGTGGAGGTGGAGGTGGTGCGGTGGATCCGGCCGGTACAGGCCTTCGACTCCCCCGACCAGCTGCGGGACCAGATCCGACGGGACCTGGAGGCCTGCCGCGAGGCCCTCGGGCAGGAAGCGGACCCGGTGACGGGCCCCGCACGGGAACTGCAGCGCCGCGGGATCCCCTTCGAACTCCGACGGTTCGCCCGCAGCACCCGCACCGCCCGAGAAGCTGCGGAAGCCGTGGGGGCCTCGCCTGACCGCATCGTGAAGTCCCTGCTGTTTCTGGCCGACGGGGAGCCCGTCCTGGTGCTGGTCTCCGGCGCCCACCGGGTCTCCAAGGAGAAGCTGGCGCGGGTGACGGGGGCCAGCCGGGTCCGGCCCGCGGACGCGGAGACCGTGGCCAGGGTGACGGGCTTCCCGGCAGGCTCTGTGCCACCCGTGGGCCACGCCACCCCGGTGCGGACCTTCATGGACCAGGCGCTGCTGGGGCCCGACCTCGTGTACGCGGGGGCGGGCGACCCCCAAGCCCTGTTCGTCCTCCACCCGGAGGACCTGCGCAGGGCCACGGGGGCTACCGTGGTGGACCTCCGGGAGGACTAGGAGCGTACCGCTGCGGGTTCGGAGACCACCGCGAGAAGCAGGAGCCACATCCCACGGTCGTCTGTTCGGTTGCCCCCGCCGCCCCCTTCCTCCCGGGCCGCCGGCTGCTTGCGCCCGCGGGAGGCCCGGAGTATATAGCCTATTGTGCTGAGAGCCAGAGCCCTCCCCGCCTCCCTGTGGCGTGCCCTCGTCGGCAGCCCCCTCGAGACGCAGCGGCTCAAGCACGAGAAGTTAACGAAGGTCAAGGGGCTTGCGGTCTTCGGAGCGGACCCCCTCTCCAGCAACGCCTACGCCACCGAAGAAATCCTGCGGGTTTTGGTGTTGATGGGGAGCGCGGGCGTGGCTCTCACCATGCCCGTCTCCCTGGCCATCGTGGGGCTGCTGGTGGTGGTGGCGGTGTCCTACTACCAGACCATCCACGCGTACCCGTCCGGGGGCGGCGCGTACGTGGTGGCCCGGGAAAACCTCGGGGTGTTGCCGGCGCTGGTGGCAGCGTCCGCGCTCCTCGTGGACTACATCCTCACCGTGGCGGTCAGCACCTCCGCGGCCGTGGCCGCCATCACTTCCGCCTTCCCCAGCCTGTTCCCCTTCCGGGTGGAGCTGGCGGTGGCCACGGTGGCCCTGGTCACCGTGGTCAACCTGCGGGGCGTGCGGGAGTCCGGGACCGTGTTCTCCATCCCCACGTACTTCTACATCGTCACCTTCGGCGGCATGCTGGCCGCGGGCCTGTGGGCCCTCCTCACCGGAAACCTGCGCCCGCCCGCCTCCCCCGCGCCCGCCCTCGAGGGAGCACACCCTTTCTCTTTGTTCCTCGTGCTCCGGGCCTTCGCCTCCGGCGCCACCGCCCTCACGGGCATCGAGGCTGTGAGCAACGGGGTGCAGGAGTTCTACCCGCCCCAGGCCCGGAACGCCAGCCGCGTCCTCGTGGGCATGGTGGTGATGCTGGGGACCTTCTTCCTCGGCGTCAGCTACCTGGCGCACCGTCTGGCGGTGGTGCCCTCGGAGACGGAAACCGTGGTGTCCCAGATCGCCCGGGCGGTGCTGGGGGAAAGCTGGCTGTACTACCTGGTCCAGTTCGGGACCGCCCTCATCCTCTTCCTGGCGGCCAACACCGCGTACGCGGGGTTCCCCCGGCTGGCTTCCATCCTGGCCCGGGACCGCTACTTACCCCGCCAGCTGGCGAACCTCGGGGACCGCTTGGTGTTCGCCAACGGCATCCTCCTCCTGGGGGCCGCCGCGGTCCTCCTCATCGTCATCTTCCGCGCGGACACCCACAGCCTGATTCCCCTGTACATGATCGGAGTGTTCGTCACCTTCACCCTGTCCCAGACCGGGATGGTGCGCCGCTGGGTCACCCAGCGGCCGCCCGCGTGGAAGGTCCGCATGCCCATCAGCGCCGTGGGCGCGGTGGTCACCGGAGTGGTCACAGTGGTGGTGGCGGTGGCGAAGTTCGCGGAGGGCGCGTGGATCAGTCTGGCCCTGATGCCGGTCCTGGTGCTGCTCATGCAGGCCATCCACCGCCACTACGAGGACCTCAAGCAGCAGCTGTCCCTGGAGCGGGCCAAGCTGCCCCGTCCCTTCAAAGCCCACAAGGTCATCGTGCCCGTGAACAACGTGCACCGCGGCATCCTGGAGGCCCTGCGGTACGCCAAGGCCGTGAGCGACGACGTCACCGCGGTGTACGTGGAGATCGAGCCCGGAGCCCGCGAGGAGATCGAGCGGAAGTGGGAGCGGTGGGTCCCCGACATCCCCCTGGTGGTCCTGCCCTCCCCCTACCGGTCCGTGGTGGGGCCCATCCTCCTGTACCTGGACCAGGTGCAGCGGGAGGCGGGTCCGGACACCGCGCTCACCGTGGTGCTCCCGGAGTTCGTGCCCCGCAAGTGGTGGCACCACCTCCTGCACAACCAGACCGCCCTGATGTTGAAGTTCGCCCTGCTGTTCCGCCAGCGGCGCCTGCGGCGGTACAAGGTCCTGGCGGACGTGCCCTACTACTTGACGCGGTAACGGCCATGCGGCGGCGGGTGACCGTGTTGCTGGGCGCGGCCCTGCTGGCCTCCTGCGCTCGCGGCCCTGCGCCGCTGGTGCGCTACGAGGACCCCCTGCTGCGGGTGGCCGTGCAACACCCCCAGGGCTGGGAGGTGCTGCGGTCCGGGGACGGCCGGTGGCTCCAGGTGGTCCCCGCCCGCCAGGGCCCGGAGCCCGACGCACTCCGCTACACGGAGTTCCTCAGCGTGCGCGTGCTCCCGGGCCGGCCCCCGAGCCACGAGGACGCCCTGCGCCAGGAGGCTTTCTCTTTGCTGCCCTTCCACGGGGTGGCGAAGTTCCAGCGGGAGGAGGGCTCCGACCCTCCCCGGTACCGCTTCGAGGGCACGGGCACCGCCCTCACGGGGCAGTGGGCTGCGGTGGGCGTGCTGTTCGTGCAGCGGGACCGGCTGGTGCACGTGGTGTGCGCCAAGCCCTTGGACCGCTGGCGGGACGGGCAGCGGGAGTGCGACCGTCTGGTGGACCAGGTGCAACCTCTTCCCTGACCGGCCTGTCCGGAGTCGCAGCCCGGGCAGGGGTCTACGGCCTCCCGCCGAGCACTTCCCACCGCACGGACCGGGCGGACGCCAGCTGACGAAACCGCACCGCCAGGGTCTCCGCGTGGCCCCGCATGCGTTCCGCGGGGTAGGAACCCGGGCCGAACACCACCGCCAGGGCGGCCTGGGTCTGCAGGGTGATCCCCGTGCGCGCGGAGTCGTGGGTGGGGCTGCCCACAGGCCCCTGCGCGTCGCACACCACCAACCTCCCCGCCGCCCGCAAAAGCCCTTTCCCCAAGGACTCGTAGAACTCCCCAGGCCGGCCCAACCGCACCACCACGGGGCCTTGCAGGCGGTCCAGGTCGTACAGGCCGATGGGGAGGAGGAACTCCAGGGAGCACAGGTTGCACACGTCCACCAAGCTGTTGACCCGCGGCATCGGCTGGCCCCGCAGGGCCCGCCGCAGAAGGGCCTCGGAGGAGGGCCGGGTCTTGGTGGGGTCCTCCCCGACGCGGCGGTACAGGTCCCGCGCGGGCTGCAGGGCCTCGATCTCCGAGGGCTGGCGGCCTGCGTACCGCTGCCGGAGCTCACCTGCCCGTCGGTCCAGCTCCTCCCACACCTCTGGGGCTTCCGGGCGCACCACCAGCCCCTGCGCCTCCACCACGCCGAGGCACACCCGGTCCGCCACCGCGGGGTCCACGGTCACCTGCACCGGGACCTTCTTCCGCAGCCGCCGCCGCACCTCCTCCGAACGCCGGCCTGAGGTCCTCTGCCCTTGCTGCGGACAGGCCGCACGGCTACACTGCACCGCGGGCGGTCCCCGCCCGTGCGGAGGCAGGCTTGGCGGTTGTCCAGCTGGAAGCGGACCTGTTCTGCGTGCGCATGCCCATCCCCTTCCCCCTGGGGTCGGTGAACGCGTACGTGGTGCGCACCCCACGCGGCGCGGTCCTGGTGGACGCGGGCCTGCGGACGCCGGAGTGTTTTTCAGCCTTGCAGGAGGCCCTGGACGCCGCCGGCCTCCAGCCTTCCCAGTTCCAGGCGGTGATCCTCACCCACGCCCACCCGGACCACATCGGGCTGGCAGGGGTCCTCCAGGAGCTCACCGGCGCGCCCCTGTACCTGCTGGACGTGGAGGAACGCCTGGCCCGCAGGATCTGGGTGGAGGACTACGGCTTCCGGGTGCAGGTCATCGTGGAGATGCTCACCGTCCACGGCGTGCCGAAACCGTGGGTGGAGGAAGCCGCACGGCGCGTGCAGGCCCTGCGGGAGCTGGTGGCACCCTTTGGCCCCTCCGTCCCCGTACGGGACGGAGAGCTCCTGGAGGTGGACGGCTTCTCCGCCCGGGTCCTGTGGACCCCGGGGCACAGCGACGGCCACATGGTGCTGCTGGACGCCCAGGGGAGGCTGTTCTGCGGGGACCACGTCCTCCCAGAGGTGTCCCCGAACGTGTCCCTGTACCCCGGCGCCCGGCCGAATCCCCTGGCGGACTACCTAGACTCCCTCCGGCGGGTCCGGGACCTGCCCGTGCGGCTCGCCCTGCCCGGACACGGAGAACCCCTCACCCGCTGGGCCGCCCGCGTGGACGAGCTCCTGGAGCACCACCGGGCGCGGCTGGAGGCCGCGTACGCCCTGGTCCCGCGGGAGGGCACCACCGCGTTCCAGCTCGCCCAGCACCTGTTCTTCGGCGACGCAGGGGACGGCGCGCGGCCCCCGGAGGTACCCCTGCCCCTGGCGGTAGGGGAGGCCGCGGCGCATCTGGAGTGGCTGTACCAGGAAGGGCGGCTGTCGCGGGAGCAGGGGCCGCCCGTGGTCTACCGACGCGTGGAGGGAAGACCGTGAAGCGCACACGCCCTGTGGACGAGCGTACCGTCCTCGTGGACCTGCACTTCGGGCAGCCGGAGGTCCTCGGGAGCTACCTGCTGCTGGCGGACCGGCCGGCCCTGGTGGAGACGGGACCCACCACGTGTCTGAGCTCCCTTGAGCAGGGCCTCGCGGAGCACGGGCTTCGGGTGGAGGACCTGGAGGCGGTGGCGGTGACCCACATCCACCTCGACCACGCGGGCGCGGTGGGGGTCCTGTGCCGGCGCAACCCCCGACTCCGGGTCTTCGTGCACCCTGCGGGCGCGCCCCACCTGGCAGACCCGAGCCGGCTGCTGCGCAGCGCCCAGCGGATCTACGGGGACTGGATGGACGTCCTGTGGGGCGAGGTCGCCCCCGTCCCTCCGGAGCGCATCACCGTGGTGCGGGACGGCGAGAGCTTCCCCCTGGGCGGACGCACCCTCCGGGCCCTGGACACCCCCGGCCACGCCAGCCACCACCACGTGTACGTGGACGAAGAGGGGCAGGCGGCCTTCACGGGGGACGCCGCGGGCATCTCCTTGCCGGGGTGCCCCGTGGTCCGGCCTCCCACCCCACCCCCAGACCTGGACCTGGAAGCCTGGGAGCAGACCTTGGACCGTCTGGAGGCCCTCCCTGTCCGGCGGCTCTGCCTCACTCACTTCGGCGTCCGGGACGACCCTGCCGCGGTCCTGCAGGAACTCAGACGGCGGCTCCGGGAGGTGGAGCGGTTGCTGTGGGAAGGGTGGACGGCCGGGGAAGACGTGGACCGGCTCACCGACCGGCTGCGCGGGTACCTGCAGCCCGAGGTGGAGTCCCGCTGCGGCCGGGCCACGGCGGACCGTCAGGAGATCGCCGCCAACTACCGGATGAACGTCCTCGGCTACCTCCGGTACTTCGAGAAGAAGCACACCCCGCGGCCGTAACATCTTGCCATGAACCGAGGCTACCCGGCCGAAGAACTCACCGCGGCCGGGCTCCAGAACGCGGAACACCACCTCTACCGACTCCTCACCCAGGACGACCCAGACTCCGCGCACGCCCGCTACAACGCCCTGATCCGCCGCCTGGTGAGCTTCGAACGCGCGGCGGAATGCGCGCGCTAGACCACCCCAAAAAATCGCTGCGCGATTTTTGGGGACCCCGGTCCCCCTCCGCTGGACGGGTTTTTCTAGGACGCGCTCCTAGCGGACACGGACCGGATCCGCCGCTTCATGCGCGCCCTCGGCAGGGAAGCCGAGACCGCGGTGCGCGCCTACGTCACGGGAGGAGCCACCGCAGTCCTCCTCGGCTGGCGCCCCGCGGTCATCGACGTAGACCTGAAGTTGGTCCCGGAAGACGAAGGCGTCCTGCGGGTCATCCCGCCCCTCAAGGAGGAGCTCCAGGTCCACGTGGAGTTCGCCTCCCCCCTGGACTTCGTCCCGGTCCCGCCGGGGTGGGAGGAACGCAGCCTGTTTATCGCCCAGGAGGGCCGGGTCACCTCTTCCCACTTCGACCCGTACCCCCAGTGCCTCGCCAAGCTGGAGCGGAGTCACGCCCAGGGCTTCCGGCGGGCGGTGGAAGAGACCTTCGGAGAAGCCCTGCGCTCGAACCCTCCCTCGTACGAAACCGTCCGGTCCGCCGCCACCACCAGCTCCGCAACCTGCCGGGGCGTGGGGAACTGCGCCACGGTCAGTACGCCTCCCGCCGGAGCCGGTCCGGGTCCACGACCACCCAGCGCCCTTCCCGGCGACGCAGCAGCCCCATCCGCTCGAACCTGCCCAACCACGTGTTCACGCTCTCCCGGGTGGCGCCGATGAGGTGCGCCACCTCCGCCTGGCTCAAGCGGGGGCACAGGATCCCCTCCCCCACCTCCTCCCCGTGCTCGGAGGCGAGCCGGAGGAGGGTGCGGGCAAGCCGACCCCGGACGTCGTAGAAGGCCGCGTCGTGCAACTGCAGGTCCGCGCTGCGCAGACGGCGGGCGAGCAGACGGAGCAGGCGGACCGACGCCTCCGGATGCCCGCGGAGGAACTCCCGGAACTCCTCGCCGTCCAGGAAGATCAACGTGCACTCCTCCTGGGCCACCACGTCCGCGCAGCGGGGCCCCCCGTCCAGCACCGCCAGCTCCCCCAGCACGTCCCCCGGTCCCAGCAGGGCCAGGATCCGCTCCTTGCCCTCCGGGGAGGTCACCCGGACCTTCACCCGTCCGTCCTCCACCACGTACAGGCCCGTACAGGGGTCGCCTTCCCGGAAGACCGTCTCGCCCCGAGGGTAGCGGCGCCTGCGCGCCAAGGACGCCAGGACCGCCCGCTCCTGCGCGGAACTGCCCTCGAACAACACGCAGCGGCCGAGGGCGTCCGCCACCGATTCCACGGGTCAACTCCCCAGGGCCCCCGGGAGGTCCGCGCACCGACGGGTTGTCTCCGCCAGCTCCCGGGCTACGTGGTCTCCCGCCTGCTGCGCGTGTTCGGCCACCAGGTCCGCCCACTGCTCCAGCCGGTCCCGCGGCGTCTCCTCCAACCACCGCAGCACCACGGCGTGGGCCCTCCTCCGCTGCTCCTTGGGGAGCAGCCCGTAGGCCACGTCGCGCGCCAAGCCGTGCCGGAAAGCGAACTCCCGGGCGCCCCGCACGGACGAGGTGCGCTGAGCCACTACCCACTCCCGGGCCTCCAAGTCCTCCACCGCCCGGGCCACCTCCGTTCGGTCCCCTCCGACGATCCTGGCCACCGCGGGGGGCCAGAACACCCGCCCCACCACGGAGGCCCCGAGGAGCACCGCCCGCTCCAGAGGAGGCAGCTGGTCTACCTGGGCGGTCACCAACGCCCGCAGGGTGTCCGGGATGTCCGTCGGGGTTTTCTCCCGGGCGGCGCGCACGAGCTCTCTCGCGAACAGGGGGTTGCCCTCCGCACGGCTGGCCACGAGCCGCCGTGTCTCGAGGTCCAGGGCGCCTCCGGACAGAGCCGCCACCAGAGCTTCCGACTCTCCCGGGCCCAGGGGCCCAAGACGCAGCATCTCACCCCTGCAGGATCCCCACGAACCCAGGTGGGGCTGCAGGCAGCCGGAGCGCGCCGTGCACAGGACCAAAAGGGGCCCGCCCTGCGCGTGTCCCACCACGGTGTGCAGGAGCTCCAAGGTTGCCGGGTCGGCCCGGTGCAGGTCCTCCACCGCCACCACCACGGGCCGCCGGCTGGCTGCAGCCCCCAGGAGCTCGGCCCACGCCCCGGCCACGACCTCGCGGGCGTGGGTGGGGTCCTGTCCGGCGAAGCGCGGGCCACCGAAGGTCACGAGCAGACGCGCCGCCAGATCCCGCAAAGCGCGGCGCGGAGTGCCCCTCAGGATGTCCCCCAGCCACGCCCCCAACCGTGCCTGCGCCTTCTCGGGAGAGCCTCGGTTCCACGCCCACCGCTGGTGGGTGAGGATCCCCCCGAAGACGTGGTAGCCCACGGGACCCAAGGGAACGGCCCTGCTCCGCAGGACCAGCGGGTCGCCCTCCGCCTTCGCGCTTTCGACGAACTCCTGCACCAGTCGGCTCTTGCCCACGCCCGCCTCGCCCACCACCGTGACCAGCACCGAAGAGGAGCCCGCGAGGCTCCCGCGGTACAGTTCCAGTAGGGCGGCGAGCTCTCGGCTGCGCCCGACGAAGGGCCCGGGCCGCACCTGCTCCGTGGCGTGCCCGGAAAGGCGGCCGCGCGCTTGCCAGGCCGGCACGGGCTCTTGCCTGTCCTTCGCGGGCGCCGGAGGGAGCTCCGCGTAGGCCACCGCGTGCCGGCTGGCGTGGTACGTGCGCGCGCCCACCACCACCGTGCCGGGGGCGGCGCGGTGCTGGAGGTGCGCCGCGGCAGTCACTCCCTCGGAGACGAGGAAGTCCCGGTCGAAGGCGGAGCCCGACACCGCCACCACTTCGCCGGTTTCCACACCGACGCGGACGGCGAGCTCCATCCCGTAACGGCGAGACAGCACCCCGTTGAGCTGTGGGAGGGAGGCCACCAGGTCCAAGGCGGCGTACACGGCCCGCTCGGGGTCGTCCTCGTGCGCCACGGGCAGCCCGAACACCGCCAGCACCGCGTCGCCCAGGAAGTTTGCCACCTGCCCCCCGTAGCGGTCCACGCGGGACAGGGCCAGAGCGTAGAACTCCGCCGCCACGCGCCGCGCGTCCTCCGGGTCCAGCCGGTGGGTAAGGAGGGTGCTGTTCACCAAGTCGGCGAACAGGACCGTCACGACCTTCCGGGTTTCCAGCCAGAGCTGCGGAGGAGGGGAACCCGGCGCTTCCTGGGCCGCCCCACAGGACGGGCAGAACCGGGCGCCCACGGGCCCGGGTCTGCCGCACCGCCAGCACACCGTCGACCCCTCCACCCTTCCCCCCAAGGTCCGCCAGCCCAAGAACGAACGGCCCGACCCCTCCAGACGGCCCCTGCAAGCGTACCACCTCCGGCACCTTGCAGCTACCCTTCCGGGGTGGGCCTCCGTGGCCGAGACCACCGGCTTCCTGTGAGCTGGTCCATAGCGTCCCACTGCGCCACTCCCTAGCCTGGACGGGCGGTACCAAGATCCTCAGGAGGTGGATGATGGCCCGCTACCTGATCGAGACCCACCACACCCCCGAGCAGTGCCTCGCGGACCTGGACGCCGTCCTGGAGCAAGCCCCGGGGCTTCTGCAGCGGCTCGAGTGGGGGTGCAGGACCGGCGTCCACACCGGCTGGGCCACGCTGGAGGCTTCCAGCCTCCAAGAGGCCAGCCGTCAAATCCCTTCCACCCTCCGCAGCCGCACGCGGGTGGTGGAGATCCGCCCCTTCTCCCCGGACGAGATCCGGGCCCTGCACGAGCGGAAGACAGGCTGAGAGGAGGGTGTGGTGGACCCTGAGGGAACGCGCGAGGTAGCGCACGCCGTGGACGCCCTGCAGGCCCACCTCCGCGGCCAACTCATCCGGCGGGGAGACCCCGAGTACGAGGCGGCGTGTGAAGCCGTTCATACCCGTCCACACGCTCAGGGCGCTACCCTAGGACACAGCTCCGGAGGAGGTTGTCATGTCCGTACACGACGAGCAAGTGATCCGACAAGAGGTGGAGGCGTTCTCACAAGCGTGGAACACGGGCGACACGCAGGCCCTGGCAGTCTTCTTCACGGAGGACGCGGTGCGGGTGGACGCCTTCGGGGACGTCCAGCGTGGCCGCAGCGAAATCGCCACCGCGTTCCACCACCTGCTGCACGGGCGCATGGCGGGAGCCCGGGTGCGCATGGAACCCGGCACGGTCCGCCTCCTGTCCCCCGACCTCGCCCTGTGGCAGGGGGGCGTGGAGATCCTCCTCCCGCAGGGCCCTCCCCTCAGGGGCCACGCGTTCCAGGTCATGAGGCGGGAGGGCAACCGTTGGTTGATCCTCGAAGCACACCCCAAACTGTTCCCGCAATCCTCCCTGTAAGGCCCGCAACTTCAGAAGGAGGTGGAGCCATGAGCAAGGCTACAGAGGTCATGAGGCAGTACCTGGACGCGTTCTCGCGCCAGGATCTGGACGGCATCCGCCGGCTCTTCCACCCCAAGTATTCCTACACCGGGGGCGACGGGCAGCGCCTGGAGGGCCCCGAGGCCGGCGTCGCGGTGAACCAGACGTACTTCGCGGCCTTCCCGGACCTCACCTTGGAGGTCCAGCGCATGCACGCCGCGGGGGAGGACACCGCGGTCACGGAACTCGTGGCCCGGGGGACCCACCGCGGTGAGTTCCTGGGCATCGCCCCCACGGGTCGGAGGGTGGAGATCCCGGTGTGTAACGTGGTGGAAGTGCAGGGCGGCAAGATCCTCGCGGAGCGCGACTACTTCGACACCGGGCTCGTGCTGCAGCAGCTGGGCGTCGCCGCAGGACCCGCCTCCCGTTAGGGGCTTGTCCGGGACAAACCCTCGGACGGAAGGGGCCGGGGTCCCCAAGCGCGCGCGGCGACTCGGGGGGTTCGGAGGGACAGCGCCCCGCTCAGGGAGCGGGTCTGGGGAAACCGGGGGCAGGCGGCCCAGGCCTGCACCACGCGGTCAGTCCAACCTGACCGCGTGGGAGCGGAAGTGTGCCTCGAGTCTTGCCTCCCACTCCTCCTCGCTGCGGTCCGCGTCTGTGACCTCCTCCCGGGAGGCCACAAAGGGAACCCCCACCGCCCACGGCCCAGCCAGCTCCACCTCCAGCTCCTCCGCCCGTTCGTTCAACACCACCTCCGCCCCGGGGGCGGCGCGGGCTGCCGCCCGGGCCGCCGCCGCGTGCAGGCGCCGGACGGAGGCCCAGGTGCGCAACGCCTCCTCCGCCCGCCACCGGGCTTCGTCCTCCGTGCGCCCCCGTACCGGCCGCGGCACCACGGGCGCGCCTCCCGGCTCGAGGACACCCACCTCCCACCGAGGGGGTTCTTCCACGGGGCCTCGAAAGCGGAACCGGTAGACCACCCCGAAGACCTGGTAGGTCTCCTCCCACTCCCGGTACGGACCCCGGCCAGCCATAGTCCCGGCCATATCCTACGAGCTCGTCACGGAAAAGTCCTCGAGTGGACCCCTGGGGCCCCGGAAGTCGCTGCCCGGGCCGAGCACCAGGCGGCGGAGGAGCCCTGCTGGGCCGCGTCGAAGACCCCGGCCGGACAAAACCCAAAAGGGGGGACGACCCATGCGGGTTGCGAGGTACGTGTGCTGCGCGCTTGTGCTGGTGGCGCTGTTGGCCGGAGGGCTGTCCGCGGCTCCCACGGTGCAGCGGATCTCCATCGCCACGGGCGGTACCGGCGGGGTGTACTTCGTCCTCGGGGGCGGCTTGGCCCGGCTGATTTCCCAGCACATCCCGGGGGTCCAGGCCACCGCGGAGGTCACCAGCGCCTCCGTGGACAACATGCGGCTGATCGGAGCCAAGCGTGCGGACCTCGCCTTCACCCTCAACGACACCGCCTACGACGCGTGGAAGGGCCTGGGGGACTTCCGGGGCTCGCCCGTCCCCATCCGGGTCTTGGTGCCCGTCTACGACAACTACAACCACCTGGTGACCCTGGACGGCACGGGCATTCACCGGGTCGCCGACTTACGGGGCAAGCGGGTCTCCGTGGGGTCTCCCGGCAGCGGCACCGAGGTCACGGCCCTGCGCATCCTGCGGGCCGCGGGCATCGACCCGGACCGCGACATCCGGAAGGAGCGGCTGGGGGTGGCGCCCTCCGCGGACGCCCTGCGCGACCGCAAGATCGACGCCTTCTTCTGGAGCGGAGGGCTGCCCACGCCGGCGGTGTTGGACCTGGCCAGCACCCCCGGCATCCGGGTCAAGATCGTACCCATGGACGACCTGGTGGAGCCCCTCCGCAAGGAGTTCGGGCCCCTGTATTTCCGGGCCGTGATCTCCCGGGTGGTGTACCCCGGGATGGACCAGCCGGTGCCCACCATCGGGGTCGCCAACCTGTTGGTGGTGCACCAGGACTTTCCCGAGGACCTGGCCTACCGGATTACCCGGCTGATCTTCGAACGCAAGGCGGAGCTGGAGACGGTGCACGCGGAGGCCAAGAACATCACGCTCCTCCGGATCACGGGCCGGACTCCCATCCCCTTCCACCCGGGAGCCGCCCGGTACTACCGGGAGCGGGCCGTGCCTGGCTTCTGAGG
>Ga0079995_1078553_pt1 | contig 36391 bp, 34 predicted proteins | sample FaiFalFF_MnMetaG_2_FD_69198 | JGI IMG/M metagenome (GOLD analysis project Ga0079995, IMG submission 69198) | Freshwater microbial communities from Yellowstone National Park, Wyoming, USA - Fairy Falls C (FF_Mn_C) (SPADES assembly) (version 4) | ecosystem: Environmental > Aquatic > Freshwater >...
GTGCCGACGATGGAGACCCTGGCGGCGGTGGACTTCTTGCGGCAGCACCTGCCGGACATCAAGATCCGGGTGGTGAACGTGGTAAACCTGATGAAGCTGCAACCGCCCAGCGAACACCCCCACGGCATCAGCGACAAGGAGTTTGTCAGCATCTTCACCCCCGACAAGCCCATCGTGTTTGCCTTCCACGGCTACCCTTGGCTGATTCACCGCCTCACCTACCGCCGCCCCAACCACCACAACCTCCACGTGCGCGGCTACAAGGAGGAAGGCACCACCACCACTCCCTTCGACATGTGCGTCCTCAACCAGGTGGATCGCTTCAACCTGGCCAACGACGTGTTGGAGCGGGTGGAGCGCTTCAAATACCGGCGGGATCACGTCCAGCAGCTCATTCGGGACAAGCTGGTGGAGCACAAGCAGTACATCTGCAAGTACGGCGAGGATTTGCCCGAGGTGCGCAACTGGAAGTGGCCCTACTAGTGGATCCCCCTTCCCCCAACTTTCACCTCTAGCCGCCGGCAGGGTAGAGTTTTCTTGGGCTCTCCTGCCGGAGCGTTCTGGGCGGTTGTGCTGGAGGTTGAGAATGTGAGGGGTTCAGAACGGGTGGATGCGGATACCCTTCCCCGGCTGGAAGAGGCGGACTGGGGAGGGATGGCCCTCTCCTTAGTTCTCGGCCTGGCCCTCTCAGCGCTGGTCATCGGGATCCGGCCCCAGGTGGCCGTCCCCTTTGGATTGAGCGTGCTGGGCTCGGCCCTGCTGGGATCCCTGCTTCTTCCGCTCTTGCGGCGCTGGAAGGCAGGGCAGGTCATCCGCGAGGAGGGACCCCAGTCCCACTACAAAAAAGCGGGCACGCCAACCATGGGCGGCCTTAGCTTTTTGCCGGTGGGGCTGCTGGTAGCCGGAAGCTGGAGCGGCTGGGATCCCCAGTGGCTGGCGGTGGCCCTCCTGACCCTGGCCTACACCTTGGTTGGCTGGCTGGACGATTGGCTGGTCATCCGGCAGCGCTCCAACAAGGGGTTGCCCCCCAAAGCGAAGCTTTTGCTCCAGGTGGGGATTGGCCTGGTTTTCTGTGGCTACCTGGCTTGGCAAGGGATCCCAACGGTTCTCACGCTTCCGGGAATAGGCTCCCTCTCCCTAGGCGGGCTGTTTTGGCCGCTGGCTTTGTTTGTGCTGGTGGGCACCAACAACGCCGTCAACCTTGCCGACGGCATGGACGGCCTGGCCGCAGGGGTGGTGGCCCTTGTCCTGGCAGGGCTGGGGCTGACGGCAGCGGATCCCGTTTTGGCGCTCGTGGCCTTTGCCTTGAGCGGCGCCTGTCTGGGCTTTCTGGTGCACAACCACCATCGGGCCCGCCTGTTCATGGGAGATACCGGCTCCCTAGGCCTGGGGGGCGCTCTGGCGGGGCTGGCGCTGCTGGGAGATCAGCTCTGGGCTCTGGCCTGGATGGGCGGGATATTGGTGGCGGAGGCGCTGTCGGTAATCCTACAGGTGGGCTACTTCCAATACACCAAACGCAAGACCGGCCAAGGCCAACGGCTGCTGCGCATGTCTCCTCTCCACCACCACCTGGAGTTGGGGGGCTGGTCGGAGGTGCAGGTGGTGGGGTGCTTCTACGGGCTAACAGCGCTATTGGTGGGGGTGGGCTGGCTCTGCTGGCAGGGGTCTGGAGGGTGAGCCTCTCTAGGGCTGCAAGATCATCGACCAGGAGCCGCTTGCCTCATCCCAAAAAGGCGCCAGCGACTCTCCCACCACATTTGGCCCCCAGTAGCGGCGGGTTCCATCTAGGGTAAAAGCCACCACAACATCGCCGGGGCCAATCTGCAGCGGCTCCTCCCCTAAGCTCAGCAGCAAACCCTGGCTGCCTCCTTCGCCAGGGGCAAAATCCCAGTGAGCCGTTTCGGGGTTGGTCAGCCGACTGCTGCTGCGCAACAAGATCACTAAGCGAATGGGGTGGGGAGTGCGGTTGCCAACCCGAAAGGGGCCGGTGCGAACCGATTTCGAGGTTAGGACAGAGGTCCCCCCCTGCCTAGACGAACTGGGCGGGGATGTGGCAATTAGGGGAGCTGCGATCCCCCTAGGAACAGCCAGACTCCAAACCAGGGCAGCAGCCAAGCCCAAGGATCCCCGCCGTACGCTAGCCGGCAATGACCTGCCGGTCACTTGGGCAAAGGGCTTTGAGAGGGCGGGAATGGCCATCAGAATTCCTGCCAGCAGGAAGGCTAGGTGTCGGATGGAGAGCGCTACCTCCCCAACTGCTCTCGGGCGGCGTTGCCCTAGGGGGTAGCACGTCTATTCTCTTCATATTCTCTCGGAAAGCGAGAGGAAAAACAGCTCCCCTGCTAGGGATTGACCGCTCGACATTGCCATCCCTGCGGGCTGCGCTCATAGAGGGTTCGCCGTTGGGGGTAGATTGCATCCCCCCTGAGCTGCAGGTGATCCACCTCCGTTGGATCCAACAGCAGGAGGACAAAAGTGGGCGGCGGCGAAGAGGCCTTTTCGGGGGTTAGCTCGGTAACAAAGGCCTCTGGTGGAGCAAGAGGACCTTTGGGTTCTGGCCAAAACCAGAGCAGCCGTCCTTCTTCTGGAATTTGTTGCCACAACTGTTGCCGCTGCTGCTGCGCTTGCGGATCCGGATGGCCAGCGGTGATGGCTTCCAGGGTGCCGGCGATGCGGAATTGCTCGCGCGTTTTGGCAAAGTACCAGCAGATCTGGGCCAGGGGACAGTGGGCAATCTGGTGGATCTTCTCGCTGCGGCTGTCCACCGCCAACTGGATGCGGTCGGTCTCGCCCAGAAACCCCCGGAAGACCACTGTGCGGTTGCGCGGCCGCCCGCAGGGATCCACCGTGGCCAACTGCAAATAGCGTGCAGCCGGGTCGCTGCGGTTGCGGTGCAAGGCCGCTTGGAGCTTTGCTCGCCAGGAGGGATCCCCGGCTGGGCTATCCTTCAACTTGTCCATAGAGGTTCGCAGATGCCCGCCAAGCAAGACTTAACCGCCAGGGGGGAGCCTACCCTTGCGGATCCCTGGACTGCCCTGGCCCGGCGTTGGGATCCAGCGCAGGGGGATGAAAGCGGTGCTCCAGCCAGCTCTCCGCTGCCCCCTCAAACCGCTCTGGCACCGGCTGTTTCATTGGCAGTTTTTGGAACACTAGACTGAGATACTCGCTGTACCACGGCGAGCGGACTTCCCGCACCTTGTACCACACCGAGCGTGACATCAACAGCGTCCGCTCCACCTCCTGGGCTCCCAGCTTAAGCAAGAACTCTTCCCGTTCCGGCTGGTAATCGGTGGAGGCCAACGCCAAAGCCTGCGGCGGATAGGCTTGGGTGAGCTGGGCCATCTTGGCCATGAGCTCTGGGTAGAGCCAGGTGTAGGCGGGGTGAACCGTAAGCTTGGCCACGTGCGGCTGCTGCCCCGTCCGATCCAGCTTGAGGTTGAAATAGCCGATGGCGGTTCTCCGCTCGGGCTCGTAGACACACATCTCCAGCCGTTCGGTTTGGCTGACGGCACACCTGGCCTGCTCCAGAAGCCACTCCAGGGGGCTAGTGCGGAAGTCGCCCACGTTGCGGTCGTACACCTGGCGCACCGTGGCCGGCATGGATCCCGTATCCAGTTGGTAGATGGCGTAGGCATCTCGGTTAGTCACCGGCACCAGGTTGGGCAGCTTGGGCTCGTGTTGGCTGAGGGCGGCCAGGATCTCGGGCGGGATCGACCAGTAGGTAATCTGGGCTAGGGGCTGGAAGCCATTGTGCCGGTAGAGGGCTATCGCCCCCTTGTTGTGGATGTTCACCTCCAGAATCCAGGTGCGGGCCTCGCGAAAGTGCTCCATGCAGTGTTTGAGCAACTTAGACCCAATTCCCTGACGCTGGGCCGAAGGCGCCACCGCCATGTGATCCACCCGCCAGGTGCTGCGGGAATGGTTAAAGGGAGAAACCTGAATAACCCCCTGGATTTTGCCCTCCAGCTCCGCCACATGCACGGTAAACATGTGCTGGAAGCGGTTGGGAAACAGGCTTAGGGCTCTTAGAAGCCCGTACCACTGGCGCAGCCTCCGCAGTTGGCGACGAATGTCTACCGAGCGACTGCCATACTCTTCTTCAAAAGCTTGCGCCAAAATCTCCTCCACCGCCTCCAGATCCCCCAGTTGGGCCGGGCGGAGAATCAGCTTGGGAGCCTCGCTGGGAGCTTCGGAATCTGGAGTAGGTTTTACCGTTGTCCTGTCCATGTTAAAGTTCCGGGGGGAACATTCAAAGCATAGCCCAGAATCCTCCTTCTTCTAGGGAGGTTGTTGCGGCCCCGAAAAAATTTTTTGTGGTCGCTTGGCCAGTTAGGCGCTGGCATCGAGCAACGCAAAGTTGCTGAAGCTAAAGCGCTTCTCAACAACACCAGCTTCCGTCTCGGTTTGAATGCGCCGCTCGGAGAGGATGTAGTACTTGCCCACTTTGGTGTAGAGGTCTTCAAATTGGCTGCGCCCACCCTTTTGCTCACCGGTCTTGGCGTCGTGGTAGACAGAGTCGTAGCGGTGGGAGAGGTAGCCTTCGCCGGTGTCGTGGCTGCTGAAGGTGTGAATGGTAACCACCACGCCGTGAATGTGCCGATGCACCATGGTGATTTGGTTGTCGCGCACGTGGTAGCGATCCCCCTCGGCTTTGCCTCCCACGAGGATCTCCACCGAGCCATCGGGCAGGATTTGGCCGTAGCGAAACGTGTTTTGGCCGTGGGCTTCGGCAAAGCTGCGGCGCACCCGGTGGACGGAAATCTCCCACATCTGCTCTTGGATGGCTTTCCGAGCTTCCTCATCTTCCACACCGGTTACCGTGGCTTTCAGGTCTGCCCCCAGGCGCACCTGACCCACAAACATGCGCTCTCCATCCCAGTAGGTGACCTCTGCGCTATAGCCCGGAAAGTCGGGATCCCAGGTGTAGCGATTTTCGTAGGCAGCCCGAAACAGTTCTTCGGCAGAAACGCGAGTTGCGGTCATCAGGGATCTCCTTCTTGCAAGAGATTCTCATCACTCTCCATTGTACTGCTCTCCCCTGTTGGGCTAAACCCAGCCGCCCGCGCTGGGAGCCTGCATTCAGGGAAGTGGCTGAGCGAATCCTCCTCTGCCACTATAGGGTAGAAGCAGGGCTGTAGGAACTTCTCTTCCTTCCTCACTCCCGGTTTGGGCCTGCTAGTTTAGCCGCTGCTGTGATCCCCAGAGTATTCTCTGAAGTGCCTACCTTTTCTTTTGTGTGAGGAGGAAGATTGAAAGATTTTGACAATCGCGGCAACAGAGCGTTCTCTCGCATTGACCCGGCGGGGCTCTTGGAGCCTGAGCTGTGGCCGACCTCCACAGGGATGGCAGCCTCGTCAGAGATAGCAGGGCCGGTGCTAAAAATTGTTGGCAAGCAGACCCTAAGCGGCCACGTTCCCATCGGGGGATCGAAAAACTCAGCTTTGGCTCTCATGGCCGGATCCCTCTTGGCCCCTGCCGCTTGTCGAATTCACAACGTGCCGCGCCTGCTGGACATCGAACGCATGGGGCAGATCCTGGCCACCCTGGGGGTTAAGGTGTCCCATGTCGGCAATACCCTTGACCTAGACGCCAGCTCCCTGAGGACTTGCCAGGCTCCCTATGAATTGGTCAGCCAGTTACGGGCCAGTTTCCTTATCATCGGACCGTTGGTGGCGCGGCTGGGAGTGGCCAGGGTGCCCCTACCGGGCGGCTGCGCCATTGGCTCGCGTCCCGTGGATCTGCATGTGCGGGGTTTGCAGGCGTTGGGGGCAACGGTTCAGATTGAGCACGGTGTGGTCCACGCCTATGCCCGTAAGCTGGTGGGAACCCGCATCTACCTCGACTATCCCAGCGTTGGTGCTACGGAAACTCTGATGATGGCTGCTACGCTGGCCGAAGGGGAAACGGTGATTGAAAATGCCGCCCAAGAGCCAGAGGTAGCGGACCTGGCCCGTTTTTGTCAGGCGATGGGAGCCCGCATCCGTGGCGTAGGCACCAATACCGTTGTGGTGGTGGGGGTGCCGCGTCTGCATGGCACAGAGTACACCGTCATTCCCGATCGCATCGAGGCCAGTACCTATCTCATCGCTGGAGCGATTACCCGCTCTGAGCTCACCGTGGGGCCGGTGATTCCGGATCACCTGCGGGCGGTGATTGCCAAGCTGCGGGACATGGGGCTGCGGGTGGAGGAAGAAGGCCCCAACCGTCTGCGCATTGCCCCGGCTCAACTCAGCTCAGGCTGGATTTGTCAGGCCACCGATATCCAAACCCTGCCCTACCCGGGTTTTCCCACCGATGTGCAGGCGCCAATCATGGCTTTGGCTGCTCTCAGCGAGGGCAGTTGCACCATCGAGGAGACAGTGTTTGAAAACCGAATGCACCACATCCCGGAGCTTAACCGCATGGGCGCGGACATTCGTCTCAAGAACCGGGTGGCCATCGTCCGGGGGGTGCCGTCTCTGTCAGGGGCGCCGGTGGTGGCTACGGACTTGCGGGCGGGGGCGGCCTTGGTGTTGGCTGGCCTGGCGGCCGAGGGCTGCTCCACCATCTACGGGCTCCACTACATCGACCGCGGCTACGAAGCCATCGACGAAAAGTTGCGCAATGTCGGGGCCAAGGTGTATCGCTGTAACAACCCGGCAGAAGACCCGACTATGGCCTAGAGTCAGCCAGGGATAACCCCTTCCCGGCTTCAGCGTTCCCTGAATGTAGGTGTCAAGCCATGTCCTACGTGTATGACTGTGTCATCGTCGGCGCTGGCCCTGCCGGCGGAGCTGCCGCCTACCACCTAGCCAAGCGCGGGCGCTCGGTGCTGGTCCTGGAAAAGGATCCCTTGCCCCGCTACAAGCCCTGCGGGGGCGGCGTCTCCCCCATGGTGGCAGCCTGGTTTGACTTTGACTTCAGCCCCGCCATCTCGCTGAAGATTCGGCAAATTCGCTACACCTGGCGGGGTGGGGATCCAGTGGTGGTCGAGTTGGATCTGAAAGAGCCAGTGTGGATGGTGCGACGGGAGGTTTTCGACGCCTACCTAATCCAGCAGGCCCAGAAGCAGGGGGCCACCCTCTGGGCTGGATGTGCCGCTGCCGGCCTTGAGTGGCAAAGTGACCGCTGGCAGGTAATGACTCCTGCTGGCCCGGTCTGGGGCCGGTACGTGATTGGGGCTGATGGGGCCAAGGGGTCGATGGCAAAGTGGCTGGGCTTTCGCAGTCGCCAGTGCCGCCTGGCCGCTGCCCTAGAGGCGGAAGTAGCTGGCTTGGAACCGCAAACTGCCGCTGCTCACTTTGACTTCGGCAGTGTTAGCAATGGCTACATTTGGAACTTCCCCAAGGCGGACGGCTACTCGATTGGAGCTGGCACCTTTCGGGGTGGCCAGAAACAAAACCTGCGAGAAATAGCCAGCCAGTATGCCCACAACTTTGGCATCGACCTCAAGTCGGTCAAGTCCTTTGGCCATCCCATTTGCCTTTGGGACGGGGATCAACCCCTGCACAGCCAAAATGCGCTCCTGGTGGGAGATGCCGCCTGTGTTGTCGACCCGTTTACCGCCGAAGGGATCCGTCCCTCCCTCCTCACTGGCATGCTGGCGGCGCAGGCCATCGACCAAGCCCTGGCAGGGGATCCCGAAGCCCTGGCCAACTACTCCGCCCGCGTCCAACAGGAGTGGGGCGCAGAGATGCGCTGGGCCAAGCGGATTGCGGCTCTGTTCTACCGCTTTCCCGGCGTGGGCTACCGAGTTGGCGTCAAGCGACCGGGAGCCACCCGGCGCATGGGCCAAATCTTGGCTGGCGAGCTGCGCTATAGCGATGTGGCTAGCGCCGCTATTCGCCAGTTGAGTGCTGGGCTCTTGGCCTAGACAGCTTGCTGGGAACTGCAGCCAGGATCGTCAAAGCGGCGGCTAATCAACAGACAGTTGCGGCCATCGGCCTGGCGAGTGTAGCTCAGGTGGGTGGAGAGGGCTTTCATCAGCAAAATGCCCCGTCCTCCCTCGGATTCGGCGTCGGGGAGAGGGTTGGCTGCTAGGTTTTGGGCAAAGCCCTCCAAGTCAAACTCCTGACCCTGATCCCAGATGCGTAGCTCTAGTCCCTGCGGCATCAGCGTCAGCTGGATATCGATAGGCGTACTGGCGGGCAGGGCGCGATGGGCATGGCGGACGGCATTGGTAAACCCTTCCGCTAGAACCAACTGGCACTCCAACCAGATGGGATCTGGAATACCCGCGTTGCGAAAGGACTCAAACCAAGTCAAAACTTCACCTAGGGCATCCAAAGTCGTGTCAACCCTCAGCGCAAAGGCTCGTTTTTCCTCTGCCGGAATCTCTGCCTCACTCAAATTGCGCCCTACTCCGAGGTTCTCCCTCAGCAGGAATGACCCGGTCACATTCTAAACCAACCTGCTTCAGCCGCTTGCCCCCCCTTTTAGGGGGCACTGAGGCTTGCTGTAGCCGCGCCTTCAACTTCCCAAGGGAATGAGAAGCTGCCCAGGAAGAAGCTAAGGGGAAGGGTCTGGGCAGTAGGGGTTAGGATCTGTGAAGATTTGGCCTGTTCTGGCTATGAGTCTCTCTACCTGGAAGCGCTGGTTGGACTCTTTTCTCATTGCCCTGGCCCTTCTGATGTTTGCCGGCTTTGTCTGGTTTGTTTTCTCGGTAACAGCAGCCTTCTTCGGGATTACCCTAGGCTACAAGCTCTGGCTGCGGCTGTGGCTACCTTTGTTTCAGCCGTTGCTGGGGATCCTGACAGCCGGCGCTTTGCTAAGCGGCGTGTGGAGTTGGCTCTCCCGCAATCGAGACCATCAGCAGCCCTAAAGATCCGCCGGCGCCAAGAGGCCACAGACTGACTCTATACTGAAAACGTATCTAAATGTTGAGCACCTGAGGCAGTCTGGCGTCGTGTTTGTCCTATCTGGCTACGAGTACCTGCTGGCTTTCCTCATTGTCTGCGCCCTGCTGCCAGTTTTGGCCCTAGGGGCCTCAGCCCGTTTGTCTCCCAAACGGCAGGGAGCCCTGCGAGTCAGCACCTATGAGTCGGGGATGGAGCCGTTTGGGCAGGCCTGGATTCAGTTCAACATCCGCTACTACATGTTCGCACTTGCCTTCGTCATTTTCGATGTGGAGACTGTGTTCCTCTACCCTTGGGCAGTAGCTTTTCACCGCCTGGGGCTGCTGGCTTTTGTGGAGGCTTTGATTTTCATTGCCATCCTCGTGGTGGGTCTTGTCTACGCTTGGAGAAAAGGAGCGCTGGAATGGTCATGACCTCTAAGGAGCCGGAAGTTTTGTTTCCGGCCTCTCCTCCGCAAGTGACTACGGATCTTTCCAACAATGTTATTCTCACAACGGTAAACGACCTCTACAACTGGGCCAAGATGTCCAGCCTCTGGCCGCTGCTCTATGGCACCGCCTGCTGCTTTATCGAGTTTGCGGCGATGCTGGGATCCCGCTTTGACTTCGACCGCTTTGGCCTGTTGCCTCGGACTTCGCCGCGCACCGCTGATTTGCTCATCACAGCGGGAACGGTAACCATGAAGATGGCGCCGGCGCTGGTTAAGCTCTACCAACAGATGCCCGAGCCCAAGTACGTCATTGCCATGGGAGCTTGCACCATCAGCGGCGGCATGTTCAGCTCTGATTCCTACACCGCTGTGCGAGGGGTGGATAAGCTCATCCCCGTGGACGTGTACATTCCCGGCTGCCCACCCCGCCCTGAGGCCATCATGGACGCCATTGTCAAGCTGCGCAAGAAGATTGCCGCTGAGGACATGCGGGAGCGGGGCCGTCTGCAGCAAACCCACCGCTACTACACCGTCAAGCACAACCTTAGACCTGTGCCCGAAGTCATCACTGGCAAGTACTTGGAGAGCGAAACCCGCCAGGCTCCGCCGCCGGAGCTAGCTGCCGCCATTGGCCTGCCCGTGCCGCCGGCCTTGCAGACTGCCGACTTCAAGCGGGTAGAGCAACAGCTCAAAGCCTTGCAAGGAGGGGCCTGAGATGACGGATCCCAAAACGCCGGAAAGTCCGCCGCCTGCCTCTGAGCCAGCCGAGTCGCTGGCAACGCGGGAGCGAGGTCCAGTTTCTCAGTTTCTTGCTGACAACGGCTTTGACCACCAGTATCTGGGCAGGGATGCGGCTGGAGTAGAGCTACTGGAGGTGGAGCGGGACTTTCTCCTGCCCGTATGCACCGCTCTCTACGCCTATGGCTTTAACTATCTTGCCTGCCAGTGCGGCTATGACCTAGGGGCAGGCCAGCCGTTGGTTAGCCTCTACCACTTGATTAAGCTGACGGACGGAGCGGATCGCCCGCCGGAGGTGCGCGTCCAGGTGAAACTGCCCCGCGACGATCCGCGGGTGCCCTCGGTGTACTGGATCTGGAAGTCGGCTGACTGGCAGGAGCGGGAGACCTACGACATGTACGGCATTATCTTTGAAGGTCACCCTAACCTAAAGCGGATCCTGATGCCAGAAGACTGGATCGGCTGGCCGCTGCGCAAGGACTACATTACGCCTGACTTTTATGAGTTGCAGGATGCCTACTAAGAGGGCTCCCTCAACCACCTGGCTGGCGTTTGCAGGATAAGCGAAAATGTGGCCGTTTTTGCTCTTGGCAATCTACGCAGGAGGGGTTTGGTACTCGCTCCGCAAGGCAGATCGCCTCTACTCGGGATCGGGAAAATGGCTGGTCTCAGCTCTCTGGCCAGTCCTACTTTTCACAAACCGTCGGTTTCGCCAAAATTGGCGCCGCCCCTTGCAGAGATGAGTCTCCTAGCCTATAGGCACCTTGTTGCACCCCCAGACGGACCAACAACTTCGGGATCTCATCGCTAGCCGCATCCGCGCCCAGGGGCCAGTGACTTTTGCCCAGTTCATGGAGTGGGCCCTCTACGAGCCGGAGCTGGGCTACTACGAGCGGGGCTACCCCATTGGCCCTGACTACTTAACGGCTCCCCACCTGGCGCCCGACTTTGCCCACCTGTTGGCGGAGCAGATTCACCAGTTCTGGCAAGTTCTAGGCTCCCCTTCTGCTTTTGCGGTCGTTGAGATGGGGGCAGGCAGCGGTCGCCTGGCTGAAGATTGGTTAACCTACGTGCGCTCGGCTTACCCCGCGTTTTGGCAGGCTCTAGAGTACGGGATCCTGGAGCGCTCTGCCTCTTTGCGGCGGCTGCAGCAGGAGCGCTTGGCGGGCTTTGGGGAGAAGGTGCGCTGGCTGGCGTGGGACGAAATCCCGGAGGGGTCAGTAACTGGCTGTTTTTTCTCCAATGAGCTGGTGGATGCCTTTCCGGTCCATCGGGTGCAGGTGCAGGGGGGGTCTCTGCGGGAAATCTACGTGGATTGCACGGAGGGAGGGTTTCAAGAGGTGCTGGGGGATCCCTCGACCCCCGCGCTAGAAGCGTACTTTGCCCGGCTGGGGATCCCAATTACCACCTACCCCTCTGGCTACCAAACCGAGGTCAACCTCAAGGCCCTCGAGTGGCTGCAGCTTCTGGCCCGTAAGCTGCGGCGGGGCTACGTGCTGACCATCGACTACGGCTATCCTGCCCAGCGCTACTACAGCCCCCAGCGCTCCCAGGGCACGCTCCTAGCTTACCGCCGACACGCCACCTCTACGGATCCCTATAGTCGGGTGGGGTGCCAAGATCTCACGGCCCATGTGGACTTTACAACCCTGGAACAGGTGGGGGAATCCCTGGGACTCAAGCGACTGGGCTTCACGCAGCAAAGCTATTTTCTGGTAAGCCTGGGGTTGGCGGAGCGGCTGGCCGCCCTCAGCTCAACGGGCGGTGGGGCAGGGGGCGTGGGCCAGGTGCTGCAGCGGCGCTTTGCGCTCCAAGCGCTGATCGATCCGCTGGGGCTAGGCAGCTTCGGGGTGCTGCTGCAGGCCAAGGGCTTGAGTGAGTTGGAATCTACCCAGCGGCTGCGGGGCTTTGCCGAGCCGGAGCTAATGCCTATGGGCGGGGCGGGCTTGCAAGTGAACCCTACGGCAGGGGTTGGTAGCGGCACGGACAGCAGGTCGAGAGAACCCTCGCTGAAATCCCGCGGCAGCTAGGCCGTAACTCCTGAGAGGTTCTCGGTGCGCTTGGAGCTGTTGCAGGCTTTTCTAAACGTCGTCGAAAGCGGCAGCTTTTTGGCAGCAGCCCACCGCAGTGGCCTAAGCCAGTCTACCATCAGCCGCCAAATTCAGGCCTTGGAGGAAGAGGTGGGCGCCCCGCTACTGCACCGCAAGAGCCCAGTGGCCCTGACGGTGGCGGGGGAACGGCTCCTACCCCATGCCCGGCGCATCTGTCAGGAGTGGCAGCAAGCCCAAGCCAGCATTCGAGAATGGCTGCAGGGCGGGCAAAGCGAGCTCTGCGTTGCCGGGATCCACTCCCTGACTGCCTATCGACTGCCGCCGGTGCTGCAGGAGTTCTGCCGAGAGTACCCGCAGGTGCAGTTGCGGGTTACAGCTCTAGGCAGCGACCGCGCCTTGAAGGTGCTCAAGGATGGGTTGGTGGATGTGGCTTTGGTGATGGAAAATCCCTGGCTAAGGCGGGGGGGCGAACTGGTAGTGGAGCCCCTGTATTCCGAGCCCATCCAGGTGTTGATGGCCACCAGCCATCCCCTCAGCCGCTACGAGCGGATCCCTTGGCCGGTGTTGGCCGAGTACCCCCAGGTCGTGTTTAAAGATGGCTATGCCATGCGCACTTGCGTGGAGTCCCACCTGGCCCGCCAGGGGTTAACTCTCAAGGCAGCGCTGGAGCTGAACACGCTGGAGGCCTTTCGCGGTGTCGTTCGCCAGGGGCAGTTGATTGCTCTCCTGCCAGAATCGGCTCTAGTGGACTGTCACGCCGACCCAGGGTTGCAGGTGCGGCCCACCGACCCCCCCTTGTTGCAGCGACAGGTAGTGGCAGTAACCACCCGTGATCGCTATCAGATCCCGCCCATTCGCCGGTTTTTGCAGTTAGCAGCCCAGTTGCTCCGCCAGCCTGCTTCCGACGCCAAGGCAGATAGGGATGCCTCCTGGGTTTCTGCCAAGTTCGCTCGCCCCAGACTGCCAAAGCTATGAGCCACGAGTTTCGCGAGCTTTTGAAGAAAATCAGCAGCGGCACCCACACTCACGAGGATCTCACCCGCGGCGAAGCCGCCCAGGCCACTCGGCTGCTCCTTGCGGGCAAAGCCACCCCGGCCCAGATTGGGGCCTTTTTGATTGCCCACCGCATCAAGCGCCCCACCGCCGAAGAGCTGGCTGGTATGTTGGATGCCTATGCCGAGTACGGCCCTCGCCTTCCCCAACGAGATCTGCCCCATCCCTTGGTTATCTTTGGCCACCCCTACGACGGCCGCTCGCGAACAGCGCCGCTAGGGGTGTTAGTGGCTTTGGTATTGGCGGCAGCAGGAGCAGCTGTTTTGCTCCATGGTTCCGGCTGTTGCCCTCCCAAGTATGGTCTACCCTTGGAGGTGGTTTGGCGAGGCTTGGGGGTGGACTGGCGAGGATGGTCGCTGGAGCAGGTGGGCCGATGCCTGGAGCAAACTGGCTTGGGATTTTTGTACCTGCCCGACTGCTTCCCCCAAGCGCAAGCTCTGATGGAGTACCGGGATCAAATCGGCAAGCGCCCTCCCCTGGCTACGCTGGAGCTGGTCTGGGCACCCTATGAGGGCCCCTTCCACCTGGTGGCCGGCTATGTGCATCCGCCCACCGAGGCCACAATGCTGGAGTTGTTTGCCCTGCAAGGGATCCAAAACTTTACCACGGTCAAGGGACTAGAAGGCAGCAGCGACCTGCCGCGGGAGCGGACAGCTATCCTCAACCACCGCGGGGAACGGCTGCTGCTTAAAGCCCGCGACCATCACCTGGCCGGCCCGGAGATCCCGCTGGCGGAGGAGAAAGAGTTGCTGCGGCAGATGCACCAGCTCCTCAACGGGGATCCCTCCCCCCTTGCCCCAGCGGTACTCTGGAATGGCGGCAGCTACCTCTGGCTGCTGGGCTATGCTCAATCTCTCAGCGAGGGGATCCAGCAAGCAGAGGAATTGCTCCGCTCTGGCCGAGTGAGGGAAAAGCTGCAACAGCTCCAACACCTAGCTTGCCTGGCCCAGCTTTCCTAAAAACCAACTGGCCCAGCCCTTGAGGAGGGCCTGACCGGCTAGGCCCAGAGCATCAGCCGCAGCTCATAGGGATCGGGCATATCGGGGTGAAAGGGCAATAGGCGGATGGCCAACCCCTGCAAGCCACTGCTCTCGTAGCGAACTTGGCCACAAAAGATGGCGCGATCCCCCACTGTCTCCACGTAGCGCAAGGGGGTTGCCCGGCCGTTTTGGATCTGGCCCTTGTCGTCCACCGACCCCTGGTAGGCTTGAACAATCACATCCTGCGGCTGCAGGGATCCCAGCTGCACCTCCACCGTTACGGTGAGGGGTTCCCCGGCCATCACCACTTCCTGGACCTGGCTATCCCGGCCGGCAGAAGGCTTGCCAGTGGGCTGTCTTGGGTTTTCAATCCGGACGTCGAGAACCCGGAGGTTGTACCAGTTCTCCTGCAGATGGTTCCGCCAACGGGTAAACTGGCGGGCCGCCTGGAAGTTGTTGCGCCGCATGCGGTCAAAGGAGTTGCTCAACGGAATGTAGGCTCGCTCGGCATACTCCCGAACCATGCGCTGGGTGCTGAAGCGAGGGCAGTTGAGGCGGATTGCCTGCTTCATGCGCTGAATCCAGGCATGGGGCAGGCCATCGCTGCCGCGTTGGTAGAAAAGAGGAGCTACTTCCTTTTCCAGGAGATCGTAGAGGGCGTTGGCCTCCACCTCGTCCTGGTAGGCGCGATCCTCAAACTCCTCGCCGCGGCCAATGGGCCAGCCAGTCTGGTAGTAATCTGCCTCATCCCACCAGCCGTCCAAGATGCTCAGGTGCAGTCCGCCGTTAGCCGCTGCCTTCATGCCGCTAGTACCGCTGGCCTCGCGGGGGCGCAGGGGGGTGTTCAGCCACACGTCCACCCCGGCCACCATTAAGCTAGTGATGTACATGTCATAGTCTTCGATAAACACCAGCCGCTGGCGGAACTCTGGCTGGCGCGACACCTGGACAATCTGGCGGATCAACTCCTTGCCGGCTGTATCGCGAGGGTGGGCCTTGCCGGCAAAGATAAACTGCATCGGGTACTGGGGATGGTTGATCAAGGCTTTGAGCCGCTCCAGGTTGTGGAGCAAGAGAGTGGCCCGCTTGTAGGTGGCAAAGCGGCGGGCAAACCCAATGGTAAGCACCTCTGGGTTGAGGGCTTCTGAGGCCCGTTGGATCTCAGCCGTCGAGGCTGCCCGCTTTTGCAGCTGCTCCACCAGGCGCTGGCGGGTGAAGTCAATGAGGCGAGCGCGGCTGTGCTCGTGCGCCCGCCACAGTTCCGCATCCGGGATCCGATCCACCTTCTGCCAGAGAGGATCCGAGGGAGGAGCCTCCGCCCAATCCGGCCCCAGGTAGCGGTCGTAGAGAGCTTGGTTTTCCTCCCCTACCCAGGTGCGGACATGCACGCCATTGGTGATGGAGGTAATCGGCACCTCCTCTTGCGGGATCCCAGGCCAGAGGGGGCCAAACATCTTGCGGGCGACCGCCCCATGGAGCTTGCTGACGCCGTTAACAAACGAGGCCATGTTGATGGCCAGCACCGCCATGCTGAAAGGGGACTGGAAGTCGCCTGGATTTTCTCGACCCAGGGCCAAAAAGTGCTCCCGACTTAGGCCCATCTGGCGGTAGTAGGAGCCCAGGTAGTAGTCGATTTTGTCTGGCGGGAACAGGTCGATCCCCGCAGGCACTGGCGTGTGGGTGGTAAACAGCTGGCTCGACTTAGCCACCTGCCAGGCCTCCTCAAAGCTCAGCCCTTGCTCCACCATCAACAGGCGGATCCGCTCCACTGCCAAAAAGGCAGAGTGCCCCTCGTTCATGTGGTAGACAGTGGGGTGGATCCCAAGGGCGCGCAGAGCCCGCACACCACCGATCCCCAGCATCATCTCCTGGTGGATGCGCACATCCTGGTCGCCCCCGTAGAGCTCATCGGTGATGTCCTGGTCGTACTGGCTGTTGGGCTCGATGTTGGTGTCGAGAAGGTATAGGGGCACCCGCCCCACCATGGCTTTCCAGATGCGGGCAAATACCTTGCGGTTGGGGTAGTCCACCTCAATGCGAATCTCGCGGCCCTCCGCGTCTCTTTGCAGCTCCAGGGGCATGTTAAAGAAATCGTTGGTGGGGTAGCGCTCCTGCTGCCAGCCATCGGGGCTGAGGTACTGGCGGAAATACCCCTTTTGGTAGAGCAGGCCCACACCCACGAGCGGCAGGCCCAAGTCGCTGGCTGCCTTGAGGTGATCCCCGGCCAACACCCCCAAACCCCCTGAGTAAAGAGGCAGACAGTCGGCCAAGCCAAACTCCGCGGAAAAATAGGCGTAGCATTCCCCTTCCACCGCATGGGATAAGCGGTACCGACGGTACCACGTGTCTCGTTGGAGATAGCTATTTAGTTGCTGGCTAGCTCGCTCCAGTTGGGCTAAGAACCCCGGATCCTCTGCCAATTCATCCAGCCGTTCCTGCCGGATCTGGCCCAAAAGAGCCACAGGGTTGTGCCCGCAGGCATCCCACAGATCTGGATCCATGCGCCGGAACAGGGTGCGGGTTTCTACGTTCCAACTAAAATGCAGGTTGTAGGCCAAAAAGCGCAGGCTCTCCAAGGCAGGCGGCAGGTAAGGGATTACCCTAAACGTGCGCAACGGCTTCATATTTTGCAAGTGCAGGTCGCCACTGCCAAGCTACCCTGACCTCGGCGGGAGAGCACAGCTTTTTACAGCTTCTTTCGAGTTAAGGCCGGGCTCCTGCCTACAGGGAACTAAGGCATAGCCCATTCACCTATGGATCCCACTACACCCCTGGCCGACACCATTGCTGCCATTGCCACCGCCGTGGTGCCCGAGCAGGGCAGCATTGGCATTGTGCGCCTTTCCGGCTCGCGGGCTCTGTCCATTGCCCAGGCGATCTTTACTCCCGCCCGCCGCAACGCCACCTGGGAGAGCCATCGCCTTCTCTATGGCTGGATCCATGACGAAAAGGGCCACCCACTGGACGAAGCTCTGGCTGTGTGGATGCAGGCCCCCCGCTCCTACACCCGCGAGGATGTGGTGGAGTTCCATTGCCACGGCGGCATTATGGTGGTTCAGGCTACCCTACAGCAGTGCCTGCGCCAGGGAGCCCGGCTAGCGCAGCCAGGGGAGTTTAGCCTGCGCGCTTTCCTAAACGGTCGCATCGATCTAACCCAGGCCGAAAGTGTGGCTGATCTGGTGGCAGCCCGCTCTCCGCAGGCAGCTCAAATGGCGCTGGCGGGTCTGCAGGGCAAACTGGGACAGTCTATCCGCGCCCTGCGCCAGGCGCTCCTGGGCTTATTGGCCGAGATCGAGGCGCGGATTGACTTTGAAGAGGATCTGCCCCCTCTGGATGTCCCGGCTTGGCAGGCCCGGCTGCAAGACATTCAGGCTCAGATGCAGGCCCTGCTGGCCACTGCCGAACGGGGGCAACTGCTGCGCACTGGGGTGAAAGTGGCCATTGTCGGGCGGCCCAATGTGGGCAAGTCCAGCCTGCTCAACGCCTGGTCAGGGCAGGATCGCGCTATTGTCACGGATCTACCTGGCACCACTCGGGATGTGGTGGAATCCCAGTTGGTGGTGAGAGGGATCCCCGTCCAGCTCCTGGATACCGCCGGCATTCGCGCCACTGACGATCCGGTGGAGCGGCTGGGGGTGGAGCGCTCCCAACGGCTGGCCCAGACCGCCGATGTGCTGGTGCTGGTCATCGATGCTCAGGCGGGCTGGACGGAGGCTGATGCGGCTATCTATGCCTCCATCCGCCACCGCCCCCTGATTCTAGTGATCAACAAAACTGACCTCGCCTCCCCCAACGGCATTTCTCTCCCCCCCGAAATCACCTACCGTGTCCCTGCTGTTGCCGCCCAGGGCAAGGGGATCCCAGAGCTGGAAGAAGCCCTGGAGCAGCTTGTTACCCAGGGGCGACCCCAGCCCAACTTGGAGGTCAGCCTCAACCAGCGCCAGGCCGCCGCCCTCCGCCAGGCCCAAGCCAGCCTAGAACAAGTGGCCCAGGCCATGCGGGAACAGCTCCCCCTCGATTTCTGGACCATCGACCTGCGGGGGGCGCTGCACGCCCTTGGCCAGATCACCGGCGAGGAGATCTCCGAGGCAGTCTTGGATCAGATCTTTAGCCGCTTTTGCATTGGCAAGTAACCGCTTGCTAACTCATACTCATTCTGAGTTTGTGTTAGTATAGGCCCAGTTGGGAGCTGACCGATCGATGGCCCCAGCGGATTCCACAACAATTGGGAGGTTGGCTATGGTTAGCGCCGAAAAAACCCGTCTCTACCCCACTCAGCTCGACCTGCCGGCCGAGGCCCGCGCGCAACTGGTGGAGCTGCTCAACCAGTCTTTAGCGGACACCCTGGATTTGAAGACTCAGGTGAAGCAGGCCCACTGGAACGTCAAAGGCATGAACTTCATCGCCCTGCACGAGATGTTTGACACCTTTGCCAGCACCCTGGAAAACTACGTGGACATGCTGGCCGAACGGGTTACGGCCCTGGGGGGCATTGCCCGCGGCACGGCCCGCATTGTCGCCCAAACCTCGAGCTTGCCTGAATACGACCTGACGGCTGAAGACGGTCGGGCTCACCTGCAGGCTTTGGCGGCCCGCTACGGTCAGTATGCCGCTGCCGTTCGGCGCAACATTGACCGCGCCACCGAGCTGGGGGACGCCGACACTGCCGACCTGTTTACCGAGATCTCGCGGCAAATCGATAAAGATCTCTGGTTTATCGAGGCCCACCTGCAGGCTTAAAGAGCTAATTGGGGGGTAACAAAATGGTTGCCAGTGCTTCTCTCCTTTACTTGGCAGCTTTGGCAGGCATCCTGGGGGTGGTGGGTTTCTTTGTCTTGCGCGGGGTGCTACGCCTATGGGCGCAGGAAAAAGTCATTCGCGAGCTCCAGCCCCGCCTAAGCAAGGGCAAGGGATCCCCCCAGGAGCACTACGAGTTGGGCAGCGTCTACCTGCAAAAGGGTCTCTACGAGCAGGCCATCGTCCAGCTCAAAAAAGCCCTGGAAGTGGCTGGGGAAAACATCCCCCCGGTTTGCAACGCTCTTGGCTTTGCCTACTTTAGCCAGGGGCAATACGATCTGGCCATTCGCTACTACAAAGATGCGGTGGCGGCAGATCCGGCCTATGTAACCGCCTGGAATAACCTGGGCCATGCCTACGAGAAAAAAAATCTCTACGGCCCTGGCCTGGAAGCCTACGAGACCGTGTTGAAGCTGGATCCCCAAAATGCCATTGCCAAGCGCCGCGCCGAGTCCCTGCGCAAGCGTCTGCAGCCCAGCTCCCGCGGCTAATTGACAATTGCGGGCCTTAAAAGTGGAGGTTAGGGATCCGGTACCGTATTGCCGGGGCTGGTATCATGTTTTGGAAAACGCGAGAGACCGCTTCATGAATGCACAGTCGGTGGCACCGGTAGTTTTGGTCATTCTAGATGGCTGGGGTTATCGCGAGGCCGCGGAGGGCAACGCCGTGCTGGCTGCCCGAACCCCCGTCATGGATAGCCTATGGGCTACCTATCCCCATACCCTGCTGCAAGCTTCGGGGCGGGCCGTGGGTTTGCCAGAAGGGCAGATGGGCAACTCCGAGGTGGGCCACCTAACTCTGGGAGCAGGGCGGGTAGTGCCGCAGGAGTTGGTGCGCATTAGCGATGCCATTGAGACGGGATCCCTTTTTCAAGAGCCTCTTTTGGTGGAAGTTTGTCGTCAACTCAAGGGGCGGGGAGGCCGGTTTCATTTCATCGGGCTCTGCTCTGCAGGAGGGGTTCACTCCCACATTGACCACCTCTACGGCCTGCTGAAACTGGCAGCGCAGGTGGGGATCCCTGCCTACGTTCATGCCATTACCGATGGCCGCGATACTCCCCCTTGTGAAGGGGCAACAGTTCTGGCCGCCCTCCAAAAAGAGCTGCAATGGCTGGGCAACGGCGTCATCGCCACCCTGAGCGGCCGCTACTACGCCATGGATCGGGATCGCCGTTGGGAGCGCACCCAGAAGGCCTACGAGGTTATGACGGAAGATGGCCCTGGCTGTGGCCGCAGCGCTGCCGAGGTGATGGCAGACTTTTACGCCCAGGATATTACCGACGAGTTCATTCCCCCCACCCGTTTGGCGCCGGGAGCAGTAAGGCCGGGAGATGCAGTCATCTTCTTCAACTTCCGCCCGGATCGGGCCCGCCAGCTTACCCAAGCTTTCGTCTGCCCCGACTTTTCCGGTTTCCAGCGCTGCCTCATCCCGGATCTCACCTTCATCACCATGACCCAGTACGATCCCACCTTGCCCGTGCAGGTGCTCTTTAAGCCGCAGAACCTGGATCACCTGGTAGGGCAGGTGGTCAGCGAGGCTGGCCTTAAGCAATTGCGCATTGCCGAAACGGAAAAATACGCCCACGTCACCTACTTCTTCAACGGCGGCCTAGAGCAGCCCTTCCCTGGGGAAGATCGCATCTTGGTTCAAAGCCCGCTGGTGGCCACCTACGACCAAGTGCCGGAGATGTCGGCGAGGAAAGTCACCGACAAGGCTATCGAAGCCATTGCCCGCGGCGAGTACAGCCTGGTGGTGCTGAACTACGCCAACCCTGACATGGTGGGCCACACCGGCAACTTTGAGGCCACGGTGCGGGCTCTGGAAACGGTAGACCACTGCCTGGGTCGCCTGCTGGCGGCAGTGGTAGACGTAGGGGGCACCACCCTCATCGTTGCGGATCACGGCAACGCCGAGCAGATGTGGGACGAGCAGGGCAACCCCTGGACCGCTCACACCACCAACCCCGTGCCCTGCATTCTGGTGGAGGGCGAAAAGCGCAGGATCCCGGGCCGCGGTGGCGACGCTAGGCTGCGTTCCGGCGGCACCTTGGCTGATGTTGGACCCACCCTGCTCGAGATCTTGGGCTTGCCGCAGCCCCCAGAGATGACGGGGCAGTCCCTCCTGCAGCCGGCAGAATACGCCCTCCTGCAGCGGCAGCCGGCGCCTGTGGGGCGCTAAAACCTGCCCTCCCTTACTCGGCTACTGGGATCCCTTCTTGGATTAGCCAAGCCCTCAACTCCTCCCAGCTGCGGTAGAGAGCTAAAACCTGGGAGTGCTCAGGGTGGTAAGGGGCACTAAGGCGCTCTAACTGTAAGAAGCGAGCCTGAGGAGGGATCACCGGCACCTCTGGATCGGGGGGGGTGGGCCGGCGCAGGGAGCTGCTGTAGCCGCGGTAGATGAGCACCAAGTCCGTTTCCCCCTCGCTTTCCACCTCCACCCGCAGCACCTCCTGGGGGTGGGCTTGGCTGTAGCGCTCTAGAGCCAGCGGCCAGGGCAGGGCGCTCATGCTGCCAACTCCCTTTTCTAGGTAGGGGGCCGCAGCCGCCAAACGAAATAGACGCTGTAGAGTAGGTAAGCTACCAAGCCCCAGGCCCCTAGGCTCCCGAGCAGCTCGGGGGGTACATTGGGATGGAAGATCTCCCGAAAGCCCAGCGGCGGCTCAAACCAGGCTCGACACTCCAGCGACAAAGAAGCCTGGAAGGCGCAGGGCATAAAGGCTCCCGAAAAGAAGAACCCGACCCCCATATAGCCAGTCAGGATCCACCGCCAGAGCAAGAAAGCCCGCGCTGCCCAGCTTCTCGACTGCTCGAGGGCGGTGCTCCAATCCCGCCAGAACCAAAGGCTGAGCGGGATCAAAAGCCGTGCTATTGCCCCGCTCAAGAAACTGATGGGCAGGCCGCCAATCATGAGATATACGGTTACCGCCAACAGGCTAGACACCCGCCAGTAGGCAATCAGAAGCTGGATCAGGGGCCCCAGCCCCACCGCAAAAGCCCAAACCAAGAGAGCTAGCGGCACCACCACGGTCAGCGCCACAGCTAGGCTGTAGTCCGCCCAAATGGCTTTCAGCAGCCACTCCTGTGGGATCATCCTCTCCTTCTCTCCTTCCTGACCCTAGTATGCTGGGATCCGCAGCGAGATTCCCCAGGGTTACAGGATATTACAAGTTCCTAACTACCCCTCCCCAAGACTTTACGCCGCAGGCCTTTGGAAAGTTTTCCAATTCTTGACATTGCCCATCCAGGAAGGTGGTAGATTCTTAGAGGAACACCTCGTGGGCCAGCCGTCTTTCTGGAGGGCAGATGGGAGTTTCCTAGGGCCTTGGTTTGGCCTGGTGCGTTAAGTATTGTTACTCAGCCATGGTATTTTGGGTTAAGGCCAACCCCTAAGAGGTAGGAATCCCGCTTCCATGTCCCCTTCTTTCAGACTTCTCTCCCACAGTCCCAGCCGCTGGAAGGCAGCCCAGTGGAAGCCCAGGCCCTTGCCTCCCCTAGAGGACGTGCCCCTTTCTCAAAACGATGAGGAAGAGAGGGGTTGCCAAGCTTCGCTGCAGCCAGAGCCAACCTCTCGCGAGGGGACAGTGGGCAGAAGCTATGCGGCACTGCAGTTATGGCTGGCGCTAGTTACCCTTAGCGTGAGCCTGGCCATTGCCCTGGGGTTGGCTTTGGTTTACTCACCAGGGGTTGCAGGCAACTACTTGCTAGGGGCAATGGTCGGCGTAGTCTATCTGCGCATGCTGGGCCGCAGCGTGGCAGAGCTGGGCAAAACTCGCAGCCGCTTAGGGGTGACGCGCCTAGCTCTGTTTGTTGGGCTGATGGTTTTGGCTGCGAAGGTAAAGTCCCTACAGATTTTGCCCATCTTCTTTGGGTTTATGACGTATAAGGTCACCCTGCTCATCTACCTCGTCCAGACGTTGAGCCGTTTATCTTCCTCTTCCTGATGCTTATGAGCCCGTCCTTCTCCTCGCCTTTTCTCCTAGCAGAGCTTGAGGTTGGCCATCACCTCTACTGGCACCTGGGCAAGTTTACGGTTCACGGCCAGGTTCTGATTACCAGTTGGATTGCCATTGCCCTAATTTTGACGGTGGTGCTGCTGGGCACTCGTCAACTGCAGCGGGAGCCCGCTGGCTTGCAGAACTTTGTTGAGTATGTTTTGGAATTTGTGCAAAGCATTGCCCGTGCCCAGATTGGCGAGAAAAACTTCCGGCCCTGGGTGCCCTATGTTGGCACCTTGTTTCTGTTTATTTTTGTCTCCAACTGGATGGGGAATCTTTTCCCCTGGAAGTTGATCCCCTTGCCGGAAGGGGAGCTGGCTTCTCCCACCAACGACATCAACACCACTGCCGGCTTGGCGCTGCTTACCAGTATCATGTATTTCGTGGCCGGCATCAGCAAGCGGGGGCTGTCCTACTTTAAAAAGTACATCGAGCCCACGCCGGTTCTGTTGCCCATCAACGTTCTGGAGGACTTCACCAAGCCCCTCTCCCTAAGCTTCCGTCTGTTTGGCAACATCTTGGCCGAGGAGCTGGTGATTGCGGTTTTGGTGTTGCTGGTGCCCTTGTTGATCCCGGTGCCGGTGATGATCCTGTTCCTGTTTACCGGAGCCATTCAGGCTTTAATCTTCGCAACCCTCTCGGCGGCTTACATTGGAGAGGCGCTGGAAGGCCATGGGGGTGGGGATCACCATGATTGAGCTGCCGAGGAGTCGGCGAGGGTTGGGGCGCTCAGCTCTCCCCACCTCTTCCGGGGGTTGTTGCCGGGGCTTGGTAAGGTTTGTTGGGGCCGAGGGCCTGTGCCCAGAGGTTGCCGACAAGGAGGCGATCGGCTCGGAGACTCCAGCCAGATCACCTCAAACCAAAGGTGCTGTTGCAGCCGTGCCTACTTCTGTTCTGTAGCGACAAGGAGAATCTCACGATGGCTATGGATTCGTTAACCTCTGCTGCCTCTGTTGTGTCTGCTGCTCTGGCTATTGGTTTGGGATCCCTGGGTCCAGGGCTGGGCCAAGGGAATGCTGCTGCTGCGGCCATGGAGGGGCTGGCCCGCCAGCCAGAGGCGGAAGATAAGATCCGCGGCAGCCTGTTGATCAGCCTGGCCTTCATGGAAGCTCTGACCATCTACGGCTTGGTGGTGGCGCTGGTGCTTTTGTTTGCTAACCCCTTCGCCTCCTAGTGCTGTCGTCTCGGGGGCAGTCTGGACCGTCCCTGCCGGCTTGCCCCCTAGTCCTGCTTCAGCTCAGATCCCGTTTCTGTCCCTGAGGCCCCATGCTCTCCTCAGCCCTTTTGGCCGTCGAGGCCGCCGAGAAAAATGGTCTCTTCGACTTGGACGCCACCCTGCCCATCATCGCCATTCAATTTCTGTTGTTGGTAGCCGTGCTTAACTCTCTCTTCTACGAGCCGGTTACTCGGGTTATTGACAGCCGCAACGACTACATCCGCTCCACCCAGGCGGAAGCCCAGGAGCAGTTGGAGAAGGCAACGGCCCTGGCCCAAGAGTACGAGGCGGAGATTAGCCGAGCTCGCCTACAGGCGCAGGCCGTGATTGCCGAGGCGGAAGCGGCTGCTGCTCGCATCCGTTTAGAGAAGCTGGCGGCAGCTCAGGCAGAGATCCAAGCCAAGCTGGAAGCGGCGCGGCGGCAGGTTGAGCAGGAAAAGCAAGCAGCCCTTGAACAGCTGCAGCAGCAGGTGGAGGCCATCGCCGCCCAGATTACCGAGAAGTTGCTAGGCAGCGTCCGTTGAGTGGCTGGTTAAACGTTCCTTGGGGAGTAGCTTGTGATGCTGGGGTTTAGCTGGATGCCCGCTTGGCTTTTGGCCGTGGCTGAGCCAGGGATCCTCGAGGCGGTTCTAGAAAGCAACCTCATCAACATCGCCATTATCCTAACTTTGCTGTACCTCTTGGGTCGCCGAGTGGTGGGGGAAGCGCTGGCTAAACGGCGGGAAGGCATCCTCGAAGAGCTGCGGCAGGCGGAGCAGCGCAAGCAGGAAGCCCTCGAGAGGCTGGCGGAGGAACAGCAAAAGCTGGCGCAGGCCCAGCAGGAAGCAGAGCGCATTCGCCGTCAGGCGGAAGCTAGCGCAGAGGCCCGCCGTCAGGAGCTGTTGCGGCAGGTGGAGCAGGAGATCGAACGGCTGCGCGCCAAAGCGGCAAGGGATCTCGCCGCCGAGCAGGAGCAAATTCTCCAAGAGCTGCGCCGCCAAATTGTTCGCCAAGCGCTGCGCAAGGTGGAACAGGAGCTGCCGCAACACCTCAATGAGCAGATTCACCATCGCCTCATTGAGCAAGGGATCCAGATGCTTGCCCGCTAGGTGAGTTCAGGAGAAACGGAAACCCATGCTGAACCGGAAAATGGCTCTTAGGGTAGTGGATCCCTACGCCGAGGCCTTGGTTTCTCTGGCTTCTGGACAGGGGTTGCTGGACACCTTTACCGCCGATGTGCGCTTTATTGCCGCTGTTTGGCAGGCCACGCCGGAGCTGGGCCAGTTTCTGGCTAGCCCCCTGGTGAAGACGGAAGCCAAGAAAAACCTTCTGCAGCAGGTGTTTGCCGATCAGATCCACCCGCTGCTGCTCAACGCCCTTCAGCTGTTGACCGACCGCCGCCGCATCATGTTCCTTGGGGCTCTCTGTCAGCGTTTCTTGGAGCTGCAGCGGAAACTGCAAAACATTGTTCTTGCGCAGGTAACCGCCGCAGTGCCCTTGACTGAAGCCCAGCAGCAATCCATCCGGGAGCGGGTAAAGGACTTCACGCAAGCCAGCGGCGTGGAGCTGCAGATTAGCCAAGATCCCACGGTGCTAGGCGGAGTGATCCTCAAGATTGGCTCCCAGGTCATTGACCTCAGCTTGCGCGGCCAGTTGCGCCGGCTGGCGCTGCAGCTAGCTTAAGTTTTGAGATCCCCTTTCCTGAGAGGACTGCCATGCCTACCATTCGCCCAGATGAGATTAGCACCATCATCAAGCAGCAGATCGAGCAGTACAACCGGGAGATGCAGGTCTCCAATGTCGGCACGGTTCTGCAAGTAGGAGACGGCATTGCCCGCATCTATGGCTTGGAGAAGGTGATGGCCAGTGAGCTGCTGGAGTTTGAGGATGGCACGCTGGGCATTGCTCTCAACCTCGAGGAAGACAACGTCGGCGCCGTGCTGATTGGCGACGGCCGTAACATCCAAGAAGGCTCTACTGTCAAGGCCACAGGCAGAATTGCCAGCATTCCCGTAGGGGAAGCCCTGCTGGGCCGCGTGGTCGATCCTTTGTGCAATCCCCTCGACGGCAAAGGGCCGATTCACTGCACCGAGACTCGCCTCATTGAGTCCCCAGCTCCCAGCATCATTGACCGCCGCTCGGTGTATGAGCCGCTCCAGACCGGCATCACCGCCATCGACGCCTTGATCCCCATTGGGCGGGGACAGCGGGAGCTCATTATCGGCGACCGCCAAACGGGTAAGACCACCCTTGCGGTCGACACCATCCTCAACCAAAAAGGACAGGACGTCATTTGCATCTATGTGGCCATCGGCCAGAAGCAGAGCAACATCGCCCAGGTGGTGAACATCCTAACCGAGCGGGGGGCCATGGACTATAGCATCGTGGTGGCTGCTGGCGCCGACAGCCCGGCCCCCCTACAGTGGCTGGCTCCTTACTGCGGGGCCACCATTGCCGAATACTTCATGTACCAAGGCAAGCACACCCTGGTGGTCTACGACGACCTGTCCAAGCAGGCAGTAGCCTACCGCCAGATGTCGCTGCTGTTGCGCCGTCCCCCTGGCCGGGAAGCCTATCCGGGCGATGTGTTCTATCTGCACTCGCGGCTACTGGAACGGGCGGCCAAGCTCAACAGCCAATTGGGCGAGGGATCCATGACCGCCCTGCCAATTGTGGAAACCCAGGCCAATGACGTGTCGGCCTACATTCCCACCAACGTTATCTCCATTACCGACGGCCAGATCTTCCTGGAGTCGGATCTGTTCAACGCTGGCATTCGCCCAGCCATCAACATTGGCATTTCCGTTAGCCGCGTTGGCTCGGCGGCGCAAACCAAGGCCATGAAGAAGGTCGCTGGCTCCCTGAAGGTGGAACTGGCGCAGTATCGGGATCTGGAAGCCTTTGCCCAGTTTGCCTCCGACTTGGATGAGGCCACCCAAAAGCAACTGGCCCGCGGCCAACGGCTGCAGGAGATCCTCAAGCAGCCCCAATATTCGCCCCTGTCTTTGGACCAGCAAGTAGCCATTATCTATGCGGGAACGCAGGGCTACCTGGACGACATCCCGCTAGAGAAGGTCTCCAGCTTCAAGCAGGGCCTGCTGTCCTACTTGAGCACCGCCCATCCCAAATATGGCGAAATCGTCCTCTCCACCAAGCAGCTTACCGAGGAGGCGGAAGAGATCCTAAAAACCGCCATTGCAGAGTTCAAGCAAAGCTTTGTAGCTCAGGCAGCCTAGGGGCAGATCCAACAAGAGAGAGGGTTATGGCCAAGCTAAAGCCAATTCGGGATCGCATCAAGGCAGTGAAGAACACCCGTAAAATCACGGAGGCCATGCGCCTGGTGGCGGCAGCGCGGGTGCGGCGGGCTCAGGAGCAGGTGATGGCTACCCGTCCCTTTGCCAATCGCCTGGCCCAGGTTTTCTATCGGCTGCAGACGCGGCTGCGGCTGGAAAATGTCGAGCTGCCCTTGCTAAAGCAGCGCCCTGTGGCAACAGTGGGCCTGCTAGTGGTGGCTGGGGATCGGGGTCTGTGCGGCCCCTACAACGCCAACGTTATCAAGCGTACTGAAGAGCGAGTGGGCGAGCTGCAGGAAACAGGGCAGCAGGTGCAGCTTTACCTGGTAGGCCGCAAGGCGGTGCAGTATTTTCAGCGGCGCTCTGCCCCTATCGCCAAGACCTACGTGAATCTGCCGCAGATCCCCACTGCCGCTGAAGCCGCTCCAATTGGGGATGAGCTGCTCTCCGCTTTCCTCTCCGAGAAGGTGGACAAGGTGGAGCTCATCTACACCCGCTTTGTCTCGCTGATTAGCTCGCGGCCAGTGGTGCAATCCCTGCTGCCTCTAGACCCTACGCGCCTGGCTGCTCGCGACGACGAGATCTTTAACCTGCTGGTGCGGGGGGGAGAGTTTACCGTCGAGCGCAGCAAGATCGTTGCTCCTGTCTCAGCCCCGCCGCCGGACATGATCTTCGAGCAGGATCCCGTGCAAATCCTGGATGCGCTCCTGCCTCTGTACCTGAACAATCAATTGCTGCGGGCTCTGCAGGAGGCAGCAGCCAGCGAGCTGGCGGCCCGGATGACAGCTATGAGCAATGCCAGCGACAACGCCACTGAGCTTATCCGTACCCTCAGCCTTGCCTACAACAAAGCTCGGCAAGCGGCCATTACCCAGGAGATCCTCGAGGTGGTGGCAGGTGCCGAGGCCCTCTAGGTCTCTTCTCTTCCGGAAGAGTACAAGTTACGTCGCCGGGCCATTTGGGAGTTGAGCAGGATGACAGGCAAGAGCCCCACCAGGACAATTGCCAAAGCAGGGGCACCGGCCTCGGCCAGGCGTTCGTCGGCAGCCATGCGGTAGGTGTAAACGGCCAGGGTATCGAAGTTAAAAGGCCGCAGCACCATCGTGGCTGGCAGCTCCTTCATGACATCCACAAACACCAGCAGCATTGCCCCCAAGATCCCGCCTCCCATCAGCGGCAGGTGCACTCGCCACAGGGTGCCCAGGGATCCCTGCCCCAGGCTGCGGGCTGCCTCGTCCAGGCTGGGGGGGATGCGCAGCAGGGTTGCCTCGACGGTGGCTAGGGCCACTGCCAAAAAGCGCACCAAATAGCCAAATACCAGGGCGGCGATGGTGCCGCTCAGAACCAAACCGGGTGGCTGCTGAAAGAGCACCTGCCGCCAGTAGCTCAGCAGTTGATCCAGTCGCCCCAGGGGAATCAGAACTCCCACGGCAATCACCATACCTGGCAGCGCGTAGCCTAAAGAAGACAAGCGCACTGCCAGCCGCAGGCTCCAGGTGGATCCCCGCTGCAGCCGCAGCCCATACAGCACCACCACCGACACCGAAACGGCAATCACCGCTGTGATGGTGGCTAGTAGAAGGCTATTCCGGGCGTAGCTCCAAAAGTGGCGGCCCACCGCTCCCTGGCGCAGCGTCATCTGGAGCAGGATAAGGGCGGGGACGACAAAGCCTAGCCCAACCGGGATCCCACAGGCTAGCCACGCTCCCACCGCTCGGATCCCCTGCAGACGGTAGCGGGCTAGAGCTGGCCTAAGCCCTTGGCGATAGTAGCGCGCCCGCCGGCGCAAGAATTGCTCCAAGCCCATCAGCAGCAACACCCACAGCAACAGCAGCGCCGAGAGCTGAGCTGCTGCCACCGGATTGCCGAGGGCCGTCCAAGTGCGGTAGATGCCGGTGGTAAAGGTATCGACCCCGAAGTAGCTGACGGTGCCGAAATCGTTCAGGGTCTCCATCAACGCTAGGAGGCAGCCAGCCACGATCCCTGGCCGCGCCAGAGGCAAAGCCACCCGGAAAAAGCTAGCCCAGGGCCCGTAGCCTAGGGAACGGCTCACCTCCAAACAGGCCACCGACTGTTCCTGGAAAGCTAGCCGCGCCGAGAGATACACATAGGGGTAAAGAGTCAGCGTCATCAGCAGGATTGCCCCCCCCAGCGAGCGAATGTTGGGGAACCAGTAGTCGCCGATCCCCCAGCCGGTGACCCGCCGTAGCCAGATCTGGAAGCCCCCAGTTACTTGCAAAAAATCGGTGTAGGCATAGGCCAACACATAGGTAGGGGCCGCCAGGGGCAACACCAGCATCCACTCCAGCCAGGCCCGCCCCCAAAACTCGCACATCGTCACCAGCCAGGCGGTGCCGCTGCCCACCAGGATGACTCCCAGCGCCACCCCCGCCATTATCAGCAGGCTGTTGCGCACATATAGCCCCAAGACCGTGTCAACCAGGTGCCCCCAAACCTGCCGCTCGTCGGCAAGGAGGCTGAGCAGCACTGTTAGCGCGGGAATCAAAATTAAGCCCGTCAAGGCTACGGTCAGCAACGTCCAGCCGCTGAACCATCGCCTCCAAGCGCTCTTGAATTTAGCCAAGCTAGCTTTCCCATCAACTGCAACGGCAATTCCTGAGAGCTGGCAAAAATCTGATCTAGCCATACCGGGGAGCCAGGAAGAAGGCTCTCGGCAACCCCGGCATTTTGGGTGAACCTAGCCCTTACCGCCAACCGGCCCGATCCATCACTTTCAAGGCCTCGGGGGTAAGGCGGCCAATGCTGGCGGCGTTGATCGTGTCTTCCTTGAAGGTGCCAAAGCTGGCCACCACCGAGTCGATCTCCGCCCCCCGCAGCACCGGGTACTCGTTGTTGCTCTGGGCAAAGATGGCCTGCGCCTCTGGGCCGGAGAGAAACTCCAGAAACTGGATGGCAGCCTCTTTATTGGGAGCGGTTTTCAGAATGCCGGCGCCGCTGATGTTGACGTGAGTGCCGCGATCCTCTTGGTTGGGGAAGAAGACGCCGATTTTCGCGGCTACAGCGCGATCTTCAGGCTGGTCGGATTTGATCAAACGCGCCAGATAGTAGGTGTTGGCCAGGGCCACGTCTCCTACGCCAGCGGCTACGGCTTTGATTTGATCAATATCTCCCCCCTCCGGCGGGCGCGCAAAGTTGGCCACCAAGCCCCGCGCCCACTTTTCCGTCTCCGGGATCCCGTGCGCCAAGATGATCGAAGCCGTCAGAGACTGGCTGTACACATTGCTGGAGGAGCGAGTGAGCACCTTGCCCCGCCACTTGGGGTTAGCGAGATCCTCATAGGTGGACAGCTCCTTGGGATCCACCTTGTCCTTGTTGTACATGATTACTCGCGCCCGCTTGGTCAGGCCGAACCAGTAGCCTTCCGGATCCCGCAGGGATTCTGGGATGTTTTTAGCGAGCGTCTCCGACTGGATAGGTTGAAACAAGCCTTCGTTTTGAGCCCGCCACAGCCGGGCCGCATCCACCGTCATGAAAATATCAGCGGGGCTGTTGGCTCCCTCGCTGCGGAGGCGCTGGAGAATCTCGTCGGCGTTGCCCTGCACCCAGTTTACCCTAATGCCCGTTTTCTGTCTGAAAAGTTCGTATAGTTTTTCATCTGTGCTGTAGTGTCGAGAGGTGTAGAGGTTGACCTCCCGGTTGGCGCCGCGAGCCGAACGCCCCAGCGAGCCTACTGTCAAGGCTACCGATCCCAAAACAGCTGCGTTAACCAACTGCCGTCGCGATAAACGCATACCCAACTCCTAAACTCAAAAAAATCTCAGGAAAAGCTGCTGCCTTGATTCCGTCAGCAGCAAGGGATCTAGCCCTAGAAGCGGACCAACCCTTCCAAATCCTGCTTTTCTAGACCAAGCTTATTGAGAGTCTGTATCAGTAGCTTCGCCCTAGGCAATGATAGGGGATCTCAAGTACTGAGTCAAGCTCTTAGGAGCTATTCTCACCAAGCAGATTAAAGTTGCGGCAGATGGGGCAGGTGAAGCGTAAAGGTTGTCCAGCCGGCGGCGCTGCTGACCTCGATGGATCCGCGCAACTGATCCACCATCTGTTTCACCAAGGCCAGGCCTAGACCCGTGCCCCCTTCCTTCCAGGGATCATTGCTGGGAATGCGGTAAAAGCGCTCAAAGATGCGCGTGAGCTCCTCGGCAGGGATCTCTTGACTATTGCTGACCTGGATGCGGCTTCGACAATTTTCCGTTTCGATCTGCAAGCGGATGGATCCCTGGGGTGGGGTGTATTTCACCGCATTGTGCAGCAACTCGCGCAGGATTCGCCCTAAGAGCAAGGGATCGGTCGTGAGGGAGCTCTCCAGGGGAACGCTGGCTTGGAAAGTTTGCCCCTTGGCGCGGGCCCGCTCTTGGGTAACCGTCAGCAGATCCCCCAGCAGCTCCCGCCAGGTGAGGGCTTGGATGTTCAGGGCATAGGCCCCGGCTTGTAGCCGCTGCAGATCCAGCAGGTCGTTGATGAGCTCGATTTCCCGCTGGCATTCCCGCTTGGCAATAGCCAGGTATTGGGCTCGCTTCTCCTCAGAGGGAGCTATCTGCAGCATTTTGAGAGCCATCCTTAGGCTAGTGAGGGGAGTGCGCAGCTCGTGGCTGACGGTGCTGATGAAGTCGTCTTTCAATTGGTTGAGGCGCTCCAGGGCTTGCACCTGCTCTGGGGCAGCCTGGAACAGGCGCGCCTGCCGCAGCCCAATGGCACATTGGTTGGCCACCTGCTGGATAAGTTGGATCTCCTGGTCGTCGAAAGGACGCGCCGCCGAGCGAAAGATCCACAGATCCCCCAGGACTTGGCCTTTATCTAGCAAGGGACAAGCCATCACTACTTGGCGGTTTTCCAGGGCTTTCCCTGAAAAGCAAAATAGACAAGACTGCCCCCTGAGCAGTTGTCGATGAACGTCTCCGTAAGGGCATCTCTGCAAAGGTACAGAGAGATTTAGGTAAGACTTCGAGCGGGGGCAATACTCGTAGCGGATGGTGGCAAGGGTGAAATCGGCGTTGTAAAGGCTGATGTCGCAGCCATCGGCATCTAGACTTTCTCCCAGCTCGCGCACGGCGGCGCTGAGGATCTCAGCTTCGTCGAGAGAATCGCGCACGCGGTTGGTAATGCTTCTTAGGAGAGCCTCAAATTGCAAAGCCCGCTCTAGCTCTGCAGTGCGCTGCCGCACTTTTTCTTCTAGCGTTTGGTTTAGAGCTTTTACCTGCTCGTACAACTGAGCCTGTTGCAACGCGATAGCCAACTGGTCGGTCAGCTTCTGCAAAAGCTCAATTTCCCACTCCTGCCACGGGCGGCTGGATTGGCAGTGCTGCGCCACCAAGAGGCCCCAAAGGTCTTCACCCCGTCGGATTGGGATCACCAAGTTGGCCTGGGCCTGGAAAGATTCCAAGAGCTGCCGATAGCAAGGATCCAAACTGGCGGTCGCCACATTGTCGATGGCTTGCACAAAGCCCTGCTGGTACTTGCGATGGCAGGGATCCTGGCGAAAGCAAGCATCCCACACGGAGCGGCCCAAGTGGCTGGGCCAGGGATCCAGCACCGCCTCGGCAGCTACCCATCCCCCTATGCCGTCCTGTAACTGGTAGATCATCACCCGATCCACCTGGAGAAACTCTCGCACTTCCGCCGCCGTGGTCTGCAAGAGGGGCTGCAAGTCCAAGTTCTCGCGGATGCGGCGCAGCAGGGATCCCAGGAGTCTCTCTCGCTCTGCCTCTTGCAGCAGCAGATCCTGGGCTTGTTTGAGGGGGGTGATATCTACCACAATGCCGCAAACGGCATAGGGATCCCCCTGGCAATCTCGCAGGGCAAATTTGGTAACCCACTGGCTCAATTGCTTGCCATTGCGGGAAAAAATCCGCTCGTAGCTGACAGGATCCGGAGATTGGAGAGCTTTCTGATCCTGCTCTCGGAACTCGCGGGCCTCTTCGGGAGTGAAAAGCTCATCATCCAGCTTGCCAATAAGTTCTCCTAGCTCAAAACCTCTCTGTTGTAGATAAAACCTGTTGGCGTGAAGATAGCGCCCCTCCAGGTCTTTGAGGAAGATGGAAAAGGGGATCCTGTCCAGAATAGCTCTAAGGCGAGCCTCACTTGCTTGTAGAGCCAGCTCTACCTCTTTTTGCTCGGTGATGTCTTCCGTAACACCTACAAAGCGGATGATTTCTTGCCGCTCATTAAAAATAGGCTGACAGGAAGTGCGTAACCAGCGCAGGCTGCCATCTCGATGGAAGATGCGGTAGGTGATTGGCTGCTCCCCTCGAATCACTCGAGGAAGAGATCGAAGAACACGGGGCAGATCTTCAGGGTGAAGCCTTTCTTTCCAAAGATCCGGTTTTTGATAAAACTCCTCCGGTGGGTATCCCCAGATGCTTTGACACCGGGGGCTTTCGTAGAGAACTTGGCTGAGATCTGCGGAACATACGAAGAAATTCACCGGCACAGCCTCGGCCATTTCCCGAAAGCGGGCTTCGCTTTCCCGCAAAGCTAGTTCCACCTGCTTTTGTTGGGTAATGTCGCGGCTGCTGCACACAATCCCCTGCACTAAAGGATCCTGCAAAAGGTTGGTGCAGCGGCTCTCCAGCCACACCCAATGGCCATCGGCATGCTGGGCCCGATAGACCAAGCTGAGCGTCTCGCCTGGGCTAGCTCTTAGGCGCTGGAAAGCGTTGACAACAGCCTGTCGATCTTCAGGGTGGATCCACTCCCAAGGCAGCGGCTCTCCCTCTTCAAGAAAGCGCCCTAGGATCCTCTTAGCCGCCGGTGGGTTAAGGCAATGCAACCGGTCCTGGCCGTCAATTCGGCACAAGATCTCATGGCTGTTGTTGATGAAGGCGCGAAAGCGCTCCTGTTGTTCTCGCAGTTGTTGTTCCAGCCGCTTTTGCTCGGTAATATCCAAGACAATGCCGAGCCATCCCAAACCTTTGGACTCATCCTGCAGCTTGACAGCCAGGCGATAGGTGTAGCGCTCTTGGCCTTGGATGATTTCCTTGCTCTCCAATCGGGAAAACCCTTGCCGCTCCAGGTCAGACAAGGCTTGCCCAGTGTACTCCAGCCAGTGGGGATGTTGCTGCGCTGCCTCTTGCAGAGAAGTGCCCAGCAGGTCGCCATACCAGGCGCGGTCGGTGGCATTTTGCAAAATCAGCACTCCCTGGGGATCCCTGGCCCATATGGCTGCCGGCAGGGCGTCCAGAAGAGCCCTCAGTTGGGCTTCCCGCAGGCGCAGATTTTCTTCCAGTTGCTTCTTCTCGGTAATGTCTCGGCCCACCCCGCGAATAAACTGCAAGCGGCCCCGCCGGTCGAAAAGGCCCTGGTTGATCCACTCAAACCACCGCACCTTTCCTTCCGCATCGAACAAGGGGTGAGCCCAAGCAAAGGTAGGCTGCTGAGGAGTAAGCTGGGATATCTTCTGCCGCACCTGCTCTTGCTCCTCTGGCGGCAAGGCCTCGATCCAGCGCCGGCCCTGCCAATTGCCGAAAACCTTCTGGCAGGCCTCGTTACACTCCACCACCGTTGTATCCGCCCGCGCCAGCATGATGACATCGGGAAAACCAACCTGGGCCTGATGCGGCCGCCGCCTCTGCCAGTAAATAAGCCCTGCTAGAGAAGATCCCCAAAGGACTAGCCAAAGCCAAGTAGGCAAAGTGTTCTGGCTGAGTAAGGTAATCAGGTTAACCAAATCTCCAGGGACGCTCATAGAAGTTAGGCTGGCCGATTAATCGGTAGCATTTCTAACCTAGACTCAGGCATTGTGCCAGCATTTCCGCTATCTCCCTGGGGAGGACAGCATTCCCTGACAAGGGAGCTTCAGGATAAGGGGTTCTTTCTTGGATTTCCTGAGTGTTTAGTTAGATAGATATGCTTGAATCCAGCCCACCAGCCGCTGAGAGAGCACGAAAGCCTCTGGCTCGCTCCCTTTTACGCCTACTTGGCTATTGAAGCAAGCGATGACCTCCTCTTTTGGATCAGGTTGGGAAGGGTCTTCGCGAAACTGGAGCCGCACCTGACTTTGGACTTGGAAACTCTCTTGGGCTTGGTTGTCTAAGACCTCCCAGCCTACCCGATGTATCCGCACCCCTTGCAATTGAGCCAAGGGATAGGAGAACGCCTGCTGCCGCCAAATTCCCCAAGGGCCACGCAGACGGGTTAAGGTGACCCGTTGGTTTTGGCGATCCAAGCTCAAGATTTGCCCCAACCCCCAAGGAATGCCAGTCCATAGGCCCACCCCCACAAGCACCAACCCCAAGAGCAGCGAACGAGCCCACAGCTGGGATCCCAGCGCCAACAGCCCTAGGCCCACAACCACTCGCCAGGCCAGTTGCTCAGGGGTAAACCTTTGCAGGGCAATCCGCAGCCGTCTGGGGTTGCGCTCCAGAACTTGCAGGTAAACCGGCCTCATGAAATTGGATCCCGTTTTTGGCGCCAGTTTACCAGGTGCCGCGGAACCCTGGAAGACTTGCGAGCTTGGCAAATAGCTAAAACTCAGGTTCGGCAAAAAACTCTGACAAATCCAAGGCAAACCCAGGGATCACCTCTTCGCCTTCCAGGATATCTCCTGGCCGCTTCAATGCTGCGGGCTCAGGCTGACGGTAAACCAAAACATACTTTTCTTCGGGATGAATAAGCCAAACAAGGCGGGATCCATTTTCAAAGTACTCGACGATTTTATTGTGGATCTCTCCCACTGTGTTGACTTCAGAGAGAACTTCTACAACCAAATCTGGGGATCCCTCGATATAGCCCTTGGGGATCCCGCCAAGGGATCGCAGCCGCTCCTTGGAGAAGAAAGAACAATCTGGGGAGCGGCGATTGCCAGATTTCATCTTAAACGAAGTATCGGAGTCAAAAGTAAAGCCAATCTTTTGGCTGCGAACATAGGCACCTAGGAGGATGTGAATCAAACTTACATAGTACCCATGCTTTGCACCTGCTGAGCCCACGGCAACCAGTTCCCCGTTCACAACTTCATAGCGATTGCCATCATCGGGCAGAGCCATAAACTCTTCATCAGTCCAAATCTT